>Ga0126314_10000710_pt1 | contig 15906 bp, 14 predicted proteins | sample Plot105B_FD_92535 | JGI IMG/M metagenome (GOLD analysis project Ga0126314, IMG submission 92535) | Serpentine soil microbial communities from UC McLaughlin Reserve, CA, USA - Plot105B | ecosystem: Environmental > Terrestrial > Soil > Grasslands | place: USA: UC McLaughlin Reserve, Lake County...
GACGATCAGGAACCAGAGCTCACGCGTGTCGACGAGGTTCGTGATCTCGGCGTTCTTGCCGTAGTTGTCGACGAACTGATGGAGAAGCCGGCGATTGACCTCCGTGGAGATCCACTCCCGTGCGTGAATCGTCGACATGTACAGCACGTCCGGACGCGCGCCGTCGGCGAGCGTCTTCGCGTCCTTGGTCACCTTCAGCGCGATGATCTCGCGTCCCTGAAGCGTGTGGCCGATCACCTCGAGCTTCACGATCTGCGGGTTGCGGCGCGCGATCGAGTAGAGCTCGTCGCGAATGCCGTCCTTCTCGTCGTACGACCGCCAGACGTTGAAGCCCGCGGCCGCCTGGGCCGCCGCGCGCTCGGCCTGCGTGCGGCCCTGCTTGTCGCGCCGCGGCTTCACGTCGATGCCCTGTGATGCGAGCTTCGCGACGTCGGCCTTCGTGAGGACGAGGTCCGCCTGGACTCCGCCGGCGGCCTGCCTCGTCTCGGCGACGTCGTAGCCGTCGCGGGCGAGCTGCCCGAGCTGCGCCGGGCTGACGACGGCCGTGTAGAGATCGAGCGAGGCGCTGGAGTGGCCGCCTCTCGTGCTCGACCCGGTTGCGGCCGTCGTGAAGGCGACTACGCCCACCAGCACGGCCGCGAAGAAGATCCCTCTCCGCATGCTTCCCCCTTTTTTAAGCCTTTTCGCTCCCCGAGAGCTTGGTCTCGGGGCCGGGTAACGTAGCGCAGGTCAGCGGGTCCGTTCGGATTCCGCGACGGATGCCGTTGATCTTGTTTGCCGAGAGCTGCTTGTTGTCGTCCTTGAACGAGTTGATCGCGCGCTCCGGAGCGCATGGCGATTGCGTAGTTCCACTCGAAATAGCGGCTCGGCACGGTCCAGTCGCAGATCAGATTCCCGCACTCAACGCTCTCGGGCAGGGGCCCGTCGCAGACAATGGACCTGCTCTCAGCCGATTCCCGCAGGAGCGGGACGTTCCTGACGCATAGCGGTCGAAGGCTAGACCGCGATCGTGAGCTGGAGCCTCACGTGGCGCGCTCTTTCACGCCGGCGGTTGAGCGAAGGTCGCTAACGATGTCCTCCACGCTGTCCACTTGCTTCGCACCGCGCTCCGCGACGTCCTTCCGTCCCAGGTATCGGTAGGGAGCCATCACCACGGCACTCGGCGAGCGCGGGGCTCGGCCAGCGTCGGGCTCGTCGTGAACGTCTTACACGACGCGCCAGCCTGTCCCAACGCACACCGTGCGGCACCCCCACAGGATCTTCCCGCCCCACACGTTCGGGTCGGAGACCTGTTTGCAGACCTCCACCGGCTGGCAGGTGTAAACCAGTTTCTTCAACTCCGAGGATTCGACCGCGACGAAGATCGTTCCTTGAGCCATCGCCGTTCCCCCGGCGCGCTTGATAGCGGAACCGAGCATCGCGATGTCGATCCCGGCGTTGGAAGCCTCTTCCTCAACCGCTACCGGTTCCTGCTCTTCAGACCTCCGGGCCGTCAAGTTCAAACCCTCCGGTATCGAGACTCCACGCGCTTCCAAGAACGACGCGAAGTCGCGCCTACCGCTCTCCCAGAGTCGCGGATCGGCCCCGATCTCGGCAAAGGCTGCGCGGACGTTCTCGCTATCGAGAAATGCATCCACTTCCTCCAAGGATCGCTGCACGAGCTCGCGTGCTCGTTGCTCGTCGGGTTCCTCGCGTTCGACGCTCATCGCTCGTTCCTCCCTTTGGCAAGGCGATTTCTAGATCACATACATCAACTTGCCGGGTTTCTTCTGGGCCGGCGGCGGCACGCGCTGATCAAGGTCCCGCGAGCGTATTTGCATCACGAAAGCCTTCCCCAGTTGCTTCCGGATCGCTTGTCACACCAGCGAAGCGCAGCGTCGTACCCCCGATGGGGAACTCGTATGCGGAGAAGAACAAAGGACTCTCGGTCTGCAGGACGTGATAGAGCTCATCGAAGCGATTAGCCGCTATCTGAATGGTCGTGAAGTTGGTTCCGATGTTGACGAAATCGGCAGGCCGGATCGAAGGGAACTCGATGCTCACGACGTGCGCGGGATCCCCTCCGCTGGCGGGGAGAGTCAACCGAATACCGCGGTCGTACGTGAGGTTAGAACTTTCAAAGAGGTCGACTCTGTAGGATTCGATTTGTCTGTTGAACACAATCGGCATAGGTCCCCCTGCATTTAAGGATCACTGACGCTGAGACCGCCGCAGTGAACATGCGTGCGGTCGGTCCAAGCGAGTGGCTGCTCATGCGAAACCACGTGCCGGCCAGATAGCAGCGAACGGTCGCCGCAGCGGCGTCCGACGAGCTTGTTCAACTTGGCCCCCGGTCTTCGCGCGTGCTGTCACCAAGCGTGCTCCCATGTACGCACGATGTCAAGCTCGCGGCGAGCTTCGCAAAGGGAGTCGGCGCTGTCACGACGCGATGGTCTGCTCACGGCCGGCGGCTTACTCTCGGCCGGCCTGCTGACACCAGGACAAGAGGCTTAGCGCGCCTGGGGGGTATCCGCTTCGGCGGTCGGCTCGGCTCAGCGTCCGCGTCTCCGCTGAGCCACCCCGCGAGCACTCGCGTTGCTCCCTCGTCACCCCTCATAGACGGAGCCCTGAGGGCAGTATTTGGGCTGGGCCTCTTGCGGGCGGCCGAATGCCTGGTCGGCGAACCGCACGAGCTCGGTTGGCTTGGCGTCGGGGACGCGCCGGTCAACCTCGTGCTGCGTCACCTTGGACAGCGAGACGGCCGGTTGTCACGTCCCGCTCGGCCAGCCCGGCGCCGTCTACATAGTCGACGGGAAGCCTCGCCGCATCTTCGCCACGACCCGCTAGGGCGCCCGGCAGCGGGTGACCTGCCCAAACGAACACATTCTTCCTGGAGAACAGCGGTTTCGCCGTCCTGTAATCGACGCACGTGCCCGCCAATGCCCGGGCCGCCGTACCCTTTTTGTACCCGCGCGTGACACCCGTTCTCCGGCATCGCAATTAACCCTTAGCCCGGCTGGCGCTCGCCGCCCGCCTCAGCGGACGAGATCGGGATGACAGAAGTGAAAAGAAGTAAAAGAAAGAACGGCCCTCGAATCGACAAGGTGAATCCTCCTTCCGCTTGCGTGGCTACGGCGTCAGAACGGCGCAGAGGGCGCCGAAGTCGCCATGCAATCCCGGGTGTGGCGGCGCGAGCGGCGCCCGCTACAACCTGCGGGACGCCGAGCCGCGGCCCACCGACCTCGCCGCGAACGCACGCGCCGTCGCGTGCATCAGGTTGGCTTCCCGGTGAGCGTCGCCGTCTCCTGCGGCCGCGGTGTCAGCGGGGAGGCGAAGGAGAGCGCGAGCAGGACGTAGAGTGGAACGGCAGACACCGGCTCTTCCCCACCGGTGCCGAGCAGGAGCGAGAGCGCGTAAATGATGATCGCGCAGAGCGCGAACGAGCCGCCGCCCCGGAAGTTCGCGGCCGCGTTTCGGGAGAGCACGAGGAGGATCGCCAGCAGGCCGGCCACGCCGACCACACCTAGCTGGAAGGCGAGTCCGAGGAGCGGGATGTGTTGGATCTCGTAGGAGACCTCGCTCGCCCGCAGCTCGGCATACCTGCTGGCCGCCTTGCCGAACGAGCCGAGCCCGACGCCGAGCGGGTGCCGCTCGAGCACATCGAGCCCGTACTCGAGCTCGCTCTGGCGCTCCTCGGACGACAGCTGCGACGCAAGGTCTCCCGAGGTCAAGCGCTGCTCGAGGACCGACCCGAGCCCGGTCGCGCCGGCGACGATCAGGAAGGCCGCGACGAGTGCGCCGCCCGCCGCGAGCGCGGCAACGCGCCAGCGACTCGGCGGCGCGGCGATGACGATGACGACGACGCCGAGGACGAGCGCGATCAGAGCGCCGCGCGTCAGCGAGAGCAAGCAGGCGGCGCCGCCGGCAACGACCGCCGACGCCTCGAGCGCGAGCACGCGCCGGCCGCGGCGGCCGCGATCGTGCAGCAGGCGGTAGAGCGCGTACGCCGCGACGATCGCGGCCAGGTACGCGAACGTGACGGCGTTCGTGACGCCGCCGGAGGCGCGGTCGTGGCCGAAGAACTCCGTTTGCTCGCCGACGGGCGCCAGCCCGCCGACGTTCGCATAGTTAGGGTCGTACCCGAGCACGTCGAGGATTGCGCCGTGCGTCGCCGAGTCGAGGATCCCAATCGCGCACGCGACGAGGCCGAGGACCAGCGTCCGGTCGCCAAGCGCCTGGCCGCTCACGCGGCCGCGCTCGACGAGCGCGAACGCGGCGATGCCGGCGGCGACGTACAGGGTGATCCCGCGGATCGCGTAGACGCCGAGAAACGGCTCGGGATCGAAGACGAGCACCGCGAGCATCCACGCGCCCAGGAACAGGAACAGCGACAGCAGCACGTGCCGCTCGAAGACGGACAGTCGCCGGCGGGCCGGCGCAGCCGTGGCGTGGTCGTCCGGCCGCGAAAGCTGCGCCGCGGCGACGCCGAGGACCAGGAGCGCGAGGAGGTCGCGCAGCAGCGCGCCGGAGGGATAGGCACCGGCTGACGGGAGCCAGGCGGACAGGTAGTTGGCGAAGATCGACGCTCCGACGAACGCAGTCAGCAGCGCCGTCGGCGCCGCCGCGAGGAAGCAGACGACCGCGATGCCCACCGCGAGCACGAGCAACGCGGGGCCGGCCGCCAAGAGGGCGCCCACCGCGACCGCCGCCGCGCCCACCGCGAGCGTCGTCCGGGCGCCGCCGGCGACGAGGAGCGTCACCCTCGACGTCCCGCGTAGCCGTTGCGGAGCCCGCCGACGAACTCCGCCGTCAGCGCGGGCACGTGCCTCGCCTCGCCGCGTGACAGCCTGCGCGCTGCGATCGCGGCCAGACGTACGGCCGCCGCCACGGGCAGCAGCGCCCCGGCGTGCTTGCCGATGAAGACGCCGGTCGAGCGGACGTAGAGCCGGTCCGCACGGCTGGACCGCCCGTCGTGGGCGCGGTTGACGCTCGCCCCGCCCTTGTGCCAGACGGCAGCCTCGCCGGCGACGGCGAGCCGCCAGCCGCGCCGCGCTGCCATGCGGGAGAAGTCGACGTCCTCCATGAAGAAGAAGAAGCGCTCGTCGAGGAGGCCGACGTCCTCGAAGACGGCACGGCGTACGAGCATGCTGGCGCCGCAGAGGAAGTTGAGCGGCGTCGGCGCAGTCGCAACCGTCACGGTCGCCAGCCGGCCTCCGAGCCGACCGCCGCCCCAGACCTGAACGCGATCTGGGGCGTCGGCATGGTAGAGGACGGCGCCAACCAGCCCGACGAGCGGGTCCTCGAGCGCCGCATTGACCATCAGGCTCAGAGAGTCCGGCGCGACGGTGGTGTCGTTGTTGAGCAGCCAGACGAACTCGGCGCCCTGTTCGAGGACGTGGCGAATGCCGACGTTGTTGCCGCCCCCGAAGCCGAGGTTCTCGGTCGTCCGCAGGAGGGTCGCGTTCGGGAACAGCTCGTCGAAGGCCGACGGCGCCGGTTCCGCCGACGCGTTGTCGACGACGACGACGCGAAACGGCTCGTACTCGAGCGCCTCGAGCGAGGTGAGGCAGTCGATCGTGTCGTCCCACCCGTTCCAGTTGAGGACGACGATCGCGACGAGCGGCGACGCGGGGGAGCCCGCCGAAGCGGCCACGTCAGGCCTCGTGCGCAGACCGCTTCAGCCAGCCGCGCGGGTGATGCGAGATAAGGAAGCGGGTCGACCTCTCGTCGTCGACCTCGAACTCCGGGTGCTCCCGCACGAAGTCATGGATCGCGGGGAGCGGGCCTGGCCGGTGCTTCGCGAACATGCCCAGCTTGTCCATCACACCGTCCTGAACAAGGCAGTAGCTGCCAGGCGTGACGAGCGGCGCGTACAGCTCGAGCTCCCGGCGGACGTGGTCCTTGGCGTGGTCGCTGTCGAGGATGACCATGATCGGCCCGTCAGCGCGCTCCGCGTGACGTCGGACGACCTGGACGATCTCGTAGTCGGTCGAGCTCCCGATCAGGAACGTGACCCGCGGATGGGAGAGGTCGTGCAGCTTCTCGATGTCGACGGTGACGACGCTGCCGCGCCCGAGGAGGTCGAACAGGTGGGCGTAGAACAGCGACGAACCGCCGCGGTTCGTGCCGGACTCGACGATCAGCGCGGGTCGAAGTTCGGCAATCGCCTCCTGGATGACCCAGAGGTCGAGGACGTTCTGGAGGATCGGCTGGCCGAGCCACGTCGTCCGCCGGAAGTTCCCGGTCGCGATGAGCAGGTCGTGGAAGAACACATTCCGTACGAGCGGTGCGATCGTCCGTGCATATGCCGGGTAGAGCCGTTTGCCGACACCGACGCCGGCGCTGACGCCGACGGCGCGACCGGACGTGAAGACGCGGTCGACCATGCGGCGGACATTACCCCCGGCCGCGCGTTTCCAGGCCCGGCGGGGGCGCGGCGAGCGCGGAGACGTCGGCCGCGTAGCCGCGCACGAGCACGAGCGCGCCGACTGCCGCCGCGACGATGAGTCCGAGCGCCGCGCCGGTCGCTCCGAGCGCTGCGACGAGCAGGAGCCCGGCCGTCACGCTGACGCCGAGCGTCACCATGTTGGCGCGGTAGATCTCGCGAGTCCGGCGGTGCGCTTTGAGCGCCGCCGCGACGACCTGTGTCCCGTACGTGACCAGCGTGTAGAGCGCGAACAACGCGACCACCGGACCGGCGTTCCCATAGCGCCCGCCGTACACGAGCCGCAGCGCGTCGTCTGCGAAGACCGTGATGCAGAGCGAGTACACGAGGACGAGCGGACCGGTGAACATGACTGCGCGGCTAGCGTCAGCGCGTAGCGCGGCGGAGCCGGCGCGGTCGAGCGCGTGGGCGAACCGGATCGGGAGCACCGTGCCGAGGAAGAGGACGACGACCGTAGCCGGCCCGAGCAGCAGCTGCGCCGCCTTCAGCGTCCCGGCCGCGGCCGTCCCGGCGAAGACGGCGGCACCGTAGAAGAAGAGGTTGACCGACGCCGCGGCCGCGATCGCGCCGCCGCCCAGCCATTTGCCGAACCGCCAGTTCTCGCGCCACGCCGCGCGCGACCAGCGGCGCGAGAAGCTGCCGCGCAGCTGGAAGGCGCCGATCCCGGCGCCGAGGAGCGACGTCGCCGCCAGCCCGTAAAGCGCCGTCGCCGCCGTCAGCTCGTCGACTCGCCACAGGAGGACGAACGCGGCCGCCTGGCCGCCGTAGCTGACCACGTCGTTCGCGAACGCCGCGCGCACGCGGCCCTCCGTGTAAAGGACGCGCCGTACGAACTCCTGGAGCTGCCAGCCGAGCGCGGCCGGGACGAGCGCGACGACCACCGCCGTCCGCGCGCCCGCGAGCTCCAGCGCGGCGGCCGCCGCCGCGGCGAGGAGCGCGACGAGACCCGCGAACGCGAGCTGCGACATCGCCGTCGAGCTCGTGTACGACCGGTATTCCTCGCCGCGCCTCGCCGCGCCGAGCACGTTGTGCGGCTGCGTGACGAGCGCGGTCTGAACGCTGTTTGCGAGGACGAGCGTCGCGTACGCGATCACGAAGCGGCCGAACTCGGCCGTCGGCAGGACCCTCGCGAGCACCAGGAGCCCCGCGGCGTTCGCGCCAGAGAGCAGCGCGTGGTCCGCGAGCCCCCAGAGGCCCTTCCTCAACGCGCCGCTGAGCTCGCGCGGGCGGTGGCCTCGGATTGGTACGCGACCGGAGCGGGATCCTCGTCCAGCTCGGCGGCCGTGATCACGACGCCCAGCGGCACGGCCGAGACGGCTTCGAGGACGCGCCGCAGTTCGGTTACCCGATCGCGCCTCATATCCTCCAGGGAAGCGACGACGAGGACGGACTCGACGGTTGCGGCAAGAGCGATCACGTCGGCCGCCCGCTCGGCGCTCGGGCCGTTCACGATCACCACGTCGGCGGTCTCGCAGAGCGACGCGAGCACCCTCGCGAGCCTCGGGCTGGCGTAGAGGTCCCCGCCGGCCTCCCTCGCCGTGCCGCGCGGCACCACCTGCACCGGCGCGTCGAGGAGCGGGTCGGTCTGGGCGCTCGCCCACTGGGGCTGCACGATCACGTCTGCGAGCGCGACCCCGCCCGCGACGACGTCCGTCACGCCGAGCTGCCGCGAGTCCTCCGAGGCCCCAGGGTCGGTCGCGTAGACGTCGACGTCGGCGAGGAGGACGCTCCGGCCGCTCCGGCCGAAGCTGCGCGCGATCTGCGCCTCGAGCGCCGGCGCCGCCGCGGCCGCCGTCGCCGCGGTCACGAGGATCGACGACAGGCCGCGGCTGCGCAGCAGCGTGTCGAGGTTCGTGCGGAGCAGGCGCAGCGCGTCCGCCTGCTCGCCCGCCGGCTCGGGGGGCGTCGCCGGGCCCCTCGCGCGACGCCGCCGCGGCTCGCGACGCGCCGGGATCCGCCCGAGCACCGGGAGCCCCAGCAGCGCGGCGACCTCGCGCGACGAGCGGATGCGCCGGTCGAGGCTCTGCCGCACCAGAGCCATGGCGAGGCCGAGCCCCAGTCCGAGGACGAGCGCGAAGGCCGCGTCCCTCACGACCTGCGGCCTCACCCGCGTGACCTCGTCGTCTTCGATCACGAACGCGTCGGAGGTGCGCGTCGCGAGCGAGGTGCGAAGCGCGCGACGCTGCTCGAGGAGCGTGCGGTAGGTGCCCGTCCCGATCTGGCGCGCGTCGCGCAGCCCGGCGATCTGCGCATCGACCTGCTCCAGAGCGGCCTCGACCTGCGCGCGGTCGAACGCGCGCCGGTGCAGCGTGTAGTGCACAGCGTAGGCACGGGCGAGCCTGCGAGCGACCTTGCGGTCCCCGTCGGTGACCGCGAACAGGAGGATGTCCGCGACGCGGCTCGGCACGACCTCCGAATTGCTCGCAAGCTGCGCGCCGGTGCGGTCGACGTCGGCGGCCTCGGCGGCGGTCTCCATGATCTGCGGCGAGCGGGCGAACTTCGCTTGCCCCTGGATGAAGCGGTCCGGAAAGAGGATCTGGTCGCCTGTCGGCGGGACGTTCTGGCGCGTCAGGAGTACCGGGGTCGTCGCTCGGTAGAGCGGCGTCTGCGTGAGCGAGACGAGCACTGCCGCAAGCGGTACGAGGATCGCCGGGACGGCGATGAGCCACCACGATCGCCGCAGGAGCCGGCCGTACTGCCGCAACGTCTCCCTGGGGCTGTCGGCGGATTCCACTGGCTAGGGCCCCTCGGTGGCGTCTCGAGCCGTGTGCTCCGCCAAAAATGCGGAGGCGCGGGCCGCGGCGAGTATAGGGGAATGCCGCCGTTCGGGCGGCGGGCCGCTCCTCTCTACGATGCGCCGATGTCCCGCGCCAGCTCGCTCCGGACCGCCGGTCGCGCGGCGGCACGGCGAGCGCTGCTCACCTTCGGCCACCTCGCGGGGCGCGCGACACGCCGCTACTACTTCGAGGACTTCGTTCGCGTGTACCCCGACGCCGCCTTCGGCCGCACCGGCCGGCGCCGCGCGGCCACCGACGCCGACCGCCGCAACTTCCGCACGCACGCGCGCTTCTACGAGTTCGCGGCGCAGTTCGTGCGCGACCGCGTCGTCGCCGACGTCGGCTGCGGAAGCGGCTACGGGTGCAGGCTCCTGCGCGAAGCCGGCGCGGCGGCTGTCCACGGGACGGATCTCTCGCGCCACGCTCTCCGCTACGCTCAGGCCCACTTCGGGCGATACGCGTTCTTCACCCGCCAGAGCGTCGTCGACCTCCACCTTTACGCCGAGTCCTTCGCCGACGTCGTCGTCTCGAGTGAGGTGCTGGAGCACATTCGCGAGTACGCGCTTGAGTGCCGCGCGCTCGACGAGCTGCGGCGGATTACGCGGCCTGGCGGGCTGGTCGTCCTCGGGACGCCCAACACGGAGCTCCTGCCCGGCCACGGGTTCTCGTTCGACGAGCTGCACTCGCTCTTCTCCGAGCGCTTCGACGACTTTCGGATCTTCGAGAACGCGCTCGTGCCATACGAGCCGGACGCGCGCGAGGCGTGGAGGCGGCGCGCGGCCGCTGGACGTGTCGGCGTCGTCGTGGACGAGGAGATCGATGAAAGCGAGGTCCTGCTCCCGACGAGCGCGTCAGTCGACCTCAAGCGCGGCGACCCGCCCGGAGACGTCGTCATCGGCGGCCGCACGATCGACACCTCGCTCCTGCGGAACCCGATCTCGTGGGTCGTCGTCGCCGCGAAGCCCGGGTGACGACCGCGCCGACTCCGCGACCAGCTCGAGGTTCGTCGCGACGAGGTTCAGACCGGGGACGCGCGACAGCGCGCGGTTGAGCGCCCACAGGGCAGGCGCCGCGCGCGGTACGCGCGCACCCACGCGCAAGAGGGGCAGGACGTTCGCCCGGCGGAACTCGACGACGCGGAAGCCGTGGCGCTCGAGCAACCGGTACGCGGAGGGGCGGGTGTACAGCACGTCGTACGGCCCGTGATTGCCGTGGTGCGGCAGGCCGAGCAGCTTGAGGAGCTTCTCGACGTACGAGAACCGGTTGGGGAGCTTGTAGATGTAGAGGCGGCCGCCGGGGACGAGAACGCGACGGATCTCGTCGAGACTCCGGTCCGGGTGCTCCACGTGCTCGAGGACGCCCGCGCTCAGCACCGCGTCGTAGGTGCCGTCGGCGAACGGCAGGCGGACCGGGTCATGGGTCACGTACACCTGGACGTCGGGGAAGAGCGGCTGCTCGTGGTAGCCCTCGCGCTCGATCTCGGGCCGGTAGTCGAGCGCGGTCACCCGGAGGCCCGCGTCGGCGAGCAGGCGCGTCACTTGCCCGAAGCCTGCGCCCCAGTCGAGCACGTGGCCGGGGCGGTCCGACGCGATCCTGGCCACCATCGCCCCGTACTCCCGCATCTGCGCGCCCGAGCGGATGTTGATCGGCGGCGCGGCGCGCGTCATCGCGACGCGCCGACCGGCTCGCCCGCGGTGCGCCGCCCGACGACCGAGTAGAGCACGCGGCGGTGGCCCTGGTGGCGATGGACGTGGTAAGCGACCCGGCTGTCCTCGAACCCGAGGACGGCGATGAAGCGCCTGATCAGGCTGGGCGTCAACGCCCACCAGGATTCGCGCGGCTCGCAGGCGCGTGCGACGGGACGGAACGCCATGCTCGGCCGCAGCTGGTTCGGGATCGAAGCGGCCATTCCGGGGAGCGAGAAGCCCTCGGTGACGACAACCGTCTCTCGCGTCAGCCGCAGTGCGTTCTGGAGCGCGAGGAAGGGGTCGCGCACGTGGAGCAGCACCGAGCCGAACGTGGCGACGTCGACCTGGCCGATCGCTTCGGGGACCTCGTACGCCGTCCCGTACACCACTCGCGCCGAAGACTCGAACGCGGCGTGCGCGAACCAGTACGCGTTGTTAATGCGGCGCATCAGCTCTCGCCGCGAGACCGCGTAGGCGGGCACGTCGAGACGCGCGTACGGCACGACGTCCCACAGCTGCTCGTCCGAGAGGTCGTATGCGACGACCTCGGCGCCGCGCGCCTCCATGTGGAAGCAGAGGAAGCCGCTCGCCGTCCCGATCTCGAGCACGCGCTTTCCCGCCACGTCGACCCCGCCGAGGTACCGATCGGCCGTCCGCCGCAGGTCCCAGTCGCCCTGGATCGTGCCCACGGAGGGGATGTCGGTGGTGTGGTAGAAGTGGCAGTCGTCCAGCGACTCCACGCGCCGCGGACGTGCGTACGGGCTTTCGATCGTCTCGGCGACGGCCATTTGGGGCATCGTATCGGCGTGCATTTGGAGCAAGCGATGGAGGCGAGACGAGCACCGAGCGAGGACGCCGCAGCCGCCGCCTCGGCGGACGAGACCCCTCGAGTGCTCGCTGGGACACTCGCGAAACGCTCTGTCGTCCTCGACTGCAGGTGGCTCGGCTACGGCGGCGCGGGCCGGATAACCGAGCTCCTGCTCGCCGAGCTCCGGCAGGCGCCGCCGTTCGGGAGCTGGACGCTCTGGGGGTCGCCTGCGCGCGTCGAACCGCTCGCGTTCGACGGCGCGCGGGTCGAGGCCCTCGAAGGCGACCCGCACGCGTTCTTCGGGCAGCGGGCGCTCCTACGGGTGCCGCGCGGCGACGTCGTCCTGTACCTGCACCAGATCCGTCCGCTCAGGCCCGGACGCTCGGTGACGGTGATCCACGACACGATCCCGCTCCGGTACGGGGGGAACAGGGTGCTGCGCCTCGTCAAGCATGCGTTCTTCTTCGCGGCGGCGCGGCTCACGGCGCACGTGCTGACAGACTCGGAGCTGTCGAAGGAGGCGATCGTCCGCGACCTCCGCGTTCCGGCCCGGCGCATCAGCGTCATGCGGTTCCCCGTGGACGTTGCGCGCGCCCGCCGGGTGGCTGACGTCCGTGCGGCGACCGGGCAGCGAGACGTTCTCCTGTACGTCGGCCGTTTCGACACGCACAAGAACCTCCACCGCCTGTGCGAGGCGTTCGCCCGGACGCGGTTCGCGGCGAGCGGCGGCGAGCTCGAGCTCGTCGGCGGCGGCACGGCCGAGGTGCGGTCGCTCACGGACTGGCTCCGCGACGCCGGCATCGAGCGCGTCCGCGTCCGAGGCGCGTGCTCGGAGGCCGAGCTCGACCATCTGCTGGCGACCAGTCGCGCGCTGATCGCACCCGCGCTCGAGGAGGGTTACGGATTGCCGGCCTTCGAGGCAGCCGCCAGCGGACTCCCGGTCGCGGCCAGCCGGACGGGCGCGATGCCGGAGCTCGGGGCGGCGGCCGTTCTCTTCGACCCCTGGAGAACCGACGAGATGACGGCCGCCATCGACGAGGTCACGGCGCGCGCCGCCGGGCCACCTACGTCGTTCAGCCAGGATCGGCTGCGCGAGCCGGTGCTGCGCGTGCTCGCCGCAGCGTTGGCGGAAGCGCGCCCGAACGAATAGGCGCTCCTGTACGTCTCGATGCTAGAGCCGACCGCGTGACTCAACGTCGACGAGGAAGCGCGTCATCCGTTGCACGAAAGCCTCGCGGGAGAACTCTTGTGCTCGAGAAGCGAGCGTCTGTGGCTCCCATTGTCTGGCAGCCACATCGACGACCGCCTTACGCAGAGTGATCGCATCAGGGCGCTCGATGACGACCCCGTCGACTCCGTCTCGCACGATGTCCCGAGCACCGCCGCGATTGAGCGCAATTACCGGCGTGCCCGAAGCAAGTGCTTCGACCATCGTGATGCCGAAGTCCTCTTCCGCGATGTGGATGAAACCCGAGGCGGTCGCGTAGAGATTTAGGAGATCCTCGCGCGAGATCCAGTTAAGCAGTTCGACATTCGGTGGCAGCGAGGCTCGCATTCGCGACTCCAGCGGTCCGATCCCGACCATCGTCAGGCGAAAGGGCAGCCCGCGGAACGCTTCTGCGACAACTTCCGGCCGCTTGTAGCTGACGAGTCGGTGCACCCAGAGAAAATGTCCTTCGTCCTTGACCTGCGTCGCGTTGCACTCATCTACATCCACGGGGGCAGGGATGACGTGTGACTCGCGCCCGTAGAAGCGGGCGATCCGCTCCTGAACGGCGGTTGAGATCGCTACGAAGGCATCAGGGCGCTGGGCGGCCGAGCGGTCAATCCCGCGAAACCCTCGGGTGATCGCGCGGAGGGCAGAGGCCTTGAGCCCGCCGACGGACCGGGTATCGGTCTCGGGCAGCCATGCGTACCGCATCGGTGTGTAGCAGTAGACGACGTGGGTAGCGTCCGGCTCGGGTCTGACGTGGGAGGCGCACGCATGCGACGAGGAAATCACAAGGTCGTATTGACTGAGGTCTAGGCGCCGGAAGTAGTACGGCATATACGGCAGCAGGTAGCGCCAGCGGCCGGGATCATGGCCACGCTGGCGGATACCCGGAAGCCGCGCTAGCGAAGATTCGCCAACGATAGCTTGGCTCAGGTCGGACGGAAGTAACTCGTGCGCGGCGTGGAACGTATAGACGTCTGCGGGCCTGTTTGGGTGAAACAAGTCCCGACGCATTACGTGCGCAACTCGCTCAGAACCGTGGTAGCCCTGAAACCAATCGTGTACGACGGCTGCCCGGCGGTCGAGAAACGTCGGGCTCAGCCTACCCGGCTGCATCTGGGGGCATCCGAAAACTTGTCGGTGTCCCGACCGGCTCTATCATTGCCTCCTTTTCGGCCTACTAACCGCTAGTCAGAACGCGCCGTTGCGCCGAAGGACGGCCGGAAGCGTCAGGGCTAGGATATTGAAGTCACGCAGGAGTGAGTAGTTTTCGATGTAGTCGCGTTCGAGGGCGAGCCGCTCGTCGAAGCGGAGTTCTCCTCGGCCATAGACCTGCATGGGTCCGGTCATACCGGGTTTCACGGCGAGGCGAATCCGCTCCTCACGGGTGTATCGATCAACGAGGTCTGCCTGCTCAGGCCGAGGCCCGACAAGGCTCATGTCACCTTTGAGAACGTTCAGGAGCTGAGGCAGCTCGTCAAGGCTCGTGCGACGGAGAAATCGTCCACACCCAGTTACGCGCGGGTCGTCGCGAAGCTTGAACACGGGTTCGGATAGGCGATCGAAGGGGACAAGATCGGCCAGGAGATCTTCGGCGTCGCAGACCATCGTTCGGAACTTGTACATGCGGAAGGACCGGCCGCCTACGCCCGCACGCGTCTGCGCAAAAATTACGGGGCCGGGGCTGCCGATCCGGATCGCCGCAGCGATACCGAGAGCGATTGGAGCGGAGACGATCAGCGCTACGGACGACAATGCGACGTCAACGACGCGTTTCACCAAGAGCGAAGAGCGAGAGACGTGCCAGGTGTTGTACTCGATGACGGGTAGGTCGGCGATATGGCGAAGCTGCACGGCTGTTCCGAACATCGCGCGGGCGGGCGGAACGACCGTCAGCTTGACGCCGTATCGGCGGCAAGAGGCTACGAGAGTGCGGATCAGGTCTTCGTCGATCGCCGAGGACGCGACAATCACCCGGTCGATTGCCGTCAAGGCGCGCGCATCCCGATCGAGATCCGTGGGCGACATCGACGCGCTGCCGACGACGACAGCATGGATGTCGCGAAATAGCTCAAACTTCCGCCTAGTCACCTGTGCCAAGGGCTCGTCCCCAAGGATCAACGTTCGCTCGGGCGGTGTGACGCGCCGCCAGAGCCAGCGAGCGATTGCGCGCAGGACCAAAGCTGAGACGGCGACCGCGCCGGATGTCCAGATCAGCAGGGGCCAGGCCGGGGGTTCGACGACCGCTTCGAGCAGCAGGATGCCGGCGATCATGCCGGTCGTCACCCATGAAAGCACTGCCGGGATCTCGTCCGTTGTCAAATGCCGCAACGCACGATGGTCGCGGTCATAGAGACCGTGAAGCTTCGCCAGGACCACCCAAGCAGGCGCGAGGCACGCCCACCAGAACGCGGCCTCGGTCGTCGTGAGCGCTCCTAACACGGCGGCCCCGACGAACACTGCCGTCACGTCGGCAGCGGCCAAGAGACGCCTTCTGAGGGAATCGCGCCACCAGTCCGCGCCGCTGGCGGCGTGCAACAACGTCGCCGCCCGCCAGCCGCGCCGTCTCCCGGCGGTCGCTTGCGCGCCGAGAGTAATGTCGGTTTCGGTCAGGCCGCCTCCCGAATCGCGGACGGCGACGATATCAATCGTCAGCCGCCAAGCGCTCGACCAGCCGACTCAAGCCGACAGCCAAAGCGCCTGCTAATTGGGAAGAGCGGACGCCGGGTCTTGGAGGGATTGGCGAAATCGCGCGGCGCTAGGTCCTGCGGGAGCAGCGAATAGACGACGGCATCGGCGCGGGTGCCGTTCCGGGCGACCGTTGTAGGCGCGGAGAACGCCCTCCCGTGAAAAGCCTGCCCTCTGCAACGCGCTGAGACGCGAGGTTCTCTGGGTCCGTGTGAGGCTGCAGGCGACCAAGTCGCATCTCTAGCAGCGCCCACGACGCCGTTAGCCGGACGGCCCGCGGGCGCGCCCTTGCGACGGTCACCGCGTGC
>Ga0126314_10000711_pt1 | contig 15899 bp, 9 predicted proteins | sample Plot105B_FD_92535 | JGI IMG/M metagenome (GOLD analysis project Ga0126314, IMG submission 92535) | Serpentine soil microbial communities from UC McLaughlin Reserve, CA, USA - Plot105B | ecosystem: Environmental > Terrestrial > Soil > Grasslands | place: USA: UC McLaughlin Reserve, Lake County...
ACGTGGGCACCCCCGCGGGCAGCTCCGCCTCGCAGTCCACCTGGATGGGCTGCGCGCGCGCAATCGCCAGCTGGAGCGGCACCCCACCCGAGCCATCCACGCGGCTGCGGCCGTCGTAGTCCACGTAGCGGCCGTTCGCCTCCGCCAGCGCTCCCGTCACCGCCGAGGCCCGCTGCCACTCCTGCTGCTCCGGGTCATGCATCACACGGCCCGTCGCGTTCCACATCGCGAAGTTCGCGGCCTCCTGCACCTTCAACGTCAGCGCCCCCACCTCCGCGAAGTAGATGCCGAACATGAGGATGGTGATGAACACCATCAACCCCAGCGACGTCTCGATGAGGGACTGTCCTCGTGCCGCTCGCGAGCGCATGTCAGTACCCTCCTCCGCGCCGACTGCCACCGCGATAGCCCGCCTGCTCCAGCTCCCGCAGCGTCCGGCCGTGCTCGGAGAAACCCGCCGCCTCCAGGTTCGCCGCGGGCCTGTCATCCGTGGAGCCCTCCGGACTCACCAGCGTGGCGCGCCAGAAGGGGTTGAGGAAGTTGGGCGGCTCACGCCAGCCTCCGCCCTGCCCCGCCGCGCGAGGCCGGTGGTAGTAGACGATGCCCGCCGACAGCGCGACCTGGTTGCGCTGCACGCTCTCACGCCCCGTGGGACGCGAGCGCCCCAACGGAATCGCGAGGTCGAACTCCGTGGTGTTCTCCGCGGAGAAGCGGAAGCGGAAGAAGAGGTTCCACGGGTCCGGGTTCCTCCGCCGCGCATCGCTGCCGTAGTCGCGGTGCAGCACCGAGTACAGCTTCGGCTGGCCATAGTGGTTGTTCGGCCCCTGCTGCAGCAGGTCCACGTTGTAGCTCATGGCGAACGGCCAGATGCCCGGGCACGACACGCACATCCCCAGCGTGTGCCGCTCGAACAGCGGCTCGCCGGCCTCCGGCGCCTGTCCCGGCGGAAGGCGCAGGCCGTACACGTGCTGGTCCTCGGGCGTCTGCCGCTCGTCGGACATCACCCACGCGTCCGTCACCGGCACCGGGATGGGAGGCGCGTTGCTGGCACACCGCGTGGGGACAATGGCCGTCGCATGGTCATGCGCGGAGGAGTTGCGGCCCGACACCGTGGTGTACGTCGAGGAGTCCATCTCCGCGGACGCGCCGTAGCGCCGGAAGCCCGCGGACCGTGCGGCTCCGCCCGTGCCGAACCCCGCGCTGCCCGTGGGCCGGTTGTGCACCCACGTCCACCCCAGGCTGCCCATGGTGGCGTTGAGGTGCGCGGACGTGGTGCCGCCCACCGGGCACACCGCGCCAGCGCTACAGCCGCCACCGCCCCGTCGCACCGCGTTCATCAGGTCTTCGTGGTTGGGCACCTCGTCGGCGCCGTTGAGCTCCTTGAAGCTCTTGCCCGCGCCATCCGGCGTCGCCTCCAGCTCCGGGTTGGCCCCCCGGGCGATGCGCAGCGCCAGCCGCTGGTCGGCGATGTGCTCGCGCAGCAGGTGGCCGTAGATGTTCAGCCCCGCCCGGTAGAGGTTGCCCGCGCTGCCCTGGAGCACCTGCACCTGCGTGGCGGCGGCCTTGTCCATCACCTCCCACAACACCGGCGTGAAGGCGGGCGTGCAGACCAGATGCGCCGCGTACACCTGGCTGCTGCGGCTGATGAGCGCCTGGGTGCCGGCCATGGCCACCATGTGGGCCACCTGCGCGCGGTTCATCACCGAAATCGCGTTGAACGTGCGCGCCGTCGCCACCGCCTGGCTGTACGCCGCCGCGTCCGCGGCCATCTGGATTTCGACGCGCTCCTTGGCGCGCATGCCGAAGCCCAGCGTCATCAACACCATCAACGCGAGCAAGAGCAGCGTCAGCGCGAAGAGGACGAGGGCCTGCCCTCGCGAGGACTTCAGAAGCCGGTGACGGGACATTCGGCGCCTCGCGAGAAGTTGTCGGCCATCACCGGCGTCATCATCCGCATCGCCGCGTGGACCTGGATGGGAAAGACGAAGTGGCCCCGGTTGCTCCACGTCACCATGCGCTCGTCCAGCGCGCCCCCCGGCCAGTCATTCGGCCCGAGCGGCGGCGCCTCGTCGTTCCACCAGTCCGAGCGCTTCTGCGCCGGCATCAGCGGATTGGTGGCCGTGTAGTTTCGCAACCCGAAGTGGGCCAGGAACATCCGGCTCATCACCCAGTTCGCGAAGGGGATGCGCATGTAGTACCAGGCCACCATGCGGATCTCCAACGTGCGGTTGTCGAGCGCCGCGTCGTTGTCCGTGGGCTGGTCGAAGAGCAGGTCCTCGTTGCCCGCAAGCGAGTTCACCCACGCGGGGTCCGGCGAGTCGCGGACAATCTCCACCATGGGCCCGTTGAAGAGGTTCCCGTAGGAGCTCATCACCCGGTACTCGTTGTCCCGCCGCAGCCGGAACGCTTCCGCCAGAATCTGGGGGCTGTCCGTGCGGACGATGGACGGCAGCATCGTCACCATCGCCGCGTGCATCATCGGCAGGCAGTCACCGTGGTTGAGGCTGCCCGCCCGAACCGCCCGGTACACCGCCACCTGCGCCAGGATTCGCGCCTGCAACATCATGAAGAGCTGCAGCGTCCCCAACACCAGGAACACCACCAGCGGGAGCGTCAAAGCCGCTTCCACCGCCGCCTGTCCGGACTGCTTGGATGTGGGTAACGTGGCGGGGGGAACCATACATCAATCAATTCCCTGAATCTTGTTGATTGAGGAATCGGTCAAGTGGACCGTAGCCAAAGTCAGCACCCAGTCCCACCGTGTGCGATACAGTGGGACTGTCCGTCAGAACTGGATGACACTCCGCGTCACGACTTCTCTTCCGCCGAGAGGCGTCTCAGCGGTTGATGACGAACCCGCAGGCGGAGTCGAGCGTCACCTTGGCCCCGTCCAGGGCCTGGAGCAAGCGCTCGTAGTGTGAGTGTTCCGCACCCAGCTGGGCCGCCAGGGCCTCGTCGGGCAGGCCCAGGTGGTCCAGGGACAGGCGCAGGCGCTCCAGGGCGGCGTCCCGCTCGGCTTCAATGGCCTCGCGGGCGGAGGTGGTGAGCTTCTTCAGCGCGGCCTCCGCGGCGCGCTGGCCCACGGGCACGCCCGCATCTACGAAGGCGTCGAAGCCTGGGAAGGCGCGCCCCACCTCGTCGCCCTTGAGCGACTTGCCGTCGGCCTCCAGCGCGGGCAGCAGGGAGTCGTCCGCCTTGGGGCCGCCCGCACCGCCCTCCACCACGGCCACGTGCAGCAGGGTGCGCTCCAGGAAGCGCGCCAGTTGGCGGCTGGGCACGCGCGCGCCCGGGGAGGTGTCCTCCGGCTCCGGGAGCTGCACGTGGTAGAGCAGCTCCAGCCCCCGCGCCTTCAGCGGCCCGCGCTTCTCGATGAAGCGGAAGGCGCTGCGGCCATAGGGCCCGTCGCGCAGGAAGCCGAAGAGGGCCTCCACCAGCGGGTGGCCGGTGGCGAAGTACTCCAGCTCCTCCGCCTCCACCGCCGTGTCGCGCCAGAAGGTGCCCAGGCGCGTGTGGTCCTCCGTGACGTCCAGCCCCGGCAGCCCGTCCACCTTCAGCGCGTGGCCGAACTGGAAGGCCACCTGGAAGGCCTCCACCTGCTCGTCGATGTCCACGCCGATGCCCACCCGGCGCGCCAGCTCGGCGACGGTCTCCTCCAGTCGCTCGTCCAAATCCCGGGCGATGCTCCACAGGCCGTCCTCGACGCCGGGCGCCTCGCCGTCCTCGTCCTCGTCGGGCTCCAGGCCCATCCGCTCCTGCGCGCGCTTCACCAGCCGCTCCACCGCGGGCCGGTCGAAGCTGCGCACGTCCAGCAGCGGGTCATACGCGCGCTTCACCTGCTCGCGCGCCGCTTCGACCTTCGCCTTCAGCTCCGCGGCGTAGGACACGCGCGCCTCGCGAGGCAGCAGCGCCAGCTCCGCGAGCCGGTCCTCCACCTCCTCCAGCACCGCGTCCAGGCCGCCCACCGTCTCGCCGAAGACGCCGACGGCATCCGCCAGCAGCGTCAGCACGTCCGACGCCAGCGTGCCCACCGGGTCGAAGACGTGAATCTCCACCGGGTGCGTCTGGCCGATGCGGTCCAACCGGCCGATGCGCTGCTCCACCGTGGCCGGGCTCCAGGGCAAATCGTAGTGGACCAGGTGGTGCGCGAACTGGAAGTTGCGGCCCTCGCCGCCCACCTCCGTGCACAGCAACACCTTCGGACCCTCGGGGCCTCGGAACCGGGCCACCTGCCGGTCGCGCTCCACCAGTGGCAAATCACCGTGGTAGCCCAGCGCCTCCACGCCCTCGCGCCCCAGCTCCGCCTGGAGCATCTCCAGCGTGTCCCGGCTCTCCGTGAAGACGAGCACCTTGGCCGCCGGCTCCGTCGTCCACACGCCGCGCAGCACGCCCAGGAAGGCGCCGAACTTCGCGTCGCGCGAGGGCAGCTTCAGCGTTTCGGACTGCGCCTTCAGCACCGGATTCGCCCGCACCGCTCCCGCGAAGGCCGCCGGGCTCGACTCCAGCCGCCGCAGCACGTTGCCCAGCGGCGCGCCTCGCAGCGTCCCCGCCGCCAGCGTCGCCAGCGCCGCGTCGCGGACCTTGAGTTCCTCCGCGGGCAGCGTCACCGGGTGGCGGTGCAGCCTGCGCTTGGAGAAACCACCCACCACCGCACGCCGGTTACGCACCAACCTGTCACTCAGGCTGTACGTCTCCGCCAGGTGCTGGAGCAGGCCTTGCGGCTCCTTGAGCGTCTTGAGCCGCGCGTCCTCGGGGAAGCGCTTCGCCAGCGCCTTCACCGCCGCGTCGGGCTTGCCCTTGCCGCCCTCCATCAATGCGCGCACCGCGGCGGACAGCTCCTCCTGGCGCGCCAGACGCTCCTCGAAGCCCGCCACGCTGGGCGCGGTGGCCGCGTCAATCAGCGTGAGCAGCCCGTGGTACTCGGCCGGGTCCAGTTGCATGGGCGTGGCGGTGAGCAGCAGCAGGCCCCAGGAGTTCTTCGCCAGGACGTCGGCCGCCTCGAAGGCCCGTTCACCCTTGAGGTGGTGCGCCTCGTCGATGATGACCAAATCCCAGAACGCATCCTCGGCGCCGAGCTCCTGGCGGTGCTCCTCGCTGCGGGAGAGCAGCTCCAGGCTGGTCACCACCAACGGGAAGCGCGCCCACGGGGAGACGTCCGGCGCCTCCTTGAGCGACTGCGCGTAGCGGTCCGAGTCCATCAGCGTGAAGAGCTGGTTGAACTTGTGGAACAGCTCCACCAGCCACTGCACGGTGAGGTGGCTGGGCGCCACCACCAGACACCTGCGCACGAGCCCCGACAGGCGCAGCGCGCTGAACACCATGCCCGCCTCAATCGTCTTGCCCAGGCCCACCTCGTCGGCGAGCACGAAGCGCGGACGGCGCGCGGACAGCACGCGCTGCACCACGCCCACCTGGTGCGGCTTCACCATGATGCGGCTGGCCAGCAGCGCCCCCAGCGCGTCACAGCGGCGCTCGTCGTCCAGGACCAGCGCCTGCTTGCGCAGCGTGAAGGCGCGGGCCTCACCCACCCGGCCCTCGCGCAGCGTGGACAGGAGGTCGGAGCGAGGGGGCAGCGCACGCACCTCCGACTCCGGCAGCTCGTCCTCCTCGCCTGTGTCCGCGTAACGCAGCACGTAGCGGCGCAGGCCGCGCGCGCCCGGCTCCTCGGCCACGACGAGGGCCAGCCGCCCCTTGTACGTCAGCACCGGCTCACCCGGTGGCAGCGGATACGACACCAGGGCACCGCCCTTGGTGGACACCAGCACCGGGGCGTCCTCCCGCGCGGGGAAGACGACCAACGCCTTGGCGCCTTCCTCGTGGAGCGACAGCAGGTGTCCCACACCCCATTCGGGCTGCGGGAGGTAGCGAACCTTCAGACCTTCGACGAGGGACATAGGCGGTGCGGGACGACCCGAGCAAAGAGGGGGGTCCGCCTCATAACCCCCAGCCCCGGCGATGGCCACGGTTGATGAGGCGCCCCGCCCGTCACGCAACACCCCCAGTTGCCGCGCCCGGCTCGCGCGGGCCCGCGAAACCCGGCGGAGCGTGGTCCAACTTCCACCCTGGGAGAGTCACGAAGCGCCCCCTGGGGTGACTCCGACTTTGTCCAACCGGGCAATGTTCGCGTCTCCTCGTATCAGGGATGCTGGCGGTCGCCTTCCTGATGCGGGTTCCCGCTAGGGATGGGGGGGAGTGCCACATGATGCGACGATGGACGTTCGCTCAGCGAGTCGGGGCGGGTGTGTCCGCCTGCATGCTCGCCGGTCTGCTGCTCCTCGCGACACTCCTGTCCGCGGCGCACGGACTGCTCAATCACACGGAGGCCGCGCGCGTCGCGCTGCAGCAGACGCTCCTGGCCGGCTGCGTGGGCCTGGCCGGCGTGGGCGCGCTGGGCTTCGTGCTGCACCACGCGCTGGCCCCGCTGCACGCCCGGCACGAGCACAGCGAGCAGCGCCTGCTGCTGTTGATGGAGGCCGTGACGGACTACGCGCTGTGCTTCCTGGACCGGCACGGCCGCGTCACCGCGTGGAACGCCGGCGCGGAGCGCCTCACCGGCTGGGCCGCGACGGACGTCACCGGCCGCACGCTGGAGCACCTGCACCCCGAGGACGCGGTGGCCGCGGGCGTCCCCCAGGCCCACCTGGAGCGCGCCGCGCGCGAGGGGCGCCTGTTGTCCGAGGGCTGGCTCGTGCGCCGCGACGGCACGCGCTTCTGGGCGGAGACGCTGCTCACCGCGCTGTGGGATTCGCGCGGCAGGCTGCGCGGCTTCGCCGAGGTGACGCGCGACATCACCGAGCGCCGCCGCATGGAGCGCGCCCAGGCCCTCTTCGCCGAGGCGGGCCGCGTCCTCCAGCCGCTCTCTGGAGCCCGCGAAGTGGGCGAGGCCCTCACACGGCTGTGCGTGCCCGAGGTCGCCGACGCGTGCATCCTCTTCCTGCCCTCCGAGGACGGCCAGGTGCGTCCCCAGGCCGTCGCCTGCGCGGACGCGCAAGCCGCCAGCCGCCTGTGGGAGCCGCTGCTCCGAAGCCCTCACGGCGACGAGGTGGGGCCCAGCCACGTGGTGTGCACCGGCCGCGCGGAGCTCCTGCCGGAGGTGGACCCGGAGCGGCTGCCCCTGGCCCTGGAGAACACCGCGCACGGCGAGCTCCTGCGCGTGCTGGGCGTGACGTCCGCGCTCACCGTGCCGCTGGCGGTGGGCCCGCGCGTGCTGGGCGCGCTGTGCCTGCTGTCCACCGGCGCGCGGCGCTACGGCCAGGTGGACCGGGCCTTCATGGAGGAGCTGGCCGCACGCGCCGCCCTCGCCCTGGACAACGCGCGCCTGCTCGCCGAGGCGCAGGGCGCGCTGGAGCTCATCGGCGTGGCCGCGCACGACCTGGGCAACCCCCTGGCCTCGCTCCAACTGCGGCTGCGACGACTGCGCCTGCTGGACGTCACCGCGCACGAGCCCCGCATGCGCGAGGGCCTGGCGGGCGTGGAGGGCGAGGCGCGCCGCATGGGGCGGCTCCTGCACAACCTGCTGGACTTGTCGCGCCTGTCCGCGGGCCACATGACGCTGGACCGCGAGGACGTGGACCTGGCCGCGCTGGTGCGCGAGGTGGCCGAGCGCCACGCCGAGCAGGCCACCGCCGCCGGCTGCGCCCTCACCGTGCGCGTCCAGGAGGATGACGACGCCACCGGGAAGTGGGACCGGCTGCGCCTGGACCGCGTGGTGACGAACCTCCTGAGCAACGCGCTCAAGTTCGGCCACGGCCGGCCCGTGGACCTGAGCGTCCACGGCGATGCCACCCACGTGCGCGTCACCGTGAAGGACGCGGGCCTGGGCATCGCCCTTGGAGATCAGCAGCGCCTCTTCCGCCGCTTCGAGCGCGTCCACGGCGACGGCCCGCACCACCCCGGCACCGGCCTGGGCCTCTACATCGCCCACCAGCTCGTCGAGGCCCACGGCGGCTCCATCCACCTCCGGAGCCGAATCGGGGAAGGCGCGGAATTCACCATCGAACTTCCCAGGACCCTCCAGGGCAGGTCCTGCCTCGCCTTACAAGTCAGTGTCTAACTCCCTGAAATTACTCCAGTGAATTGGGAAAATTCCGACAGTTGACACCTCCTGGGTTTGAGGGCAGCGGATTATTTTCCTAGAAGTTGAAGACATCTGTTCACTCCAGATATTCTTCGTACGGCTAAAAAAGGCTCGAACCGGGGAAACCCGGAAACGGGAGAGACCCGGCCCACATCGTCCCCCCGACGACGGGCTACAGGGTCCGCTGGCCGGGGCGCCAATGGCGGTGCCCGAAACCACACGTACGAGGAGATTCACCCATGGGTGGACTTGGAGCACCCTGGTCCCAGCGCGAGGCGTGTGTACCCCGCTCGCTCGGTTACCCCACGACCAGCCGGAGGTTGCTGCTGGCCGCGGTGACGGGGTTGCTGGTGGCCTGCGGAGGACCGGACCTGGGCTCGGAAGAAGCTGTCGCGGTGGACTCGCTGGAGTCGGAGGCCCAGGCGTTGTCGGGGCTGGACGACTCGCGCCGCCCGCGTCCCCAAGAGCCCGTGGGTCTGGCGCTCGAGGTGGACAACGGCGTGGGCAAGCCCGTGCGCGTGCGCGCGGGTGGCACCTTCTTCATCAGCCAGATTGATATCCGCGCCGCCGTCATGTCCTTCGTCGACAACAAGGACTTGAAGACGCTGCGCACCACCAGCGACTTCGCCGGGCTGGGCTGGACGGGCCTGCGCGCGGTGGACGAGGAGCCGGTGCTGCTGGGCAGCCCCGGTGCGTACACCCGCCGCCGCTTCTACCGGGGCGCGGCGTGGATGGACGTGCCCAGCGTCTTCACCGTGGAGCCGGTGGACTCGCGCGGCCGCCTCACCGGCCTGCCCGTGCTCCTGAACATCGGCTCCGAGCACCAGCGCCGGGACCGCAGCGACGACTTCTTCATCCGCCGCCTGCGCGCCATCCACACGACGCGGGACTGCAAGACGCCCACCGACTGCACGGGCGCCAAGGACTTCGAGGAGGAGGCGCTCGTCGAGGTCCGCAACGCCTACGAGCACGCCAAGCAGCGCGCCCTCACGCTGTCCTCCGGCACCACCGCCCTGCGCCTGCGCTGGAGCCTGCGCCCCTTCGCCCCCTACTCCATCCCCGTCGAGCAGGTGAAGAACCCGGACTATGCGTACGGCTTCGGCATCGACATCGCCGCGCTCACCCCGCCGCGCCGGGATGGCACGTACGCGCCCGGGTCCGAAATCACCTTCCAGGTCACCCTGCGGGACGGGGAGGGAAAACGCCTCCACCCCTCCGGGAGTCTGCCGGCCTACAATGAGGTGGCGCCCGTTGGCGGAAACGCGGCGGGCATCCAGTACTATCGGGCCTTCTTCGATGCGACGACGACGTACTACCGGCGCAAGCACCGGGAGCGGATGCTGATGACGCAAATCATCGGGCCCGCACAGAACATCCAGCCCATCCGCTCCATCATCGACATCGACGCGTTCCTGGACCCGGAGGTCGACGAGCAGGTGGTGGCCACCGAGGCGCGCGACGGCGTGTTCGCCCAGTTCGCGATTCTGCCCTTCGCCAACATCGTCTTCCGCGGCGCCTTCTTCCCCGGGGAGGGCCTCTGGGACCGTCCCAACACGGACACCTGGCAGTACACGATTCCCGCCAACGCCACGCCGGGCACCTATCTGGTGACGGTGAAGGGCCGCCGTGTGTACCTGGGCGAGGACCTCCCCGGCTCGCGCACCATCGAAATCCAGGTGGGCTCCAAGAAGCGCACCGAGGCGACGCTGACGACGGGGCCGTGCAACAGCTGCCACAGCGAGGGCGGAGAGCTGTCCGAAGTCCTCCACGCCAACGACAACCGCGCCGCGTGCAACGGGTGCCATGCGCCGCTGGGCTTCGAGCTGGAAGGCCCCATCTTCGTGCGCACGCACTTCATCCACTCGCGCTCCAACCGCTTTGATGCGCCCCTGGAGAAGTGCTCCTCCTGTCACCTGACGAAGGAGAGCATCCAGCGCACCAGCAAGGCCGCGTGCCTGTCGTGCCACAAGAGCTACCCGGACAACCACGTGGCGAAGTTCGGGCCCATCGAGAGCATGTACGTCGGGGGAGGCAGAGAGTCCTTCCAGCAGTGCACCGGCGCCTGTCATACCCAGCATCCGCGCGCCGGCCTCTAGCCGCCGCCAGCCCCCCGGAGGTCCTTCATGGCACAAGTGAAGATGCAGACGGCTCGCACCACGTTGAAGGAGCCCGATGCAGCCGCGGAGGACCTGTTGAGCCAGCTGGGCGCCATCAAGCCCGTGCTGGTGACGATGTTCGCCTCGCGGGACAGGGACCCCTACGCCCTGAACCGCGCGGTGCGCGCGCGGCTGCCCCCGGGCACCCGGCTGGTGGGCGCCACGACGGCGGGCGAGCTGGACAACACCGGCATCCACGAGGGCAGCGTGGTGCTGTCCGCGCTCTCGGGTGATTTGGAGGTCGGCCTGGGCCTGGGCACCGGGCTCTCCCTGGATGCCATCAGCGCGGGACAGGCGGCCATCAAGCGCGCCTGCGAGGACTTGGGCGTGCGGCAGCAGGACCTGGACCCGCGCCGGTACGTCGGCCTCGTCATCGACGACGGCTTCCGCTACAAAAAAGAAGAGCTGCTGCTGGGCATCCTGGAGCGCAGCCAGACGCTGGTGCTCGTGGGCGGCGGCGCCAGCGACGACAACCGGGACCCGGCCAGGCAGTCCGCGCTGGTGCACGTGGACGGAGAGGTCGCCACCGACGCGGTGCTGGTGGCCCTGTTCCGCACGAGCGCGCCGTGGGCCGCGCTGCGCTCGCACTGGTACGTGCCCACCGGCGAGAAGCTCACCATCACCAAGGTGGACGAGAGCCACACCCGCGCGCTCGAAATCGACGGCCGCCCGGCGGCGAAGCGCTACGCCGAAATCCTGGGCGTGGAGGACGTGCGTGACTTGGAGTTCGGCACGCCCCAGGGCTTCGCGGTGCGCCCCACGGCGCTGCGCGTGGGCCGCGAGTACTTCATCCGCGCGGCGTGGAGGCCCCAGGAGGACGGCTCCATCCTCTTCGCCAACCTGCTGGAGGAGGGCACCGAGCTGGAGCTGATGAAGCTGGGTGACATGGCGGGCATGACGAGGAGCTTCTTCACGGACGAGATGCCCCGCCGGGTACAGAACCCCCAGGCCGCTCTCCTGTTCCACTGCGGCGGGCGCATGTGGTACGCGCATGCGACCAACACGGTTTCCCAGCTCGCGGAGACGTTGAAGGCCGCACCCACCGCCGCTGGGATGAACGTGCACTTCGAAATCTACTCGGGGTTCCACATCAACACCACGCTGACCACGCTGGTGTTTGGGGCGAACTGAGCCATGGCCACCTCCCTCACCTCCTCCGTCCCGACGGCGGCCACCGCCACCCTGCTGCTGGTGGCGAGCGAGCGCGAGTGCCAGCGCGTGGAAGAGGCGCTCGCCCAGGCAGGCGTCGTCGCCCAGGCGGAGCGGGCCACCCACGCGGAGGCCCTGACGGCCGCGCTGGCGCGCCCCTGGTCGCTCGTCGTGTGCGGCTCGGAAGTGCCGGGCCTGGGCTTCGCGGAGGCGCAGGCGCTGTGGCGCAAGCACTCGCGCGAGCTGCCCTTCGTCGTGCTGTCGCGCGAGTGGAGCGACGACACGCTGGAGGCCAGCACCCGGGCGGGCGCTCGCGACTACGTCAGCGAGGACCGCTTCAACCGGATGGCGCCCGTGCTGCGCCGCGAGCTGCCCCTGGCCGGAGACAGGCTCCGCCACGACGCCACCGCGGAGGAGTTGCACCGCACCAACTGGATTCTGGGCAACATCATCGACGCTTTGCCCTTCGTCCTCTTCGTGAAGGACGCGGCGACGCGCCGGCTCGTCGTGGCCAACAAGACCTTCGCTGACGCGTTCGGCGTCACCAAGGAGTGGCTGCTCGGCAAGCTGGACCACGACTACTTCCCGCAGGAGCAGGCGGACTCGTTCGTCGCCATCGACTCCGACATCCTCGCCTCCAAGAAGATGCGCTCCTTCGAGGAGGTCGCTCGCGCGAGCGGCGTGGACCGCATCTTCGCCACGCGCAAGCTGCCGCTGATGGATGACAGCGGCGAGGCCCGCTACGTGCTGGGCGTCACCGAGGACATCACCGAGCGCAAGCAGAACGAGGAGATGCTGCGCGCGTCCAAGGCGGAGCTGGAGGCGGCCAACAAGCAGCTCGCCGCCAGCCTGGAGGAGATCAAGCGCACGCGCGCCGTGTCCGCCCGCTCGCTGGCGTCCTACCAGCAGCGCGCGCTGCAGATGGAGATCATCCGCCAGCAGAACGAGGACCTGGACCGGCTGGCCCAGGAGCTGGCGCTGGCCAAGCGCAACGAGGAGGAGCGCGCCCGCGAGGCCGAGGCCGCCGTCCGCCTCAAGAGCGAGTTCCTGGCCAACTTCAGCCATGAAATCCGCACGCCGCTCAACGGCATCATCGGCTACTGCGACCTCTTGATGCGCGAGGAGGGCTCGCGCCTGACGGCCCACGGCCGCCGCGACCTCAACGTCGTCAAGACGAACGCGAAGACGTTGCTGGCGCTCATCAACGACATCCTGGACCTGTCCAAGATTGAAGCGGGCAAGGTGGACGTCGTCACCGAGCCGGTGGACGTGCAGGAGCTGGCCGACGAGTGCATGGCCACGGTGAAGGAGTACCTCAAGGGCAAGGACGTGGCCCTGACGACGCACATCGACGGCCAGGCGAGCATGCTGCGCACCGATGCGCTGAAGCTGCGGCAAATCATGCTCAACCTCCTGAGCAACGCCGCCAAGTTCACCGACACGGGCGAAGTCGCGCTGAGCATGGTGCCCTCCGGCGACGAAGTCGTGATGACGGTGGAGGACACCGGCGTCGGCATCCCCGCGGACCAGCTCCCCTTCATCTTCGAGAAGTTCCGCCAGGTGGACGGCTCCACCACGCGCAAGGTGGGCGGCACGGGTCTGGGGCTGGCGATTGTCCGCGAGCTGTCACGCGTGCTCGGCGGCAACGTCAGCGTCGTGTCCACGCTGGGCCGGGGCACCACCTTCACCGTGCGCCTGCCCAACAACATGGCGGACCGGCCGGAGGACGCGCCGCAGGTGGCGGTCCACGAGCGCGGCGTGCCGGTGGCGGAGGTCGCCCAGCACGTGAGCACGCTGGCGCAGCCCGGCAGCACGGTGCTGGTGGTGGATGATGATCCGCTCATCCAGCAGCTCGTCACCGGCCAGCTGGAGCCCGCGGGCTTCAAGGTGGTGGTGGCCGAGGACGGCATCGCCGCCCTCAAGCGCGCCCGGGAGCTCCGGCCGCAGGCCATCCTGCTGGACATCCACCTGCCCAAGCTGGACGGCTGGTCGGTGCTCAGCCAGCTCAAGGGCGACCAGTCGCTGGCCACCATCCCCGTCATCCTCATCTCCGTGGAGGAGCAGCGCGCGCGGGGCTTCTCGCTGGGCGCGTGCGAGTACCTGGTCAAACCGGTGGAGCCCGAGCGCCTCGTCGAGGTGGTGCAGCGCTGCCTGGGCCAGCCGTCCGGCACCTCCGCGGGCGACGTGCTGGTGGTGGACGACGACTCCGCCACGCGGGAGCTGGTCAGCCGCAACCTGCGCCGCGCGGGCTTCTCCACCGCCGAGGCTCGCAACGGCGAGGACGCGCTGCTCAAGGCGCGCGTCTCCCCGCCGTCCCTCGTCGTGCTGGACTTGATGATGCCCAACCTGGATGGCTTCGAAGTGCTGCGCCGGCTGCGCGCGGAGAAGCTCCAGGTGCCCGTCGTCGTGCTCACCGGAAAGTCCCTCACCCACGAGGAGGAGTCGCTCCTGCGCGACGGCTTCGCGGGCTTCGTGAAGAAGGGCGGCCACGCGCTGGAGGACGTCATCGCCCAGGCCAAGGGCCTGCTGTTGTCCCAGCGCGCCGCCAGCGCCGGCAGGCTGCCTCGCATCCTGTATGTGGAGGACAGTGCCCAGAATCGGGACATCGTCCGCCGCTACCTGGGCGGACTGTTCGAAGTCATCGAGGCGGAGGACGGAGAGCACGGCCTGGAGCGCGCGACGCGCGACAATCCGGACCTCATCCTGATGGACCTCTCCCTGCCACGGCTGGATGGTTGGGAGGCAACACGTCGCTTGCGTGCGGTACCCTCCGTGGCCAACGTGCCGGTCATCGCGGTGACGGCTCATGCGGGGCGGGAGTATCAGGACAAGGCACACGCGGCGGGCTGCACCGCGTACCTCACCAAGCCCCTTGATCGTGACCAGTTGCTCGAGATGATCCGCAAGCATCTAGGGAGAAGCCATGGCTGAAGAAAAAGCACGCGTCCTGGTGGTGGACGATGACCCGGACCTGCTCGACCTCGTCCAGCGCTCGCTGAGCTCCTACGGCTTCGAGGTGCTCACGCACACCTCGGCGCTGGGCGTGTCGAACCTGGTGAGTGCGTCCGAGCCGGACTTCGTCCTCATCGACGTCAACTTCCCCGCCCTCAAGGGCGACAAGGTCGTCAACCTCGCGCGCCAGTACGCGTCCGCGAAGACGAAGTTCATCCTCTACTCGGCCTCGGACGAGTCGAAGCTGCGCTCGCTCGCGCTCGCCTCCGGCGCGGACGGCTACATCTCCAAGAGCGTCCAGGGGGAGGAGCTGGCCAACCGGCTGCGCACCTTCCGCCTCAAGCCGCGCCCACCCTCGGCCACCTGAGCCGTTGTCTCTCCGTGCTCCGGGCCACCCAACGGCCCGGGGCGCGGCACCCGAAGTACCCACCGTCGTAGCGAGCCACGTCCGCTGTCCCAAGTCGGGCACGTCTCCTTCGCGCACCCACCTCTGAATGCCCACCTCTCCCTTCGGAGGGCACCATGCACACGCCACATGGTTACAGTTATGCGGAAAAGTTGCGGCAGGAACTGGATGAGCCTCTCTTCAACCCGATGCTGAAGAAGTGGGTGGGCCGCGGAGAGCTGGACTACGAGGTCTACCTCAAGACGCCGCAACTGCTGGCGCTGCAGGCCCCGGAGGAGCAGCGCGTCTCGCATGACGAGCTGATGTTCCAGGTGGTGCACCAGGCGCAGGAGCTGTGGCTGAAGCTGGCCTCGCGCGAGGCGGTGGAGGTGGTGGCGGAGCTGGACAGGGACGCGCTGTGGGCGGCGTCCGCGCGGCTGGAGCGCCTGTCGCGCATCGTCCAGGGCCTGAAGTCGGAGCTGGCCGTACTGGAGACGATGACGCCGGACACCTATCAGGTCATCCGTCGCAGCCTGGGCAACGGCAGCGGGCAGGAGTCCCCTGGCTACAACATGCTGCGCAAGGCGGCGGAGGGACTGGAGCAGGCCCTGGAGCGGCTCCTCGCGCGCCGCGCGCGGACGTTGCTGGAGGTGTACCAGGGCGGCCCTGATGACCTGAAGCGGCTGTGCGAGCAGTTGGTGGACGTGGACGAGGCCTTCCAGGGTTGGTTGCACGCGCACTTCCAGCTCGTGCGGCGCACCATCGGCGTGGACCGCTCCGTGAAGGCGCTGGACGGGCTGCCCACGCAGGTGCTGGCGGGGCGGATGACGCTTCCCCTGTTCCGCCAGCTCTGGGACGTGCGCGTGGAGCTGACGGCCGGGTGGCGGCGCGAGGGCGGCCATGCGCCAGGCGTCCGTCGCGAGGGCTGCATGGAGGGCGCGATGGGGGCCTTCGCCACCGCGCCGAGGGCGGCGCCCGGGTGCCCGGTGCACCCGGGCTTCCCCCCTCGGGGCGAGTCGTGACGTCGGGGCCACGCCCCCTGGCCGAGTCACCTCGCGCGCTGCTGCACCTGCTCTACAACGGCGCCAGGGCGGTGGACGTGGTGGAGGCGTCGCTCCAGTTGGGGCTGCTCGAGTCGCTGGAGGGCCCCACCCCCGTGTCGCTGGCGGAGCTGGCGGCGAAG
>Ga0126314_10000712_pt1 | contig 15895 bp, 20 predicted proteins | sample Plot105B_FD_92535 | JGI IMG/M metagenome (GOLD analysis project Ga0126314, IMG submission 92535) | Serpentine soil microbial communities from UC McLaughlin Reserve, CA, USA - Plot105B | ecosystem: Environmental > Terrestrial > Soil > Grasslands | place: USA: UC McLaughlin Reserve, Lake County...
GAACGTCGACCTGTCCGACGCGCACGTCGCGGGTCTCGACCGCGATCTCGTCTCGGTCTTCCTCCGCGAGCTGGCCGAGGCCGCAGAGCTGACGCTGCACGTCCGCCTGCTCCACGGCGAGGATGCGCGGCACGTCCTCGAAGCGATCTTCAAGGCGTTGGGCGGCGCGCTGGCCGCCGCCGGCGCACCGCGAAAGGAGTGACGATGGGAGAAAAGGAGATCGTGCGCACGGAGCGTGCGCCGGCGCCGTTTCAGGGCGCGCCCTACTCGCAGGCCATTCGCGCGAACGGTCTCGTGTTCGTGTCGGGGCAGCTCTCGCTCCAACCCGAGCACGCCGAGATCGTCGGCGACTCGATCCAGGAGCAGACCGAGCGGGTCTTCGACAATCTGCAGGCGATCCTGGAAGAAGCGGGCTCGGGGCTCGACCGGATCGTCAAGACGACCGTCTTCCTCACCGACCTCGGGGAGTTCGCCGGAATGAACGAGGTCTACGCCCGCCGCGTCGGCGAGCCCTTCCCAGCGCGCGCGACGATCGAGGTCTCGAAGCTCCCGTCAGGCGCGAAGCTCGAGATCGAGGCGATCGCCCTGACCTGAGCGGCCGTCGTCCCGCACCAGGGCCTGGCGCTTCGGGTCGGCATCGGCGTGCTTCGGGGGCGGCCGTTGGAGAGCTGTCCAGCGGCCTCCGCAACAATTCGAGGCATGAGGGCGGCAGAGGTGATCGCAACCCACTCGAACACGGACTTCGACGCGTTCGCGGCGATGCTCGCGGCGCGGCGGCTCTACCCCGACGCGATCGTGTGCGTCCCGGGCGGCCTCAACCGCAACGTCCGCGAGTTCTACCGCCTGCACGCGGACGAGCTCGAGGTCGTCGAGGCCGCTCGCCTCGAGCGCGACGCGATCCGCCGGCTGATCGTCGTCGAGACGACGAGCGCATCGCGGCTCGCCGAGCTCGAGGACGTCGCCCTCGACCCGGAGGTCGAGACGGTCGTCTTCGACCACCACGCGCGCGAGCTCCCGGGCTGGGTCAAGCCCGAGAACGCCGTGATCTCGCAGGACGGAGCGCTGACGACGACGCTCGTGGGTGTCATAGCTGAGCGCGAGCTCCGGATCACGCCGCTCGAGGCGACCGCGTTCGCGCTCGGGATCCACGAGGACACGGGCTCCCTGACCTATCCCACGGCAACGCAGCGAGACGCGGACGCGCTCGCGTGGTGCCTGCGCCACGGCGCGCGTCAGGACCTCCTCACGACCTTCCTCCACACGCCGCTCGCCGAGGACGAGCGCGAGCTGCTCGCGGCGCTGATGGCTGCCCTCGAGAGCGAGCGCGTGGCAGGTGTGGAGGTGCTCGTTGCGGCCGTCGAGTGGCCGCGCCACGTCGACGGGGTTTCGAACCTCGCTCACAAGGTCGGCGACCTGACGGACGCCCGGGCCCTCGTGCTGCTCGTCGAGATGGACGAGCGTGTGTTCTGCGTCACCCGGAGCCGGACTCCGGCGATCGACGCCGCAGCGATCGCGCGCGGGCTTGGCGGCGGTGGGCACCGCGAGGCGGCATCGGCGATGTTCCGCGGTTCTCTCGATGAGGCGCGCGCGGCCCTTCGCGAGGCGCTTGCCTTCGCCGCCGGCGAGCCGCTGACGGCGGGCCGGATCATGTCACGCCCCGCCCGCTCGGTCTCACCGGACGAACCGGTCAGCAAGGCGATGGTCGCATGCCAGCGCTACGCGCAAAGCGGGATCCTCGTCGTCGACGGCGGAGAGCTCGTGGGCGCGGTCTCGCGCGAGGACCTGGACAAGGCGATCGCGCACGGGCTCTCCCACGCGCCCGTCAAGGGGATCATGAGCTCGCGTGTCGCCACCGTCACCGACGACGCGCCACTCGGCGACGTTCAGGAGGCGCTGGCGGGGTCGCCCGATGGACGCGTCGCGGTGCTCGAAGACGGCCGACTCGTCGGTGTTGTTACGCGGAGCGACCTGCTCCGGGCGCTCGGCGAGCGCGTCGAAGCGCCGGTCGAACGGGGCGCCAGCATGGCCGAGGAGCTCGCGAGCCTCTCGGAGCTCGCACCTGTCTTCGAGGCGATCGCGGCCGCGAGCGAGCACTACGACGGCGTCTACCTCGTCGGCGGCACGGTCCGGGACATCCTGCTCGGCGAGCCGAACTTCGACGTTGACGTCGCCGTCGAAGGCGACGCGATCGCGCTCGCTCGCACCGTCGCCGACAGCCTCGGCGGGCGCGTGCGGGCCCACAGCAAGTTCGGCACCGCGATCGTTGTCTACGGCGACGACCAGCGGATCGACGTCGTGACAGCGCGGACCGAGTTCTACGATGCGCCCGCCGCCCTGCCGAGCGTCGAGCACGCGACGATCCGCGAGGACCTCTTCCGGCGCGACTTCACGATCAACGCGATGGCGGTCTCGCTCAAGGGCGAGGACTTCGGCCGCCTCGTGGACCCCTTCGACGGCCGCCGCGACCTCGCAGCGAAGACCATCCGCATTCTGCACAACCTCTCGTTCATCGACGACCCGACGAGGATCTTCCGCGCGATCCGCTACGAAAGCCGCTACGGGTTCAAGATGGACGAGCACACCCAGCGGCTCGCGCGCGGGACAATCGAGATGGGGCTCGTCGGCGACCTCTCCTCCGCGCGGCTCCGCGACGAGCTGATCGCCTTGCTCGAGGAGGGCGATGCGGGTGCGTCCATCCTCCGGCTGGCGGAGCTCGGCGCCGGCACGGCGATCCATCCTCATCTGGCTGCCGACGACGAGGCCGTCGAGCTGCTCGAGCGGCTGGGCGAGCTCGACGTGCGTTACCGAACGGACATCCCGCGCTGGCGGCTCGCTCTCGAGGCTCTCGCGCGGCGGCTCCCGCCCGACGAGATCTACGACTGGCTCCGCCGGCTCAAGGTGCAGCGGCGTGACGCGGAGCGGATCGCGTGGGCGGTGACGGTCGGCCCGCGCCTCGTCGAGCGCCTGCACGGCGACCAACTGGAGCCCGCCGAGATCGTTGCGCTGGCGGAGCCCTATGCGCCGGACGCGCCGCTTTTCGCGCTTGCCCTCGCGGACCCACAGCCGCTGCACGAGTACTTCGAGCGCCTGCGCGACGTCAAGCTGGAGGTCAGCGGTTCCGACCTCGCCCGACTCGGCGTGGGCGAGTCGCCGCAGGTCGGCGAAATCCTGGCGGAGCTTCGCCGCCGGAAGCTGAACGGCCAGCTGGACGGGCGAGAGTCCGAGCTGGCGGCGGCGCGGGAGCTGATCGGCGCGGCGTGATCAGGTGGGAGGGCGCCGGCCCGTACACCGTCGTCTTCTCGACGCGGGACGGCGGGGTGAGTGAGGGGCCTTACGACTCACTCAACCTCGGGATCCTCACGGGCGACGATCCCGCGCGGGTGGTCGAGAACCGGCGGCTGCTGGCGAGCCGCGCCGGTATCGACCCCGATCGCACACGGATGGCGTGGCAGCAGCACGGTGTCGAGGTACAGAAGGCTTCGCCCGAGGGGATCCTGACGCCGGGCACCCAGCACGAGGCGTGCGACGGCTGGTGGAGCGACGAGCCGGGTCAGGGGATGATGCTCGTCACCGCCGACTGTCTGCCGGTCGTGATCGCACGGCGGGACGGCGACAGGCCCGCACTCGCGGTGCTCCACGTCGGCTGGCGCGGGCTCCTCGGCGGGATCGTCGGGAACGGCATCGCGGCACTGCGCAACGGTGACCTCGCCGCAGTCATCGGCCCCGGGATCGGCCCGTGCTGCTACGAGGTGCGCTCGGATGTCTTGGAACCGTTCGCGGCCGAGTTCGGCGCGGACGTCGTCGCGGATGGGCGACTCGACCTCTGGCGCGCCACCGAGCTCGCGCTCCGCTGCGCCGGCGTCCGCGACGTCGAGCGCACAGACCTGTGCACCTACTGCCGGCCGCAGCTCTTCTTCTCGCACCGCCGCGACCGCGGGCTGACGGGGCGCCAGGGTGTGATCGCCTCTGTCGCCTGACGAGGTCAGAGAGCGCTACGAGCGCATTCGGGCCGAGGTGGGGCCGGACGTCACCGTCGTCGCGGCGACGAAGTACGTCTCCGCGGAGGACCTCGGCGTTCTGGCCGAGGCCGGAGTCGGCGTCGTCGGGGAGAACCGCGCGCAGGATCTCGAGGCCAAGCACGCGCTGCACGGAGGCGCGTTCCACTGGCACTTCATCGGCCACCTCCAGAGCCGGAAGGCGAAGACGGTCAGCGCGATCTGCGAGCTCGTGCACTCGCTCGACTCGGAGTCGGCCGCGAAGAAGCTCGAGCTTCCGGCGCTCGTCCAGGTGAACCTCGCCGGCGAGGAGTCGAAGTCCGGCGTCGGCCCCGAGGAGCTCGAGGCCTTCGTCGAGCGCTGCCCCGTCGAGGTCCGCGGCCTGTCGACGATGCCGCCCCTCACGGGCGATCCGGAGGAATCGCGGCCGTACTTCCGAAGGTTGCGCGCGTTGGCTGAGCAACTCGGGCTGAGGGAGCTGTCGATGGGAACGAGCCAGGATTACCGCGTCGCCGCCGAGGAAGGGGCCACCTACGTCAGGGTCGGCAGCGCGCTTTACGGGACCAGGTCCCGTTAAGATCGCCTGCTCAATGGGACTTTCGGAGGTATGGAACCGGACGCTCGTCTACTTCGGCATCGCCGAAGAGGACGACGAGGAGTGGGACGAGGACGGCTACGCCACGAACGAGGAGCTCGAGCGCACGTACGCCGAGCGCCCGAACGTGCGTCGGCTTTCGACGCGCCGTCGGAACAACCGCGACTTCGACGACTGGACGGATCCCGAGCCCGAGCCAGCGGGCCGCAGCGCGGCGGTGCGGCCCCGGCGGCGGCCGGAGCTCGCTCCGGTTCCGGCCCAGCCCAGTCCCGCTGTTCGCGTCCATCTCGTCGTCCCGCGCAGCTTCAACGACGCGCAGACGATCGCGGACCGCTTCAAGGACTACACACCGGTGATCCTCAACCTGCAAGGCGTGGACGCCGAGCTCTCGAAGCGCCTGATCGACTTCGCGAGCGGTCTCAGCTACGCGCTCGACGGCGGCATGCAGCGGATCGCCGACAAGGTCTTCCTGCTGACGCCGGCGAACGTCGAGGTCTCCGCGGAGCAGCGCGCCCAGCTGCTCGAGCGCGGCGGCTTCTTCAACCAGGCCTAGGCCGGCGGCGTCTGGCCAATCTCCAGCGCGCGGTGGAACGCCGCGTACTGGCCTGCCTTGCCGACGGTGACGAGGGTGTCGCCGCGCTGGATGACGTCTCCCGGCTGGGCGCCCGACACGGGCTCCGGCTCGCGGAGGATGGCGATGATCGTGATGCCGGTGGTCGCCCGGAGTGCGGCCTCGGCGAGGGTCTTGCCGATCAGCGGGCTCTCGTCGGGAACGGGAACCCATTCGATCTGAAGCTCGCCGAGCGCCATCTCCAGGTCCTCGACGATCTGCGGGCGCTGGTAAGCGCCGCCGAGGAGGGCACCCAGCTGGCGTGCCTCGTCGTCGTCGAGGGCGATGACGGCCGTCGGCTCCTCGTCCTCGGACCGGCGGAACCAGTAGAGCTCGCGCTTGCCGTCGTTGTGAAAGATGAGCGAGACACGGCCGCCGCCCGCCAGGCGGAACCCGTACTTGACGCCAATGCCCGGTAGCCGGGTCTCTCGGAGCTCGATCGGCACCTCAGGTTTCTTCGGCGAGTGTAGGGGCTGCAAAGACGCGGCGGCCGAGCACCTTGGACTCCTTCATCAGCACGACCCCGATGGTCGCCGTGATCAAGACGTAGAGGCCCGCGAAGGCGACCAGCTCCGCCTGCTGCACGCCGGGAATGGCCGGGTTCTGCGTCGCGAGCTGGGCCAGGATGACGGTGAACTCCCCATGAGCCACGAGCGCGACGCCGGCATTGAAGCTCTGGCGCCGGGTGAAGCCGCCGACACGGCCGGCGAGCAGCGTTCCGCCGACCTTGCCGACGACGGTCACTGCGACGGCTCCGGCGAGGATCCAGCCGACGTCGTCGATCGCCGCGACGTCGATCGACAGCCCGAAGACGAAGAAGAAGAGCGCCGCGAACACGTCCCTGAAGCTGAAAAAGCGCTCCTCGATCTCCTCGCGGATGGACGTTCCCGAGAGGACGACGCCGGCCATCAGGGCGCCGATGGCCTCGGACAGCCCAAGCTCCTGCGCGATTGCGCTCAGCCCGATCACGAACCCGACGACGGCGAGCAGGAAGAACTCCCGCGGGAGCCAGTCGAGGAAGCGGTCGATCCCTCTGGAGAGCCATCTGGATGCCGCCAGCGTCGCGGCGACGAAGCCGACCGCCTTCGCGACGATCGCAGCGGTCTCGGCGGTCTCGCCGCCGCCGCCCGCTGCAAAGCCGAGCACGAGCGCGAGCACGAGATCCTCGGCGAGGAGGACCGCGAGAACGAGGTCGGTCTCGTCGTCGGCGAGGCGCCGGAAGTCGATCAGGCCCTTGACCGCGATGGCGCTCGAGGAGACGTAGATCCCGGCCGCGAGGATCAGGGCCGCGAAGTCGAACCCGAACGCCGCAACGCCGACCAGCAACCCGAGGCCGGCGTTCACGCCGAAGTCGATCGCGCCGCCGAGCAGGGCATGGCGGCCGCTGCGCGTCAGGCGCTCGAGCGTGAACTCGAGGCCGAGGAAGAACAGCAGGAAGACGACCCCGAGCTCGGCGAGGAAGTCCGTCACCTCCGACGGTTCGATCAGCGCGAGCTGCGTCGGCTCGTTCGGCCCGAGCAGCAGTCCGGCGAGGAGATACGCGGGAATCGCCGACAAGCCGAAGCGGCTCGTCAAGAGCCCGAGTCCTCCGAGGAGGGTCAGCGTGACGGCGAGCTCCGCGAGCGTCATCGGCGGATGGCTTCACTCTATGGGCGCAGGGGAACCCGGAAGAAGCCCGAAAATGCCGCTGTGGGCGGTGCGAGCGCTTCGATTTTGCTTGCCGACTGGGTCTCGTCGGTCCAGAGCTTCGTGCAGGTCTTCACGCTCGTCTACTTCCTGCTGATCTTCGCCTACATCCTGATGTCCTGGGTGCGGCTGCCGTACTCGATCTGGCTGAACCGGATCCAGCGCTTCCTCTACGACGTCTGCGAGCCGTACCTCCGGATCTTCCGCCGGATCATCCCGCCGTTCGGCCCGATCGACCTCTCACCGATGGTCGCGATCCTCGTGCTCTGGATCGCCTCGTCGATCGTCGTCAGTCTCCTCGACCGCTTCCACTAGTGGAGGACGTGAGCACATGGGCCTGACGCCCGCCGAGATCCGCCACGTGCCGATCGCGCGTGGCTTCTGGGGGTACGGCCGCGGTGCGGTGGAGCGGCTTCTGGACGACGTCGCGGAGAGCTTCGAGGAGGTCTGGCGTGAGCGCGCGGACTTCGCGGATCGCATCGAGCACCTCGAGAGCGAGCTCCAGCGCCACCGCGAGCTCGAGGCGCTGCTGCGGAAGACGCTCGTCTCTGCCGAAGCTGCGGCGCAAGAGCAGCGCGACGGCGCGCGGCGCGAGGCCGACCGGGTCGTCGCCGAGGCGCATGCCGAGGCGCGCCGCATCACCTTCGCCGCCACAGCCGAGCGCGAGCGCCTCGAGACGGACGTCCGTCGCCTTCGCGAGCTGCTCCGGACCGCTCTCGCGACGGTCGACGAAGCCGACGGCGCCGACGAGGTCGCCGCCGCCTAGGACGGTCCCGCCAGGTCCTCCAGGGCCGCATCTAGAATCCGAGACGTGGGAGGGCGATCGACTCGGCTTCGTCTGCGCGTGATCCCCGGCTCCGTGAAAGCAGGAGTCGTCGGCCGCTACGGCGAGGCGTGGAAGCTGCGCGTGGCGGCCCCGGCAGATCGCGGGAAGGCGAATGACGCGACGCTCCAGCTGCTCTCGCAGACGCTCGGCGTCGCCGCGAGCGACGTCCGCCTCGTCGCAGGCCACGCCACACAGGACAAGACCGTCGAGGTCGCAGGCCTGACGGCGGCCGAGGCCGAACGGCGGCTCGCGGGATGAGCGCAGCGGTCGACGTCGAGCACTTCCGCGAGCTGCTGCAGGAGCGGCGCCACGCCGTTGCCGAGGCGCTCGACCACCTACACAAGGAGAACCCGGGCTCGCTCGAGGACGAGACAGGCGAACTGGTCTCAGGGAGCGCCGATCAGCACCTGGCGGACACCGCGACCGAGACTGTCGACCGGGAGATCGACTACACCCTCGAGGAGCACGACGGGCGGCTCCTCCAGGCGATCGACGAGGCTCTCGCCCGCATCACTGCCGGCACCTACGGCATCTGCGTCAACTGCGGCGCCCAGATCCCGCCCGAGCGACTCGAGGCGATGCCCTGGGCGACCTTGTGCATCGATTGCAAGCGGAAAGAGGAGCGGTAGGAGAGTCCGGCCGCCCCGGCTCGGAGATCCGAGTGGGGTCGGCCACGAACGGCGTGGTTCCGCAGTGGGGCGCCGGGCGTTCGCTCGGCGCGGGACCACGCCAGTGGGTGGCTCTGGCCGCGGTCGCGGCGGCCGCGGTCGCGGCCGACCAGGTGACGAAGGCGATCGTCTCCTCGTCGCTTTCCCTGGGCGAGGCGGTCGACGTGGTCGGCCCGCTCTCGATCCACCACGTCCAGAACTCGGGGATCGCCTTCGGCCTCTTCCCGACAGCGACGGCGGGTGTGATCGTCCTGACGGCTGTCGCCGTGAGCTGGATGCTCGTCTTCTTCGCCCGCTCCGGTGGCCGCCACCCCATCCTGCCGGTCGCGCTCGGCCTGCTCCTCGGCGGCAGCATCTCGAACCTCGCCGATCGCGTGCGGCTCGGGCACGTCACCGATTTCCTCGACTTCAGCTACTGGCCGGCGTTCAACCTCGCCGACGCGTTCATCGTCGCGGGCGTCGCCGTCCTGATCGGCGCGCTGCTGCTCGCCGACCGTGAGCCGCGCCGTGTCCGAACCGTCCAAATACCGGGTAGAGGTTCCTAGCGACGCGGCGGGCGTCCGCCTCGACCGCTTCCTCGCCGATCTGCCGCAAGTAGGCTCGCGCACCGCGGCGGAGCGGCTGCTGGCCGAAGGTGCCGTACTGGTCGACGGCACCCGCGCGCGGAAGAGCGCACGGCTCGGCGGCGGCGAGGTGCTCGAGCTGCCGGAGCTCGACGAGGGCGGCGCGCTCGAGCCCGAGGACCTCGGCCTGCGCATCGCCTACGAGGACGAGCACCTGCTCGTCGTCGACAAACCGGCGGGAGTGGTGGTCCATCCCTCGCCGGGCCACGGGACCGGCACGCTCGTCCACGGCGTCCTCGGGCATGGCGCCGCGGGCGGGGAGGAGGAGCGGCCGGGAATCGTCCACCGACTGGATCGCGATACGTCCGGCCTCCTTGTCGTCGCACGTTCGCCGGAAGCACACGAGCGGCTCAAGCGGCTCGTCCAGAAGCGCGAGCTCGAGCGCGAGTACCTGGCCCTCGTGCGCGGCCGACCGCGATCACGAGGCGGCAGGATCGAGGCGCCAATCGGCCGCGACCGGCGCGACCCCACGCGGCAGTCTCTGGACACCGACCGGCCGCGAGGTGCGGTCACGCACTTCGAGGTGGTCGAGCTGATCGCCGGGTACGCGCTGCTCCGCGTGGGGCTCGAGACCGGGCGGACGCACCAGATCCGAGTCCACCTCGCCGCGATCAACCTCCCCGTTGTCGGCGACTCCGCCTACGGCGCCCCCGACCCGGCGCTCGGCCGCCAGTTCCTGCACGCGACCCGGCTCGGCTTCACCCATCCCTTCACGGGCGAGCGCGTCGAGGTGGAGTCGCCGCTACCGGCCGATCTGGCCGGTTACCTCGAAGCCCTTCGCTAACATCCTGCAACTCACCGTCTACCCGGCGAACAAGCGGAGTGGCGGTGCCCGCCCTGAGCGGGTTCCACTTTCGTCCCGCCGGCTGTAACGCAAACGAAACCAAGGGGGAACCCGAATGCCAGTCGTCTCGATGCGAGACCTTCTGGAGGCCGGTGTCCATTTCGGCCACCAAACCCGACGTTGGAACCCGAAGATGCGCCGGTTCATCTTCACCGAGCGCGGCGGGATCTACATCATCGACCTGCAGCAGACCGCGCAGCTGCTCGACCGTGCGTACGACTTCGCGCGCGACCTCGCCGCCCGCGGCGGCACGATGCTCTTCGTCGGCACGAAGAAGCAGGCGATGGACTCGGTCGCCGAGGAGGCGTCCCGCGTCGGCATGCCGTACGTGAACCACCGCTGGCTCGGAGGGCTGCTCACGAATTGGCGCACGATGGCGAGCCGGATCGAGCGGATGCACGAGCTGCGCCGCCTCAAGGACGAGGGCCAGCTCGACCTGCTGCCCGCGAAGGAGCGCCTGACGATGCTCAGCGAGCTCCAGAAGCTCGAGGCCAACCTCGGCGGCGTCGGCGACCTGAAGCGCCAGCCCGACGCAGTATTCGTCGTCGACCTCCGCAAGGAGCAGATCGCTGTGCGTGAGGCTCGACGCCTTGGCCTGCCGCTCATCGGGCTCGTCGACACGAACTGCGACCCCGACGAGGTGGACTACGTGATCCCCGGGAACGACGACGCGATCCGCTCCTGCAGCCTCGTGATCAAGGCAATCGCGAAGGCGATCGAGGACGGCAGGTCGCAGGTGCGCCCAGAGGAGTTCGAGGCTGCCGCGGCGACCAACGGCCAGCCGGAGGAGGCGCAGGCTCCTGCGGAGGCCGCGGCCGAGGAGCCCGCGGCCGAGGAGCCCGCGGCCGATGAGACGCCCGTCGAGCACGAGCCGATGGGGCAGGCCGAGAGCGCGGCCGAGACCGAGGCCGCCGAGGAGAAGGAGCCGGCTGATGCTTGAGATTCCGGCGACGCTCGTGAAGCAACTCCGCGACGAGACCGGCGCGGGGATGATGGACTCGAAGCGCGCCCTCCAGGAGGCGGAGGGCGATCTCGACGCGGCCAAGAAGCTTCTGCGCGAGCGCGGCATGGCCGAGGCGGGGAAGCGCGCCGGCCGCGAGACGACGGAGGGCATCGTCCTCGTCCGGGTCGGCGAGCGTGTCGGCACGCTCGTCGCCGTCGGGTGCGAGACCGAGCCCGTCTCGAAGAACGAGGAGTTCCTCTCCTTCGCCGACAAGGTGGTGGACGTCGTCGAGCAGCAGGGGCCCGGCGAGGTCGACCAGCTGGAGGACGAGCGCAAGGAGCTCGTCGGCAAGATCGGCGAGAACGTCGTCGTCCGCGGCGCCACCCGGTTCGAGAAGCAAGGCGACAGCGAAACGCTCGCCGCGTACATCCACCCGCCGGCGAACAAGATCGGCGTTCTCGTCCGGGCGAGCGGCCCGGCGGAGATCGCCCGCCTGCTGGCGATGCACATCGCGTTCGCCGCACCGCTCTACGCGACGCGCGGCGAGATCTCGGAGGAGGACCTGGCGACCGAGCGCGAGATCTTCGCGAAGCTCCCGGAGGTGCAGTCGCGTCCCGACGAGCACCGCGAGAAGATCGTCGAGGGCATGCTCGCGAAGCGGTTCTTCGGCGAGAGCGTCCTGTCCGACCAGGAGTGGATCCACGACACGGGCAAGACCGTCGCCAAGGCGCTCGAGGAGCACCAGCTCGAGGTGCTCGAGTACGAGCGCTACGCCCTTGCAGGCTGAACAGAGCGGCAAGCCCGCGTTCAACCGGGTGCTGCTGAAGCTCTCCGGCGAGGCCCTGATGGGCGAAAGGGAGTACGGCCTCGACCTCCACGAGGTCGAGCGCATCGCGGCCGAGATCGTCGAGCTCCACGGCCACGGCGTCGAGATCGCGATCGTCGTCGGCGCGGGGAACATCTATCGCGGCATGACCGCCGCGGCCGAGGGGATGGATCGGGCGACCGCCGACTACGCGGGGATGCTGGCAACGGTGCTCAACGCGCTGGCGCTCCAGGACGTGCTCGAACGCGACGGGCTGCACACCCGCGTGCTGTCGGCGATCGAGGTGTCGGAGGTCGCGGAGCCGTACATCCGGCGGCGGGCGATCCGCCACCTCGAGAAAGGCCGCGTCGTCATCTTCGCCGCCGGCACGGGGAACCCGTTCTTCACCACCGACACCGCCGCCGCGCTGAGAGCGCTCGAGATCGGCGCTGAGGCGATCCTGATGACGAAGCACGCCGTCGAGGGCGTCCACGAGGGCGATCCGCGCCACAAGCCCGACGCCGAGCTGCTCCCGGAGCTCACCCACCTCGAGGCGATCGAGCGCGGTCTGCGCGTGATGGACACGACGGCGCTCTCGCTCTGCATGGACAATGGCCTTCCGATCTACGTCTTCGCGCTCGCCGAGGGCAACATCAGGCGGGTTGCGCTGGGAGAGCGCGTCGGCACGATCATCTCGACCCCCGGAGGAAGCGCATGATCGACGAGCTGCTTCAGGACGCCACTCGCCGAATGGACAAGTCCGTCGAGTCGACCCACGGCGAGCTGAACGGGATTCGAACGGGCCGCGCCTCGGCGGCGCTGCTCGATCGGGTGCAGGTCGACTACTACGGCCAGAAGACGCCGTTGAACCAGCTCGCGACGATCAACGTCCCCGAGCCGCGCATGCTCACGGTCCAGCCGTTCGACCCGAACTCGATCAGGGAGATCGAGCGCGCGATCCAGGAGTCCGACCTTGGCCTGAACCCGTCGAACGACGGCAAGGTCATCCGCCTGCCGATCCCGCAGCTGACGGAGGAGCGTCGCCAGGAGCTCGTCAAGGTGGCGCGCTCGATCGCCGAGGAGGGAAGGGTTGCGATCCGCAACGTCCGCCGCGACGTGATCCACCACCTCAAGGAGGAGCAGAGCGTCGGCGCCGACGACGAGCGCCGCGCGGAGGAGCGCGTCCAGAAGCTCACCGACGAGCACGTCCAAAAGGTCGACGACCTCCTGAAGCGCAAAGAAGCCGAGATCACCGAGGTCTAACGCCGGCGAAAGTGCTCCGCACTTTCACCGGGATGTCGCGATGAACCTTCTTTCTCGGATCCTCCGGCGGGCCCCGACCCTGGAAGTCGGAGAGGGGCCGCGATCCGTGGCGATCATCATGGACGGGAACAACCGCTGGGCGGCGGCGCGCGGGCTGCCTGTGGAAGCCGGTCACCGCGAGGGCACGCGCGCCCTGCGCCGCACCGTCGAGGCCGCGATCGACCTCAACATCGAGGCACTCGCCGTCTACGCCTTCTCGACGGAGAACTGGCTACGCCCGCCCGCGGAGGTCGACGCGCTGATGGAGATCTTCGGCGAGACGATTCGGCGCGAGCTCCCGGATCTCGCAGAGCAGGGGGTGAGGACACGCTTCATCGGCCGCAGGGACCGCGTCTCTGCCGACCTCCGCCGCCAGATGGAGGAGCTCGAGGACGAGACTGCTGCGCGCGACCGGCTCGAGCTCTGGATCGCGTTCGACTACGGGGGCCGCGCCGAGCTCGCGGAGGCGGCGAGGAGGATCGTCGAGGGTGGGCTCGCGGCCGAGGAGATCGACGAGGACGTGCTTGCGGCCCACCTGTACGCACCCGACCTGCCCGAGCCCGACCTCCTGATCCGGACGTCGGGCGAGCTGCGCATCTCGAATTTCCTGCTCTGGCAGCTCGCCTACTCGGAGCTCGTGTTCAGCGACCGGCTGTGGCCCGATTTCGGCGCAGACGACCTGCGCGCCGCGGTGCAGGCGTATGCCGGGCGCAAGCGCCGATTCGGAGCGCGGTGAGCGCGCTTGTCTCCCGCGTCCTGATCGCGGCGGTGCTGCTGCCGCCAGCGTTGCTGCTCGTCTACGGCGGCGGCTGGTGGCTCTTCGCCCTCGCGACCGGCGCCGCCGTGGTCGCGCTGCACGAGTTCTACGGCATGACGCGTCCGCTGCGACCCGTGCTGCTCGCTGGCTACCTCGGGACCGTCGCCGCCCTCGTCGGCGCCGAGTGGGGGCCGGAGTGGGCCGTCGCCGGCTTCCTCTCCACGTTCGGCTTCTCGTTCATCTTCAAGGCCGTTGCGGGCGTCCGTCCGACGCTCGTCTCGGTGGCCGCGACGGTGCTCGGGGCGGCGTGGATCGGCCTCGGGCTGGCGCACATGATCCTGATCCGGGAGCTGCCTGAGCACGGCGCGCTCGCCGCCTTCACGGTGCTGCTGACGGTGTTTGCCTCCGACACCGCCGCGTACCTCGCCGGGCGCCTGATCGGGAGGCACAAGCTCGCGCCGGACACGTCCCCGGGGAAGACCTGGGAGGGTTTCATCGCCGGGACGATCGTGGCGTTGCTCGTCCCGTTCTTCGCGCTCTACGAACAGGGGTTCCTCGACGTTCCTCAGTCGCTGGGCCTCGGCGCGGCGATCGCGGTGGCGGCGCCGATCGGTGACCTGTTCGAGTCCGGGCTGAAGCGCGATGCCGGCGTCAAGGACACGGGCCGTGTCCTGCTCGGTCACGGCGGAATGCTCGACCGGCTCGACGCTCTCCTCTTCGCGGCGGTCGCGACCTATTACCTGCTTGCCGCCTTCGGCGCCACGTAACGACGTCCCTACACTTTGCGGATGAAGCGGGTTGCGGTACTCGGGGCGACAGGCTCGATCGGAGGCCAGGCCCTGGAGGTGATCGAGCGCCATCCGGGTCTCGAGCTCGCCGCCGCCTCCTCCGGCTCGCAGCCGATCGACGGGCTCGCGCCTTTGACGCAGGTCGCCGGGGATCCGACGGAGCTGCTCGAGCGCGCCCAGGCCGACGTCGTGCTCAACGCGATCGTCGGCTTCGCCGGCGTCACAGCGACGCTGTGGGCGCTCGAGCGCGGCGTCGACCTCGCCCTCGCGAACAAGGAGAGCCTGGTCGCGGCCGGCGAGCTCGCACTGGCCGCGCGCGAGCGCGGCGGTGGCCGACTCCTCCCCGTGGACAGCGAGCACTCGGGTGTCTTCCAGTGTCTGGAAGGGCGGGCTCCGGACACCGTCCACTCCCTCGTCCTCACCGCCTCGGGCGGGCCGTTCCGCGGCCGCAACCGGTCCGAGCTCACCGACGTAACACGTGAAGATGCCCTCGCCCACCCGACCTGGAACATGGGGCCGAAGATCACCGTCGACTCGGCGACGCTCGCGAACAAGGGCCTCGAGGTGATCGAGGCGCACTACCTCTTCGGCGCTCCCTACGATCGCGTCGAGGTCGTGATCCAACCGACCTCGGTCGTACACGCGATCGTGCGCTTCCGCGACGGCTCGGCGCTCGCGCATGCCGGGTACCCGGACATGCGGGTGCCGATCTCGTACGCGCTGACCTACCCGGAGCGCGCCGCGGTTGACGCCGAGCCGCTCGATGTGGCGGCGGGGTTGACGCTCGAGTTCGAGCCCGTGGATCACGATGCCTTCCCGCTGCTCGGGCTGGCGCGTCGAGCGGGCGAGCAGGATGGGACATACCCCTGCGCGTTCAACGCGGCGAACGAGGTCGCCGTCGCCGCTTTCCTCGAGGGCCGCCTGCCGTTTCTTGGGATCACGGAGGTCGTCGAAGAGACGCTCGACCGAGTCGACGGAGCGGCCGCACGCAACCTCGACGAGCTCTCGGAAGCGGACGCGGAGGCGAGGCGCGTCGCGGAACGGGGTATGGCACTGGCGTGAACTCCCTGATCGCCATTCTCGGCCTCGCCTTCCTCGTGCTCGTCCACGAGGCGGGTCACTTCTTCACCGCGCGTGCGGTCGGGATGAGCCCGCGCAAGTTCTACATCGGCTTCCCGCCGGCGATCGCCAAGGTCCGCCGCAAGGGCATCGAGTACGGCATCGGCGCGATCCCGCTCGGCGGCTACGTGAAGATCCCCGGGATGCACCGGCCCGCGCCGTCCGACGTGGACGCGCAGTTCGGGCGGGCGGTCCAGGAGGCTCCGCAGCTCCACGGGCCCACTGAGCGTCTGAAGCGGGTGCTGGCCGAGGGCGAGTTCGAAGCTGCGGTTGGCGCGCTCGAATCACTGGGGCGCGCGATCGCCGATACCGACCTCTCGCCGCCGGCGAGAAA
>Ga0126314_10000713_pt1 | contig 15894 bp, 15 predicted proteins | sample Plot105B_FD_92535 | JGI IMG/M metagenome (GOLD analysis project Ga0126314, IMG submission 92535) | Serpentine soil microbial communities from UC McLaughlin Reserve, CA, USA - Plot105B | ecosystem: Environmental > Terrestrial > Soil > Grasslands | place: USA: UC McLaughlin Reserve, Lake County...
GTAGTCTTAGTCCTTCGCCTTGTCTTTCTTCTTGTATTTCTGATACCATTTTATTTGTTATACACCTTTTGTTACGTTAGAACCCAATTTAAGGACTGATATCAGTATGGGCCCAAGGGGGTTTGAACCCCTGGCCGACCGGTTATGAGCCGGTCGCTCTACCAGGCTGAGCTATGGGCCCATGCATAAAAAGTCGTTAATAGGGAGATAAAAACGTATAAAGAAAATACGTGGTATTTGTACCAATGCCAATTGATACATAAGCATTATCTTAAATTTAATCCACAGTTTACTGATTAGAATGCAACATGTATGATTATCGGTGATGATATATTCATGATGTTATTGGTTGAAAAGTTTTTTAAAACATTTACTAAAAATGAGATCTGTGATACTTCAAAAAATACAGAAGTACTTTTAGCGTTATCTGCTGATAGCAGAGAAAGGGTAGATCACATGATAAAGAAAGCTGTAGAATCTGGAGGAAGTGAATCTAGGGAGCCGCAGGATCATGGATGGACGTATGGACGTAGTTTTCAAGATATTGATGGGCATATCTGGGAAATAATATACATGGATGAAAGTGCAATAAAAAAATGATAATGATAAAAAATACAATAGTAAGCGTGAAAGAAACTTATACAGAAAGTCTTTTAGGCGGTTCTAAAAATTTCGATGCCATTGCAAGTGCGTCTATTTTTGAGTATAGATAGACAGATATTTTAGCGTCAGTAAGTTAGGTGCGAAAGTTGTGGGTCAACACATTACGTCATAATCCCTGCTTGGCGCCCTTAACTGTTTTTAGCAACAACACTAAGTCAGGTCTCTCCTCTATACCAAATGAAAGGCAATCATTAGAAATTATAGCCGTTCTATCGAAAGCATTCACTTTACATTAGGCTAACATACTATAGTACGTGGTGCGTTAATCACTCTTCCGTATTTCAAATCTATCAGTCGCGCGAGATCTCTAGCTGCACTTTTGTGATGATCTCTGCCCCTGGATGATGCAATACCATTCCAACCGTTTAACATCATTTCAAAGCTGCCTAAAATAATGAGTTTTTCCTTTGATCTAGAAATAGCGACGTTGAGGTCCTGCAGTGCCCCTGCTGCCCCTACAATCCTCTCAGGGTTATTTCTTGTTAATGAGAATAGAACAATGTCAGCTTGGGTTCCTAATGCACCTGTGGTAGTTGTTACTTTGATATTTGAGTGTCCTGCTCTCTGAAGGTAGCTTCTTATTATTTGTTTTTGAGCTGTAAATCTGGTAACTACAACTATAGATTTGCCACCTCGTGTTATCTGAATCAAATGACTGCAGATCTTGGCACATGCTTTAGCTTCTGTATTATTTGCCCAAGACGATGCTCCCATTGGTTGCTCAGTACCGTTGATATCAACCCATGTTGTAACTTGGTCTGGTTCAATTATGTCACGGAACTCAACATCTGGCGAGATGTCTAAGATCAACCTCCTGGAGCCTATTTCCGAAGCAGATCTTAATCCATCATATTTGGCAAAGTCATTAACCAGTCCAGATAGCTTGTCTGGAAGACGATGTGAAATGCGTAATGTATCATGATACGATTTATTCATTACCCATTCAATTGCGCTATAGTCTACTCGCATTGGGCTAATAGGTCTGGATTGCTTTGGATCGCCAACTACTGTAGCAACTGTGCCACATTTTGTTATTAATTCCATAAGATCGTTAATTTGAGAGGAGTTTTGTTCTGTAGAGGTATCACTAGCGCTATCAACAATACAAGAAGACGTAGTATTAGTATTGATAGTGTTAGCGTTTTGTTGTGTTATCGAGATTTTATTATTATTGTTAACACCAAACCAAAAAGGCCATAATAAGTGTTCTAACCTTTCAATACCTGCTTCATCGATAATCATATTGTCGAATCTCATCAATGACGGCAGTTTTTTGAGTGACAGATTTGTGGATATTATGATTCGCTTCTCCTGTATCTCATTGGCAGATCTGCTGAATGGGATTGGTATCAGAGGGTCTACACCTGTAGGATTTCCTGTTCTAAGACATAGTCTTTTTGCCACTTCTGCACCCAGTATATTGCAAAGCTCCCAGCAAAATTCATTGGCAGCAGCGTTGGTATAGGCTACAAGTAAAACTCTCTTAGCAATGGCTTCGGCTATCATCTTGATAGCCAATCCGCTTCCAACAGTTGTCTTTCCGCAACCAGGTGGACCTATCACGGCTGCAATATCTTTTGTGAATGCACGCCAGTTCAATACCCTGAGCTGTTCTGGGTCAAGAGAAAGGGTCATTGTGGTTACTACCAAAACACTCTGATGGAAGCATTATGTCTGCGGCCAATCTATGAAATCTGTGCATTGGTTCTAGCACTCTTCTTGTAAGGTTAATTTCATCTGGAATGAGTATGATTGGGAGATCTGATAGCTGTACTTTCGCACGCTGAGCAATTGAGTTGGTCTCAAAGTCTATTATTATTTTTGTGTCATCTACTTCCTTTACGAATCCCTTTTCATTTATACAGGCTAGAAGAGGGATCCCGCCATATTCTTTACCGATTATTCTGACAATTTTACGTGGCTCTAGTAAAGTCACACTTGTTATATTCCCACTATCATAATTGCAATTGTCTTTCAAAAGAATAATTGAGTTATCGCAAACTGAATGTAATCTATATCCAAAGTGCATGACACCAGTCCTTTCTAATTCCTGTAATGCAGCAACTTCTCCTAGCTTATCAATTATGTTGCTGATCACAAACTTGTGTTTGTGTGTCTCAGCGCGTTCGTCTAAAACAAGGTATCGTCTCTTAAGCAGTAAGCGTCTGATATTGGCATAGTTAATAGGTAAATTGCCTTGAAGCGCTTGTTGAGAATCTTCACGATAAAACCGACAGTCAAACGAAGATTCGCCTTCTCTATCGCATATAGGACAGAATGCTGGTTTTTGAGCATGGGGTTTTCCTCCACAAAGGATCTCGTGTGCAAACCTTCTATCGACCTTGACCTTGTTTATCCAGTCTTGGCTTAAAGGAGAACGCGGAATATAGGCGTTGTTATAGAATACTACTGAACCAAACAGATATCTATTCCAGTTATCTTCATCACCTGTATAACGATAGTTTGCCAAAAGGAGATTTGTGACTAGCTGCCATTTGTCCATCCCGCTGCTTTGTGCTTTATCAATATCATTTGTTTTCCAATCTACTAGTCCATATCTACCATCGCTGAATTCAAATATAGCATCAACCCTCCCTTCCTGGACTCGCTTTACATTAGTTATGGTGATCTCTGTAACAGCTCGTTTCGGCCGTTCATAATTTTTCATTATGCGTTTTGCGAGCCCAAATGAAAGCCCATGAAAACGATCTTGTACTTCGTAATCAAATGTATCTAAAACTGGAGTCTTCCTTTCCATCCTAGCCTTTTCCTTCGCATTGGTTATTGCTCTTTCAACAATACATTGCGAATCTTTGTCTATTGATTTTGCAATATATTCAAAATCCGCTTCAACCTTTCCTTGCTGCCAGTTATCTAAGATTGTTGTAGGTGCAGCCAAGCTGATCACATCATGAACCGTGTTAGCTACTAAGTAATCTCGTTCTCCTCCCACTACCCCAAACGGATAACTCATTTTAAATAAATAAGGACATACACATGTAGTTGCAATTTCCTTAGATTGCACTAGGTGAGTTTTTGTACGTGACATAGTTTTGTAAAGATCTCTTACAACTAGATCATTACTTCTCATTTGCAAAGCTTCCCCCTATCAGCTAATGAATCAAGTAGTGATTCTTGTTTCATAATCGATCCAATCCAGCGATAGCCGGATATAGTATATACATATCGCATTACAGCAGGACTTGTTGTTTGAATGATAATCTCCCGATGGTAATCTATTGCAGATGGTATTCCTGCATCTATCTTGGTATTGGAGTTACTGAAGTTTGTATTTGTATCCATCTTTCTTTTCCTTCCTTTCCTTACTTCACAGTTATACTCCAAACCGATGGGGAGGCAAATGAATACCGTATAGTACCTAATAAAGTACTAGAATGACCTGGCAACGTATTATCCACTAAAATCATTTACCTCGACATCACGAATTAAATCACAATTTTCACAATGATATAGGATTTTATCTGTTTCATATATCTTAATCATTGTATCAAAACAGTCCGGACAATCTACAGTAAGTTCTTCATTCTGTGCATACAGATTAGCATGAATTCGAGTAATTTGCAGATTATCTGTTGCCATTAAAGGCGTTGTCTCCTGAGCTAATAATGTGCTTTTCAATCGCAGTCGTCATATAGATACTAGCAAGATATATAAGTACTATCTAATTACTATCCTTACTAATCAGATTATGTTGAGTAATCATTCTTCTCTTCGCGCTATGACTTCGCTTCAAATTCTTCGTGTTCATGTAGCACCAGTTGGATTCGAGATTGACAGAATAGTCCTGCCTGCTATCAATATGAAAGCTGACAGAGTATGGCTTATTGTTCATGCTGGGTCGCATGCTGACAAAGGGGATAAATTTGTCACGGTAATTGAATCAAAGTTAAAAGATGCAAGAATTGAGTGTTTACAGGCATCAGCTGATAGAATTGATCTTTTCGATATATTAAGAGCTTTAAGAACAATAATTCTAAAAGAAAAGGGAAATTCTATTCTAGTAAATGTATCAGTTGGCAGTAAGATACAGGCTATAGCTTCTATGATGGCTTGTATGATGTTCAAAGACATGGCTATGATAAAACCATATTATGTAGTACCTGAAAGATACAATAGTTCTTTAGTTAAAGAAGACAAGCAAGAGACCGAGGGCGTTAGGGATATCATTGGCCTTCCAGAATACAAAATCGAAATTCCTGGTGACAAATTAATAAGATGTTTGGACCTAATTGATAGAAGAATAGACGGAAAAATTACTAAACGAGAGCTAAAAGATCTAGCAATAGAGAATAATCTTATCCATATTGATGATAAACAAACGATAAGTAGTACCAGTAGAAAGACGGCAAGAGGGGAATATAGTGATCAAGCTGCCTATATGGCATTGAACAAAAATCTTATTGAGCCATTACTTGTATGGCGATTTATAACTGAGAGCAAAGTTGGATCTCATCACGTCATTTCGTTAACTGAAGATGGTAAACATGCCTTAAAGTTTCTTAACACCCGACCATAAGCTTTCAGATGTACCGTCAGATCTAACCTAGAGATATCAAATTTCGATCTTCATGTGTTGATACTTTTGGAAAACAACAAGTAAATTATCAACAAATATGTTTTGTATCTTTTCATTAGCGTCGCAGCTTATCTCAGCTAAACCTCGAAAGTTCTTAATCGTGTTTTGGAATCTTATCTTCTATTATGGCATAACAGCCAATTCTCTTATTATATGTATTAGTATCATTTTTGCAGTACTTATTGTTGTCATGATAGGGGCCTCTTTCCTATTTGCTACTACAGATGATAAAAGCATTGTAAAAATTTAGTCTAGATCTATAGACAACATTGCATTATTCCATTACCCATTTTGAATTTGACTAGACGTCTTAATGATGGATCTCCATCTAATACTTTAATACAGAACGTGTAAGCTTCTGAGGTTTGGACGTATTTTGATTATCAAATAACATACAATCCATATATCTATTGTAAGTATAAGAAGACAAATGGAATCCTTACTTAATCATGAAATTGGTGATAATATTTATATAGATGTCAGAGAACCTACTCGCAACATACAGGTTTTAAAAAATAATATATTTTATTTACAGTTTACCTGCTTCACCATATGGCAGTGGTTAAAGGGGTACTAGCAATATGAAAAAAAACGGAAGTACAAACAGCATTAATAAAACAAATGAATTAAGATATACCAAAAACGAGGAGAAGTTCCTTTTAGAAAATGAAGCATGCAGGATGGCTACATCTCATAATGATATACCACATATCACTCCTGTAACATATATTTATAAAGATGGTTTTTTCTTTATTGCGACAGATTACAATACAAGGAAGTACAAAAACATCAAAGCAAATAAAAAGATCGCATTGTCAATGGATATTTATGACTCATCGGTTGAAAATAAAGCAATAATTATACAGGGTGATGTAGACATTATTGAAAGAGGACAGGAATTCAAAGATCTCTATCAAATCTTTAATACTAGATTTGAATGGGTAAGAAGGGATCCATGGAAAGAAGGCGAGGCTCCCTTTTTGAAAATAAAACCCTTCAAGAAGGTAACTTGGGGAATATAATATACAAATAAAGGAAGAAGAATAAGGGAAACAAAAGATCATTGTAAGATAATCAGGTCAGGTTATCATTTTTTCTAGTGTGAATCATATTAATCATTATTTTATGAGTCTTTAAAAGCGCATTTGTTTAAGTATAACTCATTTAGTAACACTGACACCAACAATAACTGCTGTTTCTGCGGCTATTGCTTCAATTATTCATGTTGTAATAATAACAATTATTTCTATTTGAGCGTCCGTTATATTTTCTTTAACTAAAGACTATGATTTTTGGTGTCATCAATATTGACTATATGTAGTTGACGGCCTCGCACAGATATGCATGGTATTAACAAAAAGAACAAGAACATACTGATCTCTCAATTAGTAACTTTTCAAACGCCAGTAGTAATAATATTTAACTATGCCTGAAATGTAGAGAATACATATTTACGTTACAAGATTTATTATTTACTTAATATTTCATGTGCAATACATAAAAGCGATAGATTAATCGATAACGAGCAAAAATTTGATCATAGCTGTCTAAAGAAAAAGCTACGGTTTATATAGAATTTAAAATTATATTTACATTCACAATTGCAAAAATAAAAATCAAATTTCATTAATATAATTGTATCAAATATATATCGCATAACTTTTTAATGGGAGAAAACTTGTACTGTTGCATATATGAGCACCCTTGTTGAAAGGATCGATTTAGAAATTGAAAAATTCAGTCTGTTAAAGCATAGCTTCTATAAGACGTGGTCAGAAGGAAAACTGTCTTTAGATAACTTGCGTGGTTATTCGAAGGAATATTTTCAATTGGTCAAGGCTGTTCCCGACTTTGTGCAGAATATTGTCTCTTCCTCATCATCTGTTTTAAATAAGGCAACAAGTAAAGACTTAGATCAGAATTTAAGAGAGGAACGCGAACATATTGAGCTATGGATCAGATTTGCACATGCAATTGATGTCCCAAGAAATGAACTTGTAAATTATATTGCAGCAGATAAAACAGATGCTGCCGTTTCTGATTTGTCTCATCTAACTACATTATCATTAGAAGAGTCCGCTGCCGCAATGTATGCATATGAAATGCAATTGCCGAAGATCAGCAGATCAAAGATAGATGGTCTACAAAAGTTCTACGGGATGGAAAACAATACAGATGCCACTAATTACTTTGAAATTCATGAGGAAACAGACGTAAGACATGCACAATTATGGCGTAATATCCTTAAATGCACCAGTCCAGAAAAAGAAGGCGCAGTATTTAATGCAGCAATTGTCTCCTTACAGGCTCAAAATAAATTATTAGATTCAGTACAAGAAAAGTACCTATATGCATGCAATTAACAATGTGACTCATTAGCAAGATATTCATATTTTTTTGACATTACAAAAAGTAGTAGCAGCATAGACAAAATTTTTATCACAATTACGCACTTTTTGCACAACTCATGACGATATTCTGACTCTTCAGACTCATATTCAACTATCTTTATATGCAGATAAATGAACACAAAAAATTAGACTCTTTATATAGATATATATCAGTACATAGTGAGGTCTATAATAATATTTCAAGAAAGGATTTTATGTAAATAAATAATAAGATTTTGCAGAGCTCCGGTGGTGTAGAAGCTGTTGGTAATACTAATGATGATAACAATATAATAATATCAACAATAGCTACAACAGCTGCATAGTCCGGTCAAGCATTGTGGCCTTTCGAGTCGCAGATCCCGGGTTCAAATCCCGGCCGGAGCAAAATTTTATTTTTACTTAACACCTACGCATTCAAGCATTTTTGGGGCGAATATTAACTACCATTTGGTTGGTTGGTTGGTAGAGCATTAACATTAATATGCGCTCGTACTTTCAACACTATCATCATAAACAAGAATAGATCTGTAAATACAAGAAATCAGGAAACTAATCCTTTGATGGAACAATTTAGCGAATATCTATCAAAAATTGATAATGCTCTTGAGCGCGAGCTGGATCTTTATTCTTGGTCAGAATTTTACGCACCGTTACGATATGCATGTGATGGAGGCAAGCGTATAAGACCACTTATTTTGATACTTGCATATGAGAGTGTAAAATCAGGAAAAACCATAGTGGAAGATAATAACAATAATATTAATATTAATTCTTTCTCTTCAACAAACGTAGGAGAAGAAACATTTGTTGCAGCATCTGCTATAGAACTTTTGCATACAGAATCTGTCATTCATGATGACATCATAGACGAAGAGAACCTAAGACGCGGTAAACCTTCTTTTCATGTAAAATATGGATATAACAATAGCATTCTTACAGCCGATTTTGTTTTGGGCATAATTCTTAATCTAAGTTGTAAGTTAAACAACCCTCGTGTGTCTGCCGAACTTTCTAACGCTGCAATAAAAATGAGCGAAGGAGAAATAATGGAAATTAAACTTGCTAAGGAATGTAATCTTGATGAGTATGAGTATATCAAAGTTATAGAACATAAAACAGCGTCACTATTTGAGACATCTGCAAAAGTAGGTGCAATACTAGGAAAAGGAGCAGAGGATCAAATTCGTGCATTAGCAGCATTTGGTAATTTACTTGGAATAGCATACCAGGTTCATGATGACTTGGTTGATTGGAATAACGAAGACAGTCTCTTTAATTTACTAGTAAAGAAAAACGATCGTTCCAAAGAATTTGTTGGAAGGATGGAGAATCTTTATCTAACATACTCTCTGAAGGCCAAGAACGAGTTACATAAAATAAGCGACAGCGCTCCAAAAAAATATTTGCAGCAATTGACGGATCTGGGTTCGTTTGGCAGGTTCTAATATTATGTAAAATATTGCTCTCTATCAAAAACAAATATAGTGGTAATAAAAAAAGATATTACATAATAAACGTTATCTTTACTATTATTGTCATTGACTAACTTTGTCTTGGTGGCAATGATGCCGTTGCTGCTGTTGTAGTAGTTTGAACTAAGACATTGGTATTATTATTGTTGCCAAAATGTCTTGACGAGGGACTGATAGTAGTACTAGTGGATGCCTGAACTATGAGCCCATTATTGCTGTTGTTATTGTTGCCAAAATGAGGCACAGCTTTTGATGCAAACTCCAGTATTGGTGCATGCCATACTCCAAAGCCCACAATAAATATCATTGCAAAACTTAGCACTGCTACCATTGCTCTCGGTTCTTTGATCTTGCTCATATCTGGCGCTTCTTCCATGTACATCTTCCTAATAATCCATGCATAATACCCCAGAGAGAGGGCACTATTAAGTACTCCTGCAATAGCTAGATACGGTCCCCAGCTTACGAGCGGACCGCTGTTAATTGCAGCTCCAAATAAGACCAGCTTACTCCAAAAACCATTTAGTGGAGGGACTCCGGCTAGAGCTAAAAGTGAAATTGAAAATGCTATAGCAGTAATGGGCATACGGCGACCAAGACCTCTATATCTCTCAATACTGTAACTAGCAAGTGCTGTTGCGACAGCTGCCGCTGCTATGAATCCGGCAGATTTCATCACCGCATGATTTAGTATATGAAAAAGCGAACCACTTAGGGCTTGGTTGGAGTACGGTGCGATTGCTATACCTATCATAATATAACCAGCTTGTGCAATGCTCGAATATGCAAGGATTCTTGGAACGCTTTTTTGTATTAGTGCACCAAGGTTACCGAGTGTCATCGTAAATACAGCAACTATAGCAAGCGTTACTGTCCAATCAAGATTCAAAGCAAACATTCCAAGCACAATTACTCTCAATGCTGCTGCAAATCCAGCTTTCTTGGTGCCAGCAGCAAGCAGAGCAGCAATCGTAGTAGGCGCACCCTCATATGCATCTGGCAACCACATATGAAACGGTACAAGTCCCATTTTAAATCCAAAGCCAGCTATGAATAATGCTATTGCAAGCAGACCTATTGGTACCAGTCCTTTCTGAAGATTTGCCATCGCATGTATAGAATCACCTATATTGGTTGTTCCAGTAAGTCCGTAGACGAGTCCGATTGCAAAAACCAGAATAGCAGAGGATAATGCACCGAACATAAAGTATTTAATAGCTGCTTCATTTGAAATTGGATCACGTTTTGAAAATGCTGCCAAAGCATATGTAGGAATAGACATTAGCTCCCATGCCACAAGCAGCATTACAAGGTCAGTCGAATAGGCAATAAGCACCATGCCTATGCTCGATAGCAGAATAAGAGAGTAATAGGCAGCGGGATTTATTCTGCCCTTCATGTAATTCCATGAAGAAGCAGTTACCATAATTGACACTATTAGTAGAGCGACAGCAAAGAAGGAACCAAACATATCATCTGACAGAACACCTTTGCCAAACAGAACTGCAGGCATAACCTCTCCGGTAAGTATGCGGAAGATGACTATACCTATTGTAAGGATTAATGCGCTAAATGCAATTCCACTATATAGCCGGTTGTTTGATCCCCTTTCCTTTTTGAAGGCATCTATCACAGGAATAGCAAGTCCCACAACCCCGAGTATCACAGTAACTATAAGCGGAGTCGAAATTATATTATCCACCATTTTTTCTTTACACCATCTCTCCTATTTTTTCCTCTTTTTTCATTTTTTTATTTCTGATACAATAACATGAGCATAACAATTATCATGATGCCTACCCCGAAGACAAATAAATAAGTTTGAGTTACACCTGTTTGTCCAGATCTAACGACTCTAGAAAAGTATGTCATAGAATATTGAAATGCAGGACTGATCCCATCAATTATTGTACTCTCAAAATACCTCCAGATTATACGATATATTGCCATAGGTCCAATAACGGCTCCCCAATAAAGTGCACTATTAAGATACCATCTGTTGTAAAGGAATTTCCAAATTGCCCTTGTCGCAATATTCTTTGAAATAATAGTAGGACTTGGTTTTCTCGCGATATAAAATACATATCCAAGAACAGAACCTATAGCAAACGCTCCAAATGATGCAGTTGCAGCTATTGGATTTAGGCCCAAAAATGTAGTACTAGTATTGCCGCCACCTCCTCCTCCAGCCTCAGGAGGTACTACTTCTTTTCCAATTCCAAATGATTGTGCAAGATATCCGCCAAGTAGATGGGTAATCGCTCCCTCAAACATAAAACCTACCAGTCCTATTGCTATTGTTGCCACTGCCAAGATTGCAAATGGTATCCACATATTCTTACCTACTTCATGCAGATGATGGCCACTATGTTCCATTTCTTCTAAATATTCGCTTTTCTTGCCGAAGAAAACCATGCCGATCATCCTAAAAGAGTAAAAAGCAGTCATTGCTGCAACAACTGTAGCTATGGCGAACAATGGCCATGCTTGAGCATAACCAGACTCCAGTACAGCTGCAAAAATTGCATCCTTGCTCCAAAAACCAGAGGTAACCAGCGGAGCTCCGGCCAGCGAAAGGCTTGCAAGCAGCATAAAGATATATGTCTTCTTCATATATTTACGAAGACCGCCCATATCAGTCATAAATCTAGATCCTACGGTATGAAGTACTGCTCCGGCACCCATGAAAAGTGACGCCTTAAACATTGCATGACTCATGAGATGATAGAACCCTGCTGCGTAGCCATCAACAAAATGCACCGACAGCCCTGCTATGCCAAGGCCCAACATCATATAACCGATCTGAGAACCAGTTGAATATGCTAGTACCTTTTTTATCTCTGGATTAACTAGTGCTTGCGTTGCGAGCAAAAATGCAGTGATAGCCCCTACCCATGCAACTACTTCAAAGAATTGGGATACCCCAAACGCAGCCAGTGCAAAAAATAATGGACCAATACGTGCTACTAGAAATACGCCGGCTTTGACCATCGTTGCGGCATGAATAAGTGCTGAAACAGGGGTTGGGCCAGTCATAGCTTCTAAAAGCCATTCATTTAGAGGGAATTGAGCAGACTTTCCAACTGCACCCCCAAATAACAATACTGCAGCGGGAACAAGCAAGTTCTGATGAGCCATCTGTGCAGCCCATGCTTGGTTTTGAAGTAACTCTTTGAACCCAAATGTTCCAGAATAAACAAATATCATAAACATGCCTGCCAGCATCATGGTATCTCCTGCTCTTGTCATAAGAAAAGCCTTCATTCCAGCATGAGTTGGTGAAGCCCACATAGCAACTCCTCCAGCCCTATCACCTATCCTTCCAACAAAGTCCTTTTTCTTGTCATAATACCAAAACCCAATTAGTGCATAAGATGCTAAACCCACGCCTTCCCATCCAAAAAAGACCATAAGCAGGTTATCTGACAAGACGATCAGCTGCATAGATCCAATAAAGAATAGCATAAAGAACCAGTATCTTGTGAGGTCCCTGTCGCCATGCATATATCCTGTAGAGTATACAAATATTAGAAATGAAATCCAGGCGACCAAATTAGTCATTACTACAGATAGCGGATCGGCTAAGACACCAGATTTCACATTAACTACAGGGATCCAGGGTATCTGACTGTGTATTTCACTCCCAGATAATGCCAATGGGATTAAGGTTGCAGCTGAAATTGCACTTGCAAGTGCAAGGCCTACCGCAGTATAATCTCGTATCCTGGTACCTGCAGCTCGAGCAACGGCTGCGATAATGGCTGCGCCAACAAATGGTAGAATCCATACTAACCAAGCACTTATTGCAAGCCCTTCAAATCCAACTGTTCCAACCATTTTTTATTTCACCAATCTTCTTTCCCATTCATTCGTTCTTCTTTCTTATCCTCTGGTTCTTTATTTCGTTCCATACAGACAAGCAACCCCATCTACTTTGTTGTTGTTGCTACCGCTCCTTTCAAAGAGCTTGATATCTTAATTAGTCCTGTATTATAATTATTGTTGTTATCATTGTTATCTTGATATCGGTTGCTAATACCGTAATTATAATTGTGTATTACATTATTGCCAAATTTCTGGGAATTTGCCATGACATTTTTGTAAGGATGTATTCCTTCGGCTTCTATTGCTACATTTTTGCTATTAGCAGACGTTATACTACTATCGCCTACTGCACTGGGCCCTCCCGAACCTGCTCCTCCTTCGCCGTTGTTGCTGCCTCCTCCTCCTGCAGTTGGCAACGGCAGTACATTAGGTGTATGAGCGAAAATTACTTGAATATATCCTGCAATGGGATTAAGAAATGGAGTAGGATATACTCCAATAATAAGTGTTAGTGCAGCTAGGGCTCCCATTGTTACTGTAATATACCTATTTGCATCCTTGACATGAACTAGTTCTTGAGGAATCTTTCCAAAGAATATGCGCTTGTACATCCATAGAATATATGCAGAAGATAAAACAGTTGTCAAAATGCCAAATCCAAATAATGCAATTCTTAGAGAGTTCATATCATGTATACCTGTCTGCAAAACACCGTTAAAGAGAATCCATTCTGACATAAAACCACTGGTAGGAGGGATGCCAATAATTGTGAGTCCTCCAACCATTGCAATGACTGCAGTATATGGCATCTTTCCCCCTAGCCCACCTAGCTTTGACATGCTTCTTGTGCCTGTTTGAAGGATAATGGAACCGGCCATCATGAAAAGTATTCCTTTGCCAAGGCCATGAGTAACGTACATCAAAGTTGCGCCAGTAATTCCAAGTATGCTTTCAGAACCAAGACCAAATAGAATGTAACCCATTTGGCTTATGCTAGAGTAGGCAAGAACTCTTTTGATATCATCTTGCATCAATGCCATTGCTCCACCATAGATCATCGTAGCAAGACCCCACATGTTGATGTAAAGACTATACTGGGCATAGCTGCCAGTTAATAGTTCTAGCCATAACCGCAACAGTCCATATGCCCCAATACCAATCATTGCCGGTGATAATAGTGCTGAAACAGGGGTAGGAGCCTCTGCATGGGCATATGGTAGCCAAATATGTAAGAGAAATGCTGCTAACTTTACACCAAGTCCCACAACTAGAGCAAATACGATAATGGATAGCCACTGAGCCGGAATCTTTGTAACATTAGCTTTGACTGTAGCATAATCAAAGCCTCCTGCAAAGAAACCCATTGCCAATAGGCCAAGTAGCAATATCACGGCTCCCACATGAGTCCAAAAGAAGAACATAAGAGCAATTCTAAGTCGTGCACCGTAACCATAGAATGCTACCAAAAAGAACGATGGAACAAGCATTAATTCAAAAAATACAAAGAATTCAATCAGATTAGTTGCAAGGACCGTACCGAGCATACCCATTGAAAACGTCATGTATAGAGCAAAATAGAGTGCCATCTGATTCTGTACGTGTTGCTGTTGGCTCCTATCAACAATAGACGTCGCCTGACCACTTGGACCGCTTGTGCTGGTGCTGCCGCTGCTGCCTCCGCCGCCAATACGGCCATGTACATCTTCCATGATTTTGTGGATCATGTAAGGCTTAGAATAAAGCGCAAGAGCAGTGCATAATATGTAAATTATCATAGCAAACGGAAGGCTCAGACCATCCATTCTAAGACCAAAATTGCCAAATTGGCTCCAAGTATAACTTTCTACATAAGCTGACTGTCCACCGTGCAACGTGGCAGCAGGGACAAAAAGCAATACAGTGGATATAGCCAAAACACCAAATGAAAACCACGTTACAGCGTTAATGCCAATTCTTTTACCAAGAATATAACAAACAGGGGACAGAAGAAGCGGCAAAAATGTCGCTGCTAACAAGAAATATGCCATTTTTTATATCTCTACCCCCGCATACTTTTAAATTCTTCGACATCAATTTCTTTGTATAGCCTATAAGCTATAATAATTATGCCAAGTCCCACTGCTACTTCTGCAGCCGCAATAGCAATAGAAAACAACGCAAACACTTGGCCCTGAGCGTTAGAAAGGTTTCTCGAAAAGGCAATCAAATTCAGATTTGCTGCATTAGCAATGATCTCTAGTGCAAATAGCATACGCACAGCGTTACGTTTAACAACAAGGCCGTAAATCCCAATTGCGACTAGAACAACTGATACTAAAACATAATCAATCAGTTCGTTCATTTTTCTGTTCAATCTCCTCTCTACGAGCTAATGCAAGTGCTCCTATCACAGCGCCGGCTAGAGTTAAAGCTAACGCAATCAAAGCCGGGGAATAATAAGTCAGCATTTGTTTACCTATCGCAGTAAAGTCAACGGCTGGCGCTTTAGGACTGCCAAATGTCTTGCTATTAACACCAGATACTATAATTAATGATCCCATACCAGCCATCAAAATTAACATAAGGACAAAGCCAGCAGATTTTCTTCCTTTATCTTCTCTTCTACTAAAAAGAGCTTGGGTTCTAACTAACATAACAGTAAATATGACCAGTACCGCGACTGCTCCAACATAAACTGTAATCTGAAACATGGCAACAAATGGTGAATCTAAAAGAATAAAAAATCCTGCAATTCCTAACATAGATATTGCAAGAGCAATTGCGCCGTAGATCAATTCACGGCTTTCCAGTGAAATTATTGCAGAACCTACTGTCAACGCTGCTATACCAATAAATATAGGGTCAGCCATGTGTCGCACCCATATCGCCAATTTTTAATTCAACGTTGCCATCATATTTTGGTTTGATTGCAAGTTGTGCAGGAGTATATATCAAATGTTCCTTA
>Ga0126314_10000715_pt1 | contig 15885 bp, 16 predicted proteins | sample Plot105B_FD_92535 | JGI IMG/M metagenome (GOLD analysis project Ga0126314, IMG submission 92535) | Serpentine soil microbial communities from UC McLaughlin Reserve, CA, USA - Plot105B | ecosystem: Environmental > Terrestrial > Soil > Grasslands | place: USA: UC McLaughlin Reserve, Lake County...
AGACGCTGCGGAGGACGTGTTCTTCCTCGCACGCGCCGAGCTCGACGGGCGAGCAGACTCGAGCGACGCGGTCGCAGATCGCAGGCAACGGTGGCAACGGCAACGCCGCCTGGCTGCCCCGCTCGACTTGGGCACGCCGCCGAAGCAACTCCGCAGCCTGATGCACGGCGCCGCCGAGGCCGCACGCATTAAGCCCGTGCCACCCGACGCCGTGCTCGTTGGCGAGCCTGCCAGCCCCGGCCGCGCCAGCGGAGCGGTCCGTATCGTGCGCGGCCCGGAGGACTTCAGCAGCTTCCGAGACGGGGAGGTGCTCGTCGCCCGGCTCACCGCTCCCGCATGGACCCTGCTATTCGGGCGGGCCGTGGCCGTGGTCACAGACGGCGGCACCCTCGCCGCCCACGCCTCCCTCGTCGCCCGCGAATACGGCATCCCTGCGGTGGTCGGGTCCGGGGACGCGACGCTCAGGCTTCGCGACGGGCAAGCGGTGACGGTGGACGGCGGCGCAGGGACCGTCGAGCTTGGCCGTTGACCCGCGTGTGCCCTTCGGAATCAACGGCGCACCCTTATTCACCCAAGTGCGTGGAAGAGGAATTCTCGGAAGTTCGTATGCAGCATCTTGCATAGATTCCCCTCCGAGAGCCGCGAGGATGCTCTGAGGGACCATGCACCACGGAGGCCGGGGGTCTACATGTTGTGGTGTTGGATGGATATGCAGGATCTTGGTTCATCGTGGATTCATCCAACACTGTTATCGTATCGGTCATGGTGGAGAAACAGGGCAATAAGGCTGCGGGAGAAAAGCAAGGCCGCAAGCCGTGGACACTCAGAGAGTTCGGCGGGAAGACGCTCTGGGATTGGATGGGCTTGCTCATAGTCCCGGTCGTGCTCTCGCTCATTACGGTCGTATTCGCCTGGCAGCAAGACATTCGCCAGGATCAGATCGAGACCAAACGCGCGAAGGCCGAGCGCGAGCTTGCGAGGGAGCGTGCGCAGGATCAGGCGTTGCAGGCTTACCTCGATCAGATGAGTAATCTCTTACTTGAGAGGAACCTGCGCGAATCGGCACTTGGGAGCAACCTGCCCGAATCGGCAAGTGGCAGTGAGGTGCGCACGCTCGCACGGGCGCGGACGTTAACCGTGCTAAGCAGGCTGAACTCTGCCCGTAAGGCGCGGCTATTGCAATTCTTGTACGAGACGGGATTGCTTCACAAGGAAAAACCTCACCCTCACAAGGAAAAACCTGTCATCGACCTCAACGGGGCGGACCTGAGCGGCATCGATCTACACAACAACAACCTAAGCGGGGGTGGTGCTTTCTTGATCAACGTCTCGCGCAACCAGTTCTACGAGGGCACGATTGAGCCTAGCAAGGCCGCGAATCTGAGTGGTGCCATCCTGAATGATGCCAACTTGGAGCGTGCCGTGCTGGACTACACCAACCTGGAGAATGCCGACCTGGAGGATGCTGACCTAAGCCATGCCTCGCTTAGTGAAACTCACCTGTCTAATGCCAATTTGAGCCATGCCAACCTGAGCCATCATGCCAACCTTGACGGTGCCGACCTGAGCTATGCCGACTTAACCAATGCCGACCTGAGCGATGTCGTCTTTGAAGGGTTCCGCGCCGGCGACCTCAACCTGACCTGGGCCGTTCTGAAAGATGCTGATCTTTCCGATGCTAACTTGAGTGGTGCCAATCTGAGTAATGCCAATCTGAGCAATGCCAACCTTGCCGGTGCAAACCTTAGCGGGGCCGATTTGAGCAATGCCCATATGTACGGCGTCGAAGGCATCACCAAGGAGGAACTAGAGAAGCAAACTTCGAAACTTGAAGGCGCTATCATGCCCGACGGAACGTTCTCTTCCGACGAGTTCGAACCCGCGCTCTCGTTTAGACTCAGCGAGGATTGGGAGATCGATGAAGCGCCCGACTGGATATCCATCTATGATCCGGGAACCATCTATGATCCGGGAAGTGGGCAACTCCTCTTCACCAATCCCCGCCAAGTTTTCGACCCGAGCAATCCAAGCGAACAGAAAGAGGTTCCCGCGCCCGAGAACGTCGACGAGTGGGTCTCCTGGTTCCAGACTCTGGAGAGTCACCCGAACCTGGAAACCTCGAAACCGGCTCCGGCAAGCGTAGGAGGTGCATCCGGAATGCGGATAGCCGTGGCAGTTACTTCTACGCCGGAGAACTACCCTAAGGACCTCTGCAGCGAACATCCTTGCGTTCCTCTCTACCCTCTAACCGAACGACCGCTCAGCAGTTACGAAGGATGGAAGTCCCGGTTCATCATCGTGGACGTCGGGGGTGAGCCGGTAGTCATCGACGTTTCCGCTCCGGCAGCTAGGTTCGACGAGTTTCTCCCGAAGGCGCAGAAGGTCCTAGACACCGTAAAGCGGCAGGAATAGCCTGCGGCCCTTCGTAACCCGAAAGAGCAACATGCCCAACGGCCAGAAGTACGAGGACTGGCTCAAAGACAAAGATAGCCGCGAGGAGGATGAGAAGAACGAATAAGCCTGGCCCGTTCTGTCTTATGTACACGCGGCGCTGTAGTGTACTAGAGGCGTACATAAGAAAAGAGCAAACCCCGGCGGATCAGGGGGAAGGGAAGGTCAGGCCGGGGCTATGCAGCAGCCTGCATGTGGACTTCCGAGAAAGATTGTTCTGCGAAGTTCGCAGCCAGGCTTGTAACACTGCATAGCCCCTGTCCAACCTCAGATCCCACCACTGAGGTTTCAATTCATCGTGGATTCATCGGTGGTTGGCTATGATGGTGCTTAGAACCTGAGAGATGAGGAGCGCTCTGTGGGACGCAAGAAGCTGGTCCGAAAGGCGGAGCCGCCAGCAAAGCGCGGAATAGCCTGGCCGAAATGGACAGGATTCCGTGGGATGACCGTCCGAGACTGGTTGCAGCTGCTGGTAGTCCCGGTCGCTCTCGTCGTCATCGGCTTCGTGTTCACCATGCAGCAGGACGTTCGTCAACAAGCACGTGAAGAGTGACAGCGAGCGGAGGAAGCGCAACAGCGAGCGCAGGAAGCAGAGAGTCAAACCCAATACGCCGCGTTACAGGCCTATCTTGATCAAATGTCGCAGCTCATATTCGAGAAAGGCCTACTCGACTCCAAAGAAGGCGACACCGTCTTCACGCTGGCAAAGGCGCGCACTACGGCAGGGATTGCGCAGTTCGAGGGGGAGCAAAACCGGGTTGTGACACGCTTCTTGTCTGATTCAGGGTTATTGAGGGAGCCACCTCTCCTCGCTAAGACAGACCTGGAAGGTGCCAAGCTTCATAAAGCTGTGCTACAAGGGGCTAACCTAGCGGGCACTCGACTGAACGGTGCCAACCTTGCTGATGCGATGCTGATGCGCGCTGACTTCTCCGCTACGGAAAAGATTAAGAAAAAGAAGGGCGGGTTCACTATCCCCCTAACGGCAGACCTAACCAGAGCGGACCTGACAAGGGCCTCCTTAGTGGAGGCCGACCTAGCAGAATGCTTTTTGTATAAAGCCACCTTGACCAAAGCCGCCTTGGGAGGAGCGGATCTGCGCAGCGCTTTCCTAAAACACGCCACCTTGAGTTATGCTGCTCTACCAGGTGCGGATCTGAGCAGCACCAGCACTGCCAACCTACAGGACGCGTCACTCCAGATTCTTCAGCATGAGGCCACCAACCTTATCTACGCCAATTTGAGTCATGCCTCCCTACAAGATGCGGATCTGAGCAACGCCTGGCTACAAAAAGCCAACCTTACCAATGCAGTCCTCACCGATGCCGACCTCACAGATGCTCTCCTAAGAGATGCCAACCTTACCGATGCCAACCTTACCGATGCCAAAGGTTGGACTATGGAGCAGTTGACCGCAGCTAGGTCCCTCGAAGGCGCCACCATGCCCAACGGCCAGAAGTACGAGGACTGGCTCAAGAGTCGCGGGGAGGATGGGAAGAACTCCGGCTCCTCGTAACCGCGCCGGTCATACGCCAACGTCGTGGCTCTGGTAAGCTGTCAGTGACATGGCGTATATGAGGTATTCGACATGGCTGACAGAATGAGTGTGTCTGAGGCGGCTGAAGCCTTAGGTATAACACGAGATGCTGTATATAAACGGGTCGAACGCAACAAGATACGCCACGAAAAAGATGCTGACGGACAGCTATACGTGTATGTAGAAAAGTCAGAGACAGGTCAGCGTCAGAATGTCCGATCTGAGTCTAGTGCACTCACATCTGCCCTCGAAGCTAGGATCGAGTCTCTGGAGCGCCAGCTAGAGGCCGAGCGCGGATCTTCCGCAGAGCTAAGGAGACTCTTGGCCGCCGCGTTGGAGAGGATTCCACCGCAGCTAGAGTCCCCCTCAGAGGTCACAGAATCCGCAGATGAGGATGAGCCCCACTCCGCGACGGGAGAGGGACAGGGGGGCACACGGAGGCCCTGGTGGCGGAGGTGGTTCGGTGGCTAATTTAGTTTGCGCATGCGAGGAGAGGTTTCGTTCTGTTTGCGAGGATGAGTTGCCAGCCGATAACGAGCATGAGGGCGAACAGTACTGTGTGCTCCATTTCCCCAGTGTGGCTAAAGACCTAACCAAGTTTGCGGAAGCTATAGAGAAGGCAACGCCCAAAGACAAATACTTCGGCGAAGGCAAGTACTTCGATTTTAGTGGTATCCACTTCCCAGCTATTCAGGACCTTGCGTCTTTTTTGCCCAATGTCACCATCGGAGGGACACCAAGCCGGATTGAGGTAACCGTTGAGGAGGAATCAATCTTCTCCGGGGCCACCTTCGAGGGGGAGGTATATTTCTCACAAGTCACCTTCGAGGAGAGTGTGGACTTCTCCGAGGTGACTTTCAAGGAGAGTGTGGACTTCCACAGGGCCACCTTCGAGAGGGAGGTATATTTCTCACAAGTCACCTTCGAGGAGAGCGTGGACTTCTCCGAGGCCACCTTCAAGGAGAGCGCAGCCTTCTCCAAAGCCCAGTTCAGCGGTAATGACACATCCTTCTCAGAGGCCCAGTTCAGGGGTGAGGAGACATCCTTCTCGGGAGCTGAGTTCGCTAGTGGGCAGACTAGCTTCCAAAAGGCAACCTTTAAGGGGACGGTAGGTTTTAGCGAAGCCACGTTTAAAGAGAAGGTCACTTTCTGGGGAACCAAAGAAAACCGAGTATTTGATACTCAGGCCTGGGTTTGGTTTCACGCTTCTCGGATAGAGAAACCGGAACTGCTTACATTCAACACCGTGCTACTCCATCCTAGCTGGTTCATCAACGCTGACGTGCGCAAAGTCGATTTCACCGATGTGAATTGGTACGGAATGCCTGGCGGACCAGAGTGCACCCTTGATGGGGAAATCGGTTCTCTTACACGGCGAGACATCGAGTCGCCCTACGCCCTGCTGTCGCAAGCTTGCCAGAGGCTTTCTGCCAACGCCGAGGAGAACCGTGAGTATCCACTGGCCAACGAGTTCCTCTATTGGTCTATGGACGCACTACGCAAAGAAGACTGGCGCAGTTTTGGGCCAATCCGCAACTTGTACTGGTTGCTGAGTGGCTATGGAGTAAGGGCCCGTCGGGCGTTTTTTGTGTTGCTTGGTATATGGGCCGCATTCACCCTCCTCTATATACTAGTGCCCTCGTCTCCGTTTTCGGGTTTCTCGTTTTCGGCCTTCGGGGAAGCCATCGTTTACAGCTTGGGTGCGCTGGCTCGACTAAATCCTGAACCGAAACCTGACCCAAGTTGGTTCCAGTTCCTAGTGACGGTTGAAGGGCTAGTGGGACCCTTGCAGATTGGTCTATTACTCTTGGCCATCCGGCGGCAGGTTATACGATAGAAGCACCCCGACACCCCGGCCCAGACGAGCCCCGCCGGCGTGGGTTCGTCTCTAGGCTGTTCGGGCCAGAATAGGTTGTACACACTGACAATCAGTGACTACACAGAGAACCCTAGCTTTCCTACCTCAGAGGCGCGAGAATCCCCTGTACCGAAAAGGGAAGGGCAAACCCCCCGCCGCCCCAGACAGCAGCGGACGTGGTGGCGTCGGATGTTCCGATGAGTTAACGTGGCTACCTAGAGACAAAGGCATAGAAAAAGCGGCGGACCAGATCCCTTACCCAAGATGACCGCCGCTTTGGTGGATTGTACACCAGAGCGCACCGCCGCAAACCTCTAGGAGGCGACGGTGGCGCGAAGGAAGAAATTCAACCGGGTACCAAAGACAGAAGATCTTGTCCCCCAGCTCCGTGAGGCCGGGATAGGTCTTCACGTCTTGCCCACATACCTGTGCTTACTCGATCATTGCAACTCGAAGACTGGAAGAGCGTGGCCCTCCATAAATCGTATGGCTCGCATCCTAGGGCTCTGCCGCAGGACCGTAGAGAGACACGTGCGGCTGCTGTGCGAAGCCGGGCTGGTGCTCCGCAATGACCAGAGGAGGGCAAGGCGAGGTAGGTTCTCAACGAGGCGCTACGTGGTCGTGGCGGTTCTCTTTTTTAGGAGATCCACGGTGCGACATGGAGGTCGTACCAGCAAGCGTTTCCTATATAAGAATGAACGTAAAGACTCTTTGAACTACGCACAAACCACAGAATCAAAAGAAGAGCGAAAGCAGCGGGAGGCAAAACGACGACGAGAAGGCTATGAGTGGCTATTTAAGTAAGGTTTTCTAAGGAGCCGCGCTAGGCCCCGTCCCGATCCCCTAGAGCCCCCTGTGAGATGCCCTACGCACTGTCGCATAATACCTCTGGGAGCCTAAACCCTCCATGGCCCTGTCCGGCTTTGGGGTGTGGCACTGCGGAGGAGGTTCGTACCCTTCTCGTGCCCTTTGTATTATAGGTAGACCAAAAGCTTAGGAGTCGGGGGCACGGCGAAGCGTTGAAAATATCCCCTTCGAGGAATGCCCTCTCCTCAAAGGATACTCCCGCCTGTGACGAGGGCGGCTTAGGCTCGGTAGACGCCTTACGGGGGAAAGGGGAGGAAAACCCAGCGCGCCTCGTGGGTCGCCACGACCACGGCCCTTAGAGTGTGCGATCGAACACGCCCCGGGCGAGTAGAAGGGAGACTAAGACCCGCTCGGGGATAAAAGTGCTGGGACGATGCTCGGTCGCTACCTGGGCCGTTGTCCGCAACCCGCGTGCGCTGGTAGCTTCCTGCTCGTTCGCCAGGAATAAGGCGCCCAGCTCTACTCACCTTTACGCTCCGTGCCTCTCAGCGTCGGAATACACCTTGCCTGCCTTCCATATCAGCCGCTCCGGAGGGTCGGGCCACTCGCGCAAGGGGTAGGGCTCTGGTATGCGGGTGTCTGCGAGCGGAGAGCGTATAACTATGGGGTACGTCGGGACGTCCCGCCCGCAGCTAGGGCAGCCCTCGATAAACTCGCGTGCTTCCTCGTGGGTGAGCTTCTCCGAGCGGGTGAGCTTCGGCCCCTGCCAGGTGCGCACGAGAGCCCCGCGGTAGGCGTAAGCGAAAAGGCCGGGCGCGCCTATCACGTAAACGTACTTGCACCGCTCACAGCCCTCCACCTCCGTCGCGCCTAGCTTCGCGCGTAGGTCTTCGAGCTGTTTGCGCGTTATGCTCGCCATCTGCTAGCCTCCCGATCTTGCACGTAGCTCTTCAGCTCCTCGAGCTCGCGTGCCAGCTCCTCCTGTTCGCGGGCCTTCAGCGCGCCCACCAAGCACCCGCGCGCACCGTTTAGAGCCTGGATAGCCACGGCCGCTGCCGAACGGTCCTGCTTGCCTTCGAGCACGTCATCGGCTAGCCGCTCGAATATCGCTTGCAAGCGTGCTAGCTCGGTGCTGATGGGGCTCGGCCTACCACGTCCTCCACGCCTGCCGCCCTTAGCTCCGTGCTTCCTACGCTCTTCTTTGGTATCAGGATGGTGCACGTAGCAGTAGGACTCACCCGGCATAGGTACGCCCTTACACGCACTGCCAGCCGCGGTGATTGCTGCACATTTAGCCATTAGGTATCTACCTCCCCCACCTTGTGAGGGCACACCCGCGGCCCCGACCTGCTCGGGGGTCAGCTCCTCAAGGCGCGTTCCGTTCTCGAAGCAGTGCATGGCGGCCTGGTGGTACTCGCGGTTCATACTCGCGGAAACGTCGAGCCCCCCACTGGCGTACTCCTGCAAGTCGGCGGCTAGGTACATCGGTGCTCCTCGTTCTCACGAGAAGGATACAGGTTGAGGCCCGGGACACCCCGAAGTCTACAGGGCATCCTTGATAAGCCGGAGCGCGTTTTGCGTCCGTTCCTCCGCCCGCTCCAGGCCCTCTTTCGCCCGGTCGTAGCCCTCTAGCACTCGGTTGTAGTCCTCTAGCACCCGCTCCTGGAGCGCTCGGGCGCGGTCCACCTCACGCAGCGCCACGCGCTGCTCGGCAAGCGCAAGCCCTAACTCTTGAAGCCCTGGCCCCAGCCTCTCGTACGACTCCGGGGAAATCTCGGCCACCAGTCGCGCCAGCTCTTGCTGGACCTCCCTGTAAATGTCGAAATCCTCGTCCATTCTGGCATCCTCTCAGAGTGGGGACCGGGGCCGCCCGTATGCTAGCCCCGGCTCGGTCCCATACCTACAGGTCGTCGGGGCGCACCATCTCTGCAGCCTCGAGCATCGCCACGAAATCATCCGCCTCGTACTCCGAGACGGTGTCCGGCTCAGGCCCGCACAGCGCCACGCGTCGGGACACCAAACACTGTAGCGCGGCGTGCAAGCAACGAGCGTACCGAAAGCGGCGGAAAGCGGCAGATAAGGGCACGACCAAGGTCATCAACATCAAGTCGGGCGAGCCCTACGATGTCTACATCCGCCGTCGGGTGAAGAGGGGCCGCTACAACCTGGAGGAGAGCCCTTGGCACAACCCGTTCAAGGTGTCCAAAGACGCCAGCTATGAGGAGATTGCCCGGGGGGCCTGTGAGAAGTTCGAGCGCTACCTCAGAGAAGAGAGACCAGACCTCATTGCCCAGCTACCCGACGTGCGTGGGAAAACGCTTGCTTGCTGGTGCAAGCACACTAAGACGGCTGAGGAGTTCCTGGCATCAGGGGGCCTAGGAACTTAAGACCCCCAGCTCTGGCCCGCCTCAACCTCCACACAATCTGGAGTGGCGAGCTCCTCCCCGATGGTCTCTCGGACCGCCGAGATCATGTGCTCACGTAGCCACTCCTGAACCTCCGCCACCAGGTTGTCTGGGCATTCCAGGACAACCTCATCATGGGTGGTGATGATGCAATACACGCCCGGGATGGAGTCGTCGAGCATCTTGCCCAGGGCCAGGTAGAGCTGATCGGCGCCGCCGGCCTGGATCGGGCCGTTCAGGCGGTCGGTGTAGGTGGGGTCCCCGTCCTTACTCCGAGAGACCCAGCGCTTCCGGCCGAGGAAGGAGGTCGTGTACCAGGCGTCGGGTTCGTGATCGCCCCGGTCGCCGAACTTCCGCTGCCATTTAAGCACCCCGGGCCAGGCATCCTCGAAGGCCCATTTCTCCTGCTTGGCCTGCTTATCGGGGATCACCTCTGCAGTGTCGTCGTAGATGACCCCCTGGTAGCGCTTCCACCCGGCCCCGTAAGAGAAGCCGTAGTTGGCCCGCTTGCCGGCGGCCCGGAAAGCCTCGCCCTCCGGGGTCCCCCTCTCTAGCTCCTTGCCGGCGATCTTCTCCCCGACGACAAGGTGCGGGTCCTTCCCACCGGCGGCCTGGGCCTTGAACGCCCCAACGAGGTTCTCATCGCCGGTGTAGTGGGCCAAGATCCTAAGCTCCTGGGCCGAGTAGTCGGCCTTTACGATGGAGGAGCCCCCCGGGGCCCGGATGCAGTCCCTAAATGAGGTGCCCTCCATCCCCGGGAGGTCGAGATCCTTGGCGATGTTCTGGAGGGCCGGCCCCGAATAGGCTGAACGACCCGTGACTTGGCTGAAAAACTTGACGTTCATGTAGAGCCGGCCGTCCTCATAATAGAGCTCCAGCCAGTCCCGGGTGTCGCCCTCCAGGTTGGCGTGTCTCAAATACTGGTCGAGGGTTTCCAGGAACGGGGCGCTCTCGTACTTCTTAAGCATGTTTAGGCGGGTGGGCTTCCTGAGGTCCTTCAGGGGCGTCCCCGCCAGCGCCAGGGCCCTCAGGGCGCCGTTGCGGCCTTCCTTCACTTCCGGCTTTCGGTTGTTTCCCCAGACCCACCGACCCCCCTCATCGGGGTGGTCGTTCGGGTGCTCGGGAGCGTGCTCCCTAAGCTGGGTGTCCAGGATCTCCAGCTTCTCCTCCAGGCTGGCCCTCATCCGCTCGTAGAGCTCTGCGTCAAAAGGGACCCCGCGGGCCTGCTGGCGCATGTAGGTCGGGTAGACCTTCCTGAGGAGCTCGTAGGCGGGCCCGAAGCCCTCCTTCTCGACCTTGCCGAGGAGATCATGGTAGAGGCGCTCGAGGTGCTCGACGTCCTCGACGGCGTAGAGGAGCCTGTCGGCGGTCAGCGGCTTCTCCCAACGGTGGTCGGTCTCCTTGGCTATGGAGACCCCAGTCTCGCGTGCCAGTACGTCTTTGATGTTGTGTTTCTTCACCACGGTGAAGTTCCCGCCGTCTTTAGCCTGCTCGTACTCCCACTGGCCGGCCCTAAGGAGTCTAGACAGAACCATGGTGTCCCTGACGTCTTCCTCCAGGAGGTCCACGCCGAAGGTGCGCAACAGGCGGGGCAGGTCAAAGATGGCGTTGTGGAGGTAGAGGTGCTTGCCCTCTAAGGCCCTCAGGAGCCCCGCTACGGCGTCGATTGATAGTAATGCGCAGTCCAGGGTGAAAGTCGTCCCGCCGGCGGAGAGCTGGACCAGGCGGATTGTGCCCCGCACGAAGGAGAGGGCCTCCTTCTTGTGGTCCTCCTTCTTGCGGGAGTAGCCGTGCGTCTCAATATCCAGGGAGACGCCCTCCTGGGTGCGAAGCCACTCGGCTACCCGGTCCAGATCGTCGTCCTCGAAGATGAGGTTGGGGAAGGTCTCGGTGAGTCTTTGGTTGGCCCCTAAGAGCGACAACCCCTCCGTCTTGGGTAATTCTTTCGTATTTTTTAGTAGCCCAAAGGTTCCTGGGGCCGGAGGGTCGGATACCTGCTTCTGGGAGAGGAATAAACGGGCCTTTTCCAGCACTTTATTAGACATCGTTTATCCACCACCGCAGAGTGTGCCTTCCGGGGCCCTTGCGCTTTATCATCTTGTGGTGAACCCAGCCTTCCGACTCCAGCTTATTAAGGGCGGCGCGTATCAGGCTGGCCTTCTTGTTGTTAGAGAACAGTTCGTGGATCTCGGACTGGGTCATCCCAGCGTCGCCGGCATCCTTGAGGGCGTCCAGGATGTCATCAGAGAGGTCGTCGCCTATCTTGCCGCCGAAGAGCATCTTGCACGACTCAAACACGTAGGCCCACACGGTCAGGGCAGCCATTAGGTGGGCGACCCCCACTTCCTCGGAGCAGTCCAGGGCGGCGTAGATCATGGCCAGACGCCTCACCTGTGCCTCGGAGCGGGCGGTGGCCTCCCCGAGGAGTCCCGGGGAGGGCTCGGAGAGCTCCGCGTAGACCTCGTACCACAATTCCTTGGCACTCGCCCCGTACTCGTCTTCGTGGGTGTCGGAGAGACGGATGTGCCGCTTCTTTCTACCGAAGGAGATGGCGTCCTCTAGATCCTGCAGGTCCGACTTCTCGAATATGTCCGGCATCCCGCCCTCGGGTAGAAGCTGCCACCGCCGCACAACGACGGGCAGGAAGCGGTTTATCAGCCCCCCGCCCAGCTTTTCGTGCGTCAGGTGCATATTCAGCTCCCCCTGATTTGTGTGCGCCACGATGGAGATGTGCGAGTTGGTAGCCGTCTCCGCCGCATTCTTGGAGAGGTTCTGTAGTTTTGTGTTGTCCCAAGCCTTACGCACCTGCATCGAGAGGTTGTTGCCCTCTCGTTTCATGGTGGTCAGTAGGCCTGCGAACTCGGGCTCCTCAAGCAGGAGTCGCTTGTCGGCCACCCCTGCGTCGGCAACCTCCGTCTTTCCCTCGGAGTTCACCTTCTCCCGGCGATCCCGCACGCGGTGAGTGAGTCCCTCGCCGGAGGCCAGGCCGGTAGCGTTACAGCGGTCGACCCACGTCTCCTCTACACGCTCCATGAGGCTATTCACCCGGGTCTGGGCGACGCCCTTACGTGCTTTGGAGGACCTACCCACAAGCAGGACGAAGAGCTTCGCGAAGTGCGTGTCGTCTTCTACGACGAAGTGGGCACCCCGACCGATGACGTTCCCGTAGGCTGCGAGGAGGACCAGCAGGAGTGCCGCCGGGTCGGCCTCCGTGTTCGGCTTGATCTTCTCCACTATGCGTCCTGCGGGGCCGTGAAAAGCCTCCTTACCGAGGGTAGGCCAGTCGCGGGGCAACAGCCCCAGACGATTCCCGGTGTACTCGACATACTGGAGCTCATCCAGGGAGCCCCCCGCCCCCAGGAAGTCGTCAATACCTTGATTTGATCCGTCATCCTTCTTCGGTAACACGGCGATTGTTACGCTCACATCATCTCCCCAGCCCGATGAACCTTTGGGCTACGAAAAAATACGAATTAATTACCCAAGCCCCTTCCCCACTACCGTCGAGCCGCTGCGGCGTAGGAGAATTTCGGCGAGCGTCTGGCGGGCCAGGTGTACCTGATATTTATCGGCAGCGTCCGCGTCGAAAGCAATCAGGAGATCTCGTCCGATGGTGCTGATATCGTCCCATTGCGCAAGGAGCAGGTCATTCTTCTTCCACGACCACACTCCGAGAATACTCAGAGCAACCTCTCCCCGGCTGACGAGGGCGTCTGCCTTCTTCTCGCCCTCGCAGACCCAGAGCCTGCGCGTTACATCCCTAAGATACTTCTGCGCCGGCAGCGGCACGTCCAAGACGAGCGAGGTGCCTTCAGGTTGCTCATACTTCCTATCTTCGCGGGGCCGGTCCGGGCGGTAGCGGTGGAACAGCACTTCTTCCGAAGTGCCCCTAATAGGAATCAGGAGTCCTGGTACCCGGCGCTGATAATCGGCGAAGCCCAACTGGGCAAGCTCCTCGGAGTCCTCGACGGTGCGGTATCCGCGGGCCTCAATGACCTCCTCCGAGATCTCGGACCCACCCGTGAGCATTTCCCAATGCTCCGGTGAAAGTTGTTCCTGTATAATCTTCACAGATTCCCTTCTGCCCCTTCGGCCCAACCTGGACAGTCTGGCCGACGGGGCTTTTTGCTTGTCCAAAACGTCAGGGTCCACCCTAACATACGGGTACCTACGCGTACAAGCGGGGCTTTACTCGTAGATCCACTTGGACATATTCGTAGGTATCTGTTACCATGACACAAGAAGGCCAACATGAAAGGAATAGCACTTGATGCATGGATCGTTAGCAAGGAAGCTTCGGGTCCTTCGGGCCGAGCGGGGCCTCTCGGTTCGGGAGGTGGAGGCGATATCCGGTGTTGCTAAGGAGACCGTATCCCAGATCGAGCGTGGGGAAAGGCACCCGCTGGATAGGACGCTGGCAAAGCTCGCGCGCGTCTACGACGTACCCCTCGACGATCTGCTCGAAGAGCCTGTCCAGTCGGGAAAAGGCTTAGCCTCGCCTGAGACGGGGCCGGCGATCGAGGTCTCCGATATCGAGGAGCTGCGGCAGATCGCCCGGGACCTCAAGGCCGAGTGGACTCGGATCGGCGTGGAGATCCACGACCGGGCCGTAGCGGGCGACCTGCCACGTGAAGAGCACCTCAGGATGGATAGGCGCATGGTGGAGATCGAGGGGACCATCCTGGCGGTCAGGAAGCGCGCCCAGGCACTAAGGGAGAAGCTGGACAAATACGAGGCCGAAGGTGTCTTTGAGCTCACAGCCAGCTGAGGGCCGCTGCCCATCCGGCAAGCGGGGCCACGCAACCTACGCCGGAGCCCTCGAGCACTTGCTGGACCTCGAGCGGAGGCGCAAGAAGGAGCGCTGGCAGGGCAGCGCGTACACCTGCGGCTCTTGCGGCCAGTTTCACATCTCGCGCAGGATGTTCACCGTCTGGCGCAAGAAGGGCCGCGGACGGACTCGGCGTAATGTCGTTAGGGCGTTGAATGAGTAGATATTCCGAGTCGGTCGGTGGCTTGCTGTGTGCGACACCGGCCGAGGGCACAGGGGCCGGGTTCTGCTCTTCCCGGCCCGCCCGAACCGAGGAAGGATGAGTAAATGCCAGATGCCTACGCGGCTATGACGGACGGCGAGTTCATGCGGGTATACCGCAGCCGCTACTACCACGATAGTGCGCTCAAGGCACGCCTAGACCAGGAGGCTCTAGGGACTGGGTACACGCCTCAAGGGGCGGCTCCCTCCAGTGAGTCGGCAAAGATAGCCGCAGAGCGCACCCGCCGAGGCCTCGTCTTTCCGGATAGCTGGATCGCGGCAGGCTTAAGAAGCGAAGGAGAGGGCTTCTAGCATGCCTGACACACTCGTAAAGGTCGCCGCCGTCGAGGGGAACCTCGTGCTCTCAGGCCTGCAGAGCATTGATGGTATCGGGGTACTCGCCGGCGATAAGGTGCTTGCCGCCTCGCAGACGACGCAAGCGCAGAACAGAATCTATGCCGTGGCCGCGGGCGCTTGGGTAAAGGACGCAGACCTGCCCGTAGGGACCATCTTTAGGCAGGCCCAGGGCCGCCCCCGCTACACAAAGGGATTCTGGCGCTACGTGGGCGCTCAGGAATACCGCAACCCACTCACACGTAAGAAAGGAAGATCAAAGTGATCGAAGGTAAGTCAGTCCTCGAGCAGCTAGAGGCGGAAGCTCCCGAGCAGGCAAAAGTCCGCGCGACCGAGGCCATCCGCCGGACCGGGGCAGCGGATCCCGAGGGGGTAAGAGAGTAGCTCAGCGGCTTCGAGGAGGCGAAGGGCCTGGCCACCAATCAGGAATCGTTTATGGCCGAGATAAAGCGCATCCGCTCCGATGTGAACCTTACCGACGCCGAGCGCCTCCAGGCGGCCGCCTTGGCGCACGAGGAGGCAAGGGAGCGTCACGAAGAGCTTACGGGTGAGCTCGAACGCCAGACAGGCCAGCGTGCCCAGAGGCTGGATAAGAAACTCTACTCTGGTTGCGATACGCTGGCTCTATCCGCCCTGGCGGATCTCGAGGAGGGGCAACTCGACACGAGAGTCGAGATTGCACGCACCGCTGGCGATGTGGATATGCTTCGCGCTATTAGAGCTGTAGCGGCCACGAAGGGCTTTACAGACCTCGTGGTAAGGACCGTGGCTCTCGACCCGGATCCGGCGATGGACGGCGCGTACATCGAGCGCGAGCGTCTGGGGACAGCTTCGCTGGGCGCACTCGAGGCGCTCGTCGGTGCATACCTCCCTCCGCCGATCACAGAGCAACAGCTACAGCCGAACCCCGCCGATATGGCGCGTGCCAAGCAGGCGCGGCTTCGGCAGGAGGCAGCGAGCAAGAAGGCACAGCTTCAGCAGGAGGCGGCTAGCAAGCGCATCCTCTCGGGCAACCGGGGGATAATCGATACCGACTTCTCTCCCAAGGGTAGCGGAGCTAGGGGACCTCGTGGTCGTCAGGTCGGGAGGAGAGTATCGTGAAACCCGAGCGTGGGGCCAGGAGCCCTGCGAGGGCTAGCGAAGCTGGGCCGTCCCTTTTGCCTGCCCTGGGGGGAGGGGGTAAGACCTAATGGCGAAATGCTCGGGCATCACGCAGGCCGGCGAGGCGTGCAAGGGTAGACCTATCGATAACTCCCAGTGGTGCTATTACCACCATCCCGAGTACGTCGAGGAGCGCAAACGCCACGGTGCCAGGGGCGGCAAGCGCGCCGGCCGGGGTCGGCCCCAAGTCGAGCTATCCAACATCAAGACGCAGCTGCACGACCTGGCCGACGGCGTACTCGACGGCAGCGTAGACCGCGCCGACGCCTCGGTGGCAGGGCAG
>Ga0126314_10000717_pt1 | contig 15864 bp, 15 predicted proteins | sample Plot105B_FD_92535 | JGI IMG/M metagenome (GOLD analysis project Ga0126314, IMG submission 92535) | Serpentine soil microbial communities from UC McLaughlin Reserve, CA, USA - Plot105B | ecosystem: Environmental > Terrestrial > Soil > Grasslands | place: USA: UC McLaughlin Reserve, Lake County...
AGTTAAGATCATCTAATTTTAAAGTTAAAGATTTTTCTAGTATTAGATTGGGTAGAAAATTTTGTTTGGTTTCATTCAGTTTCTTTTCTAAGTTGAGTTTTTCATCTTGTAGCTTTGTAAATTCATTATCATTAGCAAATAATGCAAGCTTAGAGTTAAGATCATCTAATTTTAAAGTTAAAGATTTTTCTAGTATTAGATTGGGTAGAAAATTTTGTTTGGTTTCATTCAGTTTCTTTTCTAAGTTGAGTTTTTCATCTTGTAGCTTTGTAAATGCTTTACAGTTTCCGACTAAATGTGATTCTGTTATTGAAGTAGAATTCTGAGCTATTATTGGAGCAAGATAAAACATTGAAAGGAAAAGAATCATAATAATAATGGGTCTAAATAAAACCGACTTTTTATTTGTATTCATAATTTTACCTATCTATTCTGAATTATATATTCTCACTATTATACAGATCTATATAATAATCCTCTTGTCATAATTATTTTGATATGACAACAATTACATTCTATTATTTTAATAATACAATATGAAAAAATAAAAGGTACATTAAATACATATATACCTAACAAATGGGAATAGATCTAAAACCAATTTTAACTTCTTGTCCAATAAAACTATCTGATTTATCAGATAAGATAATTGCAGTAGATGCATATAATACTATTTATCAATTTTTAGCAACAATTCGTGGTCCTACTGGAGATTCTCTTACTAATAACAAAGGGGAAATAACAAGTCACTTAAGTGGTTTATTTTATAGAAATATTAATTTCTTAACTGAGAACATAAAATTATTATATATTTTTGATGGAAAACCTCATTCTCTAAAATTTAATGAGATAAAACGAAGAAAAGAATCTAAACAAGAAGCTATAGAAAAATATCAAGAAGCATTAGAAGAGGGTAGATTTGAAGATGCTAAAAAATATAGTCAAGGCACAGTAATTTTAACTGATGAAATTATTGAACAATCCAAGAAAATATTAAAAATGTTGGGGATTCCTGTTATTCACGCACCATCAGAAGGAGAAGCAACAGCATCAATTTTAACGAAAGATGGAACTGTATATGCCTGTGCAAGTCAGGATTATGATTCTCTACTTTTTGGAGCTAAAAGACTTATTCGTAATCTAACAATAACTGGAAAACGTAAAATTCCTAATAAAAACCAATATGTAAATATAGAACCAGAAATTATTCATCAATCACAGATTTTGGAATCCACAAAATTGACACTTGAACAATTAGTAGATGTAGGTATTCTAATAGGAACAGATTTTAATCCTGGTGGTCTCCCAGGTATAGGTCCTAAAACTGCATTAAAGCTAATAAGAGAGAAGGGCAGATTGGAAGAAATAGAAAAAATAAAAGATAATTTAAAAGACGTTCCATATCAACAGATAAGAGAAATATTTCTTAATCCAGAAAATATTTCTATAGGTAATATAGAATTTGATAATCCAAATTATAAGGAAATTATAGGTTTTCTATGTGATGCAATGGATTTTTCAAAGGAACGAGTAGAATCATCATTAGAAAAAGTAAAAAAAAGTCAAGAGAAAAGAAGCCAATCTTTAGAGCGTTGGTTTTAAATAATAATAAAAATATACACATATATATACAATTAATAGCCACAAATTTAAATGTTATCTAATTGTCTATCAGATTTCTCCTCTTTTTTTCTTTTCTATATTTTTTTCACTAGATAGCCTTTCTAAACTATAATCCTTAAGATCAACAAATCTTATTCCTTCAGATAAGATTGGGTGAATATTCCTGATTTTTTTAAAAATTTCTTGACAGACATAACGATAATCAGGATGTCCATGTGATAAAGTTCGCAATTCAATCATATGTGTAGCTTCTCGTAAATTCAATTTCATAAAAAATGGATATTTATATGCAAAATTGACTACATACTGCGCTTCTTCAGGATAATCGTCATTGACAAGAATTTGAAATACCTCATTACATTTATACATACAATCTTTGAAATCATCCAAAATTCCAAGATCAGAAATTTCCTTAGGCACATCATATCCATGTCTAGTAGAAAGTAATTGTCTTTCCAAAGTTAATATTCTATGTCGATGTAGATCACGGAACATTCCAAAATTAGTAAGCATTTCAAATGTATATTCAGTCATTTCATAAGCTCTACCTGGACGTTGTCTTCTATTAGTTCGTAGACTTGTATATGTCTTAATTATTTCGTGTCTATCTTCTATTGGCAAAGATCGAACATATTCTATAATCTTTGTAAGTGTATGTCCTGCCGCTTGTTCAAATAAAATAGATGATGCAATTTTTACTTCTGCTTCAGTATTATCTTCATTAAATATTAAATTTACACATTCTAGATTTGGATTGATTTTAATGTGTGAAAGATGTTCTTTAGTCATTTTGAGAATAACCTCTTTTGTATTTCTTAAATAATTTTGCATAGATATTCCATATGGATTTTTTGCCCTATAAACAAAAGACGGAATAATTAGATTAAGCTCTTCATGCAATTGATCAGCTAAGACATTCATCTCTGTTAAAGTTGATGCATACAATCTTGTTAAAAGATATTCAAAAGCTCTCCCATTACCAGTAATACCTAAATTAGTAAGAGTAGACGCAGGTAAAAGCCCTCGTAATAGATCTAATGATTTAGCTTTTATAGTACTCTTATATATTTTTTGAGCTGATTTTATATCAATTGATTCTTTTAAATTATTAAATTGTACATCTTTTTTAGAAATAGAATCATAAAATTGAAAGTTATCTATAGGTTCTCTTTCTATAATGAATCTTTGCATAGCTTCTATGTTCTTAGAATAAAGGTCAAAAGTATAGTCACATGCTTCTATATATGCATCTGCATATCTAGAATTCATTATTTTTTTTTCTTTCAAATATTTATACTGTCCATTATTTTTCTTGTCGAATGAAACATATCTTGATGATTTTTCTAGATAAGATAAACCTATTCTTTGGTCTTCTATTTTTTTAGCTGCGATATTGGATACATATTCTATTGCTACTTGTGCTTCTCCTAATTCTGCAACAGAATCGTCACCATATTCTAATAATACTCTTTTATAAAATTCATCCCCACGATTAGGATTATTTGCAAATTCTTCTAAAAATATTCTACGCATACTCTTGTCGGATCGTGAATATCTTGACATTAGTGCCCCTCGATCAACTTGTTTGGGGGTAATTATTCCAAAAATTGGTTTATCACTATTAGTAAAATGTGACAAAAGTATCTCTCTTTCTTTCTCAGAAAAAGGTTCTTCAGTGAATGACTGCATTATCAATAAGAGATAATATTATTCTATCTTTATAAAATTAAAATAACTAATATTTATAGTACTAAAAAAAAATAAAATAAAAGAGTTTGGTTGATTCTAACCTTCTTCCCAACCTTTTGAAAATAGTGCGCTTTTCTTTAATGGAATTGGTTGTCCTGGTGTATAATCCATTGGTCTCATCCAGAAAATTGCCTTTGTTGGACAGACACCAATACATGCACCATCAGAGATACATCTTTCTGGATAAAATACAAAGGCTTTACCTCTTTTCCATCCTTCAACTGGCTTTACTCTGAGGACATCTGGACCAAGAGCAGTACAAATTTCTACACAAAGTGCACACCCAATACAATGTTGTTCACTAATATCTGGAAGTATTGCAACTGGCATTTTTTAATTCACTAATTTCCGATTCTTTCTGAAACTATTTAAACCCTATGTCAAATTTATAACACCGATATATTAAACCTACTAAATCTGGGATTTAGATTGATATTATAGTTAAAATTGATGAATTGGTAATAGTATTCTTTTTGATAAATCCTTCTGTGGATACTACAATATATTTTGCAGGTACCGTTGTTTTAAAGGTACAATTATTAGGATCTAATGGATTCTCACATGGCTTAGCATCTTCTTTATAATAAACTAGTTTTCCTTCTTCATTGAACCACAAAATATCAAGGTTATATTGAATATTTAATAGCCATAATGCATATAGATCAGATTTTGGATAAACTAAAATCATTGCAGAGTTTAGCGGAAATTTCTCATTTCTGAACATTAGCCATCTTTGTCTTTCAGCATCTGATTCTGCTACTTCTACATTTATTACTGAATCGTCTATTTTAATCGTTCCTCTGTCAAAATCCAGTGGCTTATGTTTGATCTCATCTGGCACAAAAATTATGCCTGCTATTCCAATAAAAAAAGACACAAGAGCAGCTGGAATTAAAACAGCCATCTTGTGAACCAACTAAAGTAATATAATAAATCTCTGATTTGAATTTTACTTTTTGTAATGATTAAAAAATGAGCAATTAACTAATTTTTGCTATACCATTTAATTCATTATAAATTTTCTGAATTTCTTCTATCGATGTTTCATCCTCTAGAGTCGTAGTATCTCCTACAGTTAGACCGCTAGCTATAGATTTTAATAAACGTCTCATTATTTTTCCACTTCTTGTTTTTGGTAACTTATTTACAAAGTATATCTCATTTGGGGTAGCTATAGCTCCTATATTTTTTCTAATATGCTCTATTATTTCTTTACGTAATTGATCTGATTCAACACAATCTTTCTTTAATACTAAGAATGCTACAATAGATTCACCTTTTATCTTATCAGGTTTACTAGTGACTGCTGCCTCCGATACAGACATGTGTGATATAAAAGTACCTTCTAATTCAATAGTACTTATTCTATGTCCAGAAATTTTAATAACATCATCAGATCGACCTAAAAGCCAAAGATAAAAATCATCATCTATGATAGCATAATCACCTGTTGCAAAATAGTAGTAATCTTTGTGAAACTTCCAGTAATTATTTTTGTACTTCTTCTCATCTTTCCATAAAGTCATTAGCATACCAGGCCATGGCTTTTTAATAACTAAATAACCTTTTTGATTTTGTAGCAAAGTATTTCCTTCGTCATTTACAATGCCCAAGTCTACACCTGGTACAGGAAACATTCCTGATCCTGGTTTCATTGGCATAATATCTATTCCAGTACAATGACTAATCATTATTCCACCTGTTTCTGTTTGCCACCATGTATCTACTATAGGACATTTTTCCTTTCCAATTGTTGTAAAATACCACATCCATACTTCTGGGTCAATTGATTCTCCTACTGTTCCTAGTAACCGAAGAGTTGATAAATTAAATGAATTGGGTATTTTATTACCATATTTCCTATACATTCTGAGTGCAGTAGGTGTTGTATACAAAATAGTTATTCCATATTTTTCAACAAGTGACCAATACCTATCTGGTTGTGGATAATCAGGTGTTCCCTCAAACAATATCTCTGTTACTCCGTGCATTAAAGGTGCATAAACTATATAGCTATGACCTGTTACCCATCCTATATCTGCAGAACAGAAAAAAATATCTTGTGGGTTAAAATCAAAAACCCATTTCGCTGTAGAATAAAGATGAGTCAAATATCCTCCTGTACTATGAACAACTCCTTTTGGCTTACCAGTTGTTCCGGATGTATAAAGTATAAAAAGAGGATGTGTACTTTCTACTAATGTAGGTTCACAATAATTTGATTGATTGTGAATTATATCATCCCACCATAGATCTTTATTTGTCATCTCAATGTGCTTTCCAGTTCTCCGTAATACTACAACATTTTGGATTGAAGGGGTTTTGATTATAGCTTCATCAACAATTTTTTTTAATTCAATTATTTTTCCCCTTCTAAATCCCCCATCGGCAGTAATTATGACCTTAGATTCAGCATCATTTATCCGATCTATCAATGCTGTGGAACTAAAACCAGAAAAAACTACATTATGAATGGCTCCAATTCTTGAACAAGCTAAAATTGCGATAGGAAGTTCGGGGACCATCGGTAAATAGATTGTAACTCGATCTCCTTTTCTTATACCAAGATTTTGTAATGCATTTGAAAATTGGTTAACTTTTTGATAAAGCTGATAGTATGTTATTGTTATATTTTCTCCATTTTCGCCTTCCCATATTATAGCAGCCTTATTTTTGATTTCAGAGTTGATATGTTTGTCTAAGCAATTTATTGAGGCATTTAATAATCCACCAATAAACCATTTAGCAAATGGAGGATTCCACTCTAGAGTCTTATTCCAATGTCTATTCCATACTAAATTTTCAGCCTGTTCTCCCCAAAATGTTTCAATATTTTGTAATGATTGTGCTCTTTTAGCTTGAAATTTATTTTTCTCTAATGTAATTTTTTTCAGATGAGAGCCTGTGAAAGATATGTCTGATGATGAACTGTCATTATCCATTGACATAATATACAATAATAGTAGTCCTAGTTAAATTATTGTCTTATATAATAAATGTAAGTTAAGATTATTTGACTAAACTATTTATATGTTCTATTAATTAATATCCAAACAAGTTTAGTTAACAAGTTAATTAAAATTTAAGGATTACCCAAGAATTTTTTGACATTGAGTATAAGTATAGAATAATGTTATACTACATTTTGTCAATATATTAAAATAAACAAATATTGTGTATGATGATCGTGAAATACAGAAGTAGAACAGAAATAGTAGCAATGATACTAGAGGCAGCTAATGGAGGAGCAACCAAGACAAAAATTATGTACAAAGCTTTTCTAAGTTACGCACAATTGAGAGAATATCTTTCTGTTTTGATCGAAAACAATCTATTAGAATATCTTGATGGAACTCAGACCTATAAAACTACAGAAAAAGGATTAAACTATCTTAAAATGCATAGTGAAATTGGAGAATTATTACAAACTCCACCAAAATTGTAAGGAAATAAATAACAAAATATAGAAATATCCATCTACGTATAAATTCACCATTAACCTTTTTTTTATTTTTTTTACTTTTTATTGTTTTATTCTTTAAATTCTAATATTTTACTAAGATTCTAGATGAATAATCACACTAAAGAACCTAGAAAATTATATATATATAAAATTGAAAATATAAAAAATTATTAGTTATTTATAACGTGATCTAGCCAATTAGATTCATTATCTGATTTACTTTTTTCTATCTTATCTTTATTTTGATTGGAGTGATCTGTATTATTATTATTATTAGAGGATGCATGTTGTTTATATTTATCAGTTTCATCAGCATATGAAAGTTTAGTTTGTGTATTATTATCATTTGATGTAGGGGATAAAGGTAATGATGCATTTGAAGAATTAGAATTATTTGTATTAGATGCAGTCACAGTAGCTGTTGATGATGATGATGTTGTTTTGTTGTTGTTGGTGGTGGTCGTCGGAGTATTAGTTATGGTAGGACTTACAGAATTTGTATTGGTAGTAGATAATTTTGAATTTTCTTTTTTATTATCTTCTTCCTCTGGTTGGATTGAATGTGGCAAAGGTAATGTGTTTTCTAGGTTTTGTAGGTTTTGTTCTTCGAGTCTACCTTTTATATTATTGATTTCTTCTTTTTCTAAATTGATATGATCCATTAATTCTTTAGTATATCTGGTAACTTGTAGATATGTTTCTTCTGATATTTCATGACTTTTGTATTGTAACTTGGCATCAAATAAAATTGATTTAATATTTTTTGTTGATTCATTTAGTTCTGCAAGTCTCTCTTTTAGCTTTTCATTAATAGATTTTTCTTTTTCCTCTAATTCGTGTAGTTTCTTTTCATATTTAACATATACAATTTCTGCATCTTCTTTCATGGTATCATCCTCTTCAACTAAATGTTGAAGTGCTTTAATTCTTTTAAGTGTTAAATTTTTTTGCCTAAATAATTTTTGTGCATCTAATCTCCATTTAGGAATGAAGATTACGTAATCACCTTGTACCAATAGTTGTTCATAAGATAATGGTTTTAAACCAGAATCACCACAATCTACACTAACAGACTCAATTGAACCATCAGTATCTGTAATAATTCCTACAACATTTCCCATTAATGTGCCATACATATCTTTAACTTGTTTACCTATAAATTCGAGCTTAAGTTCGCTCATGTGAATCCGTTAATAATTTCATATAATGATAAGCATGTCAAAATTGTTATATCATTTAGTCAGATAGTTTCTTTTTACCAACAAATCATTTGATTTTAAATGTGGATATAATTCTTTTATAAAAAGAATATTATTATTATCTATTATAATTTGTAATACAATTTCAAATGCCAAAGAAATTGTTTGTTATTGGTGTAGGACCTGGAGACCCTGATTATATTACTCAAATTGCTAAAGAAAAAATCCTTATATCTCAATATATCATAGGTTATCGATATACACTAAGAACTATTGAAAATCTCATAGATAAAGAAAAACAACAAATTTATGAAATTACTATGAAAAACCAGGAATCAGTATATCAATACGTATATAGCAATATGCAGGATAATGAATATTGTACTATTCCCTTTACAGGAGACGTTAGTTTTTCTGAATCAGAAGTGGTTGATCGTTTATTAGAGCTTTTTGGAAATGAAAATGTTGAAATTATTCCAGGAATTAGTTCTATTCAAATTGCATCTTCAAAATCAAGGGTTCCACTAGATAAGGCCTTTGTAGTTACATTTCATGTCACTGGAGATATTAGACAAAAACAGATAGAATTGATCAAATCAGTATTAGATAGGAAGAGTGTTATTTTATTGCCACGTCCTTGGCCAAATGATTTATCAAAAAATTTTATGCCTTCCGATATTGCTTTATTTTTGAAAAATAATGGAGTCAATACTAGAGAAATTGATGTCTGGATTTTTGAATACTTGACGGATAAGGAAAAAGAAACTATTTTTAGAGGAAAAATAATTGATTTAGAAAATAAGACATTTAGTGATCTGTCGGTAATGGTTATTGATCAAAATAAAAAAGAAACCTATTTGAATTTTAACTTACTTTAATTTTATTTGTATAAATGTTTATGATTATATTTATGTTATTCCTGGTAATTCATTTTGATTTACTGCTTTATTGAAATAATTCATTTGTTTCTCCATAAACTTCTTTCGTTTTTCTTCTTCATCCAATTCCGATAAATCAATAGATGGGAAATTAATAATTTTTAATAAAACTTTTAGAATTTCTTGAGAAGTTTTAGGTTGAATAACATTTGGATTATCAATTTCTCCTAAAAGACATATTCCATCTAAATTAAATTCTTGGGCTATTCCTAAAATTAGTCCGTTAAACCCTGTTATCTGTCCTTCGTCTTCTAATATCTGCAAATTTAACTCATTTAAAATATTGACCATTTCAGGTTTATTTACTCCAGCATAGACTAATTTTTCTATTGTATTAATTGGCTTTAAAGAGGCACCAAGAGAATATAAAAGTTTAACATTAAACCTTTCGGCAATTTTTAAAACTTCGTAACATAATTCATATAATCTTCTTGGATCTGTAGGATTAAAATCTCCAGTAAAAAATATTATATTATATTGTGAATTTTCATAAAATTTATAGCTTGATTGCAAATAATTTATAATTCCTTTTTTATATGTTACAGATGGTGGCCAAAATGAATATATTTCAGCGAAAATTTTCGTCTCTATTTTATTTATTAAGAAGTTTAAGCACAATCCTGCTACATTTCCCATATCTGGTAATGCTGCTATAAGGATTGGTTTATTATCAAATTTTGGTTTATAATGAATTTTTACTCCTAACAATTCTATTTATATTATATTAATTTTATTTTGAATTTATAATTATCTAAAAAATAAATATTATAATTAATCTAAACATAATTTCTTATTAGTATAATATTCATATCATATTTCTGGTACTCATTATTCCCATTCTACGACCGGATGGATATTCAGAAATTCTATCAACTATAGAAATATGTTATAAATTTAGTATATGCTTCCTCTGATCTTCTTAATTATATTAAGTCAGTCTATTGATATCCTTAAATCTTTTATTATATTACTTTATTATTTTTATTTATATATATATATAATAATAATTATTTAGGAATTTCCATAATTTGTTTTATAATATTCCATTCAATGAATGCAGCAACTATTAAAATTGATACTACTATTACAATTTCTATTATAGTGGGTTTAAGCAGTAATTTCCAAGATTTTTTTCTAAAAAGATCATAGATAAGCATTCCACTTCTTGAGATTGCAAGACCATAAGAAAAAATTTCCATTATCCCAAATGGAGTAATAAGAATTGTTAGTGGAGAAATATTTTGCAATGCTGTATTTTCTAAAGCCATTGCATTAAAAACTAATCCTGTACCAAAGCCAGAAAATATTCCAATTCCTACACCAACACCTGGAATAAACATTGATAAGGCAATTAGAACATTATTCTGAAAAATACCAACTTGATCTATTCCTTGAATTTTTGTTTCAAATTGTTCATTTATTAATGATGATTGCTCCTTTTCCATATTTATTTTAGCACCAATACTATAAGAAATAAGAAAAACTAACATACCAATAGCTAAATAATATAGACGTTTCTTCAATTTTTATGATTATATTATTTAACTTTATAATATTTTTGTATTGAACTTATAATAGCAATGTAATTAAATAAGATGATTCTATCGTAATAGTTTGTAGTTGTCTTTTCAGAAAGAAATATCCAATGCATTGTCTTATCTTACTGCACATGGATATCAAATACATCCTGAAGCATTTAAAATTTTAAAAAATCTTGATTCAAATATCATGGAAATAATTCAGAAAGTTGTTAGATTTAAGAAAAACCAAAATGATACTAATATTATTCTGATAGAAGATATTCGAAATTTTTGTACAATAAATATTTCTAATGAAGTTCATATTTCAAATGAATTTGATAATTTAACTGTTTCACATTCAAAGTTACAAGATAATAATACTATAAAAACAATAAATGAAATTCAAGAATTCGAAATTTTATCTACAGAAGAAATTACTATTAATAAACCAAATTACAGAGAATCATTTAAAATTATTTATGATTCTGCCGATTATATTGATCCAGAGGAAGGAATTAATGGCTATATTTCTTTATTTAAAAGTAGATTTCATCAGTCTTTAAAAATTTTATCTACAAGACCAGAAAGTAAACGTATCAATAAAATATCTTCTATAAAAAGAAAAATTAAACAAAAAAATAATAATTATTTAGAAAATAATCTTTCGGTAAATGGAAATACCTCCATAATTGCTGGTCTGGTAATGTCTAAACGTTCTAAAAAAAATCATATTGAATTAGCTATAGACGATTTAACGGGAATAATAAATACAATCGCTTTAAATGAAGAAACAATAAAACTTGTATCAAAATTAACATTGGATCAAATGGTAATGCTAGAAATTGAAAATAAAGGAATAAATTATGTTATTAAAAATGTTGTTTCTCCTGATATTCCTGATCATATACCTAATAAAGGAAAATCAGATGAATATGTGGTTCTAATTTCTGATTTGCATATAGGTAGTAAATATTTTAAAGAAAATGAATTTTTAAAGTTCTTAGATTGGTTAAAGTCCTCAGAAAATGAAATTGTTTCAAAAATTAACTTTCTATGTATAGGAGGAGATTTAATTGATGGAGTTGGAATATTTCCAAATCAAGAAAAAGAACTAAATGATAGTACCATATATCAACAAATGTCTCATTTAACTAATCTATTAGAACAAATTCCAAAAAAGATTCATGTATTTGTTATTCCAGGAAATCACGATCTTGGAAGAAGAGCTTTACCTCAACCTGCTATACCTAAAAAGGATGCAGGAATATTATACAGTTGGAAAAATTTTACTATGTTAGGTAATCCTAGCTATATTGAATTAAATGGTGTTAAAATTCTCATGTATCATGGTCAAGGACTTGATGATATTATTGCTACCATACCAGGATTAAGTTACTCTAATCCTGCAGAAGCAATGAAAACATTACTAAAAGCAAGACATTTATCTCCAATATATGGTCAAAGGACCCCAATCGCTTCAGAAAAAGACGATATGATGGTAATTACTGAAATCCCGGATATACTTCATTCTGGACACGTACATGTAATGGATGTACAAAATTATCGTGGAACATTGATTGTAAACTCTGGAACATGGCAAGCTCAAACTCCATTTCAACAAACTATGGGAATAATGCCTACTTCAGGAATCGCAATAGCTGTTAATCTTTCCACATTACGTCCATTTCAAATTGATTTTAGTCAATAGTTGTTGTTATTGTAGATAGTAGATGATCATCAAATAAGGCTTCTTTAAGTGTAGATATGGGAATAGTAATCTTTATTTTTTGAGAGCGCCCATATCTACCTTGATTAACAATATTAGTCGAAATTAAACCGAGTTGATCAAGTTCATTTATAATTTGAGTTATTCTACGTTGTGTAAGTGATTCATTATCTATATGTTTACAAAATGAGGAATAAATTTCATAAACTTCTCCAGTATTTCCGTTTTTTGATTTCGCTATTGCCAGTAAAACAAGTTTGGTATGAGTAGTAGAATTTTTAATTATTTCAAAATTGGTATCTTTTTCTATTTTATGTTGTGCTAGACGAATATATTTTTCATATACTTTAGTAACCTTATCTATTTCAGCTATTTCAGCTGCTACGCGAAGCAAATCAATTGCTTTTCTAGCGTCGCCATTATCTTTTCCTGCAATTGCTGCACATAAATTTATTGTCCCTTCGGTGACAACATCATCATGAAAGGCTAACTTAACTCGTTCAGATAATATTTTTTGTAACTGATGGATTTTGTATGGGTTAAATACAATCTCTTCTTCACTTAAACTACTTCGCACTCTTGGATCCAATTTATCCTTAAACGTTAAGCTATTTGATATTCCAATGATACTGATAAAACCAACTTGTTGAAAGTGTTCATTTGCTCGAGTAAAGTTATAAAGTATATCATCACCATTTTTGTCAACAAGTGAATCGATTTCATCGATAACAAAAATTACGTGTAATTGTCTTTTTTTAATGAAATCAAGAATTCTATTTGTTGCTTCTCCAAGTGAGAGACCAGTAAAATAAACTTGATTTTTTTTATCTGTTTTATTTATATTCATTTCTTCCGCTATTTCATAAAGAACTTTATAGGCTGTATTAGCTATTTTAGCATTAATAAAAACTACGATAACCTCTACTCCAAGTTCTGTTGATTTTTCTCTAAACTTATTGATTACATTTTTAACTACTGCGGTTTTGCCTGTTCCAGGCTTACCAAATAGCAATAAATTTGATGGTCTTGCTCCTTTTAGTGATACAGATAAGGTTTGAGCTATTGTAGTTGTCTCTTCATCACGAAATTGTAATTTCTGTGGAATATAGTCTATTGTTAAGATTTTTCTATTTTTGATTAACGACTTTCCTTTTACGGCGTTTTCAAATATATTATCTAAAATATCATCACTCAATATAACTCACCATATAAAACATCCCCTTACCCCTTACTTTCCATTGCATTTCAAATTTATATTAACATGTTATTATAATATTAACATGTTATTAACTTTGCAATTTAAAGCCCTTAATCAAATATTATAAACTATTTTAACAATAATATTAAACTTGAACTGAACTTAATTCTTTATTACAGTTGCAAAAGAAATGAAGGGGAGGAGAAGTCTTATTACAATATTAATAACAAAGGTTAACAATATAGTCTACTATCACAGTAATTTCAAAAAAGTTAAATGATCTACCCCTTTATTTCTACTGCAGAGTTATAATCATGTTAAATTTGTTAACAAGCATTGATCTACCCCTTTATTTCTACTGCAGAGTTATAATTCTCTGTTTTAGAAGTTTTTAAATTAACAAACTTAATTATAGATGCGTAATCATAAAGCACAAATTTGTTTTTCTTGGTATTTGTTAAAATGTTAACTTGATAACAAAATTTGGTTAATCTATAAAGTGTCGTTAGCATAGGAAGATGAATTTAACGTATTGTCTTGATTAATTTCTTTACTTTTTACCTGTTCTTCAATATACTCTCTTCCTTGTTCAGTTAATTTATATCTAAATGGTTTTGTAGTTATATCTCTATCCACCAATTGAAGTTCATAAAGTTGTTTCAAAAGTCGTGAAGTATGCTCGCGTGTTCTACCAATGGCTTTTTTTATTTCATTAGAAGACAAGGAATCTTTGAGAATTATTTTCAAGATATAGTGTTCAGTGGCATTATGTTTTTCATTAAGCATTAAAGATTTACTTCTTGCTTTTCCAATAGGTGATATTTTAGATGTTGATTTATCTGTGATGTTACGAACGATAGGTGCTTGTGATGTAATATCATGTTTGTTAGTGATATTTCCAGAATTTTTAGTATTCTTTTCATATTGAAGTTGACTTTCTATTGTGAATAATTTAGATTCTAACAAATCTAATTTGATTTGAATATCTTTAAGTTTAAGCATAATATTATCAATTTGTAATTGTTTTTTATTCTCTATTATCTCTATTATCTCTAAATTATTATCCTGTTGCAATGGCAGCGTATTATTGACAATTGTTCTCTGTAGTTTTCGGATATAGGAAATTAAAAACCCAATTATAAAAAAGATTCCTGGAAGTAGCAAGTAAAGGACATCTATATCTATATTCAAATGATATCACATACATCACAAAATATTTATTTTTATCGATTACTAATGATTTTAATCTCAAATTTTATTAATCTGTCTAATAATTTTCTCTATCACAATAATGATATCATTTGGAACCATTTCAGTTGGATTGTGATTAATATCAGTATGTGATATTTTCTTAAGTTGCGTAATTATTGATTGAATGGTTTCCATTGTACTGTTATCTATAAAATTTAATAATCGAAAGAGAACTAATGTATAAATGAGTTGATCATATTTTTTTCTACATTGCTTAATTTGTCTATAATAAGCACCAGCACTTAACTTATTCGTAGAAACATTAGAAATAGGATGATTGAATTTATTGTAAATTATTGCTATTTGTTTCTTGGTAAATAAATTTTTTTGAACAATCATGTTCAAAAGATCGTTAAATTCTAAACCTATATTTTCCTCAGTACTATACATATTTGTATAGTACAATATTCTTATAAAAAGGTTAGATTTTTTTTATATAATTACGATTAGGAGGTTAAATTGTATCTATTCTATTGTCCTTAAGTTTATGTATGCAAGATTTAAAAATTGATAGGAAATCAAAACCAAAAATATTTTTTAGGAGTTAATATACTTTAATATGGTTCCACAGTAATTGAATACTATAGAAACTTATATTTTAAATGAGATAAAACGATATCGTACTTTATGTTTTCCATTAATTGATTCAGAAAATCCCCACGACGTTATTTCAATAGCAAAAAAAGTTGAACAATTAGGTGCATCAGCAATTTTAATTGGCGGTTCCTCTATAATAGATCAAATTGAATTATCTAATATAATATCACAAATAAAAACAAGTATCACTATTCCTGTGATATTATTTCCTGGAAATGTCACGGGAGTTTCACCTAATGCTGATGCTATATTATTTATGTCATTACTTAATTCTGAAAATCCATATTTTATTACAGGAGCACAAGCATTAGCAGCTATTGGAGTAAAGAAATCTAAGTTAGAAGCATTACCTACTGGATACTTGATAATTGGTGAAGGAACAACTGCATGGTTTGTGGGCCAAGCAAAGGGCATTCCTTTTCATAAACCTAACTTGGCAATAATGTATTCGCTGGCAGCCCAATATCTTGGAATGCGGTTTTTGTATCTAGAGGCAGGTTCAGGCGCCAACCAACATATCTCTTCAGAAATGGTCAAATCGGTGCGTAAATACTATGAAGGTGTGTTAATTGTAGGTGGAGGCATTAAAGACTCTAAAAT
>Ga0126314_10000718_pt1 | contig 15861 bp, 12 predicted proteins | sample Plot105B_FD_92535 | JGI IMG/M metagenome (GOLD analysis project Ga0126314, IMG submission 92535) | Serpentine soil microbial communities from UC McLaughlin Reserve, CA, USA - Plot105B | ecosystem: Environmental > Terrestrial > Soil > Grasslands | place: USA: UC McLaughlin Reserve, Lake County...
GACGGACCCCGAAGGAGCTGATGCGCTCCACCCGGCCGAGGTCGACGACGAGGAGCCCACTGAGCTCCGGGTTCGTCGACGTCAACGGGAAGGTCTCGTCGATGACCCCGGCGATCCGGACGTGGGTGATGGTACCCACGCGGAGCCGGCTGATGATGGCGTTGGAACCCTGGCTATCCACCGGCCCTGACCTCATGCAGACAGAACATCAGTGACTTGGGCTGGGTCGCGCGGCGGCGCGCGTCTCCCAGGTCCACCACGCACACGACTCGCGACTCCCGGCCAGCGGTCACCCGGACCGCCACCGTGTCGCAGTGCTCGAGGATGCGACGCAATCCAAGACCCGCCCCTCCACCAGACGCATCCACCTTCACGCGCTGGCCCCACCCCTCCAGCGCCCGGGCGAACGAGCCCGGCCGCAGGCCGCCGAAGCGGTCCGCCACTTCCAGCCACATCCGGCCGTCCTCCACCGCGAACGTCAGCTCGCAGGCGTCCTCCGGCTCCACTTCCCTCACCTCGGTGCGCCGGTGCGCGTAGCGAGGCTCGCCCCGCGCATCCACCGGCGCATCCAGCAGCGCGTTGGCGGCGATTTCATGCACCACGTCCGCCACCAGCCCGGCCGCCACGCGGCTGCCCTCCGCGTCGCCCACCGCCACCGACGCCGCCGTGGCCGCCGCGTGGATGTCCGCCACGCGGCGCAGCGGATGGCGCTTCACCTCCGCCTGGTCCGGGAGCAGCGAGCCCTGCTTCCACAGCGAGCCCAACAGGCGGACCTCCCACATGGAAGGTCCCCCGTCGCGCTCGCGCGTGGCCAGGAGCAGCGCCGGCGGCTCACGCCGCAGCCACTGCGCGTGCTCGGGCTTGAGCACGCCGTCGAACAACACCAGCGCTCCCTGGCCGCCCACCTCACCCTGGGCCAGCAGCGGCACCGCCTGCTCGAGCGAGGCCGCGGGCAGGGAAGCATCTGCAATCAGCAGGAGGCCCCCGGCCTCCAGGTGAGGAGCGGTACTCAAACGCGGTGCCTAATAGCGTACCTTGACTTCACTGAAGAAGGATTGGGGCGGCGCGGGGAAGCCGTGAGACTCCTCGTAGGCCGCGTTGAAGAGGTTGGAGCCGAGGAACGACACGGCGATGCCGTCGTAGATGTTGAAGCCCACCCGCGCGCTGGCCGTCAGGTAGCTGGGCAGCTGCACGCGGGAGGTGGGCAGGCCCGTCACCTCGTCCACCTGGAAGCCCGGGTCGAAGCGCGGCCCGACGAAGAGCGCGTAGAGCTCCACGAAGGCCACCTTGCCGATGTTGGTGCGGCCGCGCGCGTAGATGCGGTGCGTGGGCGCGTAGTCCAGCGGCGTCTCCGGGCTGTCGTCGAAGGGCACGTTCTTCGCGTCGAGGAGCTGGTAGGCCACGTCGAACGAGGAGTTGATGGACGGAATCTGCGCCGCCGCCTCCAGCTCCAGGCCGGCGATGCGCGCGTCGCCCATGTTGCGGAACTGGGACACCGAGCCGAAGACGAGCTCCTGATTGATGAAGTTCTTGGCCACGTTGTAGAAGCCCGTCGCCGTCAGGCGCACGCGCCGGTCGAAGGGCCAGAAGTCCACGGAGCCCTCGAACGTGTCCAGCGTCTCCGCGCGAAGGTCGGCGTTGCCCACCAGCGTGGAGGCGTACATCTGCTGGTTGATGGCCAGTTCCGCCAGGGTGGGCGCGCGGAAGGCGCGGCCGTAGTTGGTGTGCAGCGTGAGCAGCTCCGGCACCGCATGGAAGACGATGCTGGCGCGCGGAGAGAGCTGGTCGGTGCGCTCGCGCCAGACGGCCTCCGGAATCTGGTAGCGGTCATACCGGGCGCCTCCGCTCAGCACCAGGCGCTCCGTCAGGCGGTACTCCGCGTCCACGAAGCCACCGAGGATGGTCTGCTTGGTGTCGTCCAGCGTCAGCCCCGGCAGGATGTTGGGCACGTTGACGTTGTCCAGCTTCAAGTCGCCGCCGAACGTCACCGACAACGAGCCCGCCGAGTACAGCGCGCGAACCTCGCCGCCCAGCCGGCGCCGCTTGCCCAGCGCGCGCGTGGGGTCGCCACCGAAGGCGTTCTCCAGCAGCACGTCGCGGCGCTTGAAGAAGCCGTACGCCTGACCGAACAGGCGCAGGCTGTCCGTCACCTGCTGATCCACCTGGGCGGAGGCGTTGAAGTTCTGGACGGACTCCTCGTCGTCCGGCGTGTAGTGGCAGCGGCCGCAGTTGCCCACCGTCGAAATCTGCGTGTGCGAGCCACCCGGGCGGCCAATCGTCGCGTCCGTGAAGTCCGCGTCCAGCGCCAGCGGCCCCACGCGCACCTTGCCGTTCACCTGGTGCACCATCGAGTCCTGGTTCTCGTCCACCACGCCCCGGGCGGGGTCACTGAAGAGCTGCGGCCCGTCCGAGCCATAGCCGTAGTAGCCCAACAGCGCCTCCACCGGGCCGCCGCGCCCCGCCACGTTGCCGTGCAGGCGCCACGTCTGGTCCTGGCCCGCGAGGATGCGCGCCTCGGCGCCCACGTTGCGTCCCGCGGCGATGAGGTCCGCCGGCTGGCGCTCGATGATGTTGATGACGCCGCTGAAGGCGTTGGAGCCGTACAGCGACGAGCCCGGGCCCCGGATGACCTCCACCTGCTTGAGGTTGACGAGCGGCGTCGTCTCGTCCGCATAGAACTGACCCGTCCACGGGTCCGTCAGCGGCCGGCCGTCCTTGAGCAACAGCAGGCGGTTGGACAGGTAGTTGGAGCCCAGGCCACGCGCGCTCACCGCCGCCTTGCGCATGGACCCGCGGCGGCACTCCATGCCGGGGAAGTACTGGATGGCCTCGCACAGCGTGAACTGGCCGGTGGCCTCCAGCTCCTCCGCCGGAATCCACGACACCGTCAGGGGCACGTCCGCGATGCGCTGGTTGCGCTTGGAGGCCGTCGTCACCACCGCCTCGCTCAGCACGCGGTTGACCGACTCTTCCAGGGCATCCACGCCACCCAGCGGATCCTCACCGGGCAGGCTCGCCAGGCCGGACGGAGGCGGCATCGGCCGGTCCGTGGTGGGCTGGGCGAAGGGCGCGGAGATGGGAACGTTGTCGCTGGCGACCGGCGCGGGCTTCTGGCTCCCCGTCGCGGGCAGCACCGCCCCGTGCGCGGCGGGCGGAGTGCTCAGCGGATCCGCGGTGAGCGCCGGGTCCAGCGAGGGGCTCGCCACCGGGGCGTGTGAAGGAGGACCGGCCGGGTGGGTCTCCACCGTGGGCGCGGGAGTCACCGGGACGGGCGGCTCCGCCGTCACGGCCTCGGGGGCCGTGGGATCATCCGTCTCGGTGCCGGCTCCCAGGACGGGAATCTCCGGCTCGACGGGCGCCGGCTCCACCGGCTTGCTGTTCTTGCGAGTCTTCGGCGGCTTCTTCGCCGTGCGCGGAGGCCGGGTCGAGGGCGTCTTCGTGGCGCCGGGGACCTTCGTCCCGGGCGGGACGACGCGCTTCTTTCGCTTCACTTTCGCTGGCGCCTCACCCGCCGCGCCGGAATCCTGAGCCTGGGCCACCGTGGGGTGGGCCAGGGCCAGCGCGCTGAAGAGGACGGACATCGCCATGTAGGCGCGGATACCCCGGCGCCCTGCGTGAGCCCCCACCGCACCTCGCAGCGGATCAGCAGACACTTTGGAGTGCATCGTTCTCACATCCGCGAATGGGAAGAGCCCCCGCGGTCCTGTACGCCCCTGTTGGCCGGCGCGACGCCAGGGCACTCGTTCTTTTGGACGAATTCGCTCACCTGCACGCTCGCGCCGTAAGAAAACAAGCTACCCCAGCGGCCCAGCGGGGCCAAGTTGATGATTCTCATTCCCTGGAAACTCAAGAGTGTTTCGGGCCAGCGCGCCGAAGGTTGCGTCAAATCAGTCGTCGGGCTGTTCGGCGGCCACGGCGAGGTCCCCGCCGAATGAAGGCAGGGAGGGGCCCAGCTCCTCGGCTCGGATGAGGACTTCGGCGTCCACGCGCAGCTCCGGCGCGTCGGCGAAGACGGGCTGGCGGCGCGGGGGGCCCTGGGTGACGAGTCGCCGGAAATCCTCGAAGTCCTTGCCCTGGATGCGAACGAAGGCCTCGAACGGCGAGACAGCACCCACGGAGGACAGCGCCGAGTCCAGTGACTCCTTGTGGTTGCGCAGGTCCACCAGGACGGCGCCCGGCAGGCGGGAGCTGCGGAAGAGGACGCGCAGGTCCTTGTCCTTGGGGACATGGGACATGGGCACCAGGGCCGCCTCGGCGCCCTTGGCCTCCAGCATCTTCAGGGCGGACTCCACGTTGGGGACGGGGGTGAGCTTGAAGTGGCGCTGCGCGTCCAGGTCTCCTCCGAGCACCGCGTGGGTGACGAACTTGGGGTCGGAGGGGCCCGCGCCCTTCACCAGGGCCAGGCGCTTGCCGGCGAGGTCCTTCACCACGCCTTTGTGAGTGGAGACGATGGCCCAGCGCTGCTGGGACTCCCCGGGACGCGACGCCCAGGCCAACGGCGTGGCCTTGGCGCCGAGCTGCACGGCGGCCCACCCCTCCACCACGGCGAAGTCCACGCCTCCGTCGGAGATGGCGCGCGCGAAGTCCTCGTAGCGGCCGAAGCTCTTGGCGGCGATGGGGCGGTCCATCGCCTGGGACAGCTTGGCGGCCAGGGCCTCCGCGTACTGGAAGCGCTCCTGGCCGTCGCTCAGCGTCGTGGCCAGGAAGACGCCCAACGTGGCCTTCTTCGGGGCCGCGGCGGCGGGGGTGATGACACAGAGGGCCAGCGCGAGGCCGGCCAGCAGCAAGCGGAGCGTCTTCATGGGGTGGTCTCCTCCGCGGTGGCTCCGGCCGGCGACGCGCCCGAGGGCTCGGCGAGGCCATGGAGGCTCTGCAGGCGTTCCTTCCACTCGCGCACCTGGGCCTGGCGAGGGCCGGGGCCGGAGGCGAGGTAGCGGCGCCAGGCGTCCACGGCCTCGGCGGGCTCGTGGCGGCGCTCCTGGGCGTCGATGCCCAGGTTGAGCGCGGCGACGGACACGGTGGACTCCAGGCGGCGCCACGTGGCCAGGGCCTCGGACGCCTTGCCCTTGCGCCAGTCGACGCAGGCCTGGTTGTGCTGGAGCAGCGCGTCCTCGGGCTCGGCGGCGAGCGCGGCCTTGAGGGCCTTCTCCGCGCCCTTCATGTTTCCAGAGGCGTAGGCCAGCGAGGCCTCGCGCCGATGAAGCGCGCCCGTCAAGGACGCGAGCCACTTGGGCTGGCCGGGCATGGGCTTCTTGGCCGCGGCCGTGAGCTGCTTGCGCGAGGCGGCCACCTGCCCCTTCTTGTAGAGGACGAAGGCGTCCGCCAGGGCGCGGGTGTTGGGCCACGCCCAGGGCTGCGTCGGGGTGAGCGCCTTCTTCAGCGCGGCGCTCGCCTCCGCGTGGCGACCAGCCTCCGCGCGCGACAGTCCGCGAGCGAAGAGGGCCAGCTTCGTCAGGTCCGCGCGCTTGCCGGTGCCCAGCTTGTCCACGGCGTCCAGGTCGCGGTCGGCGCCCTCGACATCCCCCGCCTCCAGGCGGGCCAGCGCGCGGCGCACCAGCACGCGCGGCAGGTTGGCCTGCGCCACGCTCGCGGCCGTGCGCGACGGGCCGACTTCCGTGAGCCGCTGCACGGCGGCGTCCACCTGGCCCAGCTCCACCTCGGCGAGCGCGGCGCCCACGGAGGCCTCGGCCTGCTGATCCGGCTCCTCCGTCTGCTTGCCCGCGAGCCCGAAGGCCTCCAGCGCCGCCTGCGCATCCCCCGCGCCCAGCCGCGCGTAGCCCAGCAGCAGCTGCTCCCGCCACGTCGCGCCGGGGAGCGTGGCGCCCTGCTCCATCACCTTGCGCGCGTCCGCGTAGGCACGCGTCTCCATCAGCGCCGCCGTCAGCCGGCGGGCCATGAGCGCGCTCCGGTCCAGGTCATAGGCCCGGCGCAAGTCGCGAACGGCGTCATCCGCCCGCCCCGCCCCGCCCCTGTCGCGGGCCCGGTGCGCGAGCGCGCGGGCCAGCCACTGCTTGGCGCCAGCGTGCGCGGGGTCCACCTGGAGCGCGTTGCCGTAGTCCTCGATGGCCTGGTCCCACTGGCCGGTGGCGAAGTGGTCCGCGCCCAGCAGCATCCAGCCCAGGGCCTGACGGGGCACCATCTCCACGACGCGCCGGTGCACCTCCACCGCGCGCTGGTAGCGGCCGGCGCGGCGGTTGACGGAGCCGAGCGACGCCCACAGCTCCACGCTGCTGGCGCCCGAGCGCACCGCGGCCTCCAGGAACTGGATGGCCTCCTCGTGACGGCCCTGCGCCTGGAGCGCCTTGCCCACCGCCATCTGCCCCAGCACCAGGCCGGGCTGGAGCTCCAGCACCTTGCGGTAGGCCTCCTCGGCGGCGGGGGCCTGCTTCTGCGCCAGCCTCACGTCACCCAAGAGCAGGTACGCGGCGGGCGTCGCGCCCACCTTCACCAGGGCCACCGCCTGCGCCTCCGCGCGGGGCACGTCGCCCGAGGCGAGGTACAGCCGGGCCAGCTTCTCCTTCGGCTCGGCCGCCTGCGGGAAGCGCGTGGTGACGCCCTCGAGCAGCGTCCGCGCCTCGCCCGGCTTGCCCTCCAGCTCCAGCACGTTGGCGAGCCCCAGCTGCACGGTGGGCGACTCCGGTCGGCCCGCCTGCGCCTGGGTGAAGGACGCGCGCGCGGCCACCGCGTCGCGGCGCAGCACGTGGGCGCGGCCCAGCAGCTCGTGCACCTGGAAGTCGTTGGCGGAGAGCTTCGCGGGACGCATGGCCAGATACTTCTGCAACCGCGTCACCGCCGCGTCGCCCTGCTGGGCGAAGAGGTAGTAGCTGGCCAGGTAGTAGTGGACGATGAGGTGCTCGGCCTGGTCCGCGCCGGCCACCTGCTCCAGCAGCGGCACGCCCTCCGGGAAGCGGCGCAGCTTGAAGAAGGCCACGCCCAGCGGGTACGAAAGCGACAGCTCGGACGGGTTGGCGGCCTGGACGGGCTTCAGCTTGTCCACGGTGCGCGCCCAGTCCTGGAGCGCGTTGGCGGAGGAGCCCACGCCCGCGGCGGCGGCGACGGAGCCCGGCTCGGCGGCCAGGGCCTGCTCGAAGAGGCCCAGCGCCTTGCGGTACTTCTCCTCCGCTTCCTTCTTGTCGCCGGAGGCGCTCGCGGCGCTGGCGGACACCTGGGCCGTCTCACCCTCCTTCACCAGCCGCTGCGACTCGGACATGGGTGGAGGGCGGTACTGCGCCAGGGCGGGAGGGCCGGCCAGCGAGGCCAGCAGGGCGAGCGCCGGAACGAGGCGTCGCATGGGGGTGTGGGGTGTGCGGCGCATGCGGGGGTCGTCCAGGGTCAGGCGGGGCTGTACTCGGCCACGACGACGGTGATGTCATCGCGCTGGGGCTGTCCCGCGCTGTACGCGCGGGCGTCCGCGAGCAGCGCGTCGCGCAGCGCCTCCGCGGACAGGTGGGCGTGGGTCTGCACCGCCGCGGCCAGACGCTGGGTGCCGTACATGCGCCCCGTCCCATCCCGCGCCTCGGTGATGCCGTCGGTGTACCAGACGATGATGTCGCCCGGCCGGAGCTGCGCCTGGCGGGAGGTGAACTGCGACGTCACGGACGCGCCGAGCAGCGGCCCACGCGCGGGCAGCGAGGCCACCTGCCCGCTGTGCTTGTTGAAGACGAGCGGGCTGGGGTGCGCGCCCGCCGCGTAGTCCACCAGGCCGTTGGACACGTCGATGACGGCCAGGGCGCTGGACATCTGGTGCTCGCCGCGGCCCACGTTGGCCAGCGTCACGTTCAGCGCGGTGATGAGCATCTGCGCGTTGACCTCGGTGGGCTCGCGCAGCGTCATCGCGGAGGCGAAGCCGCTGGTGGCGCTCGTGGCCACCAGCGAGGTGGACAGGCCGTGGCCCGTCACGTCGCCAATGCCGATGACCACCCGCTGCTCGTCCAGCACCGCGCGAAACCACCAGTCGCCACCGCACGCGTCGGCGGTGACGACGAGGCCGGCGATGCGCAGCGGCCCCACCTGCACGGCGTCACGGCCGGGCAGCAGCGTCTCCTGAACCGTGCGCGCCAGCGACACCTCGCGCTCCAACTGGGCCTTGGCGCGCACGTCGTCGAGCAGCACCTTGATGCGCTCGGCCATGTGGTTGAACACCACGCCCAGCGTCTTCACCTCGCGGCCGGCGCCGCTGGCGGACTGAGTGCGCGCGCCCAGGTCTCCGGCGGCCAGCTGCATCACCTTGTGGGTGAGCACGCCCAACGGCCGGGTAATCCTGCGGCTCTGGAACGCGGCGACCACGCCCGCCAGCACCACGAAGCCCAGCCCCAGGCCGAGCATGCGCACGGTGTTGGCCCTCACGGTGGCGCGCTTGTCGCGCTCGAGCACCTCCAACTGCTCCTGGAGGGCGCGCAGCGAGTAGCTGATGACCACCAGCCCCTTGCCGCTGGTGGAGCCGTAGTCGATGGGCTCCTGAATCTCGTACACGGCCTGGTTCCGGTAGAACGCCTGCACCAGCCGCTGCTCGGCGGCGCGTCCGCTGGGGGCGTTCTCGGGCGCCTCGGCCTCGGAGGGGGCGTCCGCGGCCTTCGGCTCGCTGTCCGCCATCACCAGGCCCTCCGGGTCGAGTATCTGGACGCGGAGGATGTTGGGGTTGGTGGAGACGATGGAGCCGGCCACGCCTTCCAGGAAGGCGTAGTTGTTGTCGCGCAGGTTGGTGACGGAGGTGAGCGCCAGCGTCTGGCCCACCGTCCGCCCCAGCTCGCGGGCCTGCTCCTGGATGCGCTCGGTGGAGCGGCGGGCGGTCTCCTCGAACTGGGACTGCGTCGACGCGACGGACAGCGCCGCGAGCAGGCCCACGATGACCACCACCAGCGCGGTCGTCGTGAGCAGGAGAATCTGGTCCAACCGGAGGCCACGGATGGCCGCCACGTTGGGCAGCTCGCCGGCCTCCAGCGGAGCGATGAGCGTGCCCGTCGCCTCGACATGGGGCAGCCCAACGTTGGCGGTCAGCCGCGTGGCGGTGGACTCGCGGGTGCCTGTGATTTCCCGGGAGCCCGTCCGCTCGGCCTGCGGCGACGTGCCACCGGGGGACGTGCCCGAAGAGGTACCGGGCTCGGGTGTGGGGTTCAGACGCGTGTTCGTGCTGGACAAGGACACACCCGGATGGCCACGCCAACGCGCGGCGGGGAGCGGGAAAGAGCACCGACTCTAGCGCACTTCTCCTACTTCGCGAGACCTTGCCCCCACACCACGTCACGACGCGTCCCGGCCCGTGGACGTCCCTTGAGGTCGGGTGCGCGTGTTGGCTCGCCGGATACTTCACATCCGGTGCGATGCGGCCCCGGGCCTTCACCGCGCGTCCACGCGGGGCGTCCGTTAGCATCCAGCCCCATGAGGCCCCACTTCCACGTGGATGGGTTTCCCGTCCGCGTCCATCCGCTCTTCTTCCTCACGACCCTGGCGACGGGTTGGGACTTCGCCTCCGAGCCAAGCCGGCTGGCGCTGTGGGTCGTGGTGGTGTTCGCCTCGGTGCTCCTCCACGAGCTGGGCCACGCGTGGGCGTACCGACGGTTCGGCTCCACCGCGAGCATCTCCCTGCACGGGATGGGCGGAACCGCGCAGGGCACGGACCGGCTCACGCACCGTCAGTCCGCGTGGGTGAGCTTCGCGGGCCCCGGGGTCGGCTTCCTGCTGGGCGGGCTGGTGTGGGGCGCCTCGGCCCTCACGCCGCTGGGCGAGCAGGGTGGGCTGGTGGGCCTGGCGGTGAGGCAGTTGCTCTGGGTGAACATCGGCTGGGGGCTCTTCAACCTGCTGCCCGTGCAGCCCCTGGACGGAGGCAACCTGCTCGCGTCGCTCGTGCGAGCACGAAAGGGCTACCGGTATGAGCGCGCCCTGCACGTCATCGGCATCATCACGGCGATGGCGATGGTGGGGCTCGCCATCTGGCAGCGCACCGTCTGGGTCGGCGTGATGGCCCTGATGTTCGGGGTGATGAATTTCGAGAAGCTGCGGCAACTCCCCCGGGAAGTCCCCTTCCGGCCCGCCTCGCCCCCTCGAAAGACGGCCACGCGACGCGCCTCCGTGGTGGGCGCCGTCACCCTCGACGAGCTGCTGGGCCGGGGCCCCCCTCCGCCCGCCGCTACCCTCACCGAGCCTGGAGCCTCCGAGACAGTGGCCCCGGTCCTCGCCCGACGCGCGCCCGAGGACATACGACAACAACAAGATGAGCCGGAGACCCCTCACGACCCGGCCACGGTGGGGCAGCTCCTGCTGGACAGCGGCCTCGCGGGGATGGCGGTGAAGCCCCTCCAGGAGGCCTTCGCCCGGGCGCCCTCCCCTCGCGCCGGACACACACTTGTCCTGGCGCTCCTGGAGACGGGCCGCACGGTGGAGCTGGGCGCGCTGCTCACCAGTCCCCGGTCCGCGCACCTCTCCCTGGAGACGCTGGGTGCCATCGAAGCGCGCGCTGGCGGAGACGAGGCGCTAACGGGCCGCGTCACGGTGCTGCGACGCGCCGCCGCTCCTAAGTTGGATGAGCAAGGCTGATTGCCGCGCCGCGCCACCGGGCCCCGTTTGAGTGGGGGGCCGCCAGGAGGCCATCTGCGCGCTTGAGAAAAGGGGGCGCATCCGGGTTATAGGGGCGTCCCCTCCAGCCAGAGGAAGCCAGCGCGTGTCTAGACCCCGACTCATCAAAGAATCGTCCGCGCCGCTCCCGCTCGACAGGGAGCTGCTGGTCCGTATCCACGACCTCATGGTCAAAACGCGCGTCCTCGAGGAGCGCCTCATCCAGATGTACAAGCAGGGCCACGGCTACTTCTGGATTGGCGGCCCGGGAGAGGAGGCGTTCAACGTCCCGCTCGGCCTGCTGATGAAGAAGGGCCAGGGCCCCGAGTACGACTACCTCCACGCCCACTACCGCCAGTCCGGCACGCTGCTCGCCCTGGGCGAGGAGCCCATCGGCGCGCTGCGGCAGATGAAGAACACCGCGTCGGACCCGTACTCCGGTGGCCGCAACTTCGCGGGCCACTTCTCGCTGCGAAAGTACAACGTCGCCCCCGTCAGCTCCCCCATCGAGGTCCAGTACTCCATCGCACCGGGGACGGCCATGATGCAGAAGCGCGTGGGCGGTGACGGCATCACCATCGTCACCGGCGGCGACGCCGGCACGGCCGAGGGCGATTTCGCCACCTGCCTCATCTGGAGCAGCCGCCCCGCCAACCCGCTGCCGGTGCTCATCATCGTCACCAACAACAAGTGGGGCATCTCCACGTCGGCGGAGGGCCAGCACGGCGAGCCGCGCGTGAGTGAGCGCGGCAAGGCGTTCAACATCCGCTCGAAGACCATCAACGGCAATGACCCGGTGGAGGCGTACAACGAGCTGAAGGAGGCGATGGAGTACGTGCGCACCGAGCGCAAGCCGTTCCTCCTGGAGGCCAACGTGTCGCGCCTGTACGGGCACTCGTCCGCGTCCGGCGCCAACTACGTCTCCGAGGAGATCGACTGCCTCAAGCAGTTCGAGACCCGGCTGGAGGCGGACGGCGTCCTGACGCGCCAGCAGATGGACGAACTGCGCAACCGCTACACCGAGGACATGGCCGCCGCCGCCCGCATCGCCCGGGACGAGCCGCTGCCCGCCCCGGAGACCATCTGGAAGCACATCTTCGCGGAGGACAAGTAACCCATGGCCAACATGGCACAGGCCATTCGCATGGCCCTCCACTACGCCGAGGAGAACCTGGGCGTGACGGACATCTTCGGAGAGGACGTCGGCGCTCCGCTGGGCGGCGTCTTCACCTGCACGCAGGGCTTGAAGACGGCGTGGAACTCGCCCCTGGACGAGCGCGGCATCATTGGCGCGGCCATGGGAATCGCCCTGGGGGGTGGCCGGCCCGTCGCGGAGATTCAATTCTGCGACTACGTCTACAACACCATCGACCTGCTCAAGCTGGCGGGCAACACCTGCTGGGCGAGCAACGGCGACTGGAACCTGCCCATGGTGGTGCGCACGCCGGTGGGCAGCGGCATCCGCGGGTCCATCTACCACTCGCACTCGTTCGACGCGACCATGACGCACATCCCCGGCTGGAAGGTGGTCATGCCCTCCACGCCGCTGGACGCGTACGGGCTGCTCATCTCCGCGTGCAAGGAACAGAACCCCGTCATGTTCCTGGAGCCCAAGGCGCTGCTGCGCGTGAAGGGCGACGAGCGCATCCCCGGCGAGCCGGACGATGACCGCGCGCTGTCGAAGATGATCGACGCGCCCCTCGGAGATCGCTCGCAGTGGAAGCCGCAGTGGCCCGCGGAGCTGGAGGCCTTCGCCATCCCCATTGGCAAGGGCAAGCTCCTGCGCGAGGGCACGCAGCTCACCGTCGTCAGCTACGGCCGCACCCTGCCCCTGTGCTCGCGCGCCGCGCAGACGCTCGCCGACGAGGGCATCAGCGTGGAGGTCATCGACCTGCGCTCGCTGTGGCCCTACGACTGGGAGATGATCAAGACCTCCGTCCAGAAGACGGGCCGCGTCCTGTTCGTCAACGAGGACACCGAGGTCACCAACTTCGGTGAGCACCTGCTGCGCCGCACGGTGGAGGAGCTCTTCTACTCGCTGCTCGCGCCGCCCCGCCTCGTGGCCGGCAAGTTCATCCCCGGCATCGGCCTGGCCGACACGCTGGAGATGGCCTCCGTGCCCCAGCAGAACGACATCACCGACGCCCTGCGCTCACTCGCTGGCGAGCAGCCGTAAGCGTCGCACCCACAAGTACGCCGTGGTTCCCGCACCACGGAAAGTTCCGGGCCACCGTTCCTCTTTGGAGGAGCGGTGGCCCTTTCGTTAGACTCCCAACTGCCTTGTCACAGCCAATCGTCCGGACCGCCACCCCCGCGGGTGCAGATGCTCCCGCCTTCCGCATTCGCCGCGCCCGTCGAGGCGACGCCGAGGCCATGGCCTTGCTGCTTCGCGAGCTGGGCTATCCACAGGGCACGGACCAGCAGACCGTGCACTGGGTGGTCAGCCATCCGGAGATTGAAATCTTCGTCGCGGGAGACCCGCAGGACAAACCCGTGGGCATGCTGTCGTTCTCCCACCGGCCGCAGCTGCGGCTGCGCGGGCGCGTGGCCACCATCGACGAGCTGGTGGTGACGGAGACCTGGCGTCGGCGAGGCGTGGGCCGCGCGCTCATCAAGCAGATCCTGGAGCGCTGCAAGGTGCTCAGCGCCCGTCAGCTCCAGCTCGTCTCGCCGATGACAATCACTCCGGAGGCGCGCAATTTCTATACGGCCTGCGGCTTCTCCGAAATCGACGCGGGCGTGTTCCGCCACGCGGAGACGGAGGGCGGCCGCTAGGGCCTGCCCCGTCTCGACTCCACCGGACCGTCAGCGCTTGAAGCTCTCCACCACCCGGTGGAGCCGCGCGCGGTCCTCTTCATTCACGTCCGTGAAGCGCACGCCAATGGCCTCCTCCTCATCGCGCACCCACGCGATGACGCCATTGAGGTGGAACTCCTCGCCCGCGATGTCCATGGACAGCCGCACCTGCGAGCCTACGTCGTAGGCCTTGCGCGTGCGCAGGCACAGGCCGCCCGCTGACACGTTGATGGAGAACACGCGCAGCGCTCGCGCGGCATCCGCCGTGTGCTCGAAACGAACCGCGAACTTCGCCGCCACGCGCTCGTCGGCACGCCGGTTCGCGTACGCGGAAGGATCCCCTGGTGCCATCTCTGCTTCCGCCACCTTGCTAGTCATGTGCACCCGCTACCCCCTGGCCACTGCTGGCGACCCGCTGCCATCCCAACCTCAGGGATTCTGACGCGCCGAGCCACCCCTTGGGCATCGGTCATCCGGCAAGTGTCCGCTGCTTTCCAGGCACGATTCAAGAGGGTCCCCCAGAATGAAGTCCATCAGCTAAGTCCCCGCTGACTTCGATTGGGGAGCATGGATGCGCGCGTGGCTCGCGATGTTGACGGGGACCCTCTTCCTGGCGCTCTGGGCGCCCGGGTGTAGTGACGACAACAAGCCCGGTCCGAACAATGGCGACTCGGGGGTGCCGGGAGACCCGGACGGTGGCGGCGGGCCGACGGGAGATGGCGGGACGAATCCCGACTTCGCATGCAACGTCGCGAGGCAGGAAGGCTGTGGAACGGGCCAAAGCTGCCACTTCGCGGACCTGGGCGGCGGCAAGACGGGCAGCCGGTGCTTCGCGGCGGCGTGCGACGTCGTGCAGCAGAACTGCGCGCAGGGGCAGCGATGCACCTACGTGGGCGTGGGCGCGACGACGGAGCGGCGGTGCGTGGAGGCGGGCACGGGCGCGGAGGGCGCGCGGTGCACGCTGGCGGCCGCGGACGGCGGCGGCGAATACGACACGTGCGCGGCGGGCCTGTTCTGCAAGGACGAGCGGCAGGACGACGGCGGCACGGGCTTCTTCTGTCGCCGGCTGTGCCACGCGACGACGCAGTGTGGGGACGCGGGCGAGTGCAACACGGTGCTGCGGCTGGCGGGCACGTCGGAGCTGCCGCTGCTATGCGGGCCGCGCTCGCAGGGGTGTGACCCCTTCGCGCAGGGCTGCACCGCGCCGCTGAGCTGCTATCCGTCCTCGTCCGGCCCCGTGTGCGCGGGCAGCGGCACGCACGGCACGGGCGAGGCGTGCGACTTCAGCAACCAGTGCGCGCCGGGCAGCGCCTGCGTGAATACGGGGCGAGGGCTCAACTGCCGGCCCCTGTGCCGGTCCTCGGGCTCGCCCGCATGCACCGCCGGGACATGTCGTCCACTGAATGACAATCCAGGGGTGGGGGCCTGCATCCCCTGAAGCGCGGTGCCCACGTTGGGTAACTCCGTCGACCTGGCGGGTTCGAAAGAGGCCGTGCAAGGGCCGTGAGTGCGTACGCGAAGGAAACCCCTGGCTCCGTCTCGCCCGGAGACCAGGGGGGCGTGCGCCGCGCGACTCGGGGCTTGCGTGTGTGTTGGGCGGTCGTCGCGGGAATGCGCGGTGAGCATCGTGCGTCCTCGGGAGGGAGCGACGATGCGAATGTGGCGGACGTGGCTCGGAGTCCTGGCATGTGTGGGCAGTGCGCAATGGGCGTGCGCGCCCAGCAGCGCTGATGACCCCGTGTGGGAAGAGCCCTCTCAAGAAGAGCAGAGTGAGACCTCGAGCACGCCGGACGCCTCCGTCGACGTGGCGCCGGCGCTCGTGCTGAACGACGAAGGACAGGTGCGGACACCTCCCCCACCCTCGCCGCTGCCGGCCATCGGCTTCCAGCCCGGCTTCCACCAGGCGCTGCGCTGGTCCTATAGCGTGAGCAGCGTCACGACGTTCCGGATGCGAGTGCCGGTGGCGCGCACCGGCGACCGGATACAGGTGACGTTCCGCGCCGGAGATGGAGCGCTCGCGCTCCAGCGCGCCACCGTGGCTCGCGCGGGCGCGGACGGCTCGCTCCTGTCCACGCCCGTGGCCTTGAGCTTCGAGGGCAAGCCGGGCTTCTCCGCGGGGGCTCGCGCCCTGGTGACTTCGGACCCGGTGGCCTTTCCGGTGAAGTTCCGGGATGACCTGGCCATCACCTTCGAGGTGCGCGGCGCGCTGGCGGCCAGCGCCATCAACGCGTTCCCTGGCAGCTTCGCTCGGGTCGGCACCCACTCCCAGGCGATGACGGCGCTCGGCGGCGACACCTTCGAGCGCTCCGTGGGCGTGGCGACGGTGGACGTGGAGGGCCCCACGGGACGGGCCTTCCTGGCCATGGGCGACAGCATCACCGAGGGCTACGTCGACCTGCGCAACGACACGCGCAATGCGTGGCCCGCGCTGGTGGAGTCGCAGCTCGGCGTGCCCGTGGTCAACGCGGGCGTCAGCGGCCAGGGCTTCTACGACGCGCTGATGCTGCTCGACGA
>Ga0126314_10000719_pt1 | contig 15850 bp, 13 predicted proteins | sample Plot105B_FD_92535 | JGI IMG/M metagenome (GOLD analysis project Ga0126314, IMG submission 92535) | Serpentine soil microbial communities from UC McLaughlin Reserve, CA, USA - Plot105B | ecosystem: Environmental > Terrestrial > Soil > Grasslands | place: USA: UC McLaughlin Reserve, Lake County...
TCGAGGAACCCTCCCCTGATGAGGTTCTCCAGCGCATCCTTCTCGACGGCCGTCCTCTGGTAGAGATCCGCGACCGAGGCGAACGGCCGCCTGCGCCGTCCGGCGAGGATGGAGGAGATGGCTTTCTCGGAGAGTCCTTTGCAGTAACGGAGTCCCACGCGAAGGGCCGTGCCATCTTCCTCGACGGTGAAACCATCCTCCGAGAGATGGACGTCAGGCGGGAGCACGGAAAGGCCGATCCTGCGCGCCTCGTTCAAGAGTACCCGCGGGCTGTAGAAGCCCATCGGCTGGGAGTCGAGTACTCCCGCGAAGAACTCCGCCGGGTAATGGCGTCTCATGTACGCGCTCGCGTAGGAGAGCTCCGCGAAACAGGCCCCGTGGGCGGCGGAGAAACCGTAGACCGAGAATCCCTCCATCCACGAGAAGACCTCGGCGGCCCCGGCGGCGGGGACGCCTTTCTCCCTGGCCCGCCGCAGGAACTCCCGGCGCAGGTTCTGCATCGCCCCTGGTCCCCGGTCCTTGGTCATGGCGCGCCGCAGGAAATCTCCCTCCGCAAGGGTGAAGCCGGCGACGGCGTTGGCCACGGCGAGGACCTGCTCCTGGAAGACGAGCAGGCCGTAGGTTGGCCTCAAGATCTCCTCCACCTCGGGCAGGATCGCCCGGTACTTTTCCCGCCCGTTCCTCCTCATCACGTAAGGAGTGATGAGGTCGCCCCTCACAGGACCTGGCCTGAACAATGAGATCTGGGCGACGAGGTCGAAAAACCTCCTCGGCCCGAGCCTCCTACTCAAATGCATCTGGCCAGGGGACTCGAGCTGGAATATCCCGGCGTTACGACCAGTCCTGATCAGAGCATAGGTTTCTTTGTCCCCAGGCGGCAGGTCGTAGGGATCTATCTTCCTACCCGTCCTCTTCGAGGCCGACTTCCCGGCCCTGTGTAGCGCGGTGTGCATCCTCAAGCCGAGTAAGTCCAATTTCGGCAGGCCCACCCGCTCCAGGTCGTCCTTGTCGTACTGGCAGCGCTGGAGCCCCTCCGTCCCAGAAGGCTCCAGCGGCACCAGCTCGGAGAGGTGATGTTCTGCCGTCCCGAAGACCATCCCCCCGCTGTGCGTACCCCCCTCCTTTATACGCCCGGCGAGACCAGCCGAGAGCTCGAGCAGGAGCCGGTACCTCTCCCTATCTTGCAGCGGATGGCCTTGCATCGCCGGTTCCGCGAGAGACTCGTCCCAGCCAGAGAGGCCGGCGTAAACCCTGTTACGGTCCGAGAAGCGGGTGGGGACGTTTCTGGAGAGGATGTCGATCTCACCCGGTGGGTGCCCGAGTGCCCGCGCCGCGACCCGCACAGCCCCCCGCAGCGACATCGTCTGCACCGTTGCGGCCTCGGCGACGCCGCGACGTCGGTAGCGATGGATCATCTCGAAGCGCACCTCGTCCCGCCTCACGGAACAGAAGTCCAGGTCCACATCAGGAGGGTCCTTGCGCCCCTCGTGCAAAAATCGCTCGAAGAGCAGCCTGTTGGAGAACGGCTCGGGTTGAGAGAGTCCCAGGCAATACGAGACCAGGCTGTTCGCCGCGCTACCCCGGCCCGTGACGGGGATGTCCTTCGCCCTGGCGATCTCTTTGGCCTCGTGCGCGATCAGGAAGTACGGAGCAAACCCGAGGGCGTCGATGCAACGAAGCTCGCGGTCCAGACGACTTCTTATCTCCGCCGCCGTCGGTCCTCCCTTCTTCCCGTACCGTCTCCTGGCCCCCGCGACGACTAGTCCGACCAGCGTTCTCCCCGCGGTCTTGCCCGCCGGCAGGTTCGCCTCCGGCATGTGGACCCCACCAGATAACTCCACCGTCCCCGAGCATCTCTCCGCGAGGGCCGCGGCGTTCGCCAGGACATCGGGACAATCTTCGAACAAACGCCGCATCTCCCTCCCCGACCGGAGATGCAACCTGTCGGTCGGCCTGTACCCCGGGCCTGGCAGCGCCGTGAGGTTCGCCGCGGCGACGAGGACTTCGTGCAACCGGTGGTCGGCGGGGGAGAGGTAAGCCACATCACCGGTGGCGACGACCGGTACGCCGGCGTCCCTCGCGAAGGCCGCCACTTTTCTCGAGTTCCGCCTCCCGGCCGCCGTCTCGTCGTCGGTCAGCTCCACGTAGAGCCGGTCTCCGAATGCCTCATGCAGGCGGCGCAGAATCCCTGTTGCCTCCTCCACGTGTCCTTCCAGGATCAACCTGGGGATCAGCCCGAACGGGACTGCTCCCGTGAGGCAGATCAAACCTTCCCCGTACTCCAGTACCTTCCCCAGCGGGCAAACGGGGCGCCGGCGGTTCTCCGAAAAGGTCCTGTAAGCGGTGATGAGCCGGCACAGGGAACGGTATCCCTGCATGGACTCGGCCAGCAGCACGACGTGTCCGCCCGCCGTGGAGACCTCGGCCCCGACGATGGGAAGGATGCCAGCTCCGTTCGCGGCCTCGAGGAGGCGGGGAATGCCGTAGAGCCCGTCGCGGTCCGTGAGCGCCAGGGAAGGCATCCCCATCCTCGCCGCACCCTCCACGAGCTCTTCTGGCCTCGCGACCCCAAAGCCGAAGGAGAACCCGCTCCTGACGTGCAGATGGGCGAAGCCGCGCGAGGGGTCCTCGTTCAATCCATTACCCCCACGAGAAACCACGCTCCGTCGTTCTCCCGCGCCAGGTCGACGACCGAGTCGTCGGAGAGGAGGACCCTCACGAGGCTCCTTTCCCTGGCCCGCTCCTCGTCCCACCACGTCCTGACCTCCCGCCAGCGTCCGAGGACCTCGACGACGTGGCGCCCCTTGCGGCACCGTCTCCGGCCCGGAGACCGCACGATCCGCATGCGTCCGTGATGGTTTTCCAACTCGACCGGCTCCCGCCTGGCATGGGCCGTCTGCCCGCTGGTGTTGTTACCCTCCATCTCCGAGGCCCGCGCGAGCCAGGGAGCCCGCAGCAGGTGATCCAGGACCTTTATTCTCGACTCGCGCGTCGGGAAAAGCGGCTCCTCGAAACCCTCGGGCCGCAAGGGGTAGCGGTGTATCTCCGAGACGCTCACTTCCATAAGTCTCCTCCCTCCAGGGAGCGCCAGAGCCGGGGGATGAGAAACCCGCGCCCCCGGATATAATCCGGAAGAGCAGGCGTCCTCGCCTCCTTCTAACCCTCGCAGGCCGGTACTGGTTGGTCGCCGGTCGGCCCGCGAGGCCCGGGGTGGGGGCGCTCCTGCTTCGCTTTTCTTCTCTACGCTACCACAAACTATTGTTTGCAGTCTACGGCAAAATCGTATAGAGTGTCATCGTGGGACGGCCCGAGGAGGCGATGATGGTCCCTGAGAACTGGAAGGTAAGGATGGAGATGCTCCGGCGTCTGGCACGTGCGGAGGCGAGGGGAGGGGGGCCTCCGAGCGTGCGCGAGGTGGGGGAGGCCGTGGGCCTGAGGAGCTCCCAGACCGCGTACAAGCACCTCAAGAAGCTGGAGGAGGCCGGGTACATCGAGCGTGAGGGTGGAAGGGCGCGTGGCATCAGGCTGACGGAGAAGGGATGGGAGGCCGCTGGCGAGATGCCCTTGATGGGTAGGATCGCCGCCGGACGCGGGCTCGAGGCCGTGACGGCCGGGGATGAGGCCTACTCGCTGGCGGCGGAGCTCGTGGGGTCCCGCTCGGGCAGGCGGCGCTACCTTTTGCGGGTAGTCGGGCAGTCCATGATCGGGGCCCACATAGCCGACGGGGACCTCCTGGTCGTAGAAGAGGACGAAGCCCCGCCCGACGGCGCCGTCGTGGCCGCCCTCATCGGGGGCGGCGAAGAGGTCACCGTCAAAAGGCTCTACAGGGAGGGTAACCTCCTGCGGCTAAGACCTGAGAACGGGGATCATGAAGACCTCGTAGTGCCCGCCGAAGACGTAACCATACAAGGACGCGTAGTCTACGTCGTACACCCACCCAGAGGAAAGTTCAGCTAGTCAGCACGCTTCGGGCCTTGCGGCCTCCGCTTGTCAGCATGTCAGCAAGAACAGAAAGCTGAAATGCTGAGAAGGCGGCGCAGCCGCCGTGCTGACAAGCGGAGGCGAAGCCGGAGCGTGCTGACCAGCGCGGATAAGGGAAGGGTTGGACCCTTCCCTTATCCGCTGAGGCGGGTAGAGTAAGGTGCGTGAACGGGCCGGAACAAAAGAGCGGAGCGCCGGAGCGGGAGACCTTATTTACCCGGCCAGTGATCCTGCTGACCCTCGTGGCATTTGCCGCCCTTTTCGGCTTCCAGCTGCTGCTCTCCGTCGTACCGCTCTACGCCGATGAGGCCGGTGGTGGCAGCTCGGGCGCGGGGCTTGCGACGGCGGCTTTTATGCTCACGACGGTGATGACCCAGATCCAGATGCCCCGCATCCTGGGGCGCTACGGCTACCGGCGAACGCTCGCGGCCGGACTCCTGTTCCTCGGGGTTCCGGCGTTGTTCTACACGTACACTGGAACCCTGGTCCCGATACTCGCCGTCACGCTGGTGAGGGGCGTGGGGTTCGGGGTCGTGACCGTGGTCTTCGCGGCCCTGATCGTCGAGCTCGCCCCTCCCCATCGTCGGGGGGAAGCCCTCGGGCTCCTCGGCGTCGCCATCACGTTGCCGACCATCTTCTGTAATGCGCTGGGGCTCTGGCTGGCGGGGGAGTTCGGCTTCGGGGTCGTCTTCTTACTCGGGGGCTTCGCCCCACTGCTGGGGCTCGGTATGATCCCCTGGATCCGCTTCGCCGCACCGGCGAGGAAAGAAGGGGAAGAGAGCGGGGCCGGCTTCTTCGCGGGACTCGGACGGGGTCCCCTACGGCGCATCTTCATCCTGTTTGCGGCGACGACGATGGCCGCCGGGGTCGTCCTGACCTTCCTGCCCCTGGCGGTAACGGAGTCGGGCGTTTTCTCCGCCGCGAGCGCGCTCCTCGTCTTCGGCATCACCACGACAGCCAGCCGCTGGTGGGCGGGAAGGTTCGGCGACCGCAACGACCCGCGCCTCCTGCTCGCCCCCGGCCTCATCGCCTGCGCCATAGGGATGGTCTGCCTTCCGTTAGGGGGTGTGATCCTGCTGTTCGGCGCCGTCCTCTTCGGGGCCGGATTCGGGCTGCTCCAGAACGCCACCCTCATTATGATGATGGGGCGTGTCTCGAAATCCGAGTACGGGCTTGGCAGCACGCTCTGGAACGCGGCTTTCGACGCAGGGACCGGGATAGGAGCCTTCTCGTTCGGGTTCGTGATCTCGGCGATCGGGTTCTTCTGGTCTTTCTTTATCTGCGCGGTGATGGTGGCATCGGCTCTCATACTCGTGCTCCTCGACCGCTCATCGGAGCAGGTTCAACGCCCTAAACCAACCCAGTAAGAGACGGTGCAGGCTTTGTGAGCGGGCCCCCAGCAGACTCTGACCTTTGTCAGGATCTGTTTCGAACCGTATCCTAATGCCGGCGCGCATATACTCTTCTCCTACGGTGTCTCCGGAACGGAGACGGGGAGGTATGAAGTTTGGCGAGGAGCGGTCTCGGACCGGAGTACAGGAAGCTGTGGACGGCGAGTACGGTCTCGAACCTCGGCGACGGAGTCACCCTGGTCGCCGGACCGCTGCTCGTCGCTTCCCTGACCCGCGACCCGGTTCTGGTCGCCGGGATCGCCTTCGCGCAGCAGCTGCCGTGGCTGCTTTTCTCCTTGATAAGCGGTGCACTGGTCGACCGGCTCGACCGGCGGCGGGTCATGTGGACGGTGGACGGGTTCCGCACGGTGCTGCTCGGTTTCCTCGGCCTGGCCGTGTTGCTGGACTTTGTGAGCATCCCGCTGCTCTACGTAGTCTTCTTCCTGATGGGCACGGCCGAGACGTTGTTCGATACAGCCTCGGTGTCCATCCTACCCGCTGTAGTGCCCCCCGAGAAACTGGAGAAGGCAAACGGACGACTGTTCGGTGCCGAGATCGTCTCCAACCAGCTGGCTGCTCCGCCACTGGGTGGCTTTCTCTTTGCCGTAGCGGCCTCCGTACCCTTCTTCCTGGATGCCGGGTCCTATGCCGTCGCCGCGGTGCTCGTGCTGTTCATGCGCGGCAAGTTCAAGGCCGAACGCCAGGAAGGAACACCGCCAACCACAATGCGCGCAGAGATCTCCGAGGGCCTCCGGTGGCTGTGGGGGAACAAACTATTGCGTACCCTGGCGGTCTCGCTCGGGATCATGAACCTGACCAGTACAGCCACGATCTCGATCTTCGTGCTCTTCGCCCAGGAACGGTTGGGCCTGGGCTCTGTCGGTTACGGGGTGTTGTTCACATCCATAGCCGTCGGCGGAGTCGCGGGTAGCCTGCTGGCGGAACACCTGGTCGGGTGGCTCGGCGCGGGCACGACGATGCGCATGGGACTCCTGATCGAGGCCGTAACCGCAGGCGTGATCGCGCTCTCGCGCGAGCCGCTCGTGGTCGGGGCCATGCTCGCTCTTTTCGGTTTCCACGCCATCGTCTGGAACGTCATCACTATCTCGCTGCGCCAGCAGATCATCCCGGAGCATTTGCTCGGACGCGTAAACAGCGTCTACCGGCTGCTCGGGCTCGGAGGCATGTCCGTGGGAGCCCTCCTCGGCGGTGTCCTCGCCCGCGGCTTCGGCCTCACCGCGCCGTTCTGGTTCTCCTCGCTTTCCGTAGCGATACTGGCGGTCGTAGTCTGGGGCATCCTCGACAACGAGACGGTACGTCTCGCCCGTGAGGGTAGACAAGGATAAGCTGGCCCGCACGAGGGGTGCGATCTCGGTCGCCAAACGGGCATAATGATGGTGTGGACCCCCACGATCGACAGACAGACCTCGACTTCGAGATCCTCGACCTGCTGCGCGAGGGTCCCAAGAGCGCCTACCGGCTGGCCGGGGCGCTCACTCGCGCCGGGGAGATAGTCGACATCGAAGGCATACGCTCGCGCCTGGGGGAAATGGCCTCCCGCGGCCTCGTGGAGGGTTCTCCGTCCGGTCCTCCTACCGCGACGGAAGACGACGAGGCTCGCCGGGCCGACCCGTGGAGGATAACCGAGGAGGGGCGTGCGTTCGTGGAGCCCGAGGTGGGGGTGGCCAGCGCCCCCTACGACCGCGAAGTCGGCGGCGAGGAGGAGGGTGGCCGCGACGCCGGCTTCTGGGTTCTGATCGCGATCGCGGTCGTGACGGCGGTGTGCGCAGCGTACTCGCTGCTGGTGGCGACCGGCGTGCTGGGGGGCGCTTAGGCCGGTTCGAAGCCTATACCCCAATACCTCGTATGCGGTGCCTCCACGAAGTAATACTAAGTCTGCTTTGGCAGAGCGGCGTTCGAGATGCGGGCAGACCTACGCCCTCCTATAGCCGTCATTCCCGCGGGATCTGTCCCAGCGAAAGCGGGGAGCGGGAATCCACTGGTAGGAGGAGAAGTCCCGAGGTCGAAGGCTCGCTGTCTCATGCCGGTGGCGTTCTCTGGAGCAGTAGACTCGGTACCACAGTTTTGTTATCTTGCCTGCAATCTCTCCGGTGGGGAGCGTGGGGACGAAAGTTGGCGCTATGAAACCTTTCGGCATTATACGAGGAGATCGCCCATGTCGGCAGAAGTAGAGCGCGAGTGGAGTATAGTGGAACTGGACCTTCGTGGGAGCATTTGTCCGGGCCCGACAGGGGATACCCTGGCGGCGCTGAAGGAGCTCCCGCCCGGAGGCAGGCTGGCCGTGACTTCGGACTATCTCCCTGCCCGGCAAACCATTCCCCGGCTGGTCGAGCAGAGGGGATGCTCCTGGCAGATTACCGACGACGACGGCAAGACCTTCCGGCTCGAGATAGTGAAAGGGGAGTAGATCGTGGAGCAAAGCGACCAGAGGCCCTTGATGTACGTGGCCACGCATGGCACCGACGATCCCACGCTTGCTACGATGCCGTTCCTGATAGCCACGGGTGCGGGGAGCGCGGAGATAGACTGCTGCATAGCGCTGTTGGGAGAGGCGGCGGGCCTGGTCAAGCCTGGCATGATCGACGCCGTGCATGGCGTAGGCTTCCCACCACTCAGGGAACTGGTAGAGAAGGTCAAAGACTTCGAGATACCGGTGTATGTCTGAGGCTCGTGCGCGGTCGCCCGTGGGGTGACAGAAGAAGATCTTACGGAGCTGCAAGCGCAGTTCACCGATCCTGTAGGTTTCTCGCAGATGGCCTCGGAGCGTAGCGTGGTCTCCTTCTAAGGGCAGTTTGCAAAGGAGCTTCGAGCCCCTTTGCAAGCCATCAGTTTTCAGACTTTTCTATTGGCCTCGGGGCGTATCAGGGGTAGGGTTTCTCTCGCCTGGCCAACATGGCCACGTATTTGGCGATGCGTCGCGCCCGCGTCTCGGGCCTCTTGGCGTCCTGGATCTGGTACAAGATGGCGTACCTGTTCCTCTTGTCGAGCTCGGAGAAGAACCTACGAGTCTCTTCGTTCTTCTCCAGCTCCCTTAGCAGGTCTTCAGGCACCGTTGCGGTGCTCGGCGGGTCGTAGGCAGCGTCCCACCGGCCGTCGGCCCTGGCCCGCTCCACCTCCCGCAGGCCCGCGGGCTTCATCTCGCCCCGCTCTATGAGCTCCGTGACCTTCTTGCGGTTGACCTTCGACCATTTGCTCCTGGTCCTGCGCGGCGTGAACCGTTGCAGATAGTAGTACTCGTCGAACCCTCGCATCTGGCCGTCGATCCAACCGTAGCAGAGGGCGACCTCGACGGCTTGATCGTAGGTCACGCTCCCGATGCCGGAACCCTTCTTGGCGATCTTGACCCACAGCCCCTCGGAGGTCGCATGCCGGTCTTCCAGGAAGGCCTCCCACGCCTCGCGGGAGGCGAAAGGCAAGATCGGCAGGTCCGGTTTGGCAGCCATGGCGTCTCCTTCCGACGATCGGTGTCGCCGCGCGACGAAACGGCGGAGCGACCTATACCCTCGCTCGCAGTTGGTCCCGAGCGGCCATGCCAGCAGTTTACGAGGCTTTTTGCGGACTCCCAAGTAGCATCTGCCCCCTTCGGTCACGGACGGGAGGGCACTTCCGGATTCTTGCGTGGATGGTCCTCGACGAGGCACGGGTGTAGACTCCGGGCGGAGCACGCGCCAACGACACGGGGACGTCATACCTTGGAATCAGAGCGAGGATCAGGCGCCGCCGGGCTCGAGCTGCGGGGCGGCTGCCAGTGCGGCTCGATCCATTACAGGGCGCTCGTCGAGGACGACGAGGCCTACTACTGCCACTGCCGCATGTGCCAGAAAGCCTTCGGCAACCTTTTCGGCGCCTTCTTCTTCGCGCTCGAGGACACCGTGGAGTGGGAGGCCGGCTCCCTGGCCTATTACCGCTCCTCGAAGATCGCGCGCCGCGGTTTCTGCCGGGAGTGTGGCACGCCGCTCTCCTTCGAAGATGCGGAATCAGGAGAGATCCACCTGACGGTCGGCAGCCTCGACGAGCCGGAACGCCTGCGTCCGGTGGCGCATTACGGCTTCGAGGGCCACGTGGGTCCCTTCTTCACCGACGACGGGCTGCCCAGGTCGAGCACGGAGGACGACGAAGGGTACGTGGAGCGGTGGAAGGCCGCCCACGGGCGGGACTCGATGCCTGGACCGCTGGACGGTCCGATCGCCAGGCCCTCACCGGAGGGATCTTGCACGATCCAGCATGCGAAGTGGCATTCTGTGCAGATTCCGTCGGCTCATATCGGCAGCGGGGAAGGCCCGCGGGGGTCTGATCGGCCAGGAAACGCGCGGCCACCGAGGCTACATCTCCCTTGGGAAGCGCATCGAGTGGTACGGAACCGAATATTTTGGAAGAAGGAGAACAAGATGCAGGTGACGGACGCCCGGGGCCTCATAACCTACGATGTCGTGGTGGTCGGCGGTGGCGTCGCCGGCCTCGGCGGCGCGCTGATCCTTGGTAGATCCCGGCGCTCGGTGTTGGTCATCGACGCGGGCGAGCCGCGCAACGCGCCAGCCGCCGGGGTCCACGGGTTCCTCACCAGGGACGGCATGGCCCCGGCCGCGTTGCTCGAGGCCGGGCGGGAGGAGGTCCGTGGCTACGGAGCGGAGGTGCTCGATGGACGCGTCGCCTCGGCCGAGTCTGTCGACGGCGGCTTCACCGTGATGCTCGAGGACGGCCGCAGGGTCGGCGCCAGGCGGTTGCTGGTCGCCACGGGGCTCGTCGACGACCTGCCGGACGTTCCGGGGGTCAGGGAGCGCTGGGGGCGCGACGTGCTGCATTGCCCTTACTGCCACGGGTGGGAGGTCCGGGATCGGTCGATCGGTGTCCTGTCATCGGGACCCATGGCCGTGCATCAGGCGTTACTGTTCCGGCAGTTGACGGCGGACCTGACGCTTTTCCTGCACACTGGGCCCCGGCCCACCGACGAAGAAGTCGAACAGCTCGCCGCGCGCGGCATCACGGTCGTGGAGGGTGAGGTCGCTTCGCTCGAAGTCAACGCAGACCGGCTCACGGGTGTCAGGTTGCAAAACGGCGAGGTCATCCCACGTAGTGCCGTGGTGGTCGGGCCGCGCTTCGCCGCCCGCGCCGGGATGCTCGCCGGTCTCGGTCTGGAGACGACCGACCATCCCTCCGGCATGGGCGAGCACGTCGAGGCCGACGCAACGGGCCTCACCGCCGTGCCCGGGGTGTGGGTGGCCGGGAACGTGACCGACCTCACCGCGCATGTCCTCGGGTCCGCCAGTGCCGGCGCGATGGCCGGGGCCGCTATCAACGCAGATCTTGTGGCCGAGGACACGCGGGAGGCCGTGGCCACCCCGTTCCCGGGGCGGTCGTGAAAACTCCCTTTGGCCAGATTGACTGAGGTCTCGCCTTCGTGTGACCGCAGCTACCCGACACGGCGAACTAGGTGGGTAAAGAGAAAAACGCCGACGATGACCGGTGGGGTTCACGGAAAAGGCGGCAGCCTGGCCGGCCTTTCCGTACAGTACCGGGCGACTTCGATTTAGAATGGACGAAACCTCGAAAGTTCTCGGGTATACGTTGTCGATGTGGGGACGGCCCGTTCGTCTTGGGTTTGTAGGCAGGAAACAACCTCGAGGAGGTATCGTGAGAAAGGTAGTGGTATCGGAGTTCGTGTCGCTGGACGGCATCATCGAAGATCCTGGCGGCTCCGGAGAATTAGATCGGGGAGGCTGGTCCTTCCAGTTCGACCGCGGAACAGAAGGGAACCAGTTCAAGTTCGACGAGCTGGCCTCGGCCGACGCCCTCCTGCTCGGGCGCCTCACCTACGAGGGCTTCGCCTCCGCCTGGCCCCAGATGGAGGAGCAGACGGGCGAGTACGGTGCCTGGATGAACGGCTACCCCAAGTACGTGGTCTCGACTACCCTGGAAGAGCCCCTGGAGTGGAACAACTCGACCCTGATCGAGGGCGACCTCGCCGAAGGGGTCTCCAGGCTCAAGCAGCAAGAGGGAAAGGACATCCTCGTCTTCGGCAGCGGGCAGCTGGCCAGGACGCTGATGGAACACGACCTCATCGACGAGTATCGCTTGATGGTCTTCCCCGTAGTGGTAGGCAAAGGCAAGCGACTGTTCGGGGAAACGCAAGAAATGAAGACCCTAGAGCTCGTGAGCACCAGGCAGGTCGGCCCGGACGGCGTCCTCGTCCTCACCTATAGGCCGGCAAATGAAGAAGCGGGCGACTGAAAGGGTAAGTGGCGCCCCAAGGCGTGGCACCACGCGGAGGGAGGATGACGTGAACGACAAACCGGAAGCGAATGGCAAGCTAACCCACGAGGATGACGCGCGCGTCATCGACCTGTCCGACCCGGCGCGCGGTGATGACCCTAACGAGTTCCAGGGCCATCACTTGGGCGCGAACGTCTCCTTGATCGTCGTGGACGTGCCGCCGGGAGGCGGCCCGCGGCTGCACAGGCACCCCTACGAGGAGGTCTTCGTGGTGCAGGAGGGCACCGCCACCTTCACGGCCGGCGACGAGAAGATGGAGGCGAATGGCGGGCAGGTCGTGGTGGTGCCGGCAGGCGTCCCTCACAAGTTCGTGAACTCGGGGACAGGGCGATTGCGGCAGGTGGATATACACGCCAGCGACCGCTTTCTCACCGAATGGCTCGAATGACCTACCAGTCGACGCGGAGGATCCGTCCCCCCAGGCCGTCGCACCCATGGTCACATACACCAGACTGGCAGCGAGGCCGCAGGCCAGCAGCTTCCACGTGGTTGCGCCGGGGCTCCGCGTTCACCTGGATCTCCGGTTCCCGTTCGCTTGCTCAGGGGGTGATGCCGATTCGGCTCTCGAAGAACTCCACCAGCACGGGGGCGAGGACTTCCGCCTTTACGATGTGCGTCTGGCCTTCGAGGGTGTGGTGCCTCGCGTTGGGGAGGACCTCCGCGAGCTCCCTCATCGCGTGGCGCATCCAGTCGGGGCTCTTGCCGCCGGCCACCGCGAGCGTGGGCATCGTGGCCGAGGCCCACGGTTTGGTGGGTAGTGGCCGGCCCTTCTGGTAGTCGTAAACGATGGCGGCATCGTACGGGAGCGTGTGGGCGATGGCCCTGAGCTTCGACCACGCCGGCATGAACCGCATCAGGACAACGAACACCGTGGGCAGGCCCACACCCTCTCTCATGAACAGCCTGATCGCATCGCTCCGACGACCAGACGCCACTAGCCCTTCGAGCCGCGCCAGGTAATCGTCCGCAAGCGGGGGGCGGCTGTCATCGACGATAAACGGCGCCTCGTACAACGCCAGCTTCTCGATGGCGAGGCCGCGGCACGCCGCCTCGAGGGCTAGGACCGCGCCAGAGGAGATGCCGTACACGGACACTGATCCGCCGACCGCTTCGATGAGGGCCTCGATGTCCTCGATCTCGCGCTCGACCATCCAAGGCTGAGCGTCGCCGCTGTCGCCCTTGCCCCGACGGTCGTAGTTGACGACGGTGAAGTGCCTGGCCAATAGCGGGACCAGCGACCCGTTCGGGCCGAACGAGCGGGTGTTCAGCGCGCCGCCCACCAGTATGATCGGGGGCCCTTCGCCCGACCGGTCGAACGCGATCTTCGTGCCGTCTTTCGAAGTCACCTGTTCCATAGGGCCCGCTTTCCGTTCGTGGGCGCGATCCGGATACGGCACGCCGTGCTCGAAGTGTCGCCTCCCGAAGTGATCCCACGGTCGCCTCGGGAGGTTCCGGGTTGCCTTACTCGCTGGCTGGCCGGTAGGTGAGGTAGACGACGCCCGTGGCGAACGTCTTGGAATCCACCAGCTCTAAGGCTATTTGCTCCTCGTCCTCCTCGAAGAGGCGCTTGCCGCTTCCCACGACGATGGGATGCACCATGAGCCTGAGCTCGTCGATGAGACCGTCTCGGAGCAGCGACCGGACGAGGGCGCCGCTGCCGGAGATCACGATCTCCTTGCCGGGCTGCCGCTTCAGTTCGGAGATTTCCTCTGCGACGTCTCCCCGGATCAAGGTGGAGTTCTGCCACTCGAGCGGCTCTTCCAGGGTTGTCGAGACCACGTACTTCTGGACGCCGTTCATCTGCTCGGCGACAGGGTTCTCCTCAGGGTCCTGCTGCGGCCAGTACGCGGCCCATTCTTCGTAGAGGACGCGGCCCATCAACATAGCATCCGAGGCGGCGAAGCCCTCCCCAATCGTCTGGCCCATCTCGTCGTTGAAGTATGGGAAGTGCCACTGGTCCGGCGACTCCATGACGCCGTCCAATGACACAAACTCCGCTGCGATCACTTTCCTCACTTCGATCCTCCTTCGTCTGTCGGGTCGATTTCGTCTAACGAGGACTTCATCAGGCGCTCGCGCGCGGCGGTATCAGGAGTACGTTCTCGGACGTGAAGCCGGAGAGCTCGACCACCCTCCGGCGCAACCCTTCGGCCGCACCCTTGTCGTACGCACGGAGCATACACCTATGTTAACGGGCGCCGTGGCCGTGGCAACGCCCGATTCTCTCGCCGCTGAACGAAAGGCACGGCTCTGCCGGCGACGACGCGGGTTCTTCGGATATATAACGGGTCTTCGTGCCGCTTGCCCTCCTGAGGAGCTACAACCGAGAACTCATTAGCAGCGGACACGGTACTTACATTCCGGGGTAGGCTCGCGCGGGCGCTTCTGCACATTGTTCAGTAGCCGGTTGCCACCCCTTGGGCCCTTGGGTCGGCTCCTCCGGTGAAGCGGACCGGATCTCCGGCTTCGCCCGGGCCGTACTCGATGGTCAGGCAGTGGGCGTTGCCGAGCCCGTAATCGTCCACGAAGACGTCGTATCCCGAGGCCGTCAAGGCGTTACCCGCTGACGCCGGGATGCCGGAGTCCATCGCGATCGAGTTCGGTTCGACGAAGCTTATGCGCGGCGCGGAGATGGCCCGTTGGATGTCCATGTCGAAGTCGATGAGGTTCACGATCATCTGCGCCATGGTCTGCGGGATGTAGTAACCGCCGTGTGTCCCTAGGGCGATCCGGGGCTTGCCGTCGCGCAAGATGATGGTCGGCGAGATCCCGGGTAGGCGGTGGCGGCCGGGGAAGACGTCCAGCGGGTTACCCGCAGGCTCGAACTGCGAGTATGTGATGGAGTTGTTGATCCAGATGCCCGTTCCCTCGGGCATTACCTTGCTCCCGAAGATGTCACCCAGAGTCTGCGTCGCTGACACGACGTTGCCCTCTCCGTCAGCCACCACGAAGTGCGTGGTGTGCCCCTGTTCCCCGGCGAGAGTCGCCTGCTCGACCGGCTGCTCTCGGAGGCCTACTGGGAGCAACAGGCCGCGAACGTGGCATCGGCGACGGCATCTGTCGCCAATAGGGAGAGCGCCTCGATCGAGCAGGGTCGACGCTATCTCCGGATCGGCTGCGTATGCGGAGCGCTCGTAGTACGCCTGCTCCGTCACAGCCGCGTACGTGTCGAGGTAGGCGGCGCTGTTATGGCCGAGGGCCGCGGGGTCGAGCTTACCCATGACGCCGAGGCGGGTTAGCATGTTCCACGCGGTCGTCGGGGGAGGCGAGGTGACGATCTCGTTGCCCTTGTACTCCATGCTAATGGGCTCGCGCCACTCGGGGTTGTTGGCCTCCAGATCGTCCGTGGTCAGGAAGCCGCCGTTTTGCTGCGTCGCGGAGGCCATCGCCTCGCCCAGATCTCCACCGTATACCGCGTCAGCCCCCTGCTCGGAGATCAGACGAAGAGAACGCCCCAGGTCCTCCTGCACGAGGCGTTGACCCGCCGAGAGGGGCGTACCGCCGTCGCCGTATATCTTCTGGGCGTGCGGGGGAAACGTGTAGAACTCGGAGCCGATCCAGCCGGCGTTCTCCGCGTCGAGGACGAACCCGTCCTCGGCCTGCGCTATGGCGGGCTCCAGAAGGCGTGACCACCCGAGCTCGCCGTACTCCTCCCACAGGGCTTCCCAGTCGTTCACGGCTCCGGGCGTGGTGGCCGCGGGGGCGCCCTGCCGGTTCTCCAGGTGATCCGGCGCCGGCGGACGGAACGCGCCAGGGTCGAGCGTCTCGGGTGACCTGGTGGCCGCGCTGAGCGACCGCACCTCGCCCGTCCTGGCGTCGTAGACGACCATCGCCCCGTAGCCTCCTATGCCGCTCATGTACGGCTCGACGACGCCCAGAGAGGCCGCGACCGCTGCGTCGAAGGCGTTGCCCCCGTCCTCGAGGACCTCCAGGCCTGCCCGCGTGGCGAGCGGGTGGGCGGAGCTGACCATCCCGTTCGTACCGACCGCCGCACGCCTGGGCGTGCTGCTGCTGGCCCGGCCGTCCCGGGGCTCGGACCCCGCGACGGCCGTAGGGGGGTCGGGCTCGACGGCCGTCTCCCCATCCGCTGGGTTCGTCCCCGGGGATGAGGTCTGCTCGGGAACCTCGCCTTCGGCGGAGGTATGTCCCGCAGTGCTACCTCCGGGGGAGCTACCGCCTGTAGCAGA
>Ga0126314_10000720_pt1 | contig 15849 bp, 15 predicted proteins | sample Plot105B_FD_92535 | JGI IMG/M metagenome (GOLD analysis project Ga0126314, IMG submission 92535) | Serpentine soil microbial communities from UC McLaughlin Reserve, CA, USA - Plot105B | ecosystem: Environmental > Terrestrial > Soil > Grasslands | place: USA: UC McLaughlin Reserve, Lake County...
GCGGTCGAGGTCGGCCGCGCGCGCGCCGGCCTCGTAGGCGAAGAGGCCGCCCTCGGCGTGGAAGCGCGGCGCGAGAACCGCCGTCTCGAGCGGCATCCCGAGGTCGAGCACGTTCACGAGGGTCTGCAGGATGGCGGTCGGTATCCGGGAGGCACCGGGGGAGCCGAGCGAGATCAAACCCCCCTCCTCAGAGGAGACGATGGTTGGGCTCATGCTGGAGATGAGCCGCTCGCCGGGCGCGAGCGCGTGGAAGCCCCTGGGGTTGAGCTCCGGCTCACCTAAAGTGTTGTTCATCGGGATCCCCGTGCCCGGGATGACTAGCCCAGACCCATAGCCCATCGTTGCGGTGATGGAGACGGCGACCCCCTCCGCGTCAACACAGGAGATGTGCGTAGTCTGCGGCGACCCGAAGATGCGCCGGCGCTGCTGCTTGGCGTACTCCTCGCTCGTGAGACGCTGGGCAACTATCTCGTTCTCCGCACCGTCCACGTACGCGACCTCCCTGTCCCGGAGGGCGAGCCACATCGCGCCGGCCACAACCCTCGCGTAGTCGGCCTCGGATATTGCGGCCAGGTCGTAACCGGAGACTATCTTGAGCATCTGGGCGAGCGTCGGTCCCCCCGCGGAGGGCGGACCGTTGGTGTAGATCTCACCTGGGCCGTAAGCGACAGCGAGGGGCTCGCGGATGATGGCCTCGTACTCGGCGAGGTCCCTCTCGGTGATGATCCCGCCCACCTTGAGGATGTACTCCGAGAGGCGCCGCGCGAGCTCCCCTTCGTACAGGAGCTTCGCGCCGCCCTCCCCAATCGCCTCGAGCGTGTCCGCGAGCTCGGGAAACCGTACCTCTTCCCCTTCGAGGTAGACTCTATCCCCCTTGTAGAAGTTCTTGCGGGTCTCATCGGTGAGCCGCAGCACCTCCTCGGCGACCTGGAACCACATCGCGCTCGTCTTGCACAGCCTGAACCCCTCGCGGGCAAGCTGGATCGCCGGGCCGAGCGTCTCTTTGAGCGTGAGCCTCCCGTGCCGCGTGAGCAGCGCCTCCCAGCCACTTACGGCGCCCGGCACGGCCACCGACGCCCCGCCGACGGTCGAGTTCACCCCCGCCCCGTACTTGAGCACCACGCTCTGCGGTTTTCCGCCGGCCCCAAAAGCGGACGCCGGTAACCCCTGGCCCGGCATCGTGTCGTAGTAGTCTATGAGCTCGGCCTCCCCCGCCGGGGAGCGCACCAGCGCGAACCCGCCGCCCCCGATGGAGCTCAAAAGCGGCTCGGTGACGCTCACCGCAGCCGCAGCGGCCACCGCGGCGTCGGCGGCGTTGCCCCCGGCCCGGCATACCTCGGCGGCGGCCTCAGCGGCGTAAGGTGTGCCTGCAGAGGCCGCGAAGGTCCGGGTAGGGTTAACGCTATCCATTGGTGGGTATTCTATATGAGCCGTTCACCACGGGCCTCACGGGGGTGGAGAGCACTGGCAAGTGGTTCGATGACTACCTAGAGGTCCGCCGCCAAACCAGCGGCGTCGGGCTACCGGGCGGAGCCACGGGTCGCGGCCGACGGAGCCGGCCTTGTAACCCCGCTCGCTATAATCTCATACCTTTTACCTGCAAAAGAGCGTATTTTTTAACAACGAGACTTCGTGTTGACTTGTTAACGTCCCCCGTTGGCTATGATACGCCGCAGGCAGGCTAGCGGAAAGGGCACACGGCATTGGAAGGGGAGAACGCAGGAACCGGAGATGTGGGCTTCAACACGGCCTCGTACGAGGAGATCAAGGGCGCTGAGGTCGCCGACGTCTACTTCCACCGCACGATGGAGATCCTGCGCTACCGCGGGCTCGAGAGCACCCCGGTCCACGCCGAGGTGGCCTACAAGACCTCCGACCTCGAGGATTGGTTCGTCGTCGCGGGCCTCAACGAGGTGGCCAACCTTCTGGAGGATACCGCCGTGGAGGCGCGGGCGGTGCCGGAGGGTACGATCTGCCGGCCCAACGAGCCGGTGTTGACCCTCTCGGGGCCCTACGGCGCCTTCGCCGAGTACGAGACGGCGATCCTGGGGTTGCTGTGCCAGGCCTCCGGGGTGGCGACAGGCGCGGCCCGCTGCCGGCTCGCCGCAGGCGAGAGGCCGGTCATCTCCTTCGGGGCGAGGAGGATGCACCCGGCGATCACGCCGATGATCGAACGTGCCGCCTACCTAGGCGGCTGTGACGGGGTCGCCGTCGAGCTCGCCGCCAGACGCCTCGGCATCCCCGCGAGCGGCACCCTCCCCCACGCCCTCGTCCTGATCCTGGGCTCCACCGCCGAGGCCGCGAAGGCCTTCGACGAGGTTATCGCCCCGGACGTGCGGCGTACCATCCTCGTCGACACCTTCGACGACGAGAAGTTCGGCGCGCTCATCGCCGCCCGCGCGATACCGGACTCGATCTACGCCGTCAGGCTCGACACTCCCGGCAACCGCCGCGGCGACTTCCGCGACCTCATGCGAGAGGTCCGCTGGGAGCTCGACCGCAACGGTTTCGAGCACGTCAAGATCTTCGCCTCCGGCGGCATAGACGTCGAGTACATCCTGCACCTCAACCCGGTCTGCGACGCCTACGGGGTCGGCGGTGCCATCGCCGACGCGCCCATGATCGACTACTCCCTTGACATCGTCGAGGTCGCCGGCGAGGATCGCTCGAAACGCGGCAAGCGCGGCGGCCGCAAGCGTCTCCTGGAACTCAAGGACGGCTCACACCTGACCTTGCCCGCCAACGCACCCGTCCCCGAAGACGCCAGCGACCTTCTGGTGCTCCTCGAAGGGCCCGGCGCCGCAAACGTGAGCGTCCTGCGCGACCGCGTGCTGCAGCAGCTCTCCGGTGGGGCCTACACCCTCTGACGGCTCCGCTCCCCAGGCTACCCAGAAATGAACAGAAAAAGATCACCCACTTGCGCGATGCCACATCCGCGTTCGCGAGGAATCATTATTGGTGTACGTTGGTGTACGGCCGAGGGACCGGAGAGGACACGAGATGGAAGTCACGTTCGCCACCAAGTCACGCTCCCTCGCATGCCCGTTCTGCGAGGCACGTCAGCTTCGGACCTTCAGACACAACTCGGCCCGCTGCGACTCCTGGGGCGACCTCCTCAGCGGCGCGCTCCTGGAGACGCTGCAAGGCATCAGCCGTCTGCCCGACGCCGTAGGTAGCCACGCCTGCGAGTGCGGGCACCCGGAGATGCGTCTCCTACCTGAGGGCGTCTACCGCTGCCCGGCGGGCGACTCAGAGGTCCTGCCCGTCCAGCAACCGGACCCCTCCCCCTTCCGCGCCTTACCTATCCCCTGGATCTATGACCACGTAGTAGCTGCACTCCCCCTCCCCCACGTTGTCGAACCGGTGCGTCACGTCCGCCTCGAAGTACGCGCTGTCGCCCTCATCCAGGACGTACTCCTCGCCCCCAAGGATGACCCTCAGCCGACCCTTCTCCACGAGGAGATACTCCTCCACACCCCGGCGGTGCGGCGGAAACTCTCCGGCGGTCGAGCCCTCGGGCACGACGTTCTTTATGAACTCGAGCCCGCGTCCGCCGGATAAGCGCTGCCGCTCGAAGCCGGTCTCGGGGTCCCGCATGACCATGCGCCGATCCCGCGGCACCACGACGACCTCCCTACGCTCCTCGATGCCGACAAGCTGCATCAGGCTCACCCCGAGACCCTCGGCGACCTTGGCCGCGACCACCAGCGTCGGATTCTTCTCACCGCGCTCGAGCTTGGAGATCATGGCCCGGCTCACGCCGGACCGCTCAGCCAGCACCTCCAGCGTCCAACCCCGCCCGCGCCGCAGACCCCTGACGCGCTCCCCGACCCGCCAGGAGGAGACGTCCTCTGCCACGCCTCTCCCCCTTGTCTTACATTCGTTCATTTTGATAGAAATCAGTTTACCATGGTAGAGATACTCGGTTATGTAGTTGCGGCGGCGCCGTTCTTGGTGGCGGGCGTGGCCTTGCTCGGGCTGAGGTGGCCGGCGGCCTCGGCGGGGGTTGCAGCGCTTGTAGTGGCGTTGGCAGGGGCGCTGACGTGGCAGGGTCTGGATCCCTCGGGGCTCCCGGGCGCGTTCGTGGAGGGTTTGGGGACCTCGGGGACGGTCTTGTACGTGCTCTTCGGCGGCCTGTTGCTCTACAACCTGCTCTCGGCCGGCGGGGCGATCGAGAGCGTATCGCGCTTCCTGGGGAGGTTGGAGCCGGAGAAGGAGGCGTTGGCAGCAGGGGTGGTCGTCGGGGTGGCGCCGTTCTTCGAGTCGGTGACGGGGTTCGGGGTCGCGGTGGTGATCAGTGCCCCAATACTCCTCGCGGCAGGGTTCACGCCGCTGCGGGCCGCGGTCCTCTCCAGCTGGGGGCAATGCGCGGTGCCCTGGGGGGCACTCGGGGTGGGCACCGTGATCGGGGCTGACCTCTCTGGGATGAGCTTCGAGGCGCTGTCTGACTGGAGCGCCGTCCTCAGCCTCCCCCTCTTTCCCGTCTACGCGGGAGCGGCCCTCATGCTCGCCGGCGGGAAGCCGGGGGTGCGCCGGCGCGGGATGGAAGCTCTTGGTCTCGGGCTCCTCGCGGGGTCGGGCACACTGCTCGCGAGCGCGTACACGGTCCCCGAGCTTTCGGGGGCCGCCGGCGGGCTCGCAGCGACCGTCGCGTTCCTCGGCCTAAGGTGGCCACGCCTCCGGGACCTGGACGTCCCGACACGAGCGCTCCTTCCATACGCCTTCCTGCTCGTGCTGCTGTTGGCGGCCAACGGGGTCGGTTTCGTGAGGACGTTTGCGGAGGGCCTCGGCCCGGTCTTCGTGAGTCCCGGCTTGCCGCTGCTTCTCTCGTGTGCTTTTGCCGCGGCGCTCTTCGGACTCGGCGGTCCAGCGTTGTCCGCCGCCCTCCTCGGGACGTTCCGGCAGTGGCTCCCGACGGCGGGGGCAGTGCTCACGTTCGTCCTTGCGGGACAGGTGGTGGCGAGCTCCGGGGCCGCCGCCCTCCTCGCGTCAGGGGCGACGGCGTTCGGTAGCCTTTACGTGTCCGTGGCGCCCGCCCTGGGGGCTCTCGGCGGGTGGCTCACGGGCTCCAACGCTGCGTCGAACGCGCTTTTCATGCCACTTCAGGTGGAGGCGGCACGGGGCCTGGGCGTCTCGGAGTCGCTGACCGCGGCGATCCAGAACGTCTCGGGGAGCCACGCGAGCCTGCTGGCGCCGCAGCGCGTGGTCCTGGCCGCCACCGCGACGGGTCTGCTGGGGCGTGAGGGTCACGTTATGCGGGCGGCGCTACCCCCGGTGCTCGCCTCGGTGGTGATCCTGAGCCTCATCGGCCTGATCTTACGCTAGAGGATCGTAGGCCTCGGGCCGGCGGTTGGCGAGCGCCGGAAACTCGGCGCGGAAGCGGTCGAGGTAGTCGAGATCGAGGGTCGCGAGGGCGTGGCCGTCGCGGTCGGGGCACGTGGCGAGGACCGTGCCCCAGGGATCGACGATCGTGCTGCGCCCGTAGGTCCAGCGCCCGTCGGCCTTTTGGCCCCACTGCGCCGGCGCGACCACGAACGCCTGGTTCTCGATCGCGCGGGCCCGGAGTAGGATCTCCCAGTGGTCCTTACCGGTCTGCAGGGTGAACGCCGCCGGGACCGCAAAGATCTCCGCCCCCCGCAGCGCAAGGAGGCGGTACAGCTCCGGGAAGCGCACGTCGTAGCAGACCGAGAGACCGAGGGTCGCCGGCCCGGCCTTGGCGGTCACGATATCCTTGCCCGGTGCGATGTTCGCGCTCTCCAGGTACTCCCTGTCAGAGACCTTGACGTCGAAGAGGTGGATCTTCCGGTAGACCGCCGTCAGTTCACCGGAGGGATCGAAGAAGGTGGAGGTGTTGGACATCCGCTCCGTCCTGGGCTCTCCCTCGAGGATCGAACCTCCGAGCAGGTACACGCCCAGCTCGCGCACCAGACCACCGAGAAACTCCGTCGTAGGACCCGGCACCGGCTCGGCGTTCTCGTGGTAGACCTCGTCGAGCCCGTGACAGCTCCACAGCTCCGGCAACGAGACGAGATCGGCACCGGCGGAGACCGCCTCCCTGATAAGGGCCTCTGCCCTCTCCTTATTCTCCTCCTTGTCCGGCGTCGAGGACATCTGGATCGCCGCCGCCCGGATCTTCGGACCCTCCATAGAGCTCCTCCTTCGTAGCGCAGCCTCAGAGTAGCACGCGAAGCTCCTTCATCGCGTCTCCCCCCAGAGTGCGACCTCCAGGATGTGCTCTCTTTCGAGTCCCCGCAGCTTCAGGTAGTGGCGAGCGGCCTCCAAGATGGCGTCCAACGGCACGAGCCCGACGAGCTCGGTGGACTCGACCGATGCCCCGTGCTCGGCGGCCGCGGACCTGACAGCCTCGACGACCACCGGTATGGGGGTCTCCTCGAGGTCCGTAAGGTTCATCGAGACCTGCGCCCTACCCCCCACCTCAAGCCCGAGTGCCTTGACGCCCGGCAACCCGCCATCACGCTCCCTGACTCGCCGGGCCACCCTCCTGGCGACCTCCACGTCGTCGGTGCCGAGGTAGGCGTTGAAGGCGACGAGGAAGGGGCGGGCACCGACGGCCACGGCCCCCATGTGGGGGTCGAGCTCCGAAGGGCCGTAGTCCGGCTGCCAGAGAGGATCCCGCGCGCGGGCGGCGAGGCCCTCGTAACCACCACGGCGGACGTCGGCGAGGTTCCCGCGGTGTAGGGCGGTGGCGGCGGCCTCGTAGAGGTAGACGGGGAGACCGAGACTTCCGATCCTCTCGCCCGCTTGCCGGGCTAACTGCACCGCGTCTTCGAGCGTCGCTCCTTCCAGGGGCACGAAGGGCAGCACGTCGAGCGATCCCATCCTGGGGTGCTCGCCGGTCTGCGAAGCCAGGTCAATCTCGCTGACGCAGGCGGCGGCCAGGGCGACCGCCGCCTCCAGTACCGCCGTCTCTTCGCCGACGAAGGTCAGGACGCTCCGGTTGTGGTCCCTATCGGAGTGGAGGCCGAGGACGCGGACGCCCTTGACGGCGCGCACGGCGGCGACGAGGCGTGAGATCTTATCCGTGTCGCGCCCCTCGCTGAAGTTGGGGACGGCCTCGAAGAGCAAGGGGCGCACGGGGGTCCTATGCGGCTCCGAGGGCGCGGTCGAGGTGAACGGCGGCGCTTATGAGGGCGAGGTGGGTGAGGGCCTGGGGGAAGTTGCCTAGGGCCTCGCCGCCGGGCCCGATCTCCTCTGCGTAGAGCCCGAGGTGGTTGGCGTAGGAGAACATCTTCTCCAGGGCGAGCCGAGCCTCATCGAGGCGGCCCGCTCGCGTCAGGCACTCGACGAGCCAGAAAGAGCAGAGGCTGAAGCTCCCCTCGTCGCCGCTGAGGCCGTCGGGGGCAGCCTTCTCCGTCTTGTAGCGGTCGACGAGGGTGTCGTAGGTCAGCTCGCTCTGGATGCGCTCGAGGGTCGAGATCCAGCGGGGGTCGGTGGGTCCGACGAACTTCGTCAGGGGCATCAGGAGGAGCGAGGCGTCAAGGGCGTCGGAGCCGTAGTATTGCACGAAGCTCTTTTTCTCCGAGCTCCAGCCCTTCTCCATGATCTCCTCGTAGATCTTGTCCCGCTCGGAGATCCAACGTCCGTCCCCCGCTGGCAACCCCCGCTGGCGGGAGATGCGCCCCGCACGCTCCAGAGCGACCCAGCTCATGACGTTCGAGGAGACGAACTGCCGCTTGCCGCCCCTGACCTCCCAGATCCCGTGGTCCGGGTTCTGCCAGTTCTCGCTGAGCCAGCCGAGTATCCTGCGGAGGTTCTTCCAGAGGTCGTGGTCCAACGGGGCCCCATGCTTGTTGTAGAGGTACGCCGCGTCGAGGATGGCCCCGTAGAGGTCGAGCTGGACCTGGCTGTACGCGGCGTTGCCGAGCCTAACCGGCCGGGAATTCATGTAGCCCGAGAGGTGGTCCAGCTCCGTCTCCGAGAGGTCCTCGCGGCCGTCTATACCGTAGAGCGGCTGGAGGAGGCCGTCCCAGTCGCACTCGCAGCGGTTCCTGAGGTAACCCATGAAGTTGCGGGCCTCCTCGTCGAACCCGATGGAGATGAGGGCGTAGAGCGTGAAGGCGGCGTCGCGCAGCCAGGTGTAGCGGTAGTCCCAGTTGCGCTCGCCCCCGATCCTCTCCGGCAGGCCCATCGTGGGCGCGGCGACGAGCGCCCCGGTCGGGTCGTAGACCATGAGCTTGAGGACGAGCGCCGAGCGGTGCACCTCCTCCCGCCACCGCCCGCGGTAGGTGCTCTTGGAGAGCCAGCGCCGCCAGAAGTTCAAAGTGCTGCGCAAGAGCTCCTCGAAGTCGTAGCCCGAGAGCGGCTCCCCGGGGCGCTCGCCCTCTTCGATCTCCGCCAGGACGAACGTGGCCCGCTCCCCCTCGCTCAGCGTGAAGCGTGCCCCAGCCGCCCCCCTTGACCGCTGTTGCAGCAGCACCCCGGCCGAGAGCCCGAGAGAGACGTGGGACGAATCCTTCGACTCGAAGACCGCCCCCATCGCCCCGACGAAGGTGAAGTGATCCCTGCGCGCGTAGTCGAAGGCGGGCCGGCACTCGGCGTCGAAGGTCATCCTCCCGCGCACCACGCGCACGTTGCGCACCAGCCGGTGACGGTCACCAGGGGGCTCGAGTATCGGCATGAAGTCGATGACCTCGGCCATCGCTTCCGGAGAGAGGAAGCGCGTTAGCAAAACGTTGGTATCCGGCAGGTAGAGCTGCTGGCTGCGGAGGTAGTCGGCCGGGCGGAGGCTAAAGTGCCCACCCTTCTCGTCGTCGAGGATGGAGCAGAAGACGCTCGGGGAGTCAAAGGCGGGGAGACACAGCCAGTCTATGGTCCCGTTTCTCCCCACCAGCGCCGCCGTGTGGAGATCACCCACGATCCCGTGGTCCTCTATAGGCAGATAACCCAACCCTCACCCCTCATCTTCGCGCGCCCGGCTCGCCTTGAGATTTTATCTTACCGGCAAACGGGCACCGGAGGCCGCCTGCCGAGCGAAAGAGCAAGCGCGGACCGGGGAGAGATGACCGGCCCGCGATAGCTGGGATGAGGGGGAAAGGATCGCTCACCCCGCAGCGTGGAGACAAAAGGTAGCGTACGGCCCCGGGGGACGTTGTGCGCCGTCCTACACAACGAGAGGGCTGCGGGGTCAGAGACGCTGTTTCTGCGAAAAACCTCGCGGGTATACGGTATGTTGTTCGCGGTTCGATTCATGGTCAGCTAACGCGTGGAGGTAAAGCGTGGAAGAGATGCTAGGCGGCACCCGGATCACCTACCTTGGTCACGCGACCTTCAGGTTTGTGACCGCCGGGGGCGAACAGATCATCATAGACCCGTTCCTGACCGACAACCCGCAGACCCCAGACGCCCTGAAACGGGTGGGTGAGCTGGACACCATACTCATCACCCACGGGCACTTCGACCACTTCGCGGACGTGCTGCCTCTCTTGGGACAGACGGGCGCCACCGCGGTCTCCAACTTCGAGATCTTCGCCTACCTGCAGAGGCAGGGCGTGGAGAACGCGATGCCGATCCAGAAGGGCGGCACCATCCAGGTAGGGGGCATCAAGGTCACCGCGACCCACGCCTTCCACTCCTCGAGCATCGCCCTGGACGACGGCAGCCTGATCTACGGCGGCGAGCCGGTGGGGTACGTGATCGAGTTCGAAAGCGGCTTCAAGCTCTACCACTCCGGCGACACGGCGGTCTTCGGCGACATGCAGCTGATCGGGGAGCTCTACCGGCCCGACCTAGCCCTCCTGCCCATCGGCAACCAGGTCGTGATGAGCCCCTACGAGGCCGCCCACGCCGCGCGGCTGCTGGGCGTCCGGCACGTCGTTCCGATCCACTACGGGACCTTCCCGTTCGTCCCCGGCACCCCAGAGGAGTTCCAGCAGCACGTCAACGAGGTCGCCCCCGGCGTCACCGTCCACGTCATGGAGCCCGGCGACGACCTGGCGTCTTAGAGAGTCAGCTAGTCAGCACCTCAGCTCGCGCGCAGTAGGGCTAATGTACGATCCTACATAGCCTTACGTCATCCCTGACATAGCTACGAGCAACACGGTTCTCGCAGTCTCTCCCGTGGCTCCGACGGTATCGCCGCTGATCCCCCCGAAGGTCCGCCGCGCCATGTAGAGGGCGAACAGGGCCGTCAGGGGCGCCGATAGGCCGACGAGGGGGGCGAGACTACCAAGGGGCTGTAGGCAGGGCAGGGGGGCGAGCAGCGCCAGTGTTATGCCGACCACCCGGCGCGGTCCTGTGAGGACCCGGACGAACGGGACGGCGGAGGAGCTCGCTTCGGCAGGTTTGCCCAAGGCGAGCGTGAGTAGCATCGCCGAGCGGGCCGAGACCTCCGCGGCGAGCAGGACGAGCGCCGCGCGGGTGGGAGAATAATCAATGAGTGAGATCAGTGCGGCGAGCGCCGGGGCGTAGACGAAGAACAAAGCCCCGATCCCGCCCACGCCGACGCGGGCGTCCTTGAGCACAGCCCGCCGCCGCGCGGGGTCTCCCTTGACCATGAGGCCGTCGCCCACATCGAGTACACCATCGGTGTGGTGGAGGCCAGCCGCGAGAAGCACCCCTACGAGCGCCAGGGTGGCGACAACGCCGGGCGGCATAGCGTGGGACAGCAGGATAAGGAGCGCCCCGGGAGCTCCGGTAAGGAGGCCGACGAGAGGCAGGAGGTAGACGTTCTGGGCCGCCTTGTCTAGGGGGGAAGCACGGACGGGGAAGGCCGTAAAGAACGAGAGCAGCGCCCGCACCTACTTGACCCTTAGCCCGATCCCGGCGATGCACAGGTGGACCTGCTCGGCGGCCGTGGCGGCCCGCTGGTTAGCGAGACCGAGACGGTCCCGAAAGGTCCTTGCTGCGACGCTTTGGGGTACGATCCCGAGCCCAACCTCGTCGCTCACCAGTATCACGGGTGTCGCGAGCGCTGTCGCGCCGTCCAGGAAACGGTCGAACTCCTCGAGGCTCGCCTCCTCGTCCTCTCCGGCCAGCATCCGCGCCGAGACCCAGAGCGTGAGGGAGTCGAGCAACACTGCGCCCCACCGGTTTGCGTCCTCGAGGATCGAAGCCAGGTGTCCGCCGCCGAGCTCGAGCGTCCCCCAGCCGGCCGGCCGCCGCTCGCGGTGGAGCAGCACGCGGCGTTCGAGTTCTCCATCCCGGCTCGCGAGTGCCGTGGCTACGTACAACACGCTCTCTCCCCCCAGCGTCGCCGCAAGCTCCTCGGCGAGTGCGCTCTTCCCGCTGCGGGCGCCGCCGAGGATGAGCGCGCGGACGGCTATAGCTCCTCCCGCATTCCGGCCAGCAAGCGCCGGTTCTCGTCCGCACCCCGCACCGCCACCCGAAAGTACCCGGGTCCGAGGCCGGGGAACAACTCGCAGCCCCGGACGAGTATCCCCCGCCGGGTCAGCCGTCCGGACAACCCCTCCGGCCCCTGGACGAGCATGAAGTTGGCCGCACCCGGGAACGGGGTGAGCCCAGGCAAGGCTTCGAGGCCCTCGAACAGCTCCTCGCGCAGCCGCCCCACCTCGGCCACGGAGGAGTTCGCGAAATCCACGTCGCGGACGGCGGCGGTTGCTGCGGCGGCCGCAACCGTGTTCACGGGCCACGAGGGTTGGAACTGCTGAAGTAGTCCGGGGTCTGCACACACTAGGCAACCCAGCCGCAGACCGGGTATCCCAAAGAACTTGGTGAACGAGCGCGCAACATAGAGGTCTCGGCTCGTCTCAGCGACCACGCTGATCTCGGGGACGAAGTCGGCAAACGCCTCGTCTATGACCAGGACAGTGCCGCTCCCGGCCACGCGCTCGGCGATCTCGAGGACCTCCTCGCGGCCGCGGAAGTCCCCCGTAGGGTTGTTCGGGTTGCACAGGAAGACCAGGCTCACCCCGTCGAGGTCTTCGAAGCAGCCGGGATCGAGGCGAAAGCCGTGCTTCCGGCGCCGGGCCACCCGGCGTACGGGTTCGAGTCCACCGGCGCGCGCAGCCGCAGCGTACTCGGAGAAGGTCGGCTCCAGGATCAACGCTCTGCCCCCGGCGCGGGCGCCGCGTGCCGCGAGGAACAACGCCTCGGCGCCGCCGTTGGTCGGCAGGATCTTCGCCGGCGAGACGCCAAGGTAGGATGCCAGTGCTTGGCGCAGCCGATGATATCCCGCGTCCGGGTAGCGGCCGGCCTCCTCCCGGAGCGCCCGTTGCGCCTCCTCCATGGCCTTCGAAGGTACCCCGAGCGGGTTGATATTCTGGCTGAAGTCCAGCAGATCCCGCTCCGACACGTCTAGGGACCTCGCGGCGCTAGCAGCGTGCGCCCCGTGGTGGCGTCCGCCGGAATGCCTCACCCAACCCTCAACCACGTCTCGAGACCTCCTGGAGGACCGCGGCCCCGGCGAGAAGCGCACAGCAGGCACGCATGATCTCCACGGCGCGGCCGATGTCCTCGGGCTCGGGACACCGACCTTCGCCGAGGATCGGCCCATTCCTGACCACGCCGCCGTAAGAGCTGGTCCCGCCGAGCCTGAGGTCGAGCGCACCCGCGAAGGCGGCCTCGGCCCAGCCGGCGTTGGGGCTCGCCGTCAACGGGCCGTAGCGCCACGCCACCCCGAGCGTACGGACCGCCCTCCCGGAGACTGCCGCAGCTCCGAGGGCAGTAGCCCGGGCTGGCGCAAGGTTGGCGAGGTCATCGAGCCTGGCCGGGGCCCAACCGAGCTCTTCGTAGGGGCCTATCCGGTAGCCGACCATCGAGTCCAGGGTGTTGATGGCCCTGTACGCCAGCGCGCCAGGCGCGCCGAGGAGGAGCCCGTAGAGCATCGGGGCGACGACGCCGTCGCTCGCGTTCTCGGCCACTGATTCGACCGCAGCCCGGGCGACCTCCGAGGCGGAGAGGCCATCCGTATCGCGGCCGACCATCTCGCTCACGTCGGCGCGGGCCCGGTCGAGATCCCCGTTTCGCAGCTCCCGCTCGACGGTCCCGGCGGCCGCGGCGAGGCCTCGCATGGAGAGGGGGGTGGAGATCAGGAAGGCGCCCAGAACCGGCCTGACGGGTCGAGGGGCGACGAGAAGGATTGTCCAGGCCGCGAGGTAGACGACGGCGGGGAGCGTGATCGCCAGGGCGATACCGGCCAGGCGCCGGGTTCGAGGGTCCTTCAGCTTCAACGCTCGCTTTTCGCAGGCCGAGATCGCACGCCCCATCCAGACCGTCGGGTGAACGGCTTCGGGCGGCTCGCCGACGAGCGCGTCGAGGAGCAGCGCCCCCGCGACCTCTCCTCCGTGCCCGGGCGTCATTCTGCGCGGGGTTTCGGCTCGTCGGGGGCGCTGGATCGTCCGCGGATCAGGCCCACCACCGCTCCGGCGGACCCCACGATGAGGCAGCGCAGAACGAGGTTGGCCATGGAGCGTCCTAGGTCCCTCAAGACCGGGGGTTGGAGGTCGTCCTCGATCTCGGCGGCCGGGGGGAGCGGCGGCGGCTCGACGAGCCGCCCGGCCACCTTCTCGTTGTAGGCGACTATGCTCGGGGTGGCGTCGCTCGCGTAAACGCGTATCTCATCGGCGAACACTGTGGCGTTGAGAGCCGTCGCAACGAAGAGGGCGAACCCTGCCATGACGGCCACCGCGGTCGCCGCGAGCACGCAGTCGCGCAGCAGCACCGAGCGGTAGGGAACGCCCGGCTCCGCGCGGGTCGGCCGTGTCCTGATGGCGGCCAGGATCCCGAGGAACAGGACGGTGGTGAGGACCAGCTGAGTCCGGAACTCCTCGATGGCGGTGAGGATCCAGTCAGGTATCGTCTGCGGGTCTAAAAAGAGGAAACGGAGGTCCGCGGCGAGCGCCACGACCACCGCGATGATGCCGTAGAAGAACCCGATCCTGAGCGGTCCCAAACCGTCCCCCGAAGATCAAACTCGGCTCCAAGAGCCCAGGATACAACATCGCGCATCCCGCTTTTGTGAAACAGTGATCAGCTAGTCAGCACTTCGGCTAGTCAGGTTAGAGATTCTTACTGACGAGCTGAAATGCTGCTTAGCCGCCTCTATGGCGATGTCCTGAAAGCTGCCGAAGGCAGCGTGCTGACTATCTTGACTGGCTTTCACGCGATGGGCTCCGTGGGGATCCTGCGTCCCCGCAGGAGCAAGAAAAGGCCGAAGAGCACCACGCCCCCGCCGAGCACCGTGGCCACGCCGGGCCTCTCGGAGAGTATGAGCCAGGCGAGGAGCGCGGAGACGACCGGCTCGGCGAGGACCGTCCCCGAGACGACCGAGGCCTCGACGTAGCGCAGCGCCCAGTTAAAGACGGTGTGGCCCATGATCTGGGGCCCAAGCGTGATCGCCCAGAGCCAGAACCAGGTCTCATCCGAGTACCCCCAGAGATGGACGTCCCCGACGAGCGCCACCGGCAAGAGCGCGAGCGCGGCGGCGGAGTATACAACCAACGAGTAAGGCAAGACCCCAATGCCTCCGGTCCGGGCCGAGCGTCCGATCAGGACGTAGACCGCCACCGTTACTGCCCCGACGAGGGCCAGGGCGTTGCCAAGGGGGGCCGCCGACCTCACGGAGTCGTCGCCCGCGATAACCACCGTGCCCGCCAGGGCGGCGAGGATCCCTACGAAAGAGAGCGGCGAGGTGCTCTCACCGAAGGCCACGTAGGCGAAGATCGCCACGAACACCGGCTGGGTCGAGACTAGAACGACGCTCGCCGCCACGCTAGTGTGCTCGAGCGAGGAGATCCAGAACCCGAAGTGCGCCCCGAGCGCCACGCCGGAGGCCACCCCGACGCACAGGTCCCGCCCTTTCGGGAACCGCTCCCGGCGCACGAGAGCCGGCGGCAACAGCAGCGCGGCCCCGAGCGCACAGCGCCAGAAGGCGATGGCGATCGCGGGCGCCTCAGCCAGCCGAATAAAGATGGCCGCCGCCGAGACGGCGAGCACCCCGGCGGCTACGGCCGGGAGCGCGAGCCTACCCCGTACCTTATCCTGTACCAAATCAGCGCCCCTGCCTCCCTTACGAACTGCCCGCGCCGCGACCACCGCACGCGCCACATCGGGCTGCCGTACACCGGCTCCGCCCAAGCCCTGAGCCCCGCTCGCTCAAAGGCCGCCACCGCCCGGACGCAGTGCAGCGGGTCAGTCACCGCCAGCACGGCATCCACCCCGAGCTTCTCCGCCATGCCTGCGACGAGCCGCGCGGAGTCCCACGTGTTGAGCGCCCGGTCCTCGAGCACCACGGCCTCGTCCGGCACCCCCTCCTTGCGCAGCACGCGTCCCATCACCTCCGCCTCGGCCGGCGGATGCTTCCCGAGCCCGCCAGTCGGTACGAGAAAGCCCACCCTTCCTTGCTCGTAGAGCCCGGCGGCGTGTCGCACCCTGGCTTCCAGTGTCCTGCTCGGCCTCCCGCCTGGTAACACCTCCGTGCCGAGTACCACGGCGACCTTGGCCCCTTCCTCGGGGGCAGCCGGCAGCATCCCGCCCCGGTAGACCTCGACCAACCTTCGGAGCTGTCCGAAGACACCACCTGGGGGTTTAGGGCTCAAGGCGCGGCTCCGCGCCGTGCCCGGTACAGGTCCTCCGGCGAGTTCACGTTCATCAGGAAGAGGTCCGGTTCCCCGAACCGCCGCAACTGTTCCTCCACGTACTCCACAGGATCCAGCGCCCCCAAGAACTCGCGTACGGACCGAACACCGCCGTCGAGCGCCGACCGCACTTGCGGCAGTATCCGGCGGTCGTAGGCCGCGCACAGGGGATGCGCCCTGCCCCCGTACCGCGGCACCACCGCGCACGCGCCGCGCTCCTCGAGCCGCTCCAACAGAAAACCGACCAGCTCCCCCGGCAAGAAGGGCAGGTCGCCGGCGGCCACGAAGACCAGCC
>Ga0126314_10000722_pt1 | contig 15844 bp, 10 predicted proteins | sample Plot105B_FD_92535 | JGI IMG/M metagenome (GOLD analysis project Ga0126314, IMG submission 92535) | Serpentine soil microbial communities from UC McLaughlin Reserve, CA, USA - Plot105B | ecosystem: Environmental > Terrestrial > Soil > Grasslands | place: USA: UC McLaughlin Reserve, Lake County...
CTTCATAAATCGATTTCAACTCGTTTACCAACACTGCTACGGACCACATGTCTATTACGATGTGGTGCGCAACAAGCATCAATACTCGATCTCCGCCATTCCTGGTAAACAAGGCGAGACGAATCAATGGTCCACTTTCAAGATCGAACGGCCGGCGCGCCTCGCTCGCTAGTCGGCTACGTAAATCAGTTTCCGACAACGCAGAAAGATCTTCTTCTTGAAAAAACAGTGTGACCGTATCCTGAATAACTTGTGCCGGCTCGCCGCCGTGCGATTCAAATCTGGCCCGGAGCATCGGATGGCGATCAACGAGCGCCTGAAAGGCACTTCTCAGGATCGCAGCATCAACCTCGCCACGCAGCCGCGCCGCACCCACCACATTGTAGGCGGCACTCTGAGGTGCTAAACGATGCAGGAACCACAGCGCAGCCTGTCCGTCCGAGAGTGAAAACGCGGTTTCGGGCGTAATCACCGCAGGCTGAACAATCGGCCGCGGATGAGGCTGTTGGCACTGATCGAAGACGCGTTGTGCGATATCGGAGACGCTTAAATCGCTAACCAGAGTCGTTACCGGAAGCACAGCTCCGAGGTTCGCTTCAATCGAATGGGCCAACTCCATGCACGCCAGCGAGTCCATTCCGTAGCGCACAACGGGCGCGTCGCAATCAATCTCGATGCGAGTGACACCTACCACGGCTGCGACTCTCGCGGCGATCCATTCTCTGGTCGCTTCGAGATCGATAGGCGCCGTTTCAACTGTCTCGATCTCCTGCTCCTGTGAATGCCGCCACTGGTACAGAACTCGGAGCTTTGCTTCGAGAAAAACTTTTTTCATTGCCTGACGTCGAATTTTTCCGCTCGACGTTCTCAGCAATGTGCCAGGTTGAATGAGGGCTACATGGAAGAGTTGGAGGTCGTGCTCTTCGGCCACCCTGCGTCGAACACTCTCGACGACCTTGGGCAGGTCGTCGCCTCGATAATTTCTCGCGACTTCATGGACGATGATGAGACGTTCGTCACCTTCAATCTCTGTCGAGAACACTACGCCTTCACCTGGTCGCAAAGCGCGACTGCACTGTCCCACCGTATGCTCGATGTCTTCCGGATAACAGTTACGACCGCGAATTATGATCAGGTCTTTCAGGCGACCTGTGATGTATAGCTGTCCACCGTCGGTGAATCCGAGATCGCCGGTGCGCAAATATGGTCCGGCGCCAGTAGACAGGTGTGCCCGGAAGGTACGGTTCGATTCTTCAGCCTGGTTCCAGTAGCCCTGAGCCACGCTTTCACTGGAGACCCAGATTTCTCCTACGAGACCTCTCTCGCAGGCAGTGTGCGATTCAGGATCTACAACCACGACCTGGTGCTCCGGTGCGTAACCACAACCGACCAGACTGCGAACGTCCCGTTCGCCTTTCGAGGCTGAAACGACCAGGGTTTGGTCCAGCGCGGTGCGCTGGAAATACTGCACCACCGGCTTGGTGTGTCCCGGGCCTCCGGAAACAAACAACGTCGCCTCGGCCAGTCCGTAACAAGGGAAGAACGCCTCGCGTCTGAAGCCGCACGGTTCAAAAGCTGCGCAGAACCGATCGAGCGTCTCGCGGCGAATCGGTTCGGCCCCGTTAAAAGCTACGGTCCAACTACTGAGGTCCAGTGTCTCGCGCTCCTCGGGACTGATCTTGCGGACACACAAGTCGTAGGCGAAATTTGGACCACCGCTCGTTGTCGCCCGGTATCTTGAGATTGCTTCAAGCCACCGGAAAGGTCTTTGCAGAAACGTCATGGGCGAGAACAACACACACTCGGCGGCCGCGTACAATGGCTGAATCACATTGCCAATCAGGCCCATGTCGTGAAACAGCGGCAACCAACCAACAATGATCGAAGTTGACGATTGGCCAAAAGCGCGCTGAATCAGCTCCTCGTTGTGCAACAAGTTGCCATGACTCACCATCACGCCTTTCGGGTTGGCAGTTGACCCTGATGTGTACTGTAGAAAAGCGAGTGTGCTCGCATCCGCGTTAAGGTCACGCCACTCGCCGGCCCAGTCAGACTCGACACGATCGGCAGCAATCCATTGGAGAGCTTTGAGATCCGGATAGTCGCCCAACCCCGATTCGATTTCTGTGATCACGCCTTGAGTGGTGAGTGCGATCGCGGGGCGTGCGTCGTAAACAACTGCTCGCAACCGATCCAGATTACGGTTTTGACGTGGAGGATACGCGGGAACAGCGATCGCGTTTGCAAAGAGGCAGCCAAAGAACGCGGCAATGTAGTCGAGCCCCGGAGGAAACAGCAGCAATACTCTCTGGCCGCTGGCATTTGCGTTCTGCAAGCGCGCGCCAATTGCGCGCGCACGCTGGTCCAGGTCGGCGTAAGAAAAGTTTCGTTCCGGTGTCGCGCCTTCCGAAAGGAAAGTATAGAGCCTTCGTGGGCCTTCCGTTTCCGCTCGCGAGCGCAGAAGTTCCACAAGGCTTCGCCATTCCAAACGAAAGGTTGACGAATGCCCGCCAGGCACTGAGATAGTCGCGTCCATCTTATAGGTGTGATCAGCCTTGGTTTGTGAAATCCGTGGCTAAGGAATGCTAAGCGGAGACGGGCTGACCAATGAGATCGAGATCGTCCGGAACAGCAAACCGCAGCTCGCTGTTACAAAAGTTCTTCCATTCTTCCGTGACTTTATCGAAGACCACATCCTCGTTAGCCCAGATCGATCTGGTGACGGAATAATCGCCGTGCAGGAACACAACGTTGCCGTCGTCTAGTGGTTGTTTTCCGTTCGAGTCAGTGCCGTTCTCGGCCCACGCTGGATAGCGGCGAAGATCTTTCAGATAGACTGCGGAACAATATTTACGTTCAGGCGAATTCGCATCTGCTCCTTTGAGCTCCGCCTCCGCACGCCGCAAACCCTTCACTACATCAGAACGTCCGGCAGCCAGGGCAATCATTTGTGGCGTGCGCAGATCGCGTCCAACCAGAAATGGATCGGCGCCGCGCTCAAGCAGCAGCTTCACTATCTCCAGGTCGCCCTTACCTGCGGCCCAATTCAAAGGCGTCCATCCTTGTTTGTCCTGCTGATTCACTTCCGCTCCAGCTTCAATTGCTTCTCGAACGGAATCTTTGTTGCCTGATTTAACCGCCTCGATCAAATCCATTTCACTCATAAAGGTCTCCCATTCTGCATGCTGTAAATCTGTAATCCTGTCTAAGCGATCAGTTGCGACACGTGCGCGGATAATTGCGAAACGGTTGGGAATTCATAAACGTCGCCGAGATTGATCTCCGGGTGCAACTCTTCGCGCAGCCTTCTCAAAAGACGAATCGCCAACATTGAATCGCCACCCACTTCGAAAAAGTTTGCCTCGACGTCGACGTCTTCAATCGTCAACAACTCCAGCCACATCGCATGGATCTGCTGTCGAACGGTCGTTGATTGGCTGGACTGAACTGGTTCGATGACGCGCGTTTCACTGGCCTCGAACAACGCCTCGAGCTGACGCCGGTTCACCTTGCCGTTTGCCGTTAGCGGTAGCTGGTCCATGCGCGAGAATCGGGTCAGAGACAAAATCTTCGGCAGCATCCGATCGCACGCAAATTGTCTCACCTGTTGTTCAGTGATCTCTGATCCGTTGCACGTAAAATAGCAGCCAATCAACGCTCTGCCATCGTCGTCGACGGAATTCCATGAGGCACACGTTACCACCGCCACGTCTCGCAAAGACGGATGCTCTGAAATCACACTCTCCAGCTCGTCGAGCTCAACACGATAACCTCGGATCTTTACCTGCCGATCCTTTCGTCCCATCAACTCGAGATCACCACTCGTAAGCCACCGCCCGAGATCGCCGGTCCGGTACGCGCGCTTCCCCTCTATCAAGCAGAACGAACGATCAGTTGCGTCGCTATTGACGTATCCCCGTGCCAGCCACTCAGACACAATAACTACTTCGCCAATCTCTCCGGTTTCGCATTGTCTATCAGCCTCATCGAGGACGAGCACCTCCGTGCCGTCGATTGGCCTGCCGACAGGAACGTTAACTGAGCCGGGGCAACGCGCTTCCGGAATCGGATAGAACAACTTGATAACCGTCGACTCGGTTGGTCCGTACAAGTCGAACAGCGACATCGAGGAGCCCAGACGATTCCGCCAGGTCTTGACGTCCTCCCAACGCAGCATCTCGCCTGAAATCAGAACCGATCTCATGTTCTGAAACGCGCGTTGCCGCAAGTCATCGTCACGCAGCTCGAGGATCGAGCGCAGCAGAGTTGGCACGCAGCACATCACCGTCAGTCGCGACTTCGCGGCCCATTCGACAAACTTTCTCGGATCAATCACCGTGTTAGGGCCGGCGATACACACGCACGCGCCACAGATCAGGGGAACGAGAAATTCTTTGAGCGAGAAATCGAACGAGAGCGGCGCGATCTGGCTGAATCTGTCGGTTTCCGTTACCGAAAACTCTTTCGCGTGCCATTTCAAATAATGCAGCAAACTCCGATGACTGCCACGCACGCCCTTGGGACGGCCTTGGGAACCCGAAGTAAAGATGATGTAGCAGGCATCATCATCTTCCTGGTCCAACACCGGTGAGCGCTTCATTTTTGACGGCGTTCCGTTACCTGAAGGGGCGTCTTCGAGGATCACAGGTTTCGAATTGATGACGTCAACCGCAGCAACAGTGCGATCTTTCAGCGCGCCCTCTGTAACGATAATGCTCGGCGAGGAACTTTGAATCATCCATTGCAACAGCTTCACCGGCGTATTGGGATTAACCGGCACAACCACTCCGCCGGCATTCCAAATTCCGAGAATAAGCGGAAACGTTTCAAGTGAGCGCTCCTGAAAAATCACCACTTTGCCACCCGGCTGAAGGCCAAGGTTTTGCAAGCCACGACCGATCAGAAGTGCATCGCTTTTTAGCTGTCCGTAAGTCAGACGCTCGCCATCACACTCAACGGCAATCGCATCAGGATTCCGTTCGGCCTGTTCAAAAATAAGTTGCTCGATTCTTGTCATGTCCCTACTTGAACGCGATCACATCAGTGTTGAGATAGTCGATGCGCTGAATCGAAAACAGTGGCTTGCTCATCTGAGTTCCGATGTTCTCGGGATCGACCGACCCATCAATCGGATTGGTCCGGAGTAAGACTCCCATGCCAAGCATCCATTGCAGACTGCTTCGCATACAATGGCGGGCTGATTCCGGAATGAGTTTTTCGAGCCGGCCAAATGAGATAACCGGTTCTTTTCTCATAATTTCAAGTATCGCCTCGCAAGTCTGTCGATTGCCTTCGGGCACAACAATCTCGATAGGAAATATGGGATCGTCAAGTGTGATCTTCGCCTCCCGAATCTGAACCGGTACGGCGATGATTAGCAGTTGCTTGGCATCAAAGCCCACTTCAGTGGGCACTGAACTTTCGGTGAGGCCCGTGAAAGGAGAGATTAATTCTTTATACAACTCAAATGATTCCGCACCTCGCTGAAAAGGAGGCCGATCCGATTCACGAAGCATGCATGTGTGCCAGAATCGAGCTGCGAAATCCGTGAGGCCGATTGGTTCGCGCTTGGCGCCGCCATTGTTCGCGCACTCATTGACAATCGATTCGAGAAACTCGGTGTATCGATTATTCGAAAAATTCTCTAAGGCATGGGCGCGGCTCTGTTCGCGAAAACGCTTAAGCAACTCCTCGTCTTCAAGCAACGACACGATCCGGTTTATTGCTTCCCACCAGTTAGCCTTAACTCCGGAACCAGTTATCACGGTGCTAACGTGATAACCAGTTTCGCCATGCAGAATCGTATCCTTCAAACCGCCCCATCTGGTTCCAACCACCGGCGTCCCGCACGCCATTGCCTCCACCTGTGACAAACCGAAGTTCTCATCGTGATGAAGAGTCATGTTTACCAGCACATCGGAAATGGCGTAGAGATTCCGCAGTTGCGCTGTGCTTTTGCGGCCAACGAAATGTATTGATTCGGTGCTCAGATCGAGCTCTCTGATAAGCTTCATCATCGTTGCCGTCAGGCTCAACGAATAGACTCCCATGCCGGTAAACGGAACATTCGCCATCTCACCGGCTACCACTAGATGAAGGTTAGGGATTAGGTCCTGGAGGATGCTGAACATGCGGAGCAATGTATGCAGGTTTTTTTCGATAGTGATTCGCCCGGCATAAAGAAGGATACGATCGTCCTGATTGAAACCCAGTTCAGTTTTGATTTTTCGCCGTTCAGTTTCGTCAGCAGGGTAGAAGACCGACTCGTCAACTCCGAACGGCATCTTTCGCATTTGCACGTTACTGAAAAACTTTCGCGCGATCTCAAGGTCGGCCGTGCAGTTTCCAACCAGCATGTCAGTTGATTTCAAGTTACCGGCAAAGGCTGCAAGTTCCATTGCTCCGCGCGACATGGTACCCATTAAAAAACCAACGAGCGGCGGGTGCCCACCGATCCGTTCTCTCGACTTCAGTATGCTCTCGTCGATTCGACCCACTAAGAGATCGCAACTCTTGATGAATTCCTCACCCAGGTGTCCCTGACTGGTTGATAAGTCCCAGAAGTACTCGAGTGGCTGGTAGACGACTTCGTGACGTTGCCCGAGCGTTCGCTTAAGCCCTCCAAACACGTGTTTGAGACTATCCATGCCAAAGTTTTCTGCAAGCATGCCAATTTTCATGTTGTGTAAGAGGAAGTAATCGACCAGAGTCGGAGTTAAGTAGGAATGGGTAGTGACCTAATTTGAAATTCATCTCTGTGCGAAAAGAGAATTCGAATCAGGGGGCAACCCCATGAGTGGGTTTCTACATTGAGGAGCTATATGCGAGTCGGTGTTCTGCCGGCTTAGCCGAGACCTTATTAACTAATGCTCTATCCACCACGATATGGGTCTGAAAAGTCACTGTGTTCAGAAGTATTCTGACGCGATCTGAGTCTCGCATTCCCCGTTCAAAAACGCCGCAGAAGTTTTTGAACCGGCCGTTGTTGATGACTACTTCATCACCTGGCTTGAGTTCATCCATGGTTTTCACAAAACCATCTGCTCCAATTTGCAATCGCACCAGCTCAATGATCTCATCAGCAACCGGCACGGGCCGATCGTTGCAGCTGACCAAACTATGGACTCCTCTGGTATAACGCACGCGGTGGAAGGTCTTGTTGTAAGTGAAACGACTGAAGATGTAACCCGGGAACAGCGGCTTCACAAGGTGAGTGGCCTTACCTGTGAATTCGTTGAACTTATTCACTCGTAACTTAGGACTCAGAGTTTCAATTCCCCAGGTCATTAGATTTGTGCTGGTTCGATCTTCCTGTTTCGGGCGAGTGTGGACCACATACCAGCAAAGACTTTCTGCGTTTGCTCCCGACATATTTGACACCTTTGTTTACTGCGCCAGGTTGAGGAAATGGGGGAACGACTGATCAAGCGTCCTAATCTTTGTAAATCAGACAAAGCTGCCGCACTTTGAACCGCATGTTCTTGCTGCGAATCAAAATTTGCTGAACTCGGTCCGGGTGCGATGTCCGGCACTGCCGAGTAAATCGGCAGGGGCATCAGTCAAGGTTAGTGTCTTAGCGAAGACTCACGACGAAACTACAGCGGCCGTGAACTCGCTCTCGTTTCCTGCTGGTTTCTGCTGGTCGGGTCTGGTTGTGATTTCTCGAAGAACATCTGACATTCATCGTCGGGGAAAGTTAAGGAGTTGAACGCTTGAGCAAACAGCCCTTGAGTTTTCTATTGTGACTCCTGTCGCGTGCTCCTTAACTATCCCATTGACGAATCGGCCACATGTTGAAACCACCTAGCGCGTAAACTGTTCAATTAGGTTCATCGTCTGACAAAGCCCGCGTTGCGCCAAGCATCGCTTCAGTGTTTTCACCCGTTCGATTGGCCCTGTAGATAATGCGCCCGTCCGCACCCTTCTGCTCCACAATCAAATCCTGAGCGACGAGTTCGGTTACTGCTCGAGAGACAGTTCGCGTTTCGAATCTTATCTTTTGATTAAGCAACCACCATTCCACTATTCCATCCAGCGTGTCGCCAGCGTCAGGATGATCGACGAGATACCTGAGAATGTAACGACGGGCTTGCCCTTTGTCTTTGCTTTGATTGCTCATTCCTACCCAGCATCCATGCATTTACCGTGCAATCAAAAGCAGTAGAGGGCTCTGCTGTCGATAAGCCCTAACCTGGGTCATTCTGCCCACGGTCGCCAGCTCTTGTTCAACTACTGCTTTGAATTTCATGAACTTACCAGTGTGGCAAACTTAACCTGCTTGAGACGAGTGATTGCCTCGCCTTACTGAAGTTAAGCCACCCTGAACTTTTGAACATCGATCTTGTGCTTCCGCACGAGTTCCCAAAAGGTCCGCCTCTCCTTATGTGCTGCTTGCGCAGCTTGGGAAATATTTCCTCTGTAGGCGGTAAGAAGTCTCTGGATGTATTCAGTCTCGAACTTAGAGATGACCTTTACCTTCATTTCCTGAAATGATAGTTGCGTCAGATGGTTGTTCTCGCCCGGCAATACGATCTGATCTTCCTGAACGATCTTGCCGGTACCGAGGACCGCTACGCGCTCGATCACGTGTTCCAGTTCGCGGACATTGCCAGGCCAGCTATAGAGCAACAATTTACGCTGCGCTTCCGGAGAAAAAGTGACTGCCGGGCTATTTAATTTTGCTGCGTACTGGGCCAGGAAGTGGCGCGCCAGCAGAATTATGTCGGCAGAACGCTCGCGTAAAGGCGGTAGAACGATCGGTACAACATTTAATCGATAGTAGAGATCCCGGCGGAGTGTTCCAGCCTCAACCTCTGCTTCCAAATTTGCGTTCGTCGCCGCGACGATGCGTACATCACCTTGCAACGACTTCGTGCTGCCAAGCGGACGGTATTCTTTACTCTGAAGAAAGCGTAACAATTTGACCTGGGCCAGCAACGGTAAAGAATTGACCTCGTCCAAAAAGAGCGTCCCTCGCTCTGCTTCTTGAATCAAACCAACTCGAGATCCGCCGGCGCCGGTAAATGCTCCACGTTCGTGACCAAACAATTCATTCTCGATCAACTCCACCGGAATGGCGCCGCAGTTTACCGGAACGAATGGTTCGCCGGCCCTTGGACTCAGATAATGAATCGCGCGACCCACTACCTCCTTGCCGGTTCCTGTCTCTCCCGAAATCAACACTGAGGAATCAGACTTCGCAATCAAAGGAATCTTCGCCGTCTCGTTGAGAAAGCTCGCGCTCTGACCAATGAGTTGCCGCAAACCTAGTTTCTGGGTGAGAGTCTGGAGTGTCCTCTGCTCCTGGGCCACTTGATTAAGCAACCGGCGGATACGCACAAGGACCTCGGAGTCGCGCAATGGTGGAATAATAAAATCGGCCACGCCTGGTTGCACCAGCTCTGTCAACTCCTCCTGCTCCGCCTCAACCACGACCACGATCGGAGCCAGCGACGATCCTGGTCCAAGCACTTGAAGGAGCACATCTAAAGACTTCAATTCAATGCGGGACATCACGAGCAGGATCACCCAGGGCTTTTGTTTAAGGATCAGCTTGGCCAACTCAGTATCGTTGCCGTTGAAGTCATCGCGGGTGTAACACGCTAACTCGAAATCAGGGTTGGGACACGATTGGAAGATCCGGCGAAGGGTCTGTCCTAGTTCCGTTGCGGTTTCAAATTCCAACACCAAAATGGATGGCTTTTGCATAACGTATTAAGGCAACTGGGTTTCGGTCTAGATTTGTTCATAACCAGGTGCGGAATGAGGATAGACGGATAGGAGGCCGGAGTCTTTAACTCGTCACTAAATAATTGCTAACGGTTTGCTAAAGCCGTCTTTCTGGGTTGAGGATGCCTTGCGCTTCTTTGTGGCGGGACGCGGGTCAATCTGGGAACCCAACTCGCATCAACAGATTCTTGAATCGCGGGTCGTTTCTTAAGGGCCGGAGCTCAGGACTCACTTTGAGCCAAACCAACCATTCATTGCGCTCCTCGTAAAGTTGCTCGAGCAACTCGAACACCCGCTCCTCGGGTCCGAGCGCCAGATGGATCACGAGCATGCTATAGGGAGAGACATACCTCCTCCGGCAAATCTCCTCCAGGACGTTCAGAATAGTTTCGGCTTCGGCCCGGTGGCCGGCAAGCGCATGCGCATATCCCATAAACCCCAGCGCCAGATACGCTTCGTCATCGAGCTTGTAGATCGATTGAAACTGTTCGATCGCTTCGGCCAGGCGGTCCTGTTGGATATACACACAACCCAGCACAAAAAGAGTGGGCATGTAGTTGGGTTCCAACTCACCCGTCTTCTTCAAATGGTTGGCCGCCCTTTCGTATTCGCCGCGCAGGTAATAAGTAGTGGCGAGGTTCGTGTTTATCTGGAGTGAGAAAGGATCGAGATCCAGAGCCGTTTCGTAATGTCTAATCGCCTCTTCAAAGCGACCCATGAATGTCAGGTAGGATCCCAATCGTTGATGCGCCAGCACAAGATTTGGATTCAACGTCAGGGCTTTTCTGAACTCGCTTTCCGCGCCATTCCAGTCGTAATCGTAATAGACTTTCACAAGCCCCAATGATGAATGAGCCTCCGCAAGGTTTGGGTCAATCTCCACGGCTCTAAGTGCGGCTTCTTTGGCTTTTGGTAAAACCTCACGCGGTGGAAGGTGAATGTTCGACAATCGGAAATAAGCATCGGCTAATCCGCAGTGAGCCAGCGCGTAATCGGAATCAATCGCGATCGCCTCTTTGAAAACCTCTATGGCCTTCAGCACCCATTCTTTGCCGTATTTGTGCCAAAAGTAGCGGCCTCTCAGGTAGAAATTGAAGGCTTCACTGTTACGGGTCCAACCCTTAAAGAGCCATATCTGATCGTCCCGCGACAGCTTGAATTTCAAGCTGTCAGTTATCGCTTTTGCAATCTCCTCCTGAATCGCCAGAATGTCGGAAGGGCTGCGATTGTACTGCTCGCCCCATATCTGCGACCCGTCTGCTACTTTTACTAACTCGCTTCTGATTATCAGTTTGTCACCAACCGGTATGACTCGAATCATCATTAACGCTTTTACGTTGAGCAGGTGGCCGATTTGCTGTGGGTCGATATCCCTTCCCTTAAAACGAAAAACCGTGCTGCACGCCAACACACGGAGACTGGCAATCCGGGAAAGCAGGTTGATGATGCTTTCGGTAATAGCCTCCGAGAGATATTCCACGTTGAAATCTTTGTTCGGACTCCCCATGGGAATTATCGCGAGAGAATCGATCGGCTCCTCCTCAGGATCTTTTTGAACGCTTTCATCTGAGTGCCCTGCCGGCATCTGCTCCGTCGATAGTTCAGTCACTTCTGCAACGAAGCGATACCCGCGCCGCGGTACAGTTTCGATAAACTGACGATTGCCCCGAGCCTCACCTAACGTTTTCCTTAAGATCGACATGCTGACTGTGATGTTGTTCTCTTCCACAATTGCATCCGGCCAAACCTTTCTCATCAACTCGTCCTTTGCGATCAGTTGTCCTCGCTTTTGTATCAGGAAAAGTAGGAGATCCAGAATCTTAGGTTTGAGCGGTACTGGACGGTCATGATATAGGAGCCGGAGTTGCGCCTCCTCTAAACGGAAGCCATGGAACTCATAGATCTTGCCGCGAGTGTCTTTTTCCATATCGGAACCCTCCGATTTTCGAGTTATGTGCTGAATGAGGTCCCTTTTGATACTGAGCACTGCTGCCCGTTGTTTCTGAAGGACCGTTCGACAAGACTCGGCACCGGACCTCGAGTTCTGGGCGTGTCTCGAGTTTATTATCGTGGATTAATTTGTCAGTTGGGGAAATCGGGAGCCAACTGTCGGACGAGCCAGACATTACGCCTGTAGATGGGGGTTGACTGAGAGGCGAAATGGGGATGTGTTGGTTGCCCGAGGTGTGATAATAGGAGGAAGGTTTCCTGGAAAGCAATAAGAGAGCGGTCAGGTAACTCCACCGGCCGCTAACGATGTTTTTCACGATCGCCGTTTCAGGTTTCCTCCTTTGGCGGAGCCTGGCGGAGAACATCGCGACAAAACTCGACCCATTCCGGCGTGACGTCGCTGAAAATGATGTTTTCGTCGATAAAGATGCCATCAGTGACCGTGAAGTTTTCGTGCAGATACACATAGTCGTCGTCGGCCAACTCTCTGGTGGCTTCAACGATTTCACCATTAAGCTCTTTTCTGATTTTTCTCGCGTTCTCTGCCTTTTCGGTCCAGCCGGGAAACTTGCGCAGTTGGGAGAGCTTATGAGATCTACAGTATTTGCCAATAATTGACATAGCTTCTCCGAGTAAATGTCTTCGATTTTGGCTGCACAAGAATTAGTCGCCGAAGATTATTCCGTCCCCAAAAATAATTCCGTCGCCGAAGATTATTCCGTCCCCGAAGATAATTCCCTCGGTGAAGATACTCCCATCGCCGAAGATGATACCGTCGCCGAAGATGATTCCATCGCCGACGATGATACCGTGCGAGACCATCACGCCATCGGCTATGCTGATGTCCGCCGTCATGAGGGTTCCTGAGCCTGTTAGGATGCCGTCTCCCAGGAGCTCACTCTGGTTAATGAACGATCCATTTGAAAGTAGCTGGTTGGTCGAGAGCAAAATGCCACTGGTCAGGAGTATTCCGTCGTAACTCACCGGCGTTTGAATACTACGCCAACCACTCATCAACGGATCTGCGAGGACCTGGCCGTCCAGAGTTATCGACTCACTCGAGATATCAATCGCATCGGACATGAGTGTGTCATCTGAAAGTATCAGACCATCGGCAACAAAACCGTTGGTGGTCCAGAGCGCGTCTCCACTCACAAGCTGGTTTGTTCCGGAGAGCAGCAAACCTTTGTTTACGATTAACCCGTCGCGAATTAGGAAACCATCGCCGAGCAGTTCGCCTGTGGCATATGGTCCTTGAAACCGAGTGATTAGGCCCGATCCTGACATGGTATTGAACTTACGCACAATCGTCGTGCTCCAGTTGAAACTACCATCCGCGAACGAAGATGAGGGGGTAACCGGCGTAGTGAGCAGCGGTAATCCCACGTGGATCGGTGAACCAAGGTCCTGACGAACTGATAGCGCCAATGTCATTGCACCTTCAATGTTCAGTAACCCGGCACCTTGTTCCAAGGGTCCGAAGCCATTCAATTTTTGCGCGGTGTATTCCATAAAGGCCTTCACCATATTTGGTGTCAGCTTTGGATTGAGCTGGAGCATCAGGGCGGCCGCGCCGGCTGCGACGGGCGCAGCCACGGAAGTGCCGCTCATTCGCATAAGCTTCTTCGTCGGAAGCGTGTCGTTGCTCGATGCATTGAGTGACGGATTTGAATTGACAATGAGATTGTTCTCCGCCTGCGCGAACACGAGGTTGTTACCCGGAGCTAGGAGGTCGGGCTTCAACAGATTGTCATGATGAATAACACCATCTGCGTCGATCCAATGACTGCGCGTCGGACCACGTGAGCTATACGTTGCCACTGAGTCGTCGAGCCGCCCATCGGTCTGAAAAGTATTGGACGCTCCGATGGTGAAAGCGGAAGGCTCATTGCCTGGAGAGTGAATCGAGCCATAGATCTTTTGTCCGGAAGCGTCTTTTCCATCATTGCCTGCCGCAACAAAAACGAGAATGCCTGAATTCACCAATCCGCGGACGCCGCGGCACAGCGCGTCGTATTTGTACGATTCGATTGCGCGCGTTCCCAGACTCATGTTGACAATGCGGATGTTGTATTGGCGAGCGTGCGCAGCGACCCAATCAAGTCCGGCCAGAACGGTCTCGGTGGTGCCTTGACCGGAGCTGTTCAGTACTCGCACGTTCACCAGTGAAACGCCCGAAGCAATTCCGGTGTATTCAGGTCCGGCTGCTGCGCCACCCGCCGCAGCCGCTGCTACAAACGTACCGTGGCCGTAGGGATCATCCGTGCGGTTCTCTCCTGTGAAATCGACGCTTGCAACGATGCGTGAACCAGTCGCTGTTGGTGAGAATTGTGCGTGATTGGCATCGATACCCGAATCAAGGATGGCGATTCCAACTCCGGATCCGTCAATCACGCCCCGGCCTGCCGCGAGGGCAGTGGATTTGCCGGCATCAGCTCCCGTCGTGGTCGAAACATGGCCGAAACTGTGCACCACTTCATTTGAAGATACGTAGGATATTTCTGGAAAAGAGGCGAGTTCGGCAACCATTCCGAGAGGCAGGCTTAAAGAAAAAGTACCCAGCTTTTTCATTTCCCGGCGCTGTTGAACCCTGGCGCGTTGTATAAATGCGTTTAGAAGGCCGCTTTTAGGCGCATTCAGCGTCACAATCACGGTTACTGTTTGGTCGGCGTTGTGCCGGTCCGCTTTAAGGACGGGGGAACCTTTGTCTGTTTTGAATTGCCGAGGGGTTTCCAGTCCTCCCGCGTTTACGACGTGACCACTAAGCAGGTCAAAACTCATCAGCGCTATGGCGCTTAGAGATATCAGAAAGAAGAGGCGCAATGCTTTTTTGCTTTTAACTAGAATGTCGGACTCCTTCGCACACACGGGGCTTGCGCTAAGCCAGCCCCACTAGTTGGAAATTTTTTTTAGCGAGTCTGAACGAGCAGTTGGCAGTTGGTTTTGTGAGCTACAAAAAGCAGTTGCCGGGATTACTTCGTTCAGAACCAATGGGTAAGCCAATTACAAGCGGGAGAATAGACTGACGAGAGGTGAGTGTCTTTAGCGCATTACTAATTGTTTGCTAATGATTTCTAACCTGTCATGAGAGCGTGTCATTGGAGAATTCTATTGTCAACTGCTGCCCATCCGAATCGTTGATTGATGAAATGAGATTCTGGATTGTTCTTGCAAAACAACCGGATCGTGTCAAGAGGTATTCTGGTTTTTTGGCGTCAGATTGACGTGAGCTTAGGGCAATGGATGAGAATGAGTGGTAATCTATCGACTGTGAATGATCTTTCGGACGGCTGCTTTGTTGAATTTAATTAATAAATGAGAACGTGCAGTAGTCATTGGAACCAACTAACTCGCGTTCGCAATGCGGAGGTCAGGGGTTCGATCCCCCTCTGCTCACCATTTGTTTTCAACTATTTACAGCCGCCGACACTGGCGGCTGTTTTTGCCAACTGGCCAATGCTTGGACATTTTCCCAAACTCGAAGGATTTATTGATATAGCCCCATTACCTCCTTTTCCTCGCTAAAGACAGGCATTAATCCTTCCGAAAACCTGGCGTCGTCTATATCGGGGCTCAACTTCTTCTGATTCAGATTCGCGAGGACTTGATCGTTGGTGTCTATAACCAGAAACTCAGACGACCGGTCAACGATTGCTACTCCTTCAGAAAACTGAGCGACCCAGTTGAATTGATTCGCAATCACGAGAGTCCCGGTTTTATTGATGAACCCCCACGCAACTCGGGCGCGGAAAGAATCTTCGTCATCTTCTTCGTGCACTGGGCCGCCGACGTAACGCCAGTCAAAAGCACAAGGAATGTCAGGAAGTCCAACGCACGAATGACATGGCTCGGAATTAAGGCCAAAGCTCATGCGGTGTCAATGCGAGCGATGTGTGATGTTTCGGCAAGTCTGACCACTCGTAACCGAGGCAGAGATTTTACGAAGGTTCGAGAAGGAGATACATATGAAGCACCTTAGAGTCAGATTCATCATCATACTTTTCCTCATAACCGCCATCTGCGCGTTTGTGGCGCTGCATGGCGGCACTGCATCCAGCGCGGCGCAGTCAGAAGGTACCGCGCCCGACAACAAGTTTCGCCGAGCCAGGAAACGGGTGGCCGGCCAGTACATCGTCGTTCTCAAGGACGACACTCGCCCCGAAGA
>Ga0126314_10000723_pt1 | contig 15831 bp, 20 predicted proteins | sample Plot105B_FD_92535 | JGI IMG/M metagenome (GOLD analysis project Ga0126314, IMG submission 92535) | Serpentine soil microbial communities from UC McLaughlin Reserve, CA, USA - Plot105B | ecosystem: Environmental > Terrestrial > Soil > Grasslands | place: USA: UC McLaughlin Reserve, Lake County...
GCTCCGAGGCGACTAACACCTTCGTTCCTGATATTCGAGCTTTCATAATTAGACGCATTCTGAAAGCGTAATGCGACCAGCCCAGCATTTGTTTTCGCGTCTCCTTCCGTAATTTTGACGTGCGTCGGTTGACCATGTCCCTGACTCCCGTTTTCGACGTCTTCTCCACTTGTGCGTCCACACGCTCTATGACGTCCAGAAGACCATTGAGCTCCGGATATTGTTCCCTGAGCTCCGCAACCGTTTTCGACGTCTTCTCCACTTGTGCGTCCACACGCTCTATGACGTCCAGAAGACCATTGAGCTCCGGATATTGTTCCCTGAACGGGCGTTGACGGATGTTCGATTCAAGGCGGTGCTGAAGCTCTAGGGTGTCTGAGTTCATCTCCGGCTGTGTAGTCTTATTTATATTGTTGACAACAATATTAAATCCGTAATTCAGACGCACCCGCAAGTTGTCGATGGGCTGGTGACCGAGACTGTTAAGGATTCTGACGTTATCCTCCGGTATAGACGGAGGAGGATCGAGAGCCAGACAGCGACCAACCAATTGGCTCAGTTCCAGCAATAGCGCCTCTTGGGTCACTACCAGGAGAAGTTAATACTCAACCCATAATCGCCCATTCAGCTAGATCTATGGCTCACTTAGTTGGCCGAAGATATTAGGCTTTTTTGGTCCAAAACGAAACGCAACGACCCGACCAATCAGCTCGTTGGGTATACAGTCAACTGCCGAGTCTAGCGGCCAATCAAATCTCAGTAAACTTCCATATTCTCTAGACCCTAGATAAGATATCACGTAATTTTATATTTTTATATTTTTATATTTTTCATCATCCATTGCATATAAAAAAGTTATAATGGATTTTATTTTCCGAAGTCCTCTTGAAGAAAAATGGAGTCGATTTTTCACTATACATCGATGGAAGTGGAAATACGAGTACACAAAAGGGTCACCACCCCGGTTTCTGTTAACATTGCCTACATCTCACGACGTCGAAATATTTGTATCAATCACACATACAGATGTGCGTCTTTCCGACAGATATGAAATGCTGAAGGCGCATATAGATCTTCTTCGTAACAGAGGACATGTGTCAGACTCGACGCCGATTTTGGCGCTGAGTAGCAGTCCCTTTTTTAACTACGAATACAACGATGCCAACTATTTGTGGAACGGTTCGGCGAATTGTATCGGGATTATAGATCATTTTTATGAAGACACGCGAAATCGCATTTCTGGGCCAGTGATGGTTCGTAAGTTGGGAACAAGCAATTACGTCCTTTATTGGGTCGATAAATGTACCCGTTGGGAATACTCTAGTCCGAAACACGAAATTAAACCGACGGGATACCACAGTAACGTCGTCGCCAACCTTCCTTGGCCTTGGTATAGTAAGCGAAATAACACTACAACTCGGCTGTATGATATTGGAATGAGGAAAAGCAACGCACACACGAGTCTACTGATCGAAAATTTTTTATGGAAACCTCCACGTGGCCTAATGGTGCGGAAAATGGTCAGGGACATTCAAGAATTGGCAGAATCAGACAGACTCTCTATTATATGCTAAAAGGTAAACGCTATCGCTGCATTCTGGGGGTTTCTCTAATCGAGTGACTTCCGCATCGTCGAACTTGTACCACGCCCCGTCGTGCGCCGATAAATTTGTATAATGCCCGTTGTCCGTTGTCCCAAAGTGCTCCAAGACGGAATACAGCGTATATCGCGTTGGCTTTTCTGTCGCCTGCACGAAATCCGCTAGATAAGGTCTCATATCCAAATTATGTTGGAAAATCATTGGGATTTGACACAGGTGCATATTCTCGACACGGTTGATGTGAAAGATCAAATGCGTCGGTAGGCGTGTGAATGTGGTTTTGATTGCTTTTCGTCGCGAGCACTTACATCTGTCGCAGTCGAGAGAAATGTCGGAAACATGTCCCGACGTATACTTTGCTAGCATTTTGTCTAGCGTGATTGGTGTTTCTGGATAGGACATTGCATCGAGTGTGACGCCCAATGTTGTTTCGAATGTGCGTCGGCCAGCTGAACACCACGAGCAGGCGATTGAATTCATCGACTGGCCGTAAAAAAGCGAGATGATATGGGACCCTCCCTCGTTTTCCAAAAAGGCCTCCCAACATGCGCGAGCGTCTGCTGGTGTGGCTGGTGCTATCGAAGCGACGTTATCTTTGCGAGTATCTTCTCGTATCATGTCGATTACAGTCATGAAAGTCTCGTAAGCGTCGTGTTGCTCTCCTACGGGGAAAGCTTGCGATAACATTCGTCGCACACTGCTTGTTGTAATAGCGCCCTCTTCCGCACGATCCATGCGTGAAAAATGGTTCGATATGACGGAGACCGCATTGGATTTAGGTGATTTACATGATTTTAAAAATTCCACCAACAGGGGCGTTCGATAAAGGACTTGTAGGACACTGTTTAGAAAACAATCAACGTTTTTTATGTTTCTTAACGCGGTTAATCGAGACATCTCCGAGCGGGAGTGTTTATTTGAGTTGTTGTTTGTCTTTCAAAAAAAATCAATGAAATTTGACGCGTTTATATGCACGTGTTTTTTTACAGAACAATAAATATGGGAAAAGTAAAGAGCAAAAAACGGTGCAAGGAGTCAGGATGTACCACTCACCCGTCATTTGGCCTACCCGTATCAAAAGAGAGATTATATTGTTCTCGACATAAACGCCCAGATCATATCAATGTGATGAGCAAACGATGTCAAGAAATCGGATGCGATACCATGCCAACATATGGAATATCAGGGACGAAGGACGCGATATATTGCGCTGTTCACAAACACTCAGATCATATCAATGTGATGAGCAAACGTTGTCAAGAACCCGGGTGTGGTATACAACCAATATATGGAATACCCGGGACGAATGTCGGGGTATATTGCGCGGTTCACAAACAGCCAAATCATATCGATTTGAAACACAAAACGTGCCAAGAACCAGGATGTAGCACACAACCAACGTACGGAATACCCGGGACGAAGAATGCATTATGTTGCTCGGTTCACAAATGCCCAGAACATACCAATGTGAAAGATAAACGTTGTCAAGAACTCGGATGTGATATACGACCGATATACGGAATACCCGGGACGAAGGACGCGGTATATTGTTCGGTTCACAAACGCCCAGAACATACCAATGTGAAAGATAAACGTTGTCAACAGCCTGGATGTAACAAGCGACCATCGTACGGGATACCCGGGACGAAAGACGCGGTATATTGTTCTGTTCACAAACACACAGATGATATCAATGTGGTGAGCAAACGGTGTCAAGAAATGGGGTGTGATGTAATACCGATATACGGATTACCCGGGACGAAGGACGCGGTATATTGCTTGGTTCATAAACGCCCTGATCATGTCGATTTGAAACACAAAAGATGCCAAGAACCCGGATGTAATACACACGCGGGGTATGGGTTTCCTGGAAATTCACCAACACGGTGTGCACGTCATAAACAAAGTGACATGATTCCAAACCCTAAAAAGCGATGCGAACATGCAAAGTGCAAGGAGATCGCGGTGTTTGGATACCGCAAACAAATTCACTGCGACGAGCATAAACTCGCAGACGAAATCAATTTAACACATCGCACTTGTGTCCGATGCAACTTGCCAGATATCGTAGACGAGCGTTTGTTGTGCGCGACGTGTGACCCCGAAATCGAAAAGCGAGTTAGACTGGCGAAACAGAAAGAAATCAAAGACGTTTTCGATGCAAGCGGCCTCCGATATATCTCATACGACCGTGTCATCGATAACGGCTGGCTTGGGAAGGAACGCCCTGATTTTCTTTTCGACGCAGAAACGCACTTCGTGATCGTTGAAGTCGACTGGTCAATGAAGATACGTTCACGCCGTGTTATTGCGTCGGCGAACAGACGCGGATGGTGAATATATCACAGATACTTAACGGTAAAACAGAACAGCCAAAACCGGTCGTGTTTATTCGATACAACCCAGACTCGTATAAACCAGGGAAGGGTCGGCAGGTTTCAAACAATAAACGGAAAGAAAAGCTCAAGGAATGGGTGACGCATTTCCTGAAAAACAAACAAATCGTCTTCTGTAGCGTGATTCAGCTATTTTTCGATGGATATGATGAAGAAAATGTAATTAGTTTTACGTTATTGAAATGATGACAGATGATCACGTGCACTTCGGCGCGTAAAAACCCACGCAACCTTTTCCTTGTCAGTGTCTCTTTCTTTTACATCATCGCACTCATGTCTGAATTAAATACTCAACAATGTCACTGTTCACAGGACGGAGCGAGACGCTATGATCATCATTTAGAGGACAATCCGCCGGTTTTCTTTAAACAGTACGACGAACATAAAAGAAAAGTTATAATCGCATACCAATATTTCGACGAGGATTACATCTCTCCAAAAGGAAAGAAAAACATGAAATTCGCAGCCAGTATTTTCCGCCCTGATGATGGGGACTTTAGCACTTTCAACGAGGCCGACCATCAAAAAACGGCCCTAGCTCGTCTCAGGACCAGACCTCTTTGGGCCGAATTCGGAATCGCCAGCTTTCTACGCAGACAGATACATGAGCGCGGAGTTCGTTCCGAAAGTCATCGGCAAAAAGGTAAACGCATATATTCTAGCCGTTACATTCGGCGCTTTTATTGACGAGTGCCTGTAAACTACAGATATTCAATAGTCGATTTTCTTTGCGATGGTTGCGTTTGGAAACTCCTTCCCGGCCTTCACACAAGCCCAGTAACGCACGCGATTAAGTCGTATTCCAGAGCATATAGATTAAAGTTATGAATCGTATTTAATTATTTACACACGTACGCAACGTACTTGGAATCATGTCCAAATCTATCTTCTTGATGTTATATGTTCCAACGATACAAATGCCTTCCATCCGCCTGCGACGACGGGTTCGTCCCTCGTCGGATTGATCAATCTGAGATTCTCTTGCATCTATTTGTTACAGGAATCCTCTTTTACCTAACCACATTACATCTCATTGAAATATGATTCCGAATGGAGTTTTTTCTACACGCAGCTACCTTTTTACATCTGAACGAAAGTGCTGATCGCGCCTTCCCATTTCCACATGTTTTCATCTTGCGACATCTGTGTGTTTCTGGGTTTCTGAGGAAATTTTTACGGCTACATGGCGATTTTTTATTAATCGCCAACCACCGAGCCTTGGTCGCGTTCAAATTCGTTCGACGTCTCGGAGTGGTTGTTTTGGATGCAGATTTGCGGTACTCGATTGCAAACACCCTCGGTTTCGCGACGGTTTTCTTGGTCGATTTGGAATGCAGCCAATTTTTAAACTCCTTTGTGATGGAATGATTATGTGGTGGTTTGTATTTCTTGGCGTCGAGCCCACTTAACAAGAAATTGACGTGCATGTCGCATTTAGAATAAGCGTGCTGTTTTCCATCTTTCAACTTATCACTGATGAAGGATAGCTCGGTCAAGTCCAATGTCGATGAGTTTAGTTCGAGCGCCTTAAACGTTTTTGACCCAATAGCATCCCGAAGCCAGTGCACTGCAAATAAACCCCGCGCCGTCTTTTTAGATGCTAGGGCGGCATACTTTACATACACTTTATAAAAATTTTGTACCTCGGGGTCGTAGGCGGCGTTGCCGTTCTTATCCGGATGAGAGTTCATTAGGTATTTACGGAAGGCCTTTTTCATTTCATCGGGTGTACGGCCAATGATGCGATTTTGTCCGAGGTACACGAGGGCAAATGCCAATTTGTTCTTATTTGTTTTTTTACTCATTTTTTTTAATTTAGAATATAATATACTACATATTCACTTTCAAAAAAAATGGTTAGAATAGTCCCTTCGGTCCCACTTGCTGTCCGTAAACAAAAAATTGACAGACATGCGCCATCTGCTAGGCATTACAAGGACGATCATAAAAAGGAAAAAAGTCGAATCGCAAAATACATACAAGATGATGCATTCGAGGATAACCGTCCAGAGGTCGATAAAAAGGCACAAAAAAGGACACAGCTCCGTCTACTCGCTGAAGCGGGCGATAGCTCGAAGGCTCAGCAGCTGAAAAAAGAAATTGCGGCCATTACTAGGAAAGAACTTGCACTCGATCAAGCTAAAGCTAAAATAGAACTGAAAAGTGATATCGCCTTTTTACAACGTGCAGTTAGTTACTATCCGTTCACGTACTACAAAGCGCTCGAAAAAAGAGCAAAAAAAGAAATGTACAGTTATGCCGACGTCCTGGCGGCGCGTCAGTTTAGGATGGTCCATTCGCCAGGTAAACAAGTTACGGATACACCCGAGTACAAAGCCCTTATACACATGACAATTCAAGGACTACGTGTGTTATTTGAGCGTATAAGTAGAGTTGATATCGGTGGTTCGGAAAAAGCGTTGTATAACCGATGGAAGTTAACTTTGTTCGCGCTGGCGCTCAAATTGAGGGATGATGTAAATCGCCCAGCATCCGTGGACAAAATCATCCCAGACGCTCCCGCAGGTACGAAGCGATTTATCGCCGACCATATTCGCGACGCTGATACATATTATATCTCTAACACGTGGACTGATGATGATGATGATGACGACGATTCGGATGGAATTGATTTTAAAAACATTATCACCACAACGCGCAGAAGAGGAATTAAGCGGACTGCCACGAGGGTGAAAGCGCTAGAAAGGATGAGAAATGCTAGGAAAAAGAGGATTTAATATCGGGTGGTTTTGAACAGCGCTTCACTCCATAGCGAATGCCAGATCGATTTTTCTTCTATTCTTTTTATTATTCTTTGGAATTTTGAATGAATAAGTCTATTTGAAGTTTTAATTTTATGATATTTTTTTTCATTTAGATGTTTCTTGAATGAATAAGTCACAATTAGAGAGACTCTTCGAGGTTGGGTCGAAATGACAAAAACGCTCCAATACGCAGCAAATCTACCGACCGGCCCTCTTAAGGATCGCTGGTGTTCGATTCGAAGACGGGAGTTCACTGAAGAAGTCCGGAGGTTTTCGGGGAACAGTAACCAAACAAAAAATGAACAACCCCAAAACCTAAATGTTCTTTGAACAAAAGGCGGGGATACGTATCCACACAGTCGTGGATTTTTCTGTATTAGGTTTTTTATTGGTTTATTATGCCATTTTCGATTATGGTCCATGTTGCATTTCACAAAACTAACTGAACCAAGAAGAGAATCATAAATAAAAAGTTTGGTATGTTAGTTTATTTTCTTGTACATTTGATAGTTTCACTTCAGAAATGTCCAAGAAATGTATGCGTCGCACGAAAAATGATCTCTTAGAAATCTGGAAAGGTAAGAACCCGAAGAAACCCAACCGTTCCGGTATCACAAAGGGTGTTCTTTGTGATCTCCTTAAGAACGAATTCAAGTTTCAGATAAATTCCGCCGTACGCAAGCCACTTTCTATCGCCGTCAGTAAGTCCGACGTGAAAGCAAACTGGAAATCGCGACTCAAAACCTTACGTGGTTATATAGAAACGACAGGCAGACGGACGCGTGTAAAGGTTATCGGTAAAGGTGCCCAGGGTACGGCCACTTTGATGCGGACCACGCTCGTTGGCGGTGGTGGTGTTTTAAACTTTGTGGAGAAGATGAATATAGTAATTGACGAAGATTATTTCGTACTGTCTAAATTTTCAAAGGCATTCGTTCGACTGTTGGACAATGAGGAGCACGTTATTAACGACAAGAGTGACTATCGCACTTATGACATTATTTTCAAAAACAAACGCGCGCTCACTGTGGAACCAATGATTGAACTAGCCGGTCTGCTTTTATTATCTCAGTGCGTTACTCAAAGAATATGTCCAAATTTCCCCATCCTTTATGGCGCCATTTTGTCACACGATTCTATTGCATTCGACATGGAAGCGGCTCGTGGCGGTGATACTTTCCAGAAATGGGCCAAGACGATACGAAGTGAGTTGGAATGGAATTCCGCCTTATTTCAAACCCTCGTCGGGTTGCACGTCATGCACACCAAGTTTGGTATGACACATGACGATCTTCATAGCGGAAATGTACTCGTACACGAAATGCCCAAAGCTTCGTGTGGAAAGGATACTTACCTTCATTATCGTCTATTAGGCTACGATTTTTACATACCGACGTTCGGGAAATTGTTCATACTCATCGACTTTGGAAGGATTAGCGCGGGTAACAAAATGAACATCAAATGGCATCGTAAACTACTTGATAAAGAGATGAAAAAGATAAAGGATGGGCTTAACACGAATGAGGCGTATGATTATTACCGATTCGTCCAATGTCTGATAAAGAGCGCCCCTAGAGTCTTTAAATCATACGTATTGTCTATGCTGCAAGCATTTGAAGTGAACGCAACCGCCGATGTACACGCGGGGGAACTTCTCCTCAGTCTCTTCAACAGTCAGATAAATGGATATACTGGAAATAGATGTAAGGGCGGGTGTTTCGATAAGCGACCAAAAAATACGGTCATCGTGGGTACATATGACACTGATAAGGAATTTGACAAGTCGATGATTCCATCTACGTTGCAAGGACTAGTGAAAAATAACTAACCTGTGTAACACATTATCGAGATTCGTTGGCCGATTTAGGCGCGTGGAAAGAGGGGTAATATAGAAATTTTCGAGATGATGCAGAAAGCCATCGCCTTGAGCGTTGGCTGTTTCTAGAAGTGGGCACGTGATTTGGTTAGTCACGGGAATCTTGTCGCGTACGGGTGGGACGAAAACATCCACTTTTCCACAACCACGACACACACAAACAATCCCTCGCCCCATGTCAGACATCGAAGCCAAAGTCTCTGATATCTTTTCAAATTCCAAGGACTATATAGACCTCCGTGTGTTGCGCGAAATTCTCGCGCCGGGCGATACCCGAGGTGTGGCCAAGCTAATCGAAACCAAGAAGCTCAGAGACATGCGCGCGCAAATCGAATCGAACGGCGTTGTTGCCGCTCGTTCCTCAAGCGACGGAAAATTCGAAGTCCATGTCGATTTGGCACTCGAATACGCAATGTCTAAGAATAAGGGGCTGATGCCCTTCGTCACTCGCATGCGCGACAAGCGTCTTATTATTGAAGAAATCCGGCAATATCCCGGGCTATCTGAGCGTGTGCGTATCGTATTCGGCACCACTGGTAGGTTTGTTTTTCTACCAGAGCAACATCGCTTTTTTCTACAAGAATACTAACAGACGGCGTAAAGGCATTCGCCACGTCCGTCTTGATGGGACAATATATTTCGCGGCAACGGATCTCGCTCGTCTGGTCCTTTGGGATAAAGCATGTAAAACGCCGACGTCTCGTTACGCCTCACACTTAGTGACAATAGCTGCAAAGACAGACGAAATCCTCCAGTCACAATTGGAACGCACGTACCCATTCTCGTATGTACCCGTGACTTTATAAAATACGAGGGCTATCTCGTTTAATACAGAAATTAACATGCGTTAACGTAGTACGGGTACACCGATACCAATTCTCGATATAAACGGCGCCGCGCGTCTTTGGTCGCGTATACCAGGGGGGCGCACAACGGCGTTCCGTTCAATATTCACAGACACTTGGATTCGCGCATTCGGGGGAGATGTTTCAATATTCGACGAAACAGGCCGCGACAAACAGACCGACCAAGAGAACAATAAACCCATTGACGTAGGACTCGTCATCATGCTCGCTGTCCAAAACGCTTTAAACCCGCTGACCGATCGGCTACAGCAAGAAACATTGTCGCGTGTGGATTCGGACAATAAACTGTCTGAGGCGCTCGTAGATGTCTCTTCTCGCCTACAGATACTAGAACGGGATTCACATAAGCAAAATGAAAAGCTGCCGTCGGTGCCAGAGGAAGTTGCCGAATACGAAGCTTTGATGGAATCGCCGGCGTCAACAGCCATCCGCTTCAAGGATCTCTTCCATATTATGGGCATCTTCGGCGTAAAGGACGATATTTCTATGGCATGTGGAGTCAACACCCGCCGACTGGCGCCTTGGGTTGGGTTTCGTATACAACACAGTGCAAACGGGCGCGATTATAAGACGAGAGATTATCGAAAGACGCATGTCCCTGTTATGATCAGAGGAATGATGGCAGTTTGTAGAGATTTACAGCATTCGATCGAAACGAGGGACGGACGACGTTGTATCTGCGGCGAGTGCAAAAATCTCACAAATGCACTTCGGGCGATACATTGATTAAATGTATTCAAAAACGTATAACTATTTCAAACGGGCCCGTTTGAAAAAATAACTATATTCCGAGCGTATGATGTGTGCGACATGTGACCCAGAACTCGAAAAACGAGTTAGACTGGCGAAACAGAAAGAAATTAAAGACGTCTTCGACGCAAGTTAATAAAATGCAGAAAAATTTATTTTGATAAGTCATATATAGTAAGTATTTGAACGTTTCATTCACATTATGAAAGGTAACTTTGTGCGAATAATTAACAGATCAGGCGTGACGTCGACTGGTCGAGCTATATTAAATTTAACTGAGTTGGAAGTATACAGCTCCGTGGATGGATTGTCCACGAATCTAGCGTTAGGTAAAACTGCAACGATGAATTCATTCCTGTCTGATCGGTACAGACCGACATTCGCGAATGACGGTAAATATCCCTCAACCGGGTTTGACTTTGCGCATTCAAATGACATGCCGACGGCGACCCCTGTTTGGTTAATGATAGATCTAGGGGCCGAACACGATATAGATATCATACGCGCCATCAACCGGCGTGATTGTTGCCAGGAACGAATGGTAGGATTCAGTTTTGAGATTTTGGACTCCACTCAACAAGTTCTATATACGTCGAGTGATATCTTGGATGTTGCCATGGCATATGAGGTTTTCCCTCCTGATGTAAAAATATACAAAACGTTAGCGAATGCAAATGATCAATTTTACACCAACTGGAGCCCTTGGTCTGTATGCTCATTACCATGCGGCTCTGGTGTTCAGAAGCGCGCGCGCGGTTTAATTCCAAACGCTAAAGGTGAATTTCCTACTCAGCCAGAGGCTACCAATGAATCACAAGCGTGTAACACCAACAAATGTGCGACGGCGTTTTCTGATTGGTCCGAATGGGGGGCGTGTGTTGCTGGTTTGAAAGAGAGGAAACGCACAATAGTCCCGGACGTGGCGGGTCAATTGGGGTCTGCCACCGCCGCTGATCTTTCTGAAACACAAGCTTGTCCTATACCAACCCCTGTCACGCCGACACCCCAGAATGTCACATCCCCAAGTACAGTAACCGCGGCGACTCCACCAGATCCATCAAATTTCTTTGGGCACACGTTTTCGCTTGGAAACGCCGATCTAAAAACTATCGGAGTAGCCGTTGCCGCGATCATGTTGTTAATTTGTTGTATTTGCTGCTGCTACGTAAGGAGTCACTTCTACCCCCTAAATAAGGAGTAACATCTAGACCCTAAATAAGGCTGATTAATTTGGTTGGTCCAATCGATACATGATACCAACCCTCCATCTTGGTATCTACGGCGAACGCACAGACGGAGCGACCAAGCTCTCTGCGAACGCTCTCGCTTCGCACTGTGGTGACATATAAGGGCGTGCAAGAACTGAAATCGCGCTTCTTCTCGGGGCATCCAATTTGGGACGACGTTACATCGTTTGAACGTCTTTGTCGGTTCCAACGTACGTGGTGTGAATAAATGTTTACGATTCTATCAAATACGCTAAAATATGTTCGACAGTTAAAAGCAGATGTGGTCGAGGTTGATTTACCCATGTCGTGGACAGAACGCGTCTTTATTTAGCGAAATAAAATTCAAGTAATTTAAACAGACGCCGTCTTATTTTTTAACTAGCGCCTCCACTTTCACCGGAAAACAATGATCACCAGAGGCACCTTTTGGGAACACTTTTCGTTACATTGCAGCATACGCGGATGGGACAGTGTAGCGCAACTCGTCGTCTATGTCCTTGGCTTCAGCAATTTACAAATACAAACATACAACGACTGCGAATTACTCGTTTTCAACGACCCTCGACCTCGTTACCATTTCGACGGCAACAACGTCGTGTGTTCCTTTTATCCCGGATATCGGAACGAAGCTATACACCGAGTAAAAATCATCTGTTCGTTTATCCGTTCATTTCAATGGACTCCCGACGCGACCAGCGGCCTTCTTCTTACAATACCGATGATGAAAGTCCCCAGAGACTCTCTTATTGGGCGTATTCACGAGTACAATGCGCCAATGGATTTCGCGTTCATTGGCGAACTCTTCGTCTTTAGCAATATTAGCTATATGCATCCCACGAATTTTAAGTTGCTCATGGATGGCAACAAAAACGTCGTAGAAGTGGAAGGCGATGCACAGAGGGTATATCCCGATCTCAAGGAGTTGCTGGTCAAAAGTCGCGTCTGTGACTTTGTAAGATACCGAACGTTCTCGCAACAAGCCAAGATTCCCAAAAGACATTACCACACCGAAACATCCTGTCGTGGATGGGACGAGTGGTTGTGGTTACCACATTATCAAATATGGGTACCGACTTTATACCAATGGGACTACCGACATTACATGGTACGGCAGAAAACGGCGATCCGTGCGGCTCAAAGATTAATAAAGGAACATGAGGCATCGATTCAAAAATTGCTGTGGCAACCACCAGATGCACTTATGGCGCGAAAAGGGTGGTTGGCGTGTGTCGCGTTAATGCAAGAAGATTCCCGCTTGCCGCCGAACTACCTCGCACCCGACAAAGAAAATGGAATTCGTATGGACGACTCACATCCCACCGACTTCGATATTGTGGCATAGACTCCGCCTACATTTGGACGAACATTTCGACGACGACGAGGCCATTGCTCTCCATCTTATTCGACTCGTCGCTTCTGTGTTTGAGAAAACGTTATTGCACCCCACTTCCAGCCTTAAAGAAACCGAAAGCATTTTGAAAGCAATACAATCCACCGCTTTGTACTTGGAGAACCCTAACGACATAATTTTCGGAAATCGCACCGTGCTGGAGGAATTAACAGCAATGCTAGTAGACGTCATCGGCACAAACCCTCTCCTTAGTAACACGCAAGCGTCCATCGCGTTTCAAAGTGTCTGGCGGTGCTTCGTATCTATGACGAGCGTTCCTAAGATGTCCACCAAAACTATCAAGCACGCAATGTTACACCTCGCACTTTTTTTTGGAACCCCTGTTTTTTCGTCCAAATACTTCAATCCACATACACGCACTTTAGTACACGCCCTTTATAACAACATTGAGCTCATTCAATACCAACAACCGATGTTTTGATTTTTTTAATTTAATTATGACCTAAAATGATCTACAGATCTTCCTGACTGGTTCACGCCAGTTCTACCCAAATTGGTGTGGTTTTTGAATTAGTGGTTTATTTATTTTGTATCACTTATTTTAGGATGCGCACCTTATTCAATGTCAATAACAAATTCAATAGCAGTAGCTCTAGTTCGCGCCATTCACCTGGCTCTTATTGTATATATCCTGTTTTATCCGTTTGTTGGGACCAGAATGGTAAACCATATGATTAGAACGGGACCTGCCGACAACAATACGATCTTTATTGCAAGACGCAACCTCCACGCGTTGCTGGAAATTTTGTATTTGGTTTCATGTGCGTCTCTTTTATCGCATTGGTATTGGAATGACGACACATGTATATTAACGATGCTGGAAGCGCGGTTGCGTGGCAAAAAAGTAAACGAAGGTTTTATTTACTCGATAATTTCACCAGTTTATAAATTTCCCAAAAATACCTTCCGAAGATTCACACAATTCGCCATATTGTTCAACATGGTGACGGTTGCGGCGAGACTTTGTCGATCAAGTACCTCGGTGCTCGCCCCGATCGTAATCATATAACCTTTTTTTCATCAAAGCCAGGTAGTCTCGGCCATCGTTCACTTGTTTTTCCGCAGTAGTGATGTAACCGACAATATCCTCGCGGGTTTCTTTCCTGTTCTTTGATTCATCACAGTGTTGTTTAAACTGGGTTTCTGCACTCATGTTCCGAGAATTCATACCCGCGATCAAATCATTGAGTTCGGGTTCTTCGAATCTTTGTGGACAAGTGCGCATTTCTTCCTTTGTGGGACATGCTGGGATAACCCGTCCCGTCTCGACTACGACGGTGTCCAGTTTGACCGGAAGGGTTTTCACTGCAGCTTCGGCAGATTCTGTATCTGGGTACGAACCGCGTATTAATAAACCCGGTCTTGCGTTTTCGTCTATATTGTGACCGGGCACAAGGTAGGAAACTAATGTATACTTCTGTGAGGGCGAGACAGGATCCTCTAAAGTATCGATATGAATGCGTGGGACGTGTCTCATTGCCGCTTTACGATTTTTCAATTTATTACACGGTTCTTTTTGAATACAGTGACAAAAAATCACTTATTTTGAACGGGCTTGAATTTAAACTTTAAAATGTGCTTGCAATAAAATCCCACCGGAATTTCCGGCAAATGTTTTCCCAGACGCGGTCGTACGTCTCGAGTGTTTTTTTGTTTTTTGAGTATGGAAAATAATCGTTGAGGACGTCGTTGTCGAATTTCAATATTTCCAAGAATTTCCGCATGGTGTACCGAAAATTGAGAAAGTTTTGGCGGGCGGCTTTCAGCCGACACAAGTCCAATAGATGTTTGTTTTCGTCAAACGGTACTTGAATCAACTGGAACATGTGATACAGGACCTTCTCGTACTTTGATAAATCCAGCCCCGTATTGCCCCCGAGGAGTTGAATTATTTTAACGGAATGCTTGTAGTAGGTACTCAGTCCGATGCGTTTTAATATGGCTCGCATGTCCTTTTTCTTGAAATCTTGCATCGTGTACACTTTATCCTTCATACATTGAAGTAGAACAGCATCCAGAATTTTAGATGGTATTACGTTTGCTTCCTTTCCCTGACACTGCTCCAGCTCCTCCTTGAAGTGGCTCTTCCTCTCGTACGTATATTGCGCCTTGACGTTCAGATTCTTGAGCTGGTCGTACGACGCGAACTCCATACTGCTTTGTAGTAAAAGCGCCGAGCAAGTTCCGCAATCCACACAAACGACATATGATTCGCGCCGATTTTCAACTATATCACCGCCACATTTATCGCATGTGCTGGATTCTCTGCTTTCGTTTCGGTAAGTAGGGCATCGCATTCCAGTCACTCTGCAATATTCGTTAATCAACTCCCTTTTTCGCTCGCGTGGTGGATTTCGCGAATACTCTTCTACAATTTTCGCCGTATCCAGCAAGTAATCTAGCTGTTCGCCAGTTGAATTTGAATCCGTGAACGCGTTTAATCGATCCTCGTGTATTTGCAGCATCTTGAAGTTGTCGATCGGGAGACTGCGTTTCACGGACAACGAGTGAGTGCGGGGTGTGGTCATGTGAGATCTTCAATTCGAACGAAATCGGGTGATGAAGTTTAGAAATATTCTAATCCTAACAAAGAGTATGATAAAAATTCAGTGATATTATGTCCTCTGTGTATTCACTTATATATAGTTGTGTAAAGGGCGGCGATCGTCGCTAGAAGCGAACTCTTATCGGTTCTTTGTAATATGTTACAGTTATGGTTTGGAGTTTGCTCGGCTCGACACTCTCCTGTTCTTCAATTTGTGACACATCTCCCCGCCGCCTTCGTTTAACTGAATCTGCTTTTGTTTGTATAGAGGTGTTTCGTTTTCGGAGGTTCTTTCTGCGGTCGCGTGCCTCGTAACACGAACGAAGCTCTTCGTAATGTTCCTCGACGTATTCGAGGATATTACACTGAATTGCCCACCGAAAAAAGCACAA
>Ga0126314_10000724_pt1 | contig 15827 bp, 15 predicted proteins | sample Plot105B_FD_92535 | JGI IMG/M metagenome (GOLD analysis project Ga0126314, IMG submission 92535) | Serpentine soil microbial communities from UC McLaughlin Reserve, CA, USA - Plot105B | ecosystem: Environmental > Terrestrial > Soil > Grasslands | place: USA: UC McLaughlin Reserve, Lake County...
GACGTAGGCTTGCGACAATCCGCCGTAATCGCGGTTAACCTGTAGTCGCCCGCGGGCACTGAGAGAGCTTCTCTTCATAAGAGAGCCTCACTCAGCCCGCGGGCGATTTTCATCTCCAGGTTAGGATTTCTCCATATACCAGGTAATTCCTATACCGCAAAAATCAACCCATCGCGACGTAGACTATGAATAACGAACGCTGCGCGCTGTTCGGCCATGTGCTTGACCGGCCTCAATGGCTACGGCTAGACTGCATCCCTTCTCACCTGCAGGCGAAGATTTGAAATTACTTTTATCGGGCAAGTGAGAATTCTGACCACGCAGTCTCCAGTTTCTGATGACCACGTCCGCAAGCGACAGTGCATCGCTAACACCCAACTCAACAAATAGAACGGGGCCTAACTGTCTGCCTCAGTACGAATTGCCAGACGAACCTTTGGTGATAATTGAGCCAAGGAAGTCATGGAGCGCAGTGGGTTTCCATGACTTTTGGGTGTATCGCGAGCTGCTTTATTTCCTGACTCTTCGCGACATAAAGGTGCGTTATAAGCAAACGTTGCTCGGAGTGTTATGGGTGTTATTGCAACCGCTGTTAACGACGATCGTTTTCACAATCTTTCTCGGCGTACTCATACAAGTGCCCTCGGAGGGCACGCCGTATGTCCTCTTCGTCTATGTGGGATTGCTTCCGTGGACTTTCTTCAGCGCCGCCGTCATTTCAAGTAGTAACAGTCTGGTTAACAACGCACATTTGATTACCAAAGTTTACTTCCCGCGCTCGCTGATTCCTGTGTCCGCCGTCGTGGGACGGTTGCTCGATCTCGCCATAGCCTTCATCGTGCTGATTTGTTTGATGGCCTATTATCATGTGGCATTAACATGGGCGATCTTGCTGCTGCCGGTGCTTGTGACACTTATGACGTTGCTTGCAGTGGGTATCGGCATGGTGACTTCCGCAATGAACGTCAAATATAGAGATATCGGCGTGTTGATCCCGGTGCTCCTGCAGCTTTGGATGTATGCATCACCGGTGGTGTATCCCACGAGTCTGGTACCTGGTCGGTGGCAGCGTATTTACGGATTAAACCCATTGGTTGGTCTGGTAGGGAGCTTTCGGGCTGCAGCGTTGGGAGCACAGATTGATTGGTCAGCATTGGCGTGGTCTGTAGGAACGATAGCGGCTCTTCTCATATGCGCTGCTTTTTTGTTTCGGCGAATGGAGAGGCACTTCGCCGACATTGTCTGAAATGAATGGATCAATGATTAAGGTCGAGCACATCTCCAAGCTGTATCGGCTGGGCTCGACACACAATGCGCATCCCACTCTCCGTGAAGGATTGGCTGGGGCTTTCAAGGCTGCATTGCGCAGACAAAACAACGGGGACAACGGTAAGAAGAATATTATTTGGGCGTTGAATGATGTTAGCTTCGAGGTTTCGCGGGGAGAAGTTATTGGCATCATCGGCCGAAACGGGGCCGGCAAGTCAACCTTACTCAAGATTCTCTCCCGAATCACGGATCCGACCAGGGGCCGAATAGAGTTGTACGGACGTGTCGGCAGTCTCCTCGAAGTTGGCACCGGGTTTCACCCTGAATTAACGGGTCGAGAAAACATATTCCTCAATGGCGTAATCATGGGGATGAAACGCAAAGAACTTGCGCACAAGTTTGACGAGATCGTGGCTTTTGCTGAGATCGACAGGTTCATTGATACACCTGTCAAACGATACAGCAGCGGCATGTACGTACGTTTGGCTTTCGCAGTAGCCGCTCATCTGGAGCCGGAGGTTCTTATTGTGGATGAGGTATTGGCTGTCGGAGACGAGCTATTCCAAAAGAAGTGTCTCGGTAAGATGGCGGAAATAGCGGGTGAAGGCCGAACGGTTTTGTTCGTTTCGCACAACATGCCCGCGGTGCTCAACCTATGCCCGCGAGCGATTCTGCTGGAGCGGGGCGGGGTTACCAAAGACGCCAGTTCATCCGAGGTGGTGGGCCACTACCTCCACACCGGTGGGGCAAACCTGGCCCACCGGGAGTGGCCCGATATTTCGACCGCGCCTGGAGATGATGTGGTTCGGCTGCGCAGCATTTCCGTGATCGATGAAGATGAACAGGTGTGCCAATCGATCGATATTCGAAACAAGATCGGAATTAAATTTGAGTACGATGTGCTGGAATCAGGGCCACGGCTGGCGCCAACCTTCAACATAGCCATGGAATCCGGCGCGGTCGTATTTTGGGCCGGCGATCGGGACCCGAATTGGGAGAACACGCCCCGGCTTAAAGGTCGATACTCCACCACGGCCTGGATTCCGGGTAACTTCCTGAATGCCGGAACCATGATTGTCAGTGCTACAATCAGCAGGGTCAGGCCCACACACGAACATTTATACGAACAGGGTGTGCTGTCTTTTGAAGTCATGGACAGAATGGGATCGGATACGGCCCGGGGTAATTTCCCCGGACACTTCGCCGGCGCCGTAAGACCGCTATTACCATGGGAGACACGATTCGCTCCTAAAGACGAAGGAAGTGTTGAAATGGGGGCCGCTTCCTGAGCAGTCTTTCACGATTGAATAACACGGTCCGGATATTCCAAAAATGTCAGAAGTAAATACGCAAGAGGCCCTCTCAATGCATCCAGCAATTAAGGTTTGGCGCAATAAGTCGCTCAAATCCTTTTTCAACATTCTCAAAGCAACGCGCGAAAGGCGTGAGCGTAAGAGCGACGTCAGCAGCCTGCCGTTCGTAATGTTTTACGAGCCCACTTCATATTGCAATCTTAAGTGTCCATCCTGCCCTACCGGGACAGGCATGTTGGACCGTCCCAAGGAAAGAGTCGATCCCGAGCAATTTAAGGCAACGGTGGATGCGCTCGCCGACAAGGTATTCGTGATGTACATGTACAACTGGGGCGAGCCTCTCTTGCACAAGGAGTTTTCCAAGCTCGTTAAATATGCGACGAGCAAAGGAATAGTTGTGAAGACCAGCTCGAATTTGAGCATTCCACTCAACGATGCTCAGTTGAAGGACATAGTCGAGTCAGGACTACAACAGCTCAAAGTAGGAATCGACGGAGCCACGCCCGAAGTCCATGAACAGTATCGAAAACGATCGGATTTGGAGCTGGTCCATAAAAACGTGCGCACCATCGCTGATTTTAAGAAACACCTGAATAGTGCCACTCCGGAAATCTCAGTTGCCTATCACGTTTTCGCTCATAACGAATCCGAAATTGAAGAATTCAAAAAGCAGATGCCCGCGTTGGGTGTTAATCACTTTGGGCCAAGTCCTTCGTGGTTGCCACCGGACGGATCAGTTTTGAAGCCTAAAGACCCGCGTTTTGACATGTACAAGGTCGCCAATAAAACTATCTCAGGATTGAGATCCCAGGGTGACGAATTAAAACCGTGTGGCTGGTTGTATTACGCCACGGTTATTAATCCTGGTGGGACGATCTCTCCTTGTTGCGGCGTGGCCAGCGAAAGTTATGACTATGGCGAGTTGCCCGCCGACGGCGGCGCGGGGGCAATGGACAATGGCTTTCGCACTGTATGGAAAGGCAAGAAATACGCGGCCTCACGGAAACTCTTCGCTAAGAAGGAAAGACTGGAAAAGTGGTCCGCGAAAAACCTGCGCGATCTGCATCCTGACGGCATGGCTTTTTCTCAGCTCAGCACAAAATCTTCCCTGATTTGCAATGATTGTCCGATACCCCATACGCTGGAACGTTGGACGGGAGAGCTCGAGGACATTTACAAGTTGTACCGCCAGGAGACCAAACGATGTTTGCGATCTCTGAATCTGCCCGGCGCTATTGTTAACACAATCAAAACAATTATCCTGCGCTCTGCTCTACGCTGGCAGTAAATATCGATTTTGAATTTCTATTATCCTTAAGAGTCTGCGATGGTTAACCTATGAAGACGGTGATTCTAGCCGGAGGGTTAGGCACACGTTTGGCGGAAGAAACTGAGGTCAAGCCCAAACCCACAGTCGAAATCGGCGGCTATCCCATCCTGTGGCATATCATGAAGCACTATGCTCATTACGGGATTAACGAATTCTTCATTGCGTTGGGCTATAAAGGCGAAGTTATCAAGCGGTTCTTTCTGGATTACTACACTTGCAACGGCAACATCACCATAGATTTTTCCACCGGCGAAGTTAAAACGCGAACTAAGGATTGCGAAGACTGGATCGTGCACCTGGAAGAGACCGGCGAACTCACCAATACGGGTGGACGCGTTAAGCGCCTCGAACCATGGCTCAAGAACGAGACGTTCATGGTCACTTATGGCGATGGCGTATGCAATGTGGACTTAAAAAAGCTTGCTGAATTCCACAGGTCTCACGGACGAATCGCTACCGTGACGGCTGTGAGGCCGCCGGCCCGATTCGGAGGATTGGTTTTCGACGGGGACGTCGTGACGGACTTCACTGAAAAACCACAGATTGGCGAAGGCTGGATCAATGGCGGTTTCCTGGTATTCGAACCGGAAGTTTTCAAATACCTTGACGCGGATGACAGCAGCCTGGAGGCGGACGCTCTGGAACGGCTTGCCTCCGTCGGGCAACTCGCCGCATATCGGCACGAAGATTTTTGGCAGTGCATGGATACAATTCGCGACAAGAGATTTCTTGAGGGCCTCTGGCAACAAAAACAAGCGCCGTGGAAAGTATGGGAATAGATCCATTCTGGCTCGACCGGCCGACATTAGTGACTGGCGCGACGGGACTGGTTGGCAGTTGGCTTGTTAAGCGGCTGCTGTCAGCGGGCGCAGATGTGGTCTGTCTCATCCGCGACTGGGTACCGCAATCGGAATTGACGCGCACCGGGTTAGCGGATCAGGTCAAGGTGGTCCGCGGGGATGTTCAGCACCAGGCATTGCTCGAGCGGACCCTAGGAGAGTATGAAATCGACACTGTCATTCATCTCGCCGCCCAGACGATAGTTCCCATCGCCAATCGAAATCCAGTATCGACGTTTGCCTCGAACATCGGAGGCACCTGGTCGCTCCTTGAAGCCAGTCGTCGCAGTCCGCTCGTCAAACAAGTTGTTTTGGCTTCTTCAGACAAAGCATACGGCGAACACGAATCCCTCCCCTATTCCGAGGACGCTCCTTTACAGGGCCGCCATCCATATGACGTGAGCAAGTCGTGTGCTGACCTGATCGCGCAGTCCTATGCGGCCACTTACGACCTTCCAGTTGTAATTACGCGTTGCGGGAATTTTTATGGCGGCGGCGATCTCAATTGGAATCGTCTGATTCCGGGAACGATTCGATCCGTATTGCGAGGCCAGCGGCCGGTGATTCGTTCTGACGGTAAGCACATCCGAGACTACTTCTATGTTGAAGACGGCGCCGACGTTTACATGCTTTTGGCTGAGAGTCTTGGGAAGAATCCCGACCTGCGCGGCCATGCCTTCAATTTTTCAAACGAAATCCAGGTGACAGTTTTAGAGTTGGTCGAAAAAATTCTCGCGCACATGAATTCCGATCTTGAACCCGACATCCGCAACGAGGCATCCAACGAGATTCGGCATCAGTATTTGAGCGCCTCCAAAGCCAGACAATACCTCGACTGGAAGCCCCGGTTTTCTCTGGACCAGGGTTTGGAGCACACCATCAAGTGGTACCAGGAGCTGCTGGGAGCCTCTTGATGAACACGGTCCAAGTAAGTTGCCGTTCGTGCGGCAAGCCAAACCTGAGCACGATCCTCTCGTTAGGTAAAACCCCTTTGGCGAACGCCCTCCTTACGGGCGAGCAATTGGAGGAGATCGAACAAACGTACGACCTGGATCTGGTCTTCTGTCCCTCGTGTTCCCTGGTGCAAATCACGGAAACAGTGCCGCCTGAAAAATTATTTCGGGAGTACTTTTATCTCTCTTCGTTTTCCGAGACGTTGCTTCGCCATTCTGAAGAAAACGCCAACCGGCTCATCCAGTCGAAGAACCTAAGTCACGACAGTTTGGTAATTGAGATCGCAAGCAACGACGGTTACCTGCTGCAATATTACAAACGCGCCGGGGTTCCTGTTTTGGGAATTGAACCGGCCCGAAATATTGCTCAGACTGCGGAAGAGCGCGGCATTCCCACGATCTGTGAGTTCTTCGACGCCCAGCTCGCAGACAAGCTGATCGTCGATGGAAAGCGCGCGGACGTGGTGCACGCCAACAACGTGCTGGCGCACGTTCCGGATCTCAACGGCTTTGTTCACGGCGTCCAACTACTATTGAAAAACAAGGGCGTCAGCGTAATTGAAGTGCCTTACGTCAAAGACATGATCGACCGTCACGAGTTCGACACGATTTACCATGAACATCTTTGCTACTTTTCTTTAACCGCCCTTGATCATCTATTTCGTCGTCACGACTTGTTCATTGAAGATGTGAAACGTCTGGATATTCACGGTGGCACACTTCGCATTTATGCGAGAAAGCAAAACAAAGATAGCAACGTGCGGTCGGCGGTCGTCGACGAGATGCTTGCCGAGGAGGTGGCATGGGCCGGCAATGAGGAGTTTTATCGTGGGTTCGGGGAGGAAGTTGAACGATTGCGCGGCGCGCTCGTGACTATGCTGTCCGGATTGAAGGCAGAGGGGAAACGGATAGCCGTTTACGGTGCGTCAGCGAAAGGCAGCACGCTGATGAATTATTTCGGACTAGGTAGGCCGCTGCTGGATTTCGTGGTCGATCGAAGTACGATCAAACAGGGACACTACACGCCCGGAACGCATCTCCCGATCTATTCACCGGCTATGCTGCTTAAAGAGAAACCCGATTACGTTTTATTGCTGACGTGGAACTTTGCAGACGAGATATTGCAACAGCAGGCTGAGTATCGGAAACAGGGCGGCCGGTTTATCATTCCGATTCCGGAACTAAGAGTGGTCTAGGTTACTTACCGCGTAATGATCTTCACTGAAACAAAACTGAGATCCTGTTCATCTTGCTAAGTCATGTGAATCCTGTGAAGCATACTTTCGCACGCATCACTTTTAGAGGATTTACAAGATTAGACATGATTTACATGATGTTTTGATAATCGCCGTAATCTCTTGTGCACGCGGAGGGGGCTCGATGAGTTCTGAGATTGTTGTCGACAATAGCATGCTTGCGCAGGCTCTGGCCGCAGCCGGAAAAGATCAAAAGCTTCGAAAAGCCATCTTTGATGCTTTGCGGCAGGCCGAAGCCGATGCCGATGACCCCGCCAATTTTCGCGAACAGGTTCGATGGCCGTTGATACTTTCACTCTTAAGCGAAGCGAAGACTCATACGGTGGTGCTCGAGAACGGTCTAATCTTCGAGGTCAGTCCGGACAGCCGGATCGAGCAGGCATTACTATTGAGCACTGAGGCGCATCCCGATCATGTCTGGGAACCGCAAACCACGAGGCTCCTGACGGCCCTGGCCGCAGAGACAACTAACGTGATCGTAGGCGGCGCTTACATCGGTGATCATGTTCTTTTTCTGGCGCGCTCAGTCGGAAGTGGTAACACGGCGGGCGTAATACACGCCTTTGAGCCCATGCAGCACGCGTTCGATCGTCTGTTGCACAACCTGGAAGTTAATAACATTCGGAACGTCGTCGCCAACCGGCTCGGATTATGGGATCGCGGTCAGGTCGTTCTCACAATTGAAGGCCACCTCGGGCTCGCGTCGTCAAAACCTGAGGCCGAAGACAACACTTCCGGAGAACGAATCGAATCGATATCGATTGATGAGTACGTTAAGTCACGTCAAGTCTCACCGGTCGGTTTGATTATGCTCGACACTGAAGGAGGAGAAGAGAAAGCGCTTGTCGGAGCCCGCGAGACAATCGCCAAGCATGAGCCAAATATCGTGTTCGAGATTCACCGGCAATTTGTAGATTGGAGTGAAGGGCTCGAGAAGACTTCTATCGTAGAGTTCCTGCGGTCGCAGGGTTACTCGGTCTTTGCCATCCGTGACTTTCACAACAACTATCCGATGGGAGACCATCCTATTGAAATTATTCCCGTGCATCGGGTGTATCTTGAGGGACCGCCGCACGGCTTTAACGCGCTGGCAACAAAGGATTCAAATCTGGTGGAGAGGCTCAGACTGCGAATCGTCGAGGACGTAAGTCCGAAGCTGCTGCTGCACAAAGACCCTGCTTTGCACCATCCGATATTTTAACCCGCTGATTAGAGGCTGATGATTACTGTTCTTGGAGCTTCCGGCTTTATCGGGTCTAATCTGGTCAAGAGACTCGAGGAGCTTGGCATACCGTTTAACGCTCATGGCCGCGAGCAGGCGATCTCCAGTGGCACTGGCGGCGACGTGATTTACTGCATCGGCCTGACATCGGATTTCAGGTCAAGGCCGTTTGACACCGTACGTGCTCATGTCTGTAAACTGCTCGACGTCTTACAGGGCTGGGAATTTGATTCGCTGCTTTACTTGTCTTCTACTCGTTTATATCGAACCGATATGCCGGAGGCCAGAGAGGAAGATCCCTTTCAATTTAACTCTTTGAATCCGAGCGATCTCTACAACATTTCGAAGGCGATGGGGGAATCAGTCTCGCTAACCTGCGGCAAGAAGACACGAGTGGTAAGGCTCTCAAACGTTTATGGGAACGATTTCACTTCTGAAAATTTTCTTCCCTCAGTCATCAAAGACGCGGTGTTGAAAAAGAGGGTGATACTGCAAACGTCGGCTGATTCAACTAAGGATTACGTCAACATCCGTGACGTCGTGGATGGGCTAATCAACATCGCCACAAAAGGCCAGCACAAAATCTATAATCTGGCGAGCGGAGTGAACGTACCGAACCAGCAGCTCATGGACAGAATCAGCCTACTGACCAATTGCCGTGTGGAGTTTGACCAGAAAGCTCCGACAATAAATTTCCCGCCTATAAATATCGATCGAATGCTAACGGAATTTGATTTCCGGCCGTCCAACGTGCTCGCCGACATCACGACGCTGGTCGAATCGTATGGACGTCGCGGAGGTTTAAGTGATCAAAATTGATTCTCAGAGCGGTCTGGTCGTGGTTGAGGAAAACGGGAACAAGATCGAGCACAAGATCGGGAGTCCCGAAGCCTTCGAAGCAATCTCAAACGCCTGGTTAAGGAGTGGCTGGGACAACAAATACGTGTACAGCTTCAGTTGGTTTGGCCGCCCGATCATTCAGTTGCCTGAAGACATGATCCGTTTGCAGGAAGTCATTTACTCAGTTCAGCCGGATGTGATTATTGAAACAGGTGTAGCCCACGGTGGGTCGCTGGTGTTCTACGCGAGCTTGTGCAAGGCAATGGATCGAGGCCGGGTCGTAGGTATCGATATCGAGATCCGGCCGCACAATCGGCAAGCGATTGAATCTCATCCTCTGTTTCCTTTGATTACGTTGATTGAGGGAAGCTCAATCGAACCTGATGTCGTAGCGCAGGCTAAAGCGCAGGTGCGCGAAGGAGAAACCGTGCTCGTGCTGTTGGACTCGTGTCATACCAAAGAACACGTTAAGGCTGAGCTGAATGCCTACTCGACCCTGGTAACGAGGGGATCTTACCTTGTGGCCATGGATGGAATCATGGAACAGGTAGTTGGCGCTCCCCGAACGCAACCAGACTGGTCCTGGAACAACCCGCGGGTGGCGGCGCAGGAGTTTGTTGCCGCGAATCCCGACTTCGTTATCGAAGAACCGCCTATTCAATTTAATGAGGGCAACATTTCAAAACCGGTGACGTATTGGCCGGGCGGTTACGTCAAAAGAATCGCTTGAGGGATCTACTTGCATAGGCGTCGAGAGAGTAACACGTGACAGTTGGCAATCCATTAGTCAGCATCGGCTTGCCTGTTTACAACGGCGAGCGAGATCTTCCGCGATCACTCGACTGCCTTTTAGCTCAGGATTACGACAATTTTGAAATTATCATTTCTGACAACGGTTCCACCGATAGCACCCGACGAATCTGTGAGGAGTACGCGGCAAGGGACGCCCGAATCAAGCTGAGTTTCAACGCCACCAATATCGGAATCATTGCAAACTTTAAGCGTGTGCTTGAAAACGCGAACGGCAGCTACTTCATGTGGGCAGCGCACGACGATCTTTGGAGCAAGAGTTTTGTTCGATCGATGGTTGAGGAACTGCAGGGCCATTCGAACGCCTCAGTAGCCATGAGCGCCGTTGAGCGTTTGCACGAAAACGGAAGCGCCCACGACGTGGTACGGTTCAACGACGAGGCGAATCCCAACTCAATGACGACTTTTGAGTTGGCGATGGCACTGGCGCATGGCAGTCCGCATCATTTATTTATCTATGGACTGTTCCGTAGAGATTTTCTGAGGCGTGCCTTCAAAAATTTTCCCAGCGTCATTGCCAGCGACCGGCTGTTGATGATTCAGATCGCGATGAGCACGCGTTTTCGTTATGTAGATCGCACGTTGCATACCCGGCACATCAATGAGGAGCCGATTGCAGTGCGATATAAGGACGAAGAGTTCGGTCGGGCCTGGCACGATCCAATGGCCCACTTGAAGAAAGACCTGGCCATCGGTCCCTATCTGCTCAAGTCGCAAATCATTCCGTGGCAACGCAAGTTGTGGATTCCGATCATAGTGATTTGGCCGCCATTCAAGAGACTGTATAATCGTTTACACCGTTTCTTCTATGGGTTATCTGCTAGATTGCTCGGCCAGGGTGGGCGGCGAAAGAGTATCGCCCGTTATCTCAAACGCTTAGGTCATATGAATTCGAGGTAGAGGATCTGAATGGACCGAACTTTGCAAATCGAATCAACCCAAATCCACGACGCCGGCGACTGTTACGTAATTGCCGAGATCGGTCACAACCACCAGGGCAATTTGGAAACGGCTAAGGAACTGTTTCGGGCGGCCAGGGAATGCGGGGTTAATGCCGTCAAGCTGCAAAAGAGAGATAACCGCAGTCTCTACACGCGTGAAATGTATGACAAGCCATACGAGAACGAAAATAGTTTTGGCGCGACGTATGGCCAGCATCGAGAGTTCCTGGAGTTTGGGAAATCAGAGTATAAAGAGCTCCAGCGCTTTGCCCGAGAATTAGGGCTGACGTTTTTTGCGACAGCCTTTGATTTTCGCAGTGCCGATTTTCTCGCAGAACTGAATACACCCGCGTTTAAAATAGCTTCAGGCGACTTACGAAACATTCCGCTCCTAAAATACGTCGCCGCTTTTCAAAGACCGGTAATCGTGAGCACTGGTGGCGGCACGATTGAGGATGTCCAAAGGGCTTACGATGCGGTGATGCCGATCAATTCACAACTTTCCATCCTGCAGTGCACAGCCGGCTATCCTTGTGCATTCGAAGAAATGAATTTGCGCGTGATTACCACTTTTCGCGAACGGTTTCCTGATGTAGTAATAGGATTGTCATCGCATGACAGCGGGATCGCCATGGTTGTGGCCGCCTACATTCTCGGCGCTCGCATAGTCGAAAAGCATTTCACGCTAAACCGCGCAATGAAAGGCACTGATCACGCTTTTTCACTTGAAAGAGGCGGGATGCGTCGCGTTGTCAGGGATTTGCAGCGGGTACGTTTGGCACTTGGTGACGGGCAAAAGAGCACCTACCGAAGCGAGGTTGCCCCCTTACTGAAGATGGGGAAGAAACTCGTCGTCGCAGCGGATCTACCGGCCAATCACGTAATGCGCGGCGAGGATATAGCAATCAAGTCACCAAGCGATGGATTAGCGCCGTACGAACTAGATCGGGTCATAGGCAAAATTACACGCCGCCCGCTCAAACAAGATGAGAACATTGCTATAGAAGACCTAGATGGTAGCAGGTGACAGATAACCTCAGCACACTAGACGCTGCATCGCTCGCGAAAATTATTCGTAACATTCGCCTGATCGCTTTTGACTTCGATGGCGTTTTCACCGATAACGCCGTGTACGTTTTCGAAGATGGCCGTGAGGCTGTCAGATGCACGCGCAGCGACGGTATCGGCCTCAGTAAATTAGAGGCGCTCGGCATCGCAACGGTGATTATCTCAACAGAGCCAAATCCCGTAGTTTCGACCCGCAGTCGTAAACTCAAAATCGAGTGCATTCAGAATTGTCAGGATAAACGCCGTGCCCTGGATCAAGTGGTCCAGAAGATGGGGCTGGTGCTGGAACAGGTAGCATTTGTAGGCAACGATATTAACGATTTGCCCTGCCTCAATAGTGTCGGGCTGCCCATCGTTGTAAGGGATGCTCATCCCGACGTCGTTGCAAATGCTTACTACCAAACGAAACTGGCTGGAGGTCATGGTGCTGTTCGCGAAGTCTGTGATTTGTTTGACATGTTGTGGCGCTTAGAACCGCATTGAATCTGCATGCCGCAAGATCATTTTCGCGTCGAAAATAGGATAGTGGTCGTCACTGGCGGCTGCGGACAATTAGGCCGGCAGTTCACCCGCGCTCTGGTTGAGGCCGGGGCCCGAGTTGCCGTTTTTGATGTCGCGCCATGCGATGTGTCTGGTTTCAGCCAATCAGATCGTGAGGCCGTCTTGATGGTTGAAGCTGATATTACAAATCGTAATTCTCTCGAAGCAGGCCTGAGCGCGGTAATGGCTAAGTGGGGCGTGCCTGACGCGCTCATCAATAACGCCGGGCTCGATTCACCACCAAACGCTCCCATTGAAGAAACTGGCCCGTTTGAGTCCTATCCTGAGAGTTCATGGGATCGGGTCATGCAAGTAAACAGCAAAGGCGTGTTCTTATGTTGCCAGGTGATTGGCGGGGCAATGGCAAAGGCTGGCCGCGGCTCGATCGTGAACATCGGCTCGATATACGGCTTAATCTCCCCGGATCAACGCATCTATGAGTACCGGCGCGTTGAAGGGGATGAATTCTTCAAACCCGTGGCCTACTCGGCCTCCAAATCCTCTCTACTGAACCTGACTCGTTACCTGGCGACCTATTGGGCCAGCAGAAAGGTGCGTGTGAATACTCTGACTCTCGCCGGAGTTTTCAACAATCAGGACGAACAGTTTCTTAAAAACTATACCGGGCGGATGCCACTCGGCCGGATGGCCGAACCGGATGAATACAACGGTGCAATTATTTTTCTTGTGTCGGATGCTTCGTCTTACATGACCGGAGCAAATATGGTGATTGATGGCGGTTGGACCGCGTGGTAAAGGTGGCGAGTTGAAAGATTTGTCCATACCAACGGATATTCTGAATTGGATTGGTGGAGAAGAGCGCGCCGCGATCTCCGGGAAATTTTTCGACAAGCTGAACCCTGGCGACGGCACATTGTTGTCGCGTGTCCCGCGGTCGCTGAATGAAGATATTTTGCAGGCGGTGTCGGCGGCCAAAGCTGCACAGCCTGGATGGGCTGATGTGCCGCCCGTTAAGCGCGGCGAGTTGCTGCTGGACATAGCCATGTCTTTGAAGGCTCAGCGCGAAGACGTAGCTCGGATTGTTGCTGCAGAGACGGGTAAGGCTTTTCGAGATGCTCTGGGCGAGACGGATGCGGCGGTAGCGCAGGGGGTGTTTATGGCCGGAGAGGGCCAAAGACTGTACGGTCGCACGACTACTTCTGCTGTGAAGAACAAACACGCAATGACAATCCGCGAGCCGATGGGTGTCGCGGGACTAATCATAGCGGCGAACACCCCGATTGCTAATGTGGCCTGGAAAGTTTTTCCCGCATTGATCTGCGGCAACGCAGCGGTGCTAAAAGCAGCGGAAGACACTCCGGCCACCGCCTGGGTCTTCAGCAAGATTGCCCACGAATCCGGCCTGCCCGCCGGCGTTCTGAACGTTGTAAACGGATACGGCGATGAGGCAGGCGCGGCCCTGGTGCAGCACCATGACGTAAGCGTCGTTAGTTTTACAGGATCTACTGCAGTCGGGCGCCGAATTGCTGTGCAAGCTGGGGAGCGTCTGGCAAAGATTTCGTTGGAGTTGGGCGGAAAGAACGCGCTCATCGTATGCGATGACGCTGATCTCGACAACGCCCTCAAGTGGGTTCTGTCGTCGGCTTTCAGCAACGCCGGACAACGCTGCGCTTCCGGTAGCCGCATTGTCATTTTCGATCAGATTTACGATCGATTCCGTCAGATGCTTATCGAAGCATGTGACAAGCTCCGTCCTGGCACCGGCGATGAAGCGGATTTTGGACCAGTAATAAACGAGCGGCAACTCCGAGGCATGTTAGACGCCATCGACCGAGCACGTCAGGAAGGAGCAACAATCCTTACTGGCGGTTACAGACTGACTGACGCTGAACACCGTAACGGTTACTATCTGGCGCCGACACTGGTTGAAAACGCCACGCCGAATGCCGAGATTTCTATGAAGGAACTATTTGGTCCAATCGCCTCACTTTACCGCGTCAAAGACTTCGCTGAAGCCCTGGCATTGACGAATAACTCTTCGTACGGTTTGACCGCCTGCATCCATACGCGCAACCTGCACCGGGCTATTGAGTTCACGCAAAAAGTTCAGAGTGGAGTGGCGGTCGTTAATGCCGGCACTTTTGGCAGTGAGCCGCATATGCCGTTTGGCGGCGTCAAGCAATCAGGAAATGGTTCGCGCGAGCCAGGCACCGAAGCGCTTGATATTTATTCTAATCTGAAAGACGTCTACATCAGTATTGATCCTGAACAAGTGTAGGTAACAGCAATTGGTGGCGAACTCCAAAGCTCCAAGTGTGATAGCGCTGATCCCGGCGCGAGCGGGTTCCAAGCGCGTGCCGGACAAGAACGTGCGCGTGCTTGGTGATCATCCGGTGATTGCTTATACGATTGCTGCTGCTTTGGACAGCGGAATATTCGATAGCGTGGTCGTATCAACCGACTCGGAAAGATATGGGCTTATCGCGAAATACTATGGCGCCGAGGTTCCGTTTCTTCGTCCGGCTGAAATGTCCGGCGATCTTTCACCGGATATTGATTGGGTTGAATACACGTTGAAGAGGTTTCGCGAGCAGAATCGTGAATTTGATTGCTTTAGTATTCTGCGGCCGACGAGTCCCTTCAGGCAGGCGGCGACGATTCAACGCGCCTGGAGCCAGTTCTTAACTGAAACAGGTGTTGATTCGTTGCGTGCCGTGGAGAAATGCAAACAGCATCCCGGCAAGATGTGGGTTGTGCGAAACAGCCGAATGACGCCTTTGCTACCTTTGAGTCCGCCGGAATTACCGTGGCACAGCAGTCAGTATCAAGCGCTGCCGGAGGTGTATGTGCAAAACGCCAGTTTGGAAATCGCCTGGTCCAGAGTGGTTTTCCAGGGACGCAGTATCTCCGGAACTGTGCTTATCCCGTTCTTTACTCAGAACTACGAGGGATTTGATGTTAACCATCCAACCGATTTGCGGCTTGCACAAGAGCTAATTGATACAGGCAAGGCCAATTTGCCTCACGTTTCTCAATCACGGTATTCTGCTTAAAGACAATCTGCATGGTACACATTTCACTCATACCGCTGGATGAGTTCCGGCGAATTGGTTCCGCTGATGTGACCAGAGATCTTCAGTTGGCACTTATAGCCGACATGTGTCGTGCCAATACGCTGGCCTCCGTCAAACGAGCCGGGTCAGGTCACCTCGGTTCCAGCTTCAGCTCACTCGATATTGTTACGCTGCTGTATTACGCGGAGATGAATACCGCGGGGCTTGGTGTCGACGATCCAAATCGAGATATCTACTTTTCTTCGAAAGGTCACGATGTTCCGGGACAATACTCCGTGCTCTTTTCGTTGGGGATTTTGCCAAAGGAGAAATTCGTCAGGCTCAGGAGGCTGGGAGGCACTTATGGTCACCCGGACATTGGCACACCAGGCATGGAAGCCAACACTGGCTCACTCGGCATGGGTATTTCGA
>Ga0126314_10000725_pt1 | contig 15792 bp, 16 predicted proteins | sample Plot105B_FD_92535 | JGI IMG/M metagenome (GOLD analysis project Ga0126314, IMG submission 92535) | Serpentine soil microbial communities from UC McLaughlin Reserve, CA, USA - Plot105B | ecosystem: Environmental > Terrestrial > Soil > Grasslands | place: USA: UC McLaughlin Reserve, Lake County...
ATCGCGGGCGCCGTCGAAGAGGCGGTGCGGATGACCTCCCCCGTGCATGCCATGTTCCGGACCGCGCTGGAGGCGGTGGAGCTGGGGGGCGTTCCCATTCCGAAGGGAGCCCACATCCGCATCGTCTACGCGTCGGCCAACCGCGACGAAGCCCGGTTCCACGAGCCGGAGCGCTTCGACGTCCGGCGGCCCGACGTCAAGAAGCACCTCGCCTTCGGTCAGGGCCTCCATTTCTGCATTGGCGCGCCGCTCGCACGGCTGGAGGCACGTCTGGCGCTGGAGGCCCTGCTCCGGAGTCTCCCGGGGCTCCGGCTCGTGCCAGGGCAGACGCCGGGCTTCTTGAGGAGCGTCACCGTCAGGAGGCACGAGAGCCTGGAAGTCGCGTGGGAGGTCCACGCGTCCCAGGCTCGCTGACGCCAGGGGGTGAGGCCCATCGCCTCACGAAGTCGAAGCCGCGAAGTCCCCCGTTCCAATCCAGGGAGCCGCTTTGCGAGGAGCGCTCGGCTGCGAGGAGGTCGAGCGCCCGGTCGACTTCCGGGGGACGGGGGAACGCGCATTCTCCTCTCTGAAAAATGGCCGTCGGAGGATATGAGGAATACCCATGAGCGACGAGCGCACCCCTGCCGAGCCCGAAGTGATGGAGCCCACGTTCTGGCGGAAGAATGGCTGGTCGGCCCGGGTCATCAAGAACGAGGACGATGACGGCTGGGCCGTGGAGATCCGCAAGCAGGGGATCGCCGAGCCCGTCCTCATCAGTCCGTGGGTGATGGGCCGCGACAAGAAGAACCCCAAGCCCTTCGATGCACCCGCGTTCGCGACCTTCGTGAAGACGGCCTCGGAGGTCCTCGATCGCTCCGCGCGACAGCACGACCAGGCCATGACCAAGAAGCTCTCCATCGCCTGGGAGGGCCGCTGGTACGAGGTCCGGCTCGAGCTCGTGGCCGATGAGTATGATCCCCACGCGCTGCTCTCGGCCACCGACGACGCGGGCGCGACCGTCGCGAAGCATCGCGTGCCCGCGAATTTCAAGTTCAACAGGGACGTCGCCAACACGTGGGTGCGCGAAGGCTTCGACGAGCCCTGAGCTGGCCGCGGGTGGAGACACCCGCGTGGAAGAAATGGCAGTGCGATTTCCGCAAAACGTGCGGAATCCGCATCCACGCCCTTCCCCGCAGCAAGGTCTGTCATGAAGACACGCGGCGCGTGAGGAGAGGCGACAGGGGCCCCTCCGCTCGAAAGCCTGACGAGCGACGGGCCTGGAATGACAAATGCTAGGGAGCCTTCCCATGAAAATCCAAGCATGGGCCCTGGCGGGCATGGTGATTCTGGGCAGCGGCTGCATCTCCAGCATTCGGACCAGCAGCCGCTCATTCCTGGACGAGAAGGAGTCCGAGGCACTCCTCCAAGGGGGCACGGATGACGCCGCGCGACGTATCTCGGAGTTGATGAGCAAGCGCGGCTTCCCGGTGACGGAGAAGCAAATGCGCAAGGACGGGAGCCTCGTCTACGTCTTCAAGGGACAGCGCACGGCGTTGACCACGGTGTCGGGGAGCGACATCGTCAGCGGCTCCACGAACACGGTGGGGTCCGTGTTCTTCGTGCTGCTGACGCCACGCGAGGACGGCGTCACCCGGATGGACGTGGTTGGCAAGCCCTCCATGGATGGCCGCGCGGTGTGCAGTGACGCCCCGCCCGCCTGGGTGCCGAGCTGCGACCAGAATGTCGTCACCGGCTCGCTCTGGCATGGCCGGGGCCAGATGACAGGGAAGGAAGAGGCGGAGGCCATCCGCGGCATGCTGCTGGAGCTGGAGTTGGGACAGACCAGGGGCCCTGGTGCGTTGATTTCCAAGCCGGAGGCGCCGCCCGAGGCTCCCTCCCAGCCGACCTGTGTCGCCTCGGAGCATCCGGACTGGGCGGCCGCCTCGGCCGTCGAGAAGAAGAAGCTCCTGGAGCTGTGCCGCGCGCCGGTCACCCAGGCCGCCGACACGAACTGAGGGCCTGGCTTTCGGCACCACGTCGCATCAAGGCTTCGTGGGACAAGTCATTGTCGCTGCTGACCTCTTGAATTGCTCACCCCGCTGCCTTGACGTGGGCAATTGCTGTCTTAGGTTGGTAGCAGAACCTTCCCTGGCGAGACTCGCTCGGGGCAAAGGATTCGTCCCCCACGAACCCACCTGGACTGGAAGCGCCTCGCTGCGCTTCGTCCAGATGGGTCCCCCCTCGGAGCCTTTTTGACTTTCTTTCCCTTCACCTCACGCCACCCGTCCATCCAAAGCACCCTCGCGACCCGGCTGGGCCTCGCCCTGCTGACGCTCGCCATCACCGCCTGCGGGGGGACGGATGACCCCGAGCCGATGCCAGCGCCGACGCTCACCGCGACCTCCCCCGTGGACAGCGCTACCAGCGTGCCGCTCAATGCGACGCTCTCCGCCTCCTTCGACCTGGCCATGGACGCCCTCACCGGGACGACCTTCACGCTGAAGCAGGGGACGACCACCGTCACGGGAACGGTGGCGACCAGCGCCGATGGAAAGACGGCGACCTTCACGCCCTCCAGCAGCCTGGCCGCGAGCAGCGTCTACACCGCCACCATCACCACCGGAGCGAAGTCCGCGGAAGGCACGAGCCTGGCGGCGGCCCGCTCCTGGAGCTTCACGACGGGCGTGGCGGCGGACATCCTCCCGCCCCAGGTCAGCTCGACGACCCCCGCCGCCGAGAGCGCCGGTGTGGCCATCAACCGGAAGGTCACGGTGAGCTTCAACGAGGCGATGGACCCGCTCACCCTCACCTCCGCCACCTTCACCGTCCGGCAAGGCGCCACGCCGGTGCCTGGCACCGTGGTCTATGGCCCCGGTACCACCGCGACGTTCACTCCGGGGAGCGCGCTGGCCCCCAGTGCCATCCTCACGGCCTCGGTGAGCACGGACGTCAAGGACCTGAACGGCAATCGCCTGGCGGGCGCCTTCACGTGGAGCTTCACGACGGGCACCTCGGCCGCGATAGGGCCCATGCCGGTGTCGCTGGGGACGGCTGGCGATTACGCCATCCTGGCCAAGTCGGGCGTCTCGACGGTTCCTGCTTCCTCGGTGACGGGTGACATCGGGCTCGGCCCGGCCGCCGCGAGCTACCTCACCGGCTTCTCGCTGGTCGCTGACGCCACGAACATCTTCGCGTCCTCCCCGCAGATTGTCGGCAAGGCCTACGCCGCCAACTACGCGGTGCCGACGCCCTCCAACCTGACCACGGCGGTGGGCAACATGGAGGGCGCCTACACCGACGCCGCCAGCCGGCCGACGCCCGACTTTCTCGAGCTGGGCACGGGCGACATCGGCGGGAGGACCCTGGCGCCGGGGCTCTACAAGTGGACGAGCACGGTGACCCTGCCGACGAACGTGACGATTTCCGGCGGCGCGAATGACGTGTGGATCTTCCAGACCACGGGAGACCTGACGGTGAGCGCGGCCCAGCGCATCACCCTGAGCGGCGGCGCGCAGGCGAAGAACATCTTCTGGCAGGTCGCCGGACGGACGACCCTGGGCGCGGGCTCGCACTTCGAGGGCGTCCTGCTCTGCAAGACCGACGTCACGCTGGAGACAGGCGCGACGATGAACGGCCGCATCCTGTCGCAGACGCAGGTGGCCCTGCAGAAGGCCACCGTCACGCAGCCACCCCGCTAGCGCCGGGTCGCTGAACTTCGGGGGACGGGTCCAGGTGACCTGTCCCCCGATTGCGTTTCAGCCCTGCTCCTGCTTCACGAGGGGCAGCGTGAAGTGGAACGTGCTGCCAGTGCCGATGCCGCTCTCCACCCAGATGCGCCCGCCATGCGCCTCGACGATGCACTTGGAGATGTGCAACCCGAGCCCGTGCCCGCGGCGGTCGAACTTGTTCACCTGGCTGAACCGCTCGAAGACAGCGTCCAGTTGGTCCGGTGGAATTCCCGAGCCGGTATCGGTGACGGAGACCTCGCAGTGTAGGCCCTGTGCTTCCGCGCGAAGCTCGATCCGGCCGCCTTCCTTCGTGAACTTCAGGGCGTTGCTCAGCAGGTTCGCGAGGACCTGGAGGATGCGCTCGTGGTCGAAGTTCGCGAGGAGCGGACCGGGAGGTCCAGCCAGGGCGAGCGAGATGCCTTGAGCCGTGGCGGCGGGTTGGAAGATGTCGACCGACTCCCGCAGCACCTGGGTGGCGTCGTCGGGCGCTGGACGCACGTGGAGCTGGCCCGCCTCGATGCTGACGACGTCCAGCAGGTCGCTGACGAGGCGGTTCATGCGCGCCGTGAAGCGCTGGATGCCCTCGGCCCGCTTCACGACCTTCTTGCCGCTGTCGTCGGCGGGGGCCTCCTTCAACAGCAAGGACGTGCTCACCGCGATGCCACCCAGCAGCGAGCGGAGGTCATGGCTGACCATCCCAAGAAATTCATCGCGGGTGACCAGTGCGGCGTCGGCCCCCCTGCGCTCGAGCAACAGGCCCTTGTCGGTCTCTTCACGCTCGAAGCGGAGCAGCTCCGCGAGGGCTCGCCGCCGCTCGTCGCGCTCGCTGGTCAGTTGAGCGGCCCGCGTGGTGCGCTCCTCGGCCAGGGTGCGGTCCTCCTCTGTCCGCTCGACCTCGAGCGCGGCGCTGGAGCCCAGGCCTGACGTGTCGGCCTTCGCGCGGGCTGTCTTGAGCACCTCATCCGCGCGGTCGTGAGCGAGGGCCAGGACCGCGTCCGAGTCCTCCTCGATGGAGGCCCGCTTCTTTTCCAGCTCTCGATCCGTCCTCGCCCGCTCGCTGCGAAGGCTGTCATCGGTCTGGGTGCGCTCGGGTTGCTTTTGACTCATTTCTGTCCCTCGTAGGACACTTCCCCAGGGATGAACACCGGGGTGTAGGGAATGGGAGCAAAGAGTAATCTTGTGAGCGTTAACGCCCGGGGAGCCTCCAGGGGGCCCAGCACCTTCTGAGGAGCCCAGCCAGGGCGGCAATGGCTTGCGAAACTCAATGGAATCGCTCGCCTGCCATCAGCCCGTCACGGAAGGTGATGAAGACGCCCAGCCGCAGTGCTACCGGCCGACCGGTCGCCGCGAACTCCTGGGACGCGCCCACGTACCACCCGACATCAGGAGCCCCCGCGATGGGCCTGCCGCCCCAGGTCCCGTAGGAACCCATACTCACCAGTCCCTTGCCTTTGACCTGCTGGGACCTGGGTGCGCCCCGGGAGCCCCGCCGCTCGTGGCGGCGTCACTCAGGGAGAGACGGTCAGGTCCGCTGGAGACCGGGGCGCCACCTCGTAGGTGGTCTCGTACTGGGCGGCCAGCCCGACCACGGTGAGGGTGTCTCCCAGCTTCAGCGCCTGCAGCGCGCTCGCGTCGAAGTCGGCCGAGACGTGGACGAACACCTGCACCTCACCCGAGCCGTCGTTCACGTAGAGCTTGTAGCCGTAGGGCGAATCGTCCTGGAACGTCTGGGTCACGTCGCCCGTCACCTTGATGAGCTGACCTTCGACGGACTCGTTGACGGAGCCGGTGGTCACGTCCTTGGCCGAGACGTCCTTGGAGCCGCTCAGCAGCTCCACGTCCGCGGGCTCGGCCTTCAGGATGCGCAGCTGGTTCTGCTCGTCGAGCGTCCCGGTGACGCGGACGCGGGCGCCCAGATTGAACGACTGCTTCTGCTCCAGCTTGACGTAGACGCCGCCCGTGGCGTCTTGAAGCGCGAAGCCCTCGTCGCCCAGGGCCGAGACGAACGCGCCGGGCTGGACGCTGACATAGCCCTCGATGGTGGCCTGCGTCCCCGTCGCCTGCGCACGCGCCTCGGCGATGGGAGTCGAAGTCGGATCGTCCGAGTCGTCACAGGCCGCCACGAAGACGCACAGCGCGACGAACAGCGCACGGGAGAAGCGCGGGAAGCTGCTTTCGAATCGGGTCATGCCGTCCCTTAACGCGGAGCGACTCTCGTGAGCAAATCAACAACCCAGAAGGATTCCGCGCGTCGTCGGTAATGGGGTGAATCGAGCGCTTGTGAAGCACCTTACAGTCGGCGCCAGCGCCGCGAGGAACCCTCCTCGATGTCGGGGATGTTTGGACTGAACTTCCCGACGTTGCCATTCACTCTTCTGGGAGGAAGACGCCATGAAGAACTCCATGACCCTGGATGCGGGGCTCCAGGCGATGGGTGAGGCCACCGCTGCACGGCTGAAGCTGACGCCCGAACAGCAGGTGCTGCTCGCCAATCACGTCGACGCCGAGGGGGATGAGACAAAGGCCGCCATGGTGCTCGGTGGGACCGTCGACATGCCCTTCAGCATCCCCATCGTGGGAGGGGAGGGCGCGCTCACCACCGAGAGGAAGGTCACCGCATGGGTCAGCATCTCGGGCTATTTCCAGGTCGCCGCGCCGCCAGAGGGGACGTGGAGCATCCAGGTGACCGACATGGCCCGGAGCGGGCGACTCGTCCTGGCCGCCCAGGGAATCCAGTGCGGCCAGCAGGTCCCTTTCACATACAAGACCGGAATCACGTGCCAGCTCAGCTTCACTGTCCAGTGGAGCCAGGCGGACGACACCACGCTCCAGGGGCACGTCCACACCCGCTACTGAACAGCCGGCAACTCACTTGAGCGTCATCGCGACGGTCTCCGTGCCTACTCGCCTCAAGGGGCGACTTTGCCCTTGAGCGATTTGACGACGAACCTGCCGTCCACATAGTCGACCGTTCCGAGCTTCTTTCCGTAGATGCTGGGCGGCTCTTCGATATCCGCCTTGATGACGATGCTTTTGCCCTTTCGTGGCAGCGACAGGGTGACGATGGTCCCTGCCCAGTCCTCGAGCGTCTTCTTGTCGGTCCCCTTCTTTCCGTCGGCGGTGAGCAGCCCCGCGTCCGCGTACAGCCGGATGGCATCCTCGGTGGAGATCTTCAAGGCGGCCGGGTCTGGAGTCAGCCCTTCCTGGGTGCAGCGGAACACGGCGAAGTCGTTCACAGACCCACCCGACGCCGTGATGACCAGATGATATCCCGCCGGGTTCTTGAAGAGGGCGGCCTCGAAGCTCCCGATGAGGTCCGGGCTCTCGATAATCGCGTAGCCGTTCGGCACATCGCGGACCTTCAGCGACTTCGCGATGAAGTCCGGGGTGAGCGGGTCGCTGGCGTCGCGACTGATGTCCAGGGGCCCTCCGCCAGGGTAACGCTCGAAGAGGTGGCGGAGCGCGGTCTCGATGTTGGTGGTCATGCAGCCGGAGCTGCTCGCGGGCCTGGCGGCCGGGGTGGACGAAAGCAGTGCGAGGACGGCGAGGGTCTTCAAGAGAATCACAGGGGCTCCCGTGGGACACGTTGTCGAGTTGGACGTCAGCAGTCCCGGGGCCTGGTCCTGCTCGAACACCAGGACGCCGCGCGACTCAGGAGAGTAGATGACATACAGCTCCCAGCCCGTACAGCCGTCTGGCCACATCTCCCGGCGGTAGGCGTGCGCGGCTCGGCATCGCTGCGGCGGTGCTCAAGTGCGCCCGCGAGGGCAGGCCGCAATCGCCCTTGTCTACCACCCGGGTGGTAGAGCCAATCCGCACGGCCCCTGAGATGAATGGCGTATGGGAAGCCTTCATCTCCGGGAGCTGGCGTGAACGTTCCATGGGTTGCCGTGCTGCTGATGCTGCCGGCTGGATGTGCGACAGCGCGTGAGGTGACGCTCGACATCGGGCGGGGCGAGCCCATTGTCTACACCCCTGTCGAGTCCGACCCCATCGAGCTGGACGCGGACGCCTTCGGAAGCGCGCTCACCCGCCTCGCGCTTGACTTGCAATGGGAGTCAGCGCTCCAGGCCCCCGGGCTCGGACGCACGCCGGACCCCACCGAGGCTTCATCCTACGAGCGCCTCTGTGAGCAGCAGGGCTCTCCGACAAGGTGCCTCGGGCTGCTGGCGAGAGGGTTCGCGTGGGGCCCCCGGGAGCGACGCATGCTGGCCCTCGGGTACGCCCTCGACCCCATCTGGGATGAAGTCGAAGACGCCCTCGGCGAAGCGGTGAACCCCCTGGCCCGGAGAGCCCTGGTCGCCAGCATGGTGGAGGCGGTCCTCTCCAGGCCCGAGGAACGCGCAGCCATCGCGACGGTGGCTTCCCTCATCGCATATCTCGGCACGGGGCCGGTGTGGACGCTCCAGCAGGGCTTCCAGCGCCTTCAGGTCGAAGCCCGGGATGCGCGGAGCCTCTCGGAGCTCGAGGGCGCGGGACACCGCTTCGGTCGCATCCTCGGGAACAGCGGCACGCGGGTCCTGGTGCTCGTCGCGCTGTCGGCGCTGGGCGGCAAGAGCGGCATGGCGACCGAGGTGCACGCGCTGCCGGGCTTCGCACGGGCGGCCGCGAGGGCACAGGCGGAGGGTGGCTTCCTGCTCCCCGCGGCCTTGCTGGGCGAGGTTGAGTCGCTCTCACTTCCGTCGGCGGGAGTGCTGAACGTGAGGCTCGCGCCAACGGCCGTTGCCTCCGTGGCCCTGGGCTCGGGTATCGGCGTGGAGGCCTGGCCCGCCGAGAGTGCCGTGCAGGGAGACCCGGAGGGTGCCGTCCATCAAATCTGCGCGGATGCGCACGAAGCCGAGGAGATGGCGAGTGGCGCATGGGCGCCGGAGTTCGAGGAACTCTTCGCGAAGGCGGAGATGAAGCTCAGCGCCCCCGAGAATCAGGTCCGCATCCGAGGGCACCAGGGGCCACACTCCCGCGAGTACCACAACGAGGTCTTCAGACGCCTGGCCCTGGCGACACGGGGCTGCCGCAATCCCACTCAGTGCCGGCTCGCACTGACGGACGAGCTGGCGAAGATTGCCCGTGACCTCGTGCACGAGAAGTCCGCCCTGCGGAAGCTCGTGACGGAGCAGTCCAAGGATTAGATCCTCTCTCCGCACATTGATGGCGGCTCTGAACCGAGGTTCGTGATTCTCGATCAGATCGTAGCGCAAGCGGAAAGAGAGATCAGAGGCACCCCCGTTCGGCTCTGTGTGCACAGAAGACCTGAGCGCGAGAAGTCCCTGCCCGAGGGCAAAATCAGACTTCAAGTCCTGACATCCGAAATCTGACCCGCAGCGCGGACCTGTCAGTTCTGACCCAGTCCGTGGCATTGGTGTGACGTCGAATCCTTGCAACAACACCAGGCGCACTCTGCTATACGCCCGCCGCGAAACCCTCACCAGAAGTGGAGACACCTTGCCCCGAAACCTCTCAAGGTCGGCGTTGGCCGTGCTTTTCATTCCGAGCTTGCTGCTCATCGCCTGTGGAGAGGAGAACCTGGCGCCGAGTCCCAGCCTGGACCCGGAGATGGCCCGAGTGCCGGCGGAGGCCCCGCTTCGCGAGGGCTATGTCTGGAACGTGGAGCGGGAGAAGTACGTCCTGGTGACCTATGCCGAGGTGGATGGTCTGGCCATCCACGAGGGCGACATGGTCCTGGGAACGGTGACGCAGATGGAGGCGCGCGTGCGCGAGGTGAAGGCCCTGGGGCTGGAGTCCTCGGGCCCCCGAGCCCAGGGCCTCGTCAAGACCGACCCGAACTCCCGCTGGCCCAACGCCGTCGTGCCCTACACCATCGACTCGGGCGTCGCGAACCAGAATCGAATCCAGGACGCCATCAATCACTGGCATGGCCGGACCCACATCCGCTTCGTGCTCCGCACGGCGAGCAACGCGGCGCAATACCCTGACTATCTTCGCATCCAGTCAGGCACCGGGTGTTATTCCAGTTATGGGCGCCAGGGTGGAGAGCAGGGAACGTGGCTGGATGGCAGCTGCAGCACCGGCACCATCATCCATGAGCTCGGACACGCCCTGGGGCTCGACCACGAGCACAACCGCCAGGACCGGGACACCTACGTCATCATCCGGTGGGAGAACATAGTGCCGGGCGGGGCGTACGCCTTCCAGCAGAACAACAACGATGACGACGACTATTTTGCCTACGACTACGGGTCCATCATGCACTACGGCCCGATGCAGGGCTCGAAGAACGGCCGGCCCACGATCGAGGCCCGGAATGGACAGTCCGTCGGGCAGCGCAACGCGCTGAGCACGCTCGATGTGGTGACCATGACGCGAATCTACTCCCCGCGGACCATCGCGCTTCGTGCCTCGACCGGCCACTACGTGGTGGCCGAGGGCGGCGGTGGCGGCATCGTGAATGCCAATCGCGTCGCCGTGGGTCCCTGGGAGCGGTTCCAGTTGGTGGACCTGGACGGCAATGGGCTGGTGTCTGGCGACTTCGTCCAATTCCAGACCATCAATGGCAACTTCGTCCAGGCCACGAACGGCGGCGGCTCGACGGTGGACTCCCTGTCCATGGCGCCCGGCACCTGGCAGACCTTCCGCATGTGGAAGATGACGGGCACGGGTCTCTCCACCATCGATACTGGCGACGGCGTGGTCCTGGGCACCCCCACTCCCGGCTACCCCAAGTACTGGGGAGCGGATTACGGCGGCGGTGCCGGTCTGACGGTCAACAACGATGGCACCAACCTGGGAGCCGCGAACATCTTCACCGTCGAGTTCCCGTGAGCGAAGCCTCCGCGCGATTCACGCCCGGACCTTCGCCTTGAAATGACACCGGGGATTCGGCCCGCGACGCGGTGACCGAACCCCCAGTGGACCTGCCAGCAACGAGCCGTCGGACTCGGTGCTCGACGTGCCCCTGGATGCGCTCACAAGTCAGGGGATTTCCTTCCGCACTCCGTATAACCGCCAGGACCTTGAGAGCCAGTGGGCTTGTAGCAATAGACCGCCTCGCTCGAGGCCTCGTCGCAGTTGCTGACCGCTTCCGTCTTCCCGGACGGCAGTTCGATGGTTTCCCACTTGCAACCACCCGTCGACTCCTTGAGCAGGAGTTGACGCGGGAACGCCTTTCCCTCCGCGCTGACTTCCACGCTGGAGCCGCCGCTGCCGAGGGCGTCAGAGCCGCTGCTCCATTCCAGGCCAAAGATCTTCTCCAGGGAGCCTCCCTGCGCCTCCCAGTAGGAAAGCGCGTACTGCATGGAACTGGGCTGGCCCTCTTCAGAATCGACTTTGATGACGTGTCGCAGGGGGTGGGTGAGGTTCTCGAATGCGAAGACAACCGTGGGCGCATAGGACTCGTTCATCCCCGGCAAGAACGGCATCTTCATGAGGCAATAGAGGTTCTTTTCCTCGAGCGGATGAGCCACCACGCCAGCGAGCAACAAGACGTTGTCACAGACACTTCCCCGCGCCTGGAGAACGAAATCCTCCGTCTCGGCGGACAGGAGGCGGGCACGAAAGACGTCGAGCGTCACGGACGCGGGGGCGTTCTGCTTGATGCATGAGCCGAAGCGGTCCCAGGGGAGCCCGAGCTGAAGGGGCTCAAGAAGCTTCTTCACCTCGGCGGACTCCTTCGCGGCGCTCAGCTTCTTCTTCAACACCCGGGGCAACACCGTGACGCGCCGCTCTGGGGGGCAGACCCATGGCTTGGGTGGCGACGCGATGGCCACCCCCGTTCCCGCATCTCCTCCTCCCTTGCCAATAGCCAGGGGCGGCGGGGTCTGGGCCATTCCCGTGAGCGGGCCGAGGGCGACAAGGAGAGGCAGCAAAAGAAGACGCGCCCGACTACGCCGACACTTCATTCCCAGCATGCCCCGTCCTCCGGTGGAACCGATGTCAAGGAGCAAGCTCTCTCACGGAGTGCTCCTCTCTGAAGCCTCTTCGAACTCAGCACTGACGTCGTAGGCGTTGAAGCTATTCACTCTCGATGTCACCGGGGGCACCTGGCCCATGGGAGGCACGTGGGGTGCTGGACGTGCTCCGGTGAGAGCGCGCATCTTCGCTGGGTTCATCCCAGAGTGAGCCGGTTCGCAAGAACCGTCCCTCCATGGAGTACGCGCCGACAAGTCCGCAGGCTCCGCATGCGACCTCGAGTTCGGGAGGCGGTGCAGGCGCGTTTGAATCGCCGATGGCGTGGGGTGGGCGCCCGCGAGGACAGACCGCTCGGTGGACTTCCGAGACGGTTTCAAGGTCATACATCCCTCCGCATGTGGGACAGCGGATTGGCGCGAACAGGTTCTCCAAGAACCTCTTCTCGCGCCGTGCGCCGACTCGCAGCAGGAGCAGGACCCCGAGGACTCCGCTCCCTGCGACGATGAACCACAGCGTGAAGGCGTAGATGAAGCTGTACATGTCCACCTGAGGACAGCGTCTTGGGGGCGAGCCTCGCGGCTCAGGCCGCGCGAGGAGCTTCTCGGTGCGTCCGCTGCAGCGCTCCCGCCTCTGTGAAGACGGCGGTAAGCCCGCACACGGCACACGTCGCCTGTACCCGCGGGGGAAGGGCCTGGATGGACGTGCCAGGTGGCGGAGTCATTCTCGGCGGAGAGGACCTGGCTACTGAGGCGGGGTCGAACCCTCCGCCGCACTCCGGGCATTGAAGAGGTTGGACCCGCGACTGGAGCCGTTTCTGTTCGCGCACCTCCGACACGACGATGCCCACGAGGGTGACGACGGTGCCGCCCAAGGTGATGCCCAGCCACAGCAGGAATGCATCCATGCAGACCCCCTGACGAGGTCAACGTAGCAGGCCTTCCGCCCCGCCTGCCTCTGGAGGCGGAGTGGCTGTGGCCCGGTCAGCCCTGAGACGCGGAGGGTTGGCCGGGCTTCGAGGCGACCGGAGCCGAGGGCTGGCGCCCACGCTCGACGGCGTCCAGGCGGGCCATGGTCTGTGCGTAGAGGTGGTCCAGCTTGGAGTGGAGCTGGGTGACCTCCATGCCGGCGCGGATGTTGGCTTCGTACTCGACGTCGGAGCGGATGCGGTCCTTGGCGGCCTGCCGGCTCTGGCTGATGAGGACGAAGCAGGACAGGAAGATGGCCTCCAGGCTGACCACCATGGTGAGCAGGCCGAAGGGGAACGGGTCGAACGCGTGGAGCGTGGGAATCCAGCCCAGGTTGATGGTGATCCACACCGCGAACCACACGGCGTGCAGCATCATGAAGGTGAAGGTACCGCTGAAGGCGGCCAGTCCATCCGCGAGCCGCTGGATGGTCGTCAGTCGCTCCTCCACCATCTCGTTGGGGCTGAGTGACGGCCGGCTGTGCAGCATCTTGTCTGCTTCGCGCAGTCGCCGGCCGATGGCGGTCAGCACGTCCATGGCGCTGGAGGGGTGGCGCCGGAAGAGGAGCTCCAGGTCCGCGCGGTCGACCTTGAGGGCGGAGGTGTCCTGGATGGCGCGGGCATCCGCGCTGCGTGGGTCTCCGTCGAGCAGGGACAGCTCGCCGAAGAAGTCTCCGCGTCGGGCGGTCTCGAAGACGATGACCTGGCCGGTGGTGTCCTCGACGGAGATCTGCACCTCGCCGGAGCTGACGATGTAGATGGCGCCGCCCGGGTCTCCTCGGCTGAACACCTTCTCTCCGGCGGACAGTCGCACCTCCTCGAGCTGGTTGGCGAGCAGCGCGCGCTCCTCGTCATCGAGGGCGGCGAAGAGGGGCACTTCCTTGAGCAGGGCGACGTCGGCGGGCATGACGCGGAGTTCCTCGCGAAGGGCTGCACCGTGCGTTGCGCAGGCTGGCACCTTCCGAGCAATTCGCCCAGCGTCACCGCGTCACAAGTCGTGGGTTTTCCCAGGGCCGAAAAGTAGGGCCCGGCCGGATGACTGTTGCTCCAACGAATCGCCGTGCTTCCGCGACGTGGCTCACTGCGGGGGGAGTTCTCGGGGGGCTTTCGGTTCGACGGTGGAGGCGACGTTCTGCGGAGTGCCGTCGGAGAAAGGCCTGACGTCGAACTGGACGCGGACGGAGCGGCCGGGCTTCAGGTGCTCGCGCAGATAGGTCTCGATGTCCTGGTCGCGAGGGACCGTCATGCCGGCGATGCGTGTCTGGTGTGTCACGCGAATGGGAATCGAGGCGCCGCTGGGGCCGGTGACGAAGAGTGTTCCCGGCGCGGTTCCCAGCACCGGGCCGGAGAAGGCACGGGGCGTTCCGGGTGTGCTCTCAGCATCCGGAGATGGGGCAGGGGAGGGACGGGCCGAATCCCCGCTCGCCTGCGTGTCCACGGCCAGGGCCAGGGGAGGCGTGCTCAGCAGGAGTCCGAGGAGCAAGTGCTGGGTCCATCGCTTCATCCGAGGCCTCCTGGGTTGGGCGGAGCAGCCCAGGGAAGGATGGTCATGGACTCTCGTGACGGCAGGGCCTGCTTGGACTGCTGGACCAGAGGTGCGTCAGGCGCGCGACTCACCACGGTGAGATGAGGACTCCGCGCACATGCGAGACCGACTCATTCCAACGCGTTGGTTCCGCGAGGTACCGTGCCGCACCTTGCAAAACGATAGAAGATTGTCCTCCTGGCTAGCCTGCCAAGTCCTGTCGGGACTGCTGCTGCTCTCCGCATGTGTGGAGGGGCCTGATGCACGGCCAGTCTCCCCGGTCCGGAAATGGGTGGGTCCCTTGGTGAATGTTCCGGGCGGAGGGCAGTTCAGCGCCGTCATGTACTTCGGCCCCTGGCAGTGCAGTGCCCAGCTCATGAGCTACTGCCGCGACAAGTGCGCTGGGAGTGGGCACGCACTTCAAGGTTGCATGTGGCTCGCGGATTTGAAGATGGACTTCGCGGGCACTGCCATGCGGGCAGGGAGCCGGTTTGGGATGACGCACTGCTGTTGCAACTACGCGACGATCAGCAAGGCACAGAACGATGTGGCCCGGTCCCAGTGGAAGAACTTCCGCGACGAGTTCCGGGAGCGGTGGGGAGAGCGCTTCGGTAGATGGCCCACCGACGCCAACGGTGAGAACTTCCCGGGCCACCACATCCGAGACCTCCATCACGGAGGCAACCCTATCGACTGGGACAACATCATCCCGTTTCCCAAGGACCTCCACGAGACCCTTCTTGGGCTCTATGGCCAGTGCTATGCAAACAGTCCGCCGTGGACGGCTATCGGGGTGGACTACCCCTATGGAGAGTAGACCCATGTCGATGCCTGCCTTGCTTGATGAGGTGTCGCGCCTCCACTTCCCCAATCCCCCTGCGACCTCGACACAAATCGAGGCGTTCGAACAAAGTGCCGGATGGCGCCTCGACCCGGACCTGCGTGCCTTCTACCTGCACTGTGATGGCGCCAACCTGTTCGACCGCATCAACCCCGAATTCGCCTTCTACCCGTTGGCGAAACTCCGTCGCGCGCGGGTCGTGCTCCTCCAGGACGACACCGACAAGTCCGGGCCCGCGGCCTGGTATGCGATGTGCGAGTTGGTCGACACCAATTACGTCCTTCTCGACGTGAGCCAACAGGTCGATGGCCGATACCCCATCCGCGATGGTTACCGAGAAGCGTTTCCAGACCCGGACTACTGCACGCGAATCGCCGACTCGTTCTCGGCGTTCCTTGCCGGCGCGCTCCGTTCAAGCGGGCGATGGTTCTGGCTCCCGGAGGAGTGAGGGTGTGACACCATGATGGACGCCAAACGACTTGAAGCGCTCTCGCGCCAACCCTTGCACGTCGCCGCGCTCGGATGGGTAGGCGGCGAGTGCCTCATCGCGAGGGCCAACTACGTGCGCCTCGAAGTGCGCGACGAGGCCGGTCAGCTCCGACTCGAGCACGACACCTGGCGGAAGGATGGCCGGATCCTGCGCGACATGCGCTTTGCCGGCGAGTACCTCGTCGCTTCGATTGGCGACATCTTCGCCGACGGGCTGCGAATCTGGGACGTGCAAGGCTCGGTCGAGACCTCTTGCGTCGGCCCCTCCTGGCATGTCGAGAGTGGTGGGCTGCTATGGAGCGATCCGGTGCAGCCGCGTGCGCTCGTGCGCAACCGCGCAGGCGTCGCGATGCTTGACGCGACGACGTCGGACCTCACCCGCGCCGCCCGGTGCGCCGTC
>Ga0126314_10000726_pt1 | contig 15782 bp, 9 predicted proteins | sample Plot105B_FD_92535 | JGI IMG/M metagenome (GOLD analysis project Ga0126314, IMG submission 92535) | Serpentine soil microbial communities from UC McLaughlin Reserve, CA, USA - Plot105B | ecosystem: Environmental > Terrestrial > Soil > Grasslands | place: USA: UC McLaughlin Reserve, Lake County...
CAATATTGTATAATAAGGGCGTTGGATAAGGAAATGGCCCCGGCAGTGTTGGAGCACCCCGGAGCCCGGCCCATAAGGAGTGATCTTATGGACACCACCAGTGTAGCGTACGTGCTGTGCAGGTTCGAGGATGATTCATCCCTTACTCCCGTCAGTGAGCATGAGGACATCGTTGCTGCCGTTGTGGCGGGCAAGCATCAGGTAGAAGTAGAGGATTTCGACTTCAGCTATGGCGTCTATGCGAATGGTCGCATGGCGATTTGCTTCGCTGAGGGTCGGATAGGTTATCGGGAGTGGGCACGTAGGAGTGGTAGGCTTGCCGACATCCACAGCATAGACGATCGCTACGACCACGACATCGACGAGCTCATGGCATGAGATCGTGGCTGCTACAAAACGTGGTTCCTACGAGGAGCGAACCTGCATGCGATGCTTTGCGGGACGTCTCTACGACATTGAGCGTGGTGGGTGGGTGGCTTGTGAGCGGTGCTCGGGCAGTAGGCGAGTGGTGGTTTACCTCTACCCCAAGCTAAAGCCCGTCCAGGGTAGGGCGGCTAGTGATCGTCTTCGGGCCGGAGCCCTGCCAATGGGGTTCCGGTTCTATTGATTAGAACTACCGGGGACAATGGCGAACGAGTCGGCGAAATCCATAATAAGGGCATGTTCGGTAGGGTTTGGTACGTCCCAAGCCGTCTGAGCAATAGGTGGACCGTCCGAAAGATCGGTGGCGCACGTCCTCCTCATGCACGGAAGCGTACAAGGTCATCCCTACCTTCTCCCCACGAAACACGCGCTGAGGCTACACGAACAGGCTGGGCTTAAGCGACGTGCGTAAACGGCTACCTTCGTGCAGCTATGTTTCAGTCACGACCTCCTCTTGCATGACGTCGAATCGGATGCGCGGCGCGGGCGGCGAAAGGAGTGGGAGACGGCGACGTTGCGACCACAGGATTGGCCGGCCGTCCGTTCCGCGGGCCAGCATGTAGCGTCGTTCGAGGCGCAACCCCAGGCTCGGCACTGTGCTCGGTTCGATCTGATGCACCGGAGCGGGTGGCACCGCCGACCGATCAAACAGGACGCGGGCGCGGGGCTCCGGCATCAGCACGGGGGGGTCCGCCTTAAGATCGGCCAGGCGTCCCTGCACAAGGCGCCGACGCCCTCCGACGTCCTCGGGCGGTATTTGGTAGGGATGCCAGTAGGGGAACATGGGCGTGCTGGGTACATAGGTGTAGCGCTTGCGGTTCGAGGTGAGGACCGGGCGGCCGTCTCCGTTTTGCGGCACTTCGCTTTCGCGCGGCGGCGTGGGAAGGTCGCGCCCCTCCACCCGCCGCTCGACGGCCCACAGGAAGTTGGCGTCTTCGTCGATCCCGAGCACCACGTCTTCCAGCACGGGACCGCTCAGCGGGGTCGTTACGGTGGGCCAAACCAGCAACGAGGTCTCGTCCAACCCGGTGACCGCGAAGAGCGACCAATTTGTTGGGGGCGTAACCGGCCATTCGTCCCCAAAGGAGTCGCGGACGCGCACTTCGTGCAGCGTCACCGCGTGTCCGGCTGCAGTGACCACCGGGAAAAGATACCAATCGTCGCTGTGCGACACGATGAGGTCGATGAGCAACATCGTGGCGAAATGGCTGCGGTCGGGCGGAAAACCGCCGATGTCCACCCGCGCGTCCTCGATCTGCCACCAGCGGGGGTGGGGCGCGCCAGGGTAGCGCAACCTGTCCGGATGGACCTCCACCGGGTCGGGCAGAGGATCGGGCGTCGGGAGGGGACCGTCGGCGTCGACCGAGTACCAGTCGACGTTCCCGCCGGTGTGGCGTTCCAACCCAAGCGTTCGTCCGCCGCACCCAAAGCTTGTCGAGTAGATCAGCTCGGCCGGATCCCACAGATCTCGCGGTTCGGTCGGCGGCACTTCGGCAAACACAGGCGGGGGTATTGGTTGGATCACCGCCTCGGCGTCGCGGTTCTCGTAAACCTTGCGGCCGTCGTAGCCGCGGCCGTTGAACCGATCGTAGGGGACCGGCAGATCGTTCAGTGACAGCGGGGCGGCCCGCCGGTCTTCCAGGGGCACGAGAAATGGGCTCGCCCGCCTACCGATGCGGATGCGGCGCCCAGGTGTCCACCAGTCGTCCGGCTCCGACTCGACGATGGCTTCGGGCGGGATCAGCGTCGGGTCCATCCGCGGGTCGTCGGCGTGCGGGTCGACCGGTTGGTCGCTGGCGCGGTAGAGGACGGTGACCGGCGAGGATGCGTCTTCGCCCTGATGCTCCCCATCCAGCCACTGGCGACCGAGAAACCAGACTGGGTCATGAACCTCGGCCAGTAAGCCGCGGTCGAGGTTTTCTACGGGCAGCACCACTTCCAAGCGGCGATACAGTTCATAGCGGTACGACATCGGACAGGCAACTCCTTTTACGGTTATAGGGGTTAAGTTCTACTGCGGTAATCCCGGAGGCGGGGAGCATCATCAGCGGCAGGAGGGCGTCGAAGGCGTGCAACTCGGCGGGGGTCGCCATGCGGGCCCGCGCCAGCTCGCGGGTCTCGGCGACGATGTCCACGAGCATTTCAGGCGTCAGCGGCTCGTCTTCGACCGGCGGTACGGCCAAGAGTATCGCCTGCGGAGCGCGGGCGGCCGGGGCGTTGAACCCAAACGCGGCCCTGGTCGCCTGTTCGACGTCGGGGATCGTCTCACCCCAACTATCCAGGAGCCCCGCCGCCACGGTAGCAAGGTCTGCGGTATCGTCGGGGAGCACGCCCGCCGGTCCGTAGATCGCCACGAGGCGCGACGCGGGTGCCGCGCCGGTGGCGGGAACGTTCATCTGCCAGGGGTCGTTCGGCCGGTTCGTCCAAGCCTTCAGCGCTGGCCGCCGTTGAAGCGTGGCATCCAGCTGGTACGCTTCCAGGCGCGCTAGCGGCACGCGGACGGGGGCGTTGATGGTGAGCCAGTCTTGGTCGAGCGTGGGCGTGGCGGTGAAGGTGGTCGGCCAGCCGCGCAGATCGATGCGGCTCAATACCGCGATCTGGCCCTCCGGTGCGGCCAGCTCCGCGATGGCGGCGGCAAGCTGGTGGGCCGCAACGGACGTGACTCCGGCAGCATCTGGCGCGGCGTTCAACCGTTCCTGGAGAGCATCGCGCGCCCGAGAGACGCGCTCTTCGAGCGTGTCGTCGACCTGGACCGCAGGAGTGATGCCCCAGCGCGCCGCCAGGAGGAGCGCCTCGCGCAGCCGCGCGGCGTCTCCAGATGTGGCTCGTACCCCGAGTTCGTCGATTAGGAGAGCGGCAACGTTGCGCAAGTGCTCGTAGCGCTCGCGCAGCTCCGCGCGCACCGCGTCGTCGGGCGGGGTGGCGCCGGTGTCTACGAGATCCGCCGGAGCCGCCGGCTGGTTGCCCAGGATGTCGATGAGTTGCCGGCCATGCCGTTGCGCCTCAGCGCCCTCGGGTGGCTCCGGTAACCCGTCGAGCACGCTCCCTTCAGGCGCCGCAAGCAGTACCAGCCGCGCAAGCTCCTCCTCCGAGAGGAACACGGCGTCGATCGGCACCAAGCCGAGTTGGGACAGCACCACCACCTGCGTGGTGCCGTCCGGCAGCAGGACCTGCCAGCGCCACGGCGCCGCGTCCGATCGACCGACGACCGCCTCGAGGAACGCGGCCACGGCCGGGTCCGCCATCTCCCCCGGGCTGGTATCGAAGGCGACCGGCGGGGAGGTGGCCATCGGCAGCGCCACGACGACGTTGGTGTTGACGCCGCGGCCGGTGCGGCGGGTCGAGATGACTTCGAGGTCCGGCGGGGTGCTCAGACCGGCGGCGGCATCCATCGCCGCCCCGGCAACCTCGCTCCGCCCCGAGACGACGTGGTAGACGGCCTGCGCCACCAGCAGATCCCCGTAGGTATCGAGGGCACGACGTAGCGGCTCCAGTTCCCTCCTCTGGTCAGCGTTGAGCGGCAAGTCATTAGGGTTGGCCTTCAGAACTTCCTCGCCGTTGCACACACGGCGGCCGGCGTGCTCCCGCCGCATAGGAAATCGCGACCGGAGCGACTCGATTGTCTCTATGTTTGCGGCAATACGCTCGATCTCGCGTCCCAGGACTTCCTGGATGTGCGAGCCGAGGCGTACCTCCTCTGCGATTTGTTCGGCTCGCCGGATCGTAGCGGACTCGAGGTCCATGTCCCAGCGGGCGGGCTCGGGGTCGTGGATCGCCTTGTCGCGTAAGATGACCGCCGCCAAGGCCTGCTGCTCAGAGGGGGCATGCAGCAGACCGCCGTTCGTCGGGCCGGGGTTGCCAGGTCGCGGCGCGTCGACCCAGCCGTACACCCCAAGCTGCGCCTTGTACGTCGTTGCCGCCTGATTCTGAAGGCGGCGCCAGGGATAGGCGGTGATCCAGGGATCGATGCGATAGGCGGCGGAGTCCAAGGTGGCGCGTATGATGCGATCCAATTCCCCGACCGGTGTATCTAGCAGACGCTCTATGGCCTGCAGCACATTCTCGTAGAGGATCGCCGCGGACCCAGCAGCGGCAAGGTCCGCAACCGTCATCGCCGTCGCCCAGGTCGCCAGCTTCGTCAAGGGGTCCACATCGTTGTCGGCAATCAGTTCCTCCAACGCGGGCTCGACGATCCCCTGCGCTGCGCGGTGCACCTCGGCGGCGGTGACGAACCTGGCGTGCAAGAGCAGCCGGGCTAGTAGGCTATCTGGAAGGTTGGCCGACGGCGTCTTCCCGGTCCTGAACCACACTTGGAACCAGCCTGCAGCTTGTTGAGTGATCAGCCGGTCGGGGTTAAAGAAGCCTGGGGTCGTACGGTCACTTAGGTATTCACGGAACGTTTTGTCCTGGTCTACGTCCGGCGGCGCAACCAGAGGGATGGGCAGGTACTGGGGCCGGCCCTCGCTGGCGTAGCGCCGTTGCGGTCTTACCGGAAAACCCAGCCGTCTCAAATTTAGCACCGCCGCGCTAGTCCTCTCCCACCACTGGCTCAGATGGACCTCGTCCAATTCGTTGCCGTAGGCCTCGTACAGCATGTCCAGCAGGTTGAGGGACAAGAAATAACGGTGCGCGTAGGCGGGAGACAGCATGCGTAGTTCTCCTGGCATCAGCAGCGACGGACCGGGCGACGATGCGGTGCGGCCGAGCACCCCTAGGAAGCGTTCGGTGTCGGCGCCGGCAACGTTGCCAGCCGAGAGAGCAGCCTCCGACCAGATCCTACGCGCGTAGATCAGGAAGGGCTTCAGTGCGTCCTCGATTCTGTCGGCTTCGAGGCCGTCCTCGCTGGCTTGCCAGCGTCGCAGAGAGGTGGCGGGTAGTAGGCCGTACGGCTGATCGTTGATGCGTATGGGTGGCAGCGGCCCCTCGGGCACCACGTATTGCGCCGCCCACAAGCCGCCTTGCTGCACATCTTCGCCTAAGCCCCAGATGTCTTTGAGGGCGTAGCCCCATAGGACGGGCCAGAGCGCCGCGACCATCGCAAGGCCGGGATCGCGGTGGTTGAAATCGTCGCCAGGCAGCGCGCCGAGCAGGTCGGGGCTGCCGGTCAGCGCCCGGCTGATCTCCTGGCTGCCCCACCCGGCCTGATCCGGCGCCAGCGCGATCTGCCGCCACGTCTTCGGGTCGCGCCCGAGGTCCGCGGCCGGGGCGCCGTCGACCGTGTTCGTGGGGGTCCCGGGTTCGATCACCCCCAGCGCGCCGCTATCGCGGTGGTCGCCGAAGAGTTCGGCGGGATCGTCGGTACCGACGCCTACCACGTACAGTACGTCGATGTTGTCGGGACGCTCAGGGCCCAGCGCAATCTCGACCCCCACTCCTACTTGTTGCGCGTGGTCCCAGGATGACCACCAGCGCGTGTCGCTGGAATCCTCTGGATTGGGGAAATCTAGCCGGAGTTGATCGGTCTGGACACTGGTTTGGGCGACGCGCTGGGGCGGGTTGCCGGCTCGACCCATCCAGAACTCAAGTTTCTCTGGGAACCCAGCGACGCGGCCGAAATACGGTGTCGTGCGCGTTTCAGGTGGCCGTTCGACCCGGATATTACCGTTGGCGTCGGGTTCTGAGGGTGGAAAGGAGCGCGCAAGCCACGCGGCTCGCGCGCCTCCGTGACGGTCCACGAACCTCCGCCAGGCTATCCAGCCCGTCTCGGAGTCGAGGTCGCCCTGCGTCGTCTGCCACAGCTGCTCGACGCTGTTGAGCTCGGCGTCGAACGGGATTGGGTCGTGCCGATCTATGGACGGCTCATCCGGAACCACCAGCACGCGGAGCCGCCATCGTGCCGCTTGTCCGTCCGGGCGGTAGAATCGGGTTTCTAGGCGGACCGGCAGCAGGACGCCGACGTTCGCAACCTCAACCATCTAGATCTCCTCGATCAGGCTTTTTACACGTCTGAGTAAGCGGATGGGACCCTTGAACGTGAGCTTGGCAAAATCCGCGCCGTTGTTGATCGCGGCGTCGACCAGCACGTCGTTGCGGAAGCTCCACCCGGAGGGCGGCTCTTCCAACACGACCCACCAATCGAGGGCACGCTCGTCAGCCTTGAGGCCGAACCGGAAGAAGACTATATCCTCACCGATGCCGCCCTGGAACGTTGGCAGCAACCTTGGGCCGCCTTCAAACCGGGGGTCCGGAGTGAGATAGGGTAGTGTCTTTGGGTAGCGCCGGAAGAGCTCGCTCCGGAACACGAGGACCAGATCGTCGCCGGTCGGCGGCGGCTGTTGATGAGTCTCGCGGTCGCCCAGGTGGGATGTCGCGGGCCAGGTCTCCACCCCGCGGATGTCCGGCTTGTGGCTGTTGGTCGTGAGGTCAACCTGTCCCCAGAACATGCGCATCGGCGTGCAGCCGGTCGTGACAGGGATATTGCGCCACCGCAGCTCGCTCAGCACCTGCGTGTTGAGGCCCAGCAGGAACGCGTCGACGAAGGTCGGGTTGCTCTTCAACGCCACGACCGTGTCCTCCTCCAGCTCGCCCACGCCGGGGAGTAGCCAGTCTGGCGCACGGTCGCGCAGGAACGTCCAGACCGGCAGGTCGATGCCTACACACACCTCGACCGGCGCGAGCGGCTGGTCGTCCAGCCCGGTGATGCCGTCCAGCACGCGGCGCTGCACCAGCGGCTCGGCGACGGTCGGATCGATCGCTTCAGTTAGGGGTGGTTCGAGCCTGCGGAGGTCCACCGGCTGGCACGGGAGCTCGGGGAGAGCAAGCACCAGCGACAGCACCTGGCCCAAGCCGCGCCAAGGTTCCTCGTTCGGCCCAGCTCTGATGAGATTCTCCAGGTTGGGTCGGCCCTGTATCTCGGCTACCAGATCTGCGTGAGGCAGACCGTCCGGGGCAAATTCCGGCGAAGGAGGGCACCTGTTAGCCACCTCCAACAGCCTCCCAGGCGTGGTCGCACCTTCCCCGGCGAGAGCAGTGCGGGCCGGGCCCGGGCGCAGCACACGCCGGGCGGCACTGGAGAAGAGCCGGCGTGGCAGCGGGCGTCCAAGCGGGCGTTCCCCGGCTGCGATCTGATCCAAGACGGGACCGTTCGGGGTAACGATCCGACGCAGCGACGGTCCATAGAGCAGCAGGCGCTGAGCCGGATTGTGGGGGCGGCGGCGTTCCCAAAGCGAGCGGCTCAGGTTGAGGCCGAGCGTCACCTGGCGGATCCGCTGCGCGGCGATGTCCAGGGCGCCGACCTGCTGGGCCGCCGCATCCATAATCTGCTCCTGAAGCTCGATCCCCGCCCACATGCCGAGCCCCGTGGCACCGCGATGTCGCGGGTCATCATTCACGTCGTCGCCCCAAGCGGTCTTCACACGAGGGGCGACCCAAGGCGCGCCGTAGATCGGCAGCGTAACGATGGGTCGTCCTCGGGGATCTTGGCGCGGCGCTATCAGCCGCGCGACGTCGTCCGCCATCAACTGGGGCAGCTGCTCATCTGTGCCGCGGATAGGCGCCAGCGCGCCCCGGACGCTGAGCTCCTTCGGTGGATCCAACCGCCGGTAGCTCAGCGGTGCTCCCCCCAGCGGCACTCGCTCCGGGTCTGGGCTCGCCGCACCCGGTTTCAGACGTAACGCAAGCGATCTGAAGTCGCCGGCCTCCCGAGCCGTCCGGAAGCGCCAGTGGTGGTAGCAGGGGAGGGTCGGCGACTCACCGGGTTCCCACGCCCGGGCGCCGTTTGCGTCGAAGGCGGGCACGACGGCGGCAATATACTCGGTGTCGGGCTTGAGTTCTTTGGGTTCGGTCTCGCCTGCCTTCTTCGGCTCGCTCCCACGTGGCGACAACAGGCGGGCGATTTTGCGCTGGCCGTCGTCCTGCACGTGCGCCCATCGCGCCGATTGGTCAAGTGGATGCGCATCGGCCACCGCCGCGCAGAACGTGATGATTGTGTTGTTCGCCTCCAACCGAATCTCGTCCGTTGTGCCGACGATCAGGACGATCCAAGGACGGAGCCTTAGCCCCGCGGCGCGCTCGGGCGTGTAGCGCCAAGGCAGATCGACGGCTTGAAACTGGACGTAGACGAGCTTGGTCGTTTCCGCGTTGGAGCTGCCCGGCGGTGGCATCATGCCGGTGATGGCCGACGGCTGGAGGCCTAGCACGTCGCGCGGCCCGACGATCAGAAACGGGGCATTGCGCTCGGCGCGATCCACCGGATCATCGCGATTGCGCAAGGTCAGCGGAAGCGTAGCCCGTAGACGGCCATCTTCGAGCTGACCGGTGGTCAGGTCGTAGACGCCGGAGCGCTCCCAGCCGCGGAATATTAGTGTTCTCGCCACTATATGCCCCCAGCTCGATAGGCTCATCACGCGCCGGGGTTGCCGTCCCACCCCGCTGCCGGACGCGCTGGTGGGCGTCGGTCTGGCTCAAGTCCTGGGAAAGCAGGAAGCCGGTTGGGCTGTGCACTGCCCAGGTCTCGTCGTCCACTCGGATGACAGGCGGGGCCTCGAAGACTCGCCCCAGCCCCCGGCGGCTCTCGATCGCATCTTGCAGGACCGGCGGTAGGATTATGGGGTCTGACGGCGATGGCGCTAGCGGTACCTCTTCGGACAAAACGATGGTCTCGATCTCCAAGGTGGTGAGAACTTCGCTCGACCAGTTCGACCCGAAGCCAAGTCGGAGGCCCGCATCGAGGCGCTCGAACGCTGCTCGGTTCAGCGCCTCGGACTCGGACAGGTTGATGAACGTCCCAGGGCTGAACCACTCTTGCACAGATTCGTGCGCTTCGGCAGAGGCCACCACCACTGCCTGCCGCCTGCTCAAAGGAACGCCCTCCAGCCGCTCCACGAGGACGTTGAGCGGCGCGCGCTTCTGCCTCCAGATGAGCTGGCCATACGGCGCCACGAGAGCACTAGAGGCCACACGGCTCGGCGCGACCGCGACCTCCCTGTCCTCGCCGCCGCTCGCCTCCAGGTTCGCTCGCTTTTCGAGCTCCGGCGTGAGGGCCTGCAGGAGGCTGCCGATCGGTTGGAGGCCGTCGCCGCTCTCCTGGCCTAGCGCGAACGAGCCGCTCCAACAGATTTTGAAGAACAGGATCTCGATGCAAAAGGTGCCGCTCAAAACCAGCGGCCCCGGCCCCGAGAGACTGCCGGCGAAGCTGACGCCGGCCAGCGTGATTGACCAGAGGCGTACGCGGAAGCCAGCGAAAAAGTCGATGGCGAAATAGAACGGGTCGAACTGAATGAGGGCGTCGAAGCCCAGAAAACCGAGCGCGTTGAGCGGCTCGGCCACGACCTCCACCTCCAGCGCCGCACCGGTCTGAAAGGTGTTCGAGGTGACGGCAAGGTAGGCTTCGAGCCGTACCGAGAGGCGTACGCTACCGCCGGTGTCGTAGGTGAGTGCGACGCGGTTTTGCGGCGGGAGGGCGATGGGCTCGGGGTTGAAGGCGGGATGGAAGCCGCCGATCGTCAGCAGAACGTAGGGCCGATCGCCGGTACTCAGGCGGAACGCTGCGGAGCCGGTCAGGTGGAAGATCTGCAGCAGCCTGGAGTTGACCAGCACCGCGTCGAACGCGATGAGCTTCTTGACGAAGTCGATGACCCCGACGATGTCCAAGCGGATCTGGACCAGCGGCGGGAGACCCCCCTCGCCGCCGATCTGTAGCCGGGCAGAGCCGAGCAGCACGATCTTGGACGGGCCCGGCAGCTCGACGATGATGCCGAGGTCGAAGCGGGCGAGCGCGAACCAGCCGATCTGGAACGTGGGGCCGACGACGAAGATGCCGTCGGCCGTCGGGAAGAGGGCACGCAGGTCGCCGAAGAGAGTCGGCGCGTTCCTAATCGGATCCTCGGCGAAGAGGACGTTGCTGGCCGTGCCGCTGATAAGGCGCTCGCGCAGCGCGTCGATGTCCGCCCGGCGGTTGATGCCGACCAGGCCGCCGATACCGGTCAGCGCGAAGCCGAATCCCAGTTGGAAAGCGGGTAAGAAGCGGATTCCGAGAACCATCACGAAGGCTATCGCACCGCTCGGCGAGCGCTCGAAGACGCCGAAGGCGTTGACCGAGAACCGGGTGAGCCTGAGGGCGAGCGCGCCTGCGTATCGTTCGGGCGGGCCGGCGTCGCGCTGCAGAAAGCCGCCGCCGCTGACCGGGCCCGCCTCGATGGACAGCCCTGCGCCGTCAGGCGGCTTGAAGCCCAAAGCGAGATCGACGGGGCCGAGCTCGCCGCTGTAGTCGGGCTTGAAGGCAATGGTGGTGCGTAGACCGAGGTTCTCCGTCACTACCTGCAAGGGTCCGCGAGCAATCTTCACGCTCGCTCCGATTTCTACAGGTATGGTGCCGTCCCTGACTTTGACGGCCAGGGTGGAGGAGATGATTTCGATGGGGCCTGCCTGCAGATGAGTCGGCAGGTTCACCGCTAGACCGCCGCTGCCGCCAAAGTAGAATCCTTGGCTGCTGGAGAAGCCTAGACGTAAGTTAAAGTCGAGGGCGAAACCATCTTCGGGGAGGAGGGAGCGCAATAAGGCGTCGGCGTCGCCAAGATCGATGACGAGGCTAGCGTTGCGCACCTCGAACTCGGTGTAAACAGCTGGATTTCTGTCCGATGGGGTGCGCGCACCGACTTCGATGGAGATGGTGCCGACTTCAAAACGGCTGCTCCCTTCTGAGCCGAACAGGAGCTGTCTTTCCGTGGCGCTGGCGCGGTTTTGCAGGGAAACGGCGAGAGAGCCGGAAGAGGGCGGAGCCACGCCTTCGTCAACGGAAGGGATGATCTGGACGAGCACCTGGATGCCTTGATCGGGCCGCACGAGGATGCCGACGCCCGCCGTCAGATCAATGTCTCCTTGGACCCTAAGGACAACCTCTTCGCTGAGGTCCAGTTCCTGGTAGACGGTGCCCTTTCCGTAGGGGAGAATGGCAAAGCCTGGCTTCGCTCCGGCCGTTTCCGGCAGGATAAACAATCCGATCCCCATCTCCGTCGCCACTACCGGACTCTGGTCGTCTACTATCGGCGTCAGGGCAACCACCTGCTGGGCCTCGTCGGGATTTAGTGCACCGGCAGTAAGGAAGGCGAACAGCTTATCTTCCAGCATGTTCAAGCGAACCTCGATACACCGGGATAGGAGCAGCTCGACGGCGTTTTCCAGGAGGAGATCTCCGTCGAAGGCGGATGTTCCCCATTTATAAGTCTTCCTCAAAGGGTCGAAGGGATCAGTGAGAATTTCACCTAGCCTGTCCCATAGAATTTCCTTTTCCCAGTAGGCAGGGCGGTCGCCGCTGGCGTCCACCACTTCCACCCGCAACAGGCCCAGCGTCTTAAGTAGATTGCCCCAGAAAGGACGACTGTCAAGGAGATAGTCGACGAGGAGAACCCGGAGCAGCTGTTCCGGGACTTCATTCTTGAACTTTTCGGCGTTGACGGAAGCGGGAAACAGGTCGTCAGGTTGGCCTTTGAGGTCTTTGAGGGCGGTGATAAGAGCCTTGATGGCGCTGATGAGGTCGCCTACGTTGGAAGAGTCGACCGTACCCGCCTCGACGATGTCGATGATGTCTTGCAGCGGGGCAGATGGGGCGGATAGATCGCGGAACGGTTGTGGGACGGTGGTAAGATTCCAGCCGAGCTCTTGCATGAAGGCGGTAAAATTCTCTGGGGAACTGATAGCCTCCGCCAGCGGAGCTAGGGCATTGGCAACTTCCTCAGCAAGGATCGTTAAAGTACTTCGTTCGCTCATTTGCACTTAAACCGATTCGAACATACGACGGTCGCTCTCAACTAAAGAAATGAAAGGTACAACACCACTGCCGCGTGATGGGAAGTAGTTAAAGATCAGGCGGTTGGTGGCTGGGTCCCTGATGGGGATGTAAACGGAGTACTTATGACGCATGCCGGTGCACACCAAGGTGGGGGGCTTCCAGTCGAAATGCCATTTCCAACCGTCAACAAAGCCAGGAACGTCGTCGTATCCGTACCGCTCGTAGACGGGTAAATCATGATATTTATTGAATCTCTTGTCATTGTCAAAGGCAGCGCGTAACGCTTCCAATTGTTTGGCCTCGTTGCCGGGGTTGGCAGACAACGTAATTGTGTAATCAAAATAGTTTCTCTCGTAGCTGTAGGAACGCCCCACATCGGTCCGATTCGTTCCCTCGATCTTGATACCTAAATCGACATACATGGGTTTCCTCGTAAGGGCCTCCTGATCGAACTGTTTTGGAATCCAGCTTTGCCACATGTTGTCGGGTACGGGTGAGCCGACTGAACCCGGCGCGGAAGGGATGAATTCAAAAGGAGGTATTCGGTTTTGGAAGGCGGCAACGACAGCGTCTCGATTGGGGAGCTTTTTCTTACGGGCTACCTTGAAGTGGTACGCAAGGAATTCACCCCAGTAGTGCATAGGCCCAAAGGGGTGCACGATGTGGACGTGTTTGGGTGCCGTAACCTTAATCTCCTCGCCAAACGCCTGCTTGAGCTTTTGCACGAATGGCTTCCATTTGCCGATACTACAGCCCCGAATGTGAACCGCGGTACCGCCCCGCTGCCGCAGTGCATCCGGAATACGCACGGGGCTTCCCGATGGGCTACTCACCAACTCTTCGAGTACCTCATAAGTTGTTTTTGTGTTGGACTGCGCGCCGACAAGAGCAATTTCCATTCCTCCTTGATCGATGCCATGGGACGCGAGCAATAAATTGCCAACAGGTTTGGGGATGTTAGGGTTCGTGACTAGGTATTCAAGAAACGAGGCAACGTTGGAAATACTCCTGCGACGCGCGACTTGTTCACGAATAAGCGTGGTATTGGGCCGGTTACTCAGCAGGGCTCTCATTTTCGTAGCGTATCCGGTCTTGTCAGTGCCAGGCGAGAATGCGTAATCCATACCCAGAGCACTTGATGGGAGCCGCGCTTCTGGTGCGAATACCTCTTCTGGTTCGAACCTCGGAGTCGCGTCATCCCCCGTCCCCGTAACCCGGAAGGAAGAAACCGACTGCGGTGCGTCTTCCGGCGCTGGCACCTGCCGTCCCGCGCGGTAAAAAGTGGGGACGTACTCAACCGTGTCACCGGCGCGGAAGGCGGGAAGATAGGCTCTGTAATACTGGGTTCTGCCAGAAGGGCCGCTCCACAGCAACCTGGCGGGGACCGTTTCTGTAGGTCCGCTGTTCGTACGGTAGAGTATTCTGACCCTGTTGTTGGCGTCGGCCGGTTGTACCCCGAGCGTGAGGGTGATTTCGGTACCGGCAGCAACGATCTCCCTTGGGGCAGGTGTGTCGGGCTCGCCGTACCACAAACGCAGGCCTTCGTGCTCAGAACGCATATCAGGTCTCACTCAACGCGCCATCTGATCCTGACCTGCACCGCTGGGTCGAAGCCGTATAACCACACACTTATTGCAGCTGCACTACGGCAATTGGTGTCGTTTACCAAGAGCCTCGACCGCTCAATAAGGCGAAGGTTAAAATCTCTCTGTTGGTCGACCCAAGCCAGATGCGGCGGCCTCGGACAGGCGAGAAAAATACTTGCCCCACCGCGCGAGACCAACACTCCCTGATCAGGTGGGAGCGCATTGCTTACGTGAAAGCCGTTTTCTGTGAGCGACGGGCGGATTTCATAGATTGGGGCATCGAATGCAGCAGCGCGAGGCGTGTATGCTTCCTGATAGAGGTCCCTTCCTACGACCACGAAGTATGGGCCGAATTGTCCGTTGCCCTGAGCTGTAGCGATGGCCTGCACGATACTATCGAGGATCGGCTGGCCGACGACGACGGGCGGATTTATTTGCTGAACTAGGCGGCTAGAAGCATCAAGTTGGTTCAAGTTGCCGAAGGTGACATCGATCGCGATACCTCGGTTGTTGAGCTCGTTCTCCGCTTGGTCGCCATAGAGAATAAGGAACTCCGCCCCCAATGCCAACTCCCGGGCCGCTTGAGTTACGAGAATGCGGGCGATTTCTATGTTATTACGCTGGTCGAATCGAACTTTCAGGTCGCTGTTGATTTCCGCGGTTACCAGGGTTGGCTGCGCACCAATGACGATGGCTTGGCCCGCCGCCCGGGCCCGCAGCCCCGCTGCCGGCTGCCGGAATCGGTAATCGACAATGCTGTCCGGATCATCGCCCGTTGCAAGCAGCGGAAAGAGGTTGCGCCAACCCAAAGCGCTCATGTATTCGTCATAAATGAGCCGTTCTAGCAGTCCGCGGTCGGCATTCCATCCCAGTATCTCTAGATGTTCCGCACTAATGCCCCATGGAACGGCTTGCTCCCATTGGACCGTTTGTCCCCCCTGGTTTGGCTGCTCGGGCTGGGCCGGTTGCATCCACGGGTTCGGCTGTTCCCATTGGTTCATTTGGTTCCTCCAATTCATGACCACGGTGTTGAGGAAGTCACCCTAGGTGCTTTGCCAAGAGCCGTATTCCTGCTTGATCTCGCCTCCAACCTTTCCTATAGACCCTCACCTACTTCCCTCATTAAGGAACATGATCGGCTTATTCCTACACGTTCGCGTACCACGACATCTCGGGATCCATAGGGGAGAATCGATCCTTGTTCGTCCGGCGCGATTACAGCCGTTATCAAGATGGCGAGTCGGCTGCTCGCGAGCCCTTTCCAACCACGTTGTCTCCTGACAGTACCTCTTTCTTGGATGTTGCGCATCCCACCGGGAAGGCGATGGCTACATCCGATGAGGACGGTGTGGCAACGATCGCCCAGCCGATGATACGCGTCAGTGTGCGCCTCAAAGGAGTGCCAGAGGACGTAGTTATCCGCAGTCGGATTTCGGAAATCGAGTCTGAAAACGCCATACGGCAGATGGTCGTAACTCGCTTGGGTGAAGAGCACACCGCCGACTTCCAAAAAGATGTGGCCTCGCTCAGGGCGAGGAAAAGGTCGATTTTGGCAGGCTTGGCCTCGCGCGACGCCGAGCTGGTCGGGCTGGCTGGCCGACCCCGCTGCGCTTGTTTCAGATCGCTCGGTGACCTCCAGAAAATTCCTGAGTTGCGGACCCAGCTTATTCATCACACTTTCATGGGTGGCGTTGCGAACTATCCCCTAAGGCAAGTATGTACATGCGGTAGTCGTCCCTGGCGGTCTTCCAAGCTTCTTCCCCTTGTGTCCCTTTGCCTTGTGCGAGGACTAAAGAGTCCCCACGTAACACTAGTGAGTAAAAATTCTAGTGAGGAATCATGTGCCTTTCCTCTTTTTCCCACGTCACGTACAGGTTGTGTCCGTAATCTTCTGTAGATTGGTAGGTCGCTAGAAAAGAGGAGCCATCGTCCTCCAAGATGGTTGGTGTCTTATGTCAACCGATAGAAACGGAGCGACGATGGCCAAGGATCATCGTAAGGTGAGTGAGCAGCTGACACAAGAGATCTTGCTAGAGGACCCGAAC
>Ga0126314_10000728_pt1 | contig 15749 bp, 21 predicted proteins | sample Plot105B_FD_92535 | JGI IMG/M metagenome (GOLD analysis project Ga0126314, IMG submission 92535) | Serpentine soil microbial communities from UC McLaughlin Reserve, CA, USA - Plot105B | ecosystem: Environmental > Terrestrial > Soil > Grasslands | place: USA: UC McLaughlin Reserve, Lake County...
GCGGGTGACACGAATGGCGAGAGCGACGTGTTCGTCTGGCACCGCCCGCGCGGCCGGGCCGGGCTCGTGCTGAACCACTTGGGCGGCACGCTCGAGCGGGCCAGCGTCGCGGCCGGCGGCCGCCAGGCGAACGGCGACTCGACCAACCCGTCGCTCGACGGCTCGATCACCTCGCAGCCGCACTGCGTCGCGTTTCAGTCGACGGCCACGAACCTCGCCCCCGGCGACTCGAACTCGACGCCCGACATCTTCGTCCGCGACCTGCGCACGAAGCGCACCTACCTCGTCTCAGGCGGCGTCGGGCCGGCCGCGACGCACCCGTCGATCGACGGCCACTGCCGCAGCGTCGCGTTCGAGGCCGGCGGCGCGGTCTGGACTGGCTCCGCGCACGGCGGCCGTGCCCACCGGCTCGGCGGCGGCGGCCAGCCTGACTACTCGTTGGACGGCTCGGCGCTGGTGTGGTCGCGCGGCGGCAGCGTGTTCATCCGCCGCCAGGGCGCGACGTCGAAGGTTGGTCCTGGGTCGAACCCACGCGTCTCCGACAACGAGTCGGGCATCTGGGGAGTGGTCTTCGACAGCCGCGCCCGGCTGAAGCGCAGCGACCACGACTCGAACGTCGACGTCTACACCCGCGTCGTCCACGCGCACGGCGGCCCCAGCCGCACCGACCTCATCTCGACCGCCTCCGGCAAGAACGCCTACAACGGCGGCATCACCGCCTACGGCGCCAACCGCGGGATCATCGTGTTCGCGATCGAGGAGGGCGGCGGCTCCGGCCTCTGGTACCGCAACAACCACACGGGCAACATCGACGACCTGGCGTTCACCACGCAGGGGGCGTTGCAAGGGATCGCCACCACTGCGAGGGCGAATTTCGTCGCCTTCACGGCCGCCCAGTCGATCTCCCCGCTGCTCGACGGCACCCACTCGCAGGTGTTCTTCAAGCAGCTGGTGGACGGCGAGGCGTATTGATGACCTAGAAGATGTTGTCCGCCGCCCAGGCGGCGAAGGCGACGACGAACAGGCCGAAGAAGATCACGAGACAGCCGATGCAACCGAGCGCCCGCCGCCGGCCGGTGACGTCGCGCGGCCAGATCAGGAACGCGATCAGCACGACAGCCAGGTAGCCGCCGATGACGGCGATATACGCGCCTTCACTCATCGCTAGAAGCACGGGCGAGCAGAGACTACGAGCACGGCCGGTGTGAACGCGTGCTGATCGAGGTTGTCACGGGTCAAGTCGTCGAGTCGGGCAGGTGGCGGCCGACGTGGCCGACCACGAACGTCCGTGCCTGCTCGGGGTCGCCGTCGTAGAAGAAGCCGTAGATGCGCGCGGTGCTGCCGGCGCCGGCGCCGGTTCCGAGCCGGATGTGCGGGCCCAGGCGGAACTTCCTCCCTTTCCAGCTGACCTCATAGTGGCGGCCGCGAGTGCCGCCCCAGTCGGTCGTGTCCGGGATCCAGTCGAGCCCGAGCTGCCGCGCGACTGAGCCGATCGACTCGCCGATGCCGCCCGGCTCGGCGTAGAGGCGCGCGAGCTCATCGAGCTTGAGGAGCGCGTCGAGCACCAGCTGGGGACGGCGAAACGGCGAGTCCTCGGCCGACTCGAAGGCCTCGGGCAGGAGCACGAGCTGTTGGACACGATCCGCCGCCAGCTGAACCGCCTCGAGCACCGAGGCCGGATCGCCCGGCTCCGCCTCGGCGACGTGGGCGACTTCCTCCTCATCCCCCATCGCGGCCCGCACCTGGCCGAGCGCGCGCCGGAGCCGCTCGTTCTCCTCGGCCAGATGCTCGGCCCGCGCCTCGAGCTCGATGATGCGCTCGGTCAGCGCGTCGAGCTCGGCCCGCTGTCCCCCCTCTGGGGGGGTGTCACCCCTCCTGACGGGGGGCGTAACGGCGGCTACGTCCGCCCGCGCCCGCTTCGCCTCGTCGCGCGCCGCACGAGCGATCTCGTCGGCCCGCTCGGCGTCGACCCGCGCCTGCCGCTCGGACTCCTCGAGCCGCGACGCCGTGCGCCGGGCCGCTCGCAGCTCGCGCTCGGACGACTGCCGCTCGGCCTGCAGCTCGCGCTCCAGCCCAGCCATCCGCGCACGAAGCTCCTCGGTGTCCGCGTCCGGCCGCGGCGGCGCTTCGTACTGGTCAAGGCCCGCGTCCTTCATCGCGTCGTCCCACGAGCCGAAAAGATCGCGGACCACGTCCGGGTGCGGCCACTGCTTGTCACGCAGCCACTCGCGCTCGGTCGGCGGCTGACCCGCCAGCGCCGTCCAGCGGTACATCTCGGCGATGATCTCGGCCGCCGCCAGGTAGGTGCCGGCCGGCGAGTAGTACGGAGCGTTCGAGTCCTCGTCCTTGTAGTAGAGGTCGTCGTCGAGGTACTCGCGCTGCGAGCGATCCGGCAGCTCGCCCTGCTGTCTTCGCTCCTTCGCCGACCGTTCTTGCTTCTCTGGCTCGAGCCCAGCCGCCTTGATCGCCTCGCTCCACTTGCCGAACAGCTCGAGCACCGCATCCGCGCCCGGCGTGAGCGGCGCGCCGGCAGAGTCGAAGCTCGGCTTGCTCCAGTCGCGCTTGCGCGGCGCGACGCCGCGGGCGTCGTGCCAGCGCCGAATCGCGCCGATCACGCGCTCGCGGGTCCACGCTTGGGCGGCCACGGTGCGCAGCCTACGCAGAGCGGCTCAGCGCAGGATCCCGGTGTGGCCGATCGAGTAGCGGCCGGGCTGCGGCCAGACGCACAGGCCATGCGGCCCCTGCCCGACCCGGATTCGCCGCAGCAGTCGGCCCGTCCGGGTCGAGATGGCGTAGACCTCGGCGTTATAGCGGCCGCTCACCCACAGGACGCGTCGGGACGTATACATACGCGCGCGCGTGACGAGCCGCAGCGGCGACGTGGCCGGGGCGGTCCGCGGCGTAGATGTCCCTCGCCGCTGCCGACGCCGTGTCCGCCGGGGCGCCGACGGCACGGGCCGACCAGATCTCGTCGCGAACGTGCCCCTGCGCGTCCCGGCCGCCGAGCATGAGCACGCGGCTGCCGCTCGCCACCGCCGAGACGTCCGACAGCGGCATCGGCAGGTGCCCGGCGCGCCGCACGCGCCCAGTCACCGGATTGACGGCCAGGACGGTCGCGCGCTGGCTGTCGACGTCGCTCCCGCGGCCGCCGATGACGACCGCCTTGTCGCCGATCGCGACGGCCGCGGCATGCGTGACCGGTGCGGGCAAGCGGCCGATCCGCTTGACCTTGCGCGTGGTCGGGTCGAAGCGCAGCACGGTATCGGTGGCATTCGTGCCGACGGTGCCGCCGGCGATCACGATCCCGCCAGCCGCGGCCGCGACGGCGGCGTAGCGAAGCGGCCGCGGCATGTGCGCGACGACACGCGCGCGGCCGGCCGGCGTGACGCGAACGATCGTGTCGAGGGGCTTCGCCCCGTCATAGCCGCCGACCACATAGATCGCGTCGCCGAGCGCCGCCGCCGCCACGTCGGAGGCCGCGACCGGCAACGAGCCCAGATGCGTCGTGACGCCGCCCGGGGAGATCAGGTTTATCGCACTGCTCGAGGACCCACCGTTGCCGCCGCCTATGAAGAGCGTGCGCGAGCCGATCGTGGCCGCGGCTGCGTCGTGCAGCGCAGTCGACAGGTCGCCTGCCTGCCGGGCGGCCGACCCCGACACCCGCAGGATGGCCGACGAGGAACCGTCGACTTGATCGAGCCCGCCCATGACGAGGGCGCCGTCGGTCCCGAGCGGCGCCACCGCCGGCAGCTGAAGCGGGATCGGTAGGCGCCCAACGCGCTCGAAGCGGAGCGCGAGCGGGCGGCGGGGACGCGGCGGGTCGGTGGCGCTGGTTCGGGGCGGCGTCCGGGCCGAGCTTGTCGAGCTAGCCGGATGCGACGACCCGCCACCGCAGCCGGCGGAGAAAGCGGCTAGAGCAGGCAGCAACGTGGTCCACACGCGCACGCGCATCGCATGCTCCCTTGCCGGAATGAACGCAGGGTGAACGCAGGCTGTCAGGAATCCCGTCATTCCGTCGACCCCACTACTCACACTGGAATGTCCCCCTTCGGAAGGACGACGGACATGGCACAGCTCTGGCTGATCATCGGAATCGCAACCGGCGCCCTCGGCGTCTGGCTGGTGCTGCGCGCGCGGATCGAGCACGAGCGTGAGTCGGCCGCCGAGCGCCTCGCGCTGCTGGAGGACGCGCGCGAGCGGCTGAGCGACTCCTTCAGGGCACTGGCCGGTGACGCGCTCAACTCCAACAACCGGGCATTCGTCGACCTGGCAAAGGCCGAGCTCAGCCAGCATCAGCTGCAGGCGCGTGAGGAGCTCGAGAAGCGCAAGGTTGCGATGGACACGCTGGTCAAGCCGATCGCGGACTCGCTGACGAAGGTCGACACGAAGATCGAGCAGCTCGAGCGCGACCGTGCCGAGGCCCAGGGTGCTCTGTTCAACCACCTGAAGACCGTCACCGCTCAGCAGGACGCGCTGAAGCGTGAGACCGCGAACCTGGTGACCGCCCTGCGCGCCCCGCACACGCGTGGCCGCTGGGGCGAGATGCAGCTCCGCCGCGTCTGCGAGATGGCCGGAATGATCAAGCACTGCGACTTCGCCGAGCAGGAGACGGTCGCCACTGACGACAGCCGGCTGCGGCCCGACGTCATCGTGAAGCTGCCCGGAGAGAAGCGCGTCGTGATCGACGCCAAGGTGCCGCTCGCGGCCTACCTCGACGCGATCGAGGCACGCGACGAGGACAGCCGCATGCTGCACATGCACTCGCACGTCCGCCAGGTGCGCGACCACGTGAAGAAGCTGGCCGCGAAGAGCTACTGGGACCAGTTCGAGCAGACACCCGAGTTCGTCGTGATGTTCCTTGACGAGGCGATGTACCGGGCCGCTCTCGAGGAGGCACCGGGCCTGTTCGAGGAGGCCATGGAGCAGCACGTGCTGATCGCGACGCCGACTTCGCTGCTCGCAGTGCTGCGGTCGGTCCAGTACGGCTGGCGTCAGCAGCAGATCGAGCAGTCGGCACGTGAGATCGCCGCGCTTGGTCGCGAGCTGCATGGTCGCCTTGGCCGCTTCGCGTCGATGCTGGCGAAGGTAGGCCGCGGGCTCAACACCTCCGTCAACGCCTACAACGAGGCGGTCGGCAGCTTCGATTCGCGCGTGCTCGTCACCGCCCGGAAGCTGTCCGAGCACGGCGCAGCCTCAGAGTCGAAGGAGATCGAGCAGCCGGCTCAGGTCGACCTGATGCCGCGCGCGCTCCAGGCGCCCCAGCCCGAAGACGGCGACGCCGAGGAGATCCGCATCCGCCGGCTGAACGAAGCCGCCTAGACGCCGGGTGGGCGCGCGTCCGGTGGCGCGTAGCGGTGGTGCAGGCAGAAGGCATTGCCGTCCGGGTCCTTGAAGAAGGCCATCCAGCAGACGCCCGAGTCGAGCTCGTGGATCAGCTCGACGCCACGCTCCTCGAGCTTCACCTTGGCACCGTCGAAGTCGTCGACGTGCAGCGCGATCGGGTTCGGGTTCGGGTTCGGGTCACCCATCCCGAAGCCCGACGTTTCGAGCACCTGCAACGTGAGCGTGCCGGTCTCGAACTCCCCGCCGGGGCGCTGGCCGTAGCGCTTCGAGCACTCGAGCTCGAGCACGTCGCCGTAGAAGTGGTTGGCCTGCTCGAAGTCGCTCACCGGGACCATGACGAAGTCAACGCCTGAGATGTAGCTCATTGCTCCTCCTCGAAGAAGTCAGTCAGCACCGCCGCGACGGTCTCCGGCGGTGCTGCGTGGGCGCAACCTTCCAGCGTCAGGCGGCGCGCGTTCGGCAGCCGCTCGACCAGCGCCTGCACGGCGTTTCGGATCCAGGTTGCACTCTCGCCGCCGTCGATCACGAGCGTCGGGATCGGCCCGACCTCGTCCGCCCACTCGCGCGGCAGCGGCTCGCCCTGCTCGTGCGGCCACATGATCGTGTTGTCGTAGATGAGCGTGTGCCCGACGCGCCGCAGTCCCTCCCACATCGGATCGGACTTCATGCCCGCGATCGCCGCCCGGGGCACCTGGACCGCCTCCGTCATGAAGTACTCGACCGCCTCGCCCGGCCCCATCGCCCGCAGCCGCTCCAGGTGGTCAGCCGGGAGCGGCGGGCGCGTGTCGTCGACGATGAACGGCGGCTCATAGAGCGCGAGCTTGCGGATCGGCGCGCCGCGCCGGGCGGTGTGGAGCCCGATCGCCGCGCCCGACGAGTGGCCGAACACGAAGACGGGCGCGCCAACTGCGGCGATCAGCGTCTCGACGTCCTCGAACTCGCGCTCGGGCGCGAACGGCTGCGTGTCCCCCGAGTCGCCGCGCCCGCGGCGGTCGTAGCGCACGACCGTGAAGCGATCAGACAGCAGCGGCACGTAGGGGGCCGCCCCGTTGCGGTCGCTAAGCGCGCCGCCGATCACGATCAGTGGCGGCCCGGTGCCCTCCGCCTCGTAGGCAATCGTCGTGCCGTCGGCGGATTGCGTCTGGAGGAGCTCGGTCATTGAGCCTTCAGACGGGCGGGCGGTCGAAAACTCATCGCTCACGGTTCGATCACGAGGCCGATCGCGAAGCCATCGTAGCCCTTCGAGCCAACCGTCTGGATCGCGGTCGCGTCGATGCGCGGATCGGCCGCGAGCAGGTCCATGAAGCGGCGGATCCCTTGACTCATTTCATCGTCGGGAGCGGGATCGAGCACCCGGCCACCGAGTACGACGTTGTCGCCGACGATCACCGAACCGACCAGCGTCAGGTCCAGCGCCCATGCCAGGTACTTGTCCTGGTTCTTCTTGTCGGCGTCGATGAAGACCAGGTCGAATGGGCCCTCCCCCGCCTCGACGATCCGCGGCAGCTCGTCGAGAGCCGGGCCAACCCGGAGATCGACCCGCTCGTCCAGACCGGCGGCGGCGATGTTCGTCTGCGCCACCTCCGCGTAGTGCGGATCGGCCTCGAGCGTGATCAGGCGGCCGTCGTCGGGCAACGCGCGCGCCAACCAGATCGTCGAGAAGCCGCCGAGCGTCCCGATCTCGAGGATGCGCTCGGCCTCGATCATGCGCGCCAGCAGGTTCAGCAGCTTGCCGGTGACCGGTTCGAGCTGGATTCCCGGCAGGCCTTCGGACGCACTTCGCTCGAGCGCACCACGGAGGGCATCGTCGACCGGGACGATGCGATCGCCGATCCACCGCTCGACCTCGTCCCAGAGCGGATCGTTCACGCCGGCACGGGCTCCGGGGCGAACGTCTGCCGGAACGTGAAGGCATAGGGCGTCGGGCCGTGGGCGTCAAGCGACCGCAGGCGCAGCTTGGCGTCCTCGACCGTCGGCACCACGCCCGCCGGGACCCACCAGAGCGCCAGGTAGCTCGAGGGGAAGCGCTCGAACCATTCGCGCCGACGGCGCATGACGCCGACATGCATGCCGCCGTAGACGAAGGCACGGAGCGCCTTGATCGACTCCCAGACGGACATGTTCACGATGATGCGATCGTCGTCGTATGGGCGCAGCGCGGTCGCGTTGCCCGCTTCAGTCTGCAGCCGCCAAACGAAGCCAGGGGCAGCGTCGGCAAGCGCGTTGACGGGGTCGAGCAGTGCGTGGAAGTCCGCCAGCAGCGGCCCGTCGACTGGGCCAACCGCCGTGCCGATGTTGATCTGGGCGATGTGGAAGGTCATGCGCGTGGCCGAGCTTAACCCGGCGCGGTCGAGAGCCGATTCCAAAGTCCCTGCATGAGTTCGGCCATCAGCGGGAAGTCGTGCTCCAGGCGTATTCCGCCGAGGGAGGAGCACGCGAGCAGGTCCGGGCGGGCAGCCACCGGGTCGAGCCCTTAGGCAAGCCCGCCCGTCCCGCTGGAGGAGCAGGCGATGGAGGTATCGACTGCGTCCACGCTTCCCCGTTCGCGAGTGAACGGTTGGCGTTCGAAATTTTCCCCGCCAGACGCGGTGTCAAAACGCTCTGGTCGTTCGGCTGACCTTCTACGCCGATCCGGGGACGGAGGTCCGGGACTTACGCCGATCTTCGGTCGATGCGGGAGGATCGGCCGCGATGAGCGAGTCCGAACGCCGCGGTCTCAGCCGCCGCGAGGCGATCGCCGGACTGGCCGCCGCGGGCGCGGGCGCCGGTTTGTACGTGCTGCTGCGTGACGGTCCGGACGACGCCGACTCCGCCGGCGCAGTCAGGTCGCCCAGCCCGAGCTGCGTCCTCGCCCCCGAGCAAACCGAAGGCCCGTACTACATCGACGATCACCTGATCCGGTCGAACATCCGCGAGCGCAAGCTGGGCGTGCTGCTCGAGCTGAGGCTGCAGGTGGTGAACGCGTCCACCTGCAAGCCGATCCGCGGCGCAACTGTGGAGCTCTGGCACTGCGACGCGAGCGGCAACTACTCCGGCTTCTCCACCCCCTCGCAGCGCACCTACTTGCGCGGAGGCCAGCGCTCGAACAGCGCCGGCAACGTGAAGTTCAAGACGATCTACCCGGGCTGGTACCAGGGCCGGACGACGCACATCCACGTGAAGGTCCACGTCGGCGGCCGCGTCGTCCACACGGGATAGCTCTACTTCCGCGATTCGACGACGGCCGCCGTCTACCGAAGCCGCTCGCCGTACAAGGCACGCGGTCAGAAGGACACGCCGAACGCGAGCGACATGATCTATGCCGACGGCGGAACGCAGTCGACGCTGCGGCTGACGAAGCACGGCTCGGGCTTCATCGGCCGGCTGGCGCTGGGCGTGCGCGCGTAACGCTGCTGAACTCGCTCGCGTGGAGCTCGAGCGCTACCTGATCGCGTTGAAGCGCCGCGACGTCTGCTGCGAGTGCGGTGCCGAGCTGCCGAGCGGGTTCTGGGCGGCCTGGGAGCCGTACGCGCGGACGGTGGCGTGTCTCGCGTGTGCGCGGCCGGACATCCTCGTGAACGTTCACGACGGTCAGGCGCGCGCGCAGCGTAAGCGCGACTAGTGCAAGGCGACAACGGCGATCAGCTGGACGAGCAGAATCCCAACCAACGCCGAGCCGATCTGAGCGAGCTGGCGGTTTGAGCTCGAGATCTCTGCTCGCAGCTCACGAAACTCCTCCCAGACGCGGTCGAAGCTTCGATCCACGCGGTCGAAGCGCTGGTTAAGCCGTTTCATAGCTTCGTCCAAGCGCGCGTCAGTCCAATCCGTTCGCTCCATCACGAGTCTAAGCGCCTCAAGCGCGCCTTCCGCCCCTGCGCGAAGGTCACGACGCCGACGCTGCACTGCATATCCAGCGGCACCCCCGGGTAAAACGCCAGCGTCGCCGGCCACGGGATGGCCCGGCGTGCTCATTAGGGAGGGAAAATCGTGGGCAACGCGAGAAGAACCGGTACCCGCTGGTGGTACCTGCTCCTGCTGATCCCGATCGTCGCCATGTTGTGGACGCCGATCTACGCGAAAGCCGACCCTGAACTGTTCGGCTTCCCGTTCTTCTACTGGTACCAGTTCGTCTGGGTACCGCTCTCGGCGGCGATCACCTATTTCGTCTACACGCGAACGCGCACGGTTGGGCCGCCGCCCGATGACCGGGGCGACGGCTACCAGGTGCCGTTCGAGCCCGGCCCAGTCAGCGGCACTCGCACCGGAACCAACATCCGCCAGGAGCCGCAGCGATGAAGCACGAGACACACACAGCCGCACTCGTCGTCTTCTGCCTGATGTTCGGGCTAATCACTGTCCTCGGGTTCGTGGCCGCGCGCTGGCGCCGCGGCGACCTGCGCCAGCTCAACGAGTGGGGGCTCGGCGGGAAGCGCTTCGGCACGGTCGTGACCTGGTTCCTGCTCGGTGGCGACTTGTACACGGCCTACACCTTCATTGCCGTTCCCGCGCTCCTATTCGGCAGCGGTGGAATCGGGTTCTTCGCCCTCCCTTACACGATCATCGTCTATCCGATCGCGTTCGTCTTCATCGCGCGCCTGTGGTCGGTCGCCTCGGCGCGTGGCTACGTGACGCCGGCCGACTTCGTACGCGGGCGGTTCGGCTCGCGCAATCTCGGCAGTGCTGTCGCAATCACAGGCCTGCTGGCGACGATGCCCTACATCGCGCTGCAGCTGGTCGGCATGAAGGTCGTCCTCGGCGCCATGGGCGTGCAGGGCGACTGGCCGATCATCATCGCGTTCGTGATCCTCGCCGCTTACACCTGGAGCAGCGGCCTGCGCGCCCCCGCATTGATCGCTGTGGTCAAGGACCTTGCCATCTACATCACGATCATCGTCGCGGTCATCTACATCCCGTCGAAGCTGGGCGGGTACGGGCACATCTTCGACACCGCGAACAACGCGCTGCCGAAGAAGACCACGCCATCCGGAACACCGGCAGCGCTGATCCCGGGCAAGGCGCCCGCGCAGACGGCCTACGCGACGCTGGCGCTCGGGTCCGCCCTCGCGCTGTTCATGTACCCACACGTCATCACCGGTGCGCTGAGCTCGAAGTCCCAGGACGTCGTGCGGCGGAACATGGCGATCCTCCCGGCCTACTCACTTCTGCTCGGCCTGATCGCGCTGCTCGGCTACATGACGATCGCCGCCGGCATCACGCCGAGCGCGCCCACGTTCGCGGTGCCGGACCTCTTCCTGAAGTACTTCCCGCCATGGTTCGAGGGCTTCGCGTTCGCGGCGATCGCAATTGGAGCACTGGTGCCCGCCGCGGTGATGTCGATCGCCTCGGCGAACCTGTTCACACGCAACATCTGGCGCGAGTACGTCCACAAGGACGCCGACGACCACGAACAGACGGTCGTCGCGCGCTGGGCGTCGCTGTTCATGAAGGCGGGCGCGCTGGCGTTCGTCCTGTTCCTGCCGCAGAAGGATGCGATCAACCTGCAGCTGCTCGGGGGCGTGTGGATCATCCAGACGCTGCCGTCAGTGTTGCTCGGCCTGTTCAGCCGCTGGTTCGACCGCCGGGCGCTCCTGGTCGGCTGGCTCGCGGGAATGGTGAGCGGGACGTGGATCGCGGCGTCGCAGGACTTCACGCCGACCTGGCTGCTTACAGTCTTCGGCGTGGACATCAACGCGTACACCGCGGTCTGGGCGGTCGCCCTGAACCTGGTCGTCACCGTGGTTCTGACGCTGGTCTTCCGCGCCACGGGGACCGTCGACGACACGGACGAGACGACACCCGCCGACTACGAAGAGCGGGTCGAGACGGGTAGGCAGGCACCTGTAGCGACGGCGCCGACCGGTTGATGGCATAAGCGCGGGCGAGCTCGCGTTGCTCGCGGCGGCAGCGTTCGCCGCGGGCGCAGTAAACGCTGTCGCGGGCGGCGGTTCGCTCATCTCGTTTCCGGCGCTGGTCGCGGTCGGGGTGCCGACGCTGGCGGCGAACGTGACGAACCAGGTCGCCTTGCTGCCGGGGTACGTCGGCGGGACGGTGGCATATCGGGATGAGCTGCGGGGGCAGCGGCGGCGCGCGGTGGCTTTGTCGGTGACGAGTTCAGTGGGAGCGGTGGTGGGCGCGTTGCTGTTGGTTGTTTCGTCGCAGCGACTGTTCGCGGTGCTGGCACCGCTGCTGGTGCTGGTCGCCGTCGGCCTGCTGGCGGCGCAGCCGCGGCTGTCGCGGGTGGCGGCCGAGTACGCATCCCATCCGCACGCACGTACGGTGCCGGGACGAGGGCTGCACGCAGCGAACTTCGCCGCCGCGATCTACGGCGGCTACTTCGGCGCCGGGTTAGGGATCATGCTGCTGGCGATCCTGGCGGTGGGCCTCGAGGACTCGCTGCAGCGGCTGAACGCGCTGAAGGGCTTGCTGTCGCTGGTGGTGGGGGTGCTGGCGGCTGTGTTCTTCGCGCTGTTCGGGCCGGTGCATTGGGATGCGGCGGGCGTGATGGCGGTGGCGAGCTTTGTCGGCGGTCACGCGGGCGTCGGTGTGGCGAGACGGATCAGCGATCGGGCGCTGCGGGTGGGGATCATCGTGATCGGCACCGCGGTGGCCGTGTGGCTGTTTGCGCGGCTGTAGCGGAACTTCCCGCCTCGGCCTTACCCCCGGCGACGAGTGAAACGAGGCGCTGCGAGGCGTCTACGCCGGAAGGAAGAGATCCAAGACTGCCCGAACGGTCGCGACGTGGGTCTGAGATATCGCTACTACGCGCCAGCACGCGTAACGACGATGACCACAAACTGGATGAACATCGCGCCCGCGAGCGCCCATCCGAAGCGCCCGAACTGGCGATTCATCGCGGCCAGCTCCCAGCGCACTTCGCGAAGTTCGACGGACACGGTGTCGAGCCTGCGATCGACGCTGTCAAACCGCCGATCCACAGCCTCGAATCGATGGTCGACTGCGTCGAGCCGACGCTCCACTGCGTCGAACCGCTGATCTATGCGCGCCATCGCATCGCTCATGCGCTCATCCGTCCAAAGTGTCCGTTCCATTAGCAGTTTAAGGCTGCGGAAGCCACGGATTCTCCGCGTCGTGGCGTCGGCTCGACGTGCGTTTGCGACTGTCGCCGTGCCTCGCGATCCTCGAACACCCGTCGAATACGTCGCGGGTTCACGCAAGCCGTTTTACATTCGTCGTGACCTTGGCCGAGCGGAAGCTGCTCCATCTCCGGCGCGACGACGCGTGCTCGAACTGCGCGAGTCACCTCCATGCGGGAACGCAGGCGTATTGGCTGAAGCCCGAGCGCGTGGTCCTCTGCATCGGGTGCGCATCGTCACCAGGTCCCGCGACACCCCCGGCGTCCACGGCCGGCGGCAGTGCTCGCCGCGAGCACGCGCGACGGCGACAGGGGCGTGAGGACCGGCAGCGTGCCCGATATGGGCGACTCGGTGGTTGGGCTGGACAGCTGTCGAATGGGCCACAGCACGAGCGCGCTTGGGCAGTGGGTGCACAGGGCGAGGAAGAGAACGCTCGACGGTTCGAAACGCAGCTTGCAAAAACAGGCGTCGCGCTCCTGCACGACAGAGCTTGGCCGGTGCGGCGCGGAGCCAACATCGATCACTTCGCGATTGGTCCAGGCGGAGTCACGGTCATCGACTCGAAGAGGGTGCGCGGGACTGGCGTGATGGGTTCTTTTCACAGCGCCGCTACGACCTTTATGTCGCCGGTCGCAAAGCGGACCCGCCTCGTCGAGGGGATGGAATCGCAAGTCGAGCTCGTTCGCATCGACTCGAGGCACGGTTCCAGCGCCTCAGGGACATCTCCACTGCTGCGTAGTAAGCGGCGGTAGAGCCGGCGTCGTTCGAGGACCGACTCCGCGACTACGCCAGGGCGATGACACCGACGATCACCGCGATCGTCTGAGCAAGAAAGACAGCGACGAGTCCCCAGCCGATCTGAGCGACGAGGCGATTAGTCGTGCCGATCTCGCTACGCACTGCGCCGAACTCGGTCCAGACGCGATTGAACCCGTCGTCCATGCGCCGATCGATCGCATCCATGCGCCGCTCCATCGCATCGAAGCGGCGATCGACGGCGTCGAACCGGCGATCGACAGCGTCGAATCGGTGCTCAATTCGTGCGATCGCGTCGTCCAAGCGCTCGTCAGTCCACGAGGTCCGTTCCACGACGAGTGTAAGCCCGCCGTGCGGGGGATCAGCCCCCGCACCACCCTTCGCCTCCCCCGGGTTACGCCCGAACCTGGCATCAAGCGGTCAGAGCGCGTCGCCGACCTGGCGATCAAGTGCGCGCACGCCGTACTCGTCGGACGCGAAGGCCGCCGCACGAACAACCGCGTCGGTCGCACTTTGACGATCGAGCTTCTGCCGGACCATCAGAACGCGCACCGCATCATCGAGTGCCACGCGACCCTCCATGACGAGCGCTAGCGCAACGAGGTCAGGCCGAGACTCGACTCCACGATCCATCTGTGCAAGGGGTCGCTCGCACGACCCGTCGTGTGACACGTCGCATCGATATAGCGCGGGCCGCCCATCCGCCGCGGGCACCACTGATGACTAACCCAGCCTGGTCACCGGAAGAATTCGAGGTGGAGCCGAGGATGACGACGAGATTCCGCACTGAGGCAGCTGTCAGATCTGAGCTCGGTCGCGCGACTTAACGGCTGAATGCCCTTCGAACCCGATCGATTCCTGCTCCGCCGCTACCACGCCGCCATGGCGCGCGGCGACCTGCCGGCTGCGGCCGAGGCGTGGGACCAGCTGGCGGTGCAGAACTTCGACCGCATCAACCAGACGGTGAAGCTGTTCCGCTTCAGCGCGGCAAGCGGTAAGGGGATCCCCGTCGTCGACCAGGGAAGCGCGGTCAGCGAGGCCTTCCTGCGGGTCCGCGCGATGGGAGCTCACTTCCGCAAGCAGGAGATCGAGGCCTACTACGCGGCGCTCGTCCACTGCGTGCAGAACAGCTGCCGCGACTTCGGCCGCAAGGAGTTCCGTCACACGAAGCGTTCGGCCGGAAGTCTCGACGAGCGCTTCGACCCTGACGCCGAGGTCGGCCGGTACTCCGGCGCCCTCGCCGCGTGGGAAGCGGCGCGCCACGAGCAGGCGGCCGAGAGGATTCGCAGCGAGCTGGAACAGCAGCGCGAAGAAGGCTTGATGCTGTGGGCAATCGGCCAGATCAAGAACGACAAATACCGCGAGGTTCTGAAATTGACCTACAACGAGAAGCTGCCAACCGACGAGATCGCCGAGCGACTGGAGATCTCGACGGAAAATGCCTACCAGCGCCGCTCGCGCGGTTTGCGCGAACTGAAGAAGATCCTGGATGAGCACAACGCGTGAACAAGTCCTCAGCGAGTTCATCGACGCCTGGAACGCCGGCGAGCGGCCAGACGTCGACGACTACATCGCGCGCATCCCCGCGGTAGAGCAGGCCGAGCTAGCGGAGGACCTGCTCGAGTTCATGGCGTTCGCGCCTACTCCCGAGTATTCGGACGAGGCGCTGGCGGCGATCAGGGTAGAGCCAGTCGTTGCTGAGACGCTGAGGGCGGACGCTGGCCGAGCGGGGCTACTGCCCGGGCTGCTCGCACGGCTGCGCGAGCGATTCGGGATGAGACGCGACGACGTTGCCGAGCGGCTCGTCCGCGAGCTCGGGCTGCCTGCCGACCGGACATCGAAGACGGCCGCCTACCTTGAGCGGCTCGAGGAGGGCGAGCTCGAACCCGCGCGGGTGTCGCGCAAGGTCTTCGAAGCCCTCGGGAGGGTGTTCCGCGTGCCGAGCAACGAGCTAGAGGGAGCCGCCGACGTCGGCGGCTTCCCGGGGTCCGGCGTGGCCGAGGCCGCCGCGCCGGTCTTCCGCGCGGACGAGGATGCCGCAGCGGCCGCGGGGCGACACCTGGAGGTGCTCGCGGACGCTCTCGCAGCGCCGGGTGGCGAGGCTCGCGACGAAGTCGATGACCTCTTCCTGGGCGGTCGCTAGGCCGGCAGCAGCTGATCAAGGTGGAAGACGGCTAGTGCCTCGTGCAGCTCGTCAGGCGAGCGCCCCGCACGAAGAGCGAGTTCGTCCATGTCGATCGCGCCGACCAGGAGCTCGCCGAGCGCGCTGTGCTCGAGCGCGGGCGGAATCCGTGGGAGGCGTCGGACTGCATCGGCCAGGCTGTCCTCCAGCGGCGCGAGTCCGAGGTAGCTGGCGACCTCGCTGTGGAGTTCATCGGCGATCTCGGAATCCAGTTGTTCGCCGCGCCGCTTGTCCGTGAGCAGGCCGGCGGTTGCGAACGCATAGCGAGCGGCCTTCGGGCTGACGCCGTATTCGTGCGCGAAGACGACGACGTGCTCGAGGTTCGGCTGGCCGGCTACATGAGCAGCACCCCACGCTTTGGTGGCCACGCGTGGCATGAGGAACTCGGCAGCGAA
>Ga0126314_10000729_pt1 | contig 15740 bp, 16 predicted proteins | sample Plot105B_FD_92535 | JGI IMG/M metagenome (GOLD analysis project Ga0126314, IMG submission 92535) | Serpentine soil microbial communities from UC McLaughlin Reserve, CA, USA - Plot105B | ecosystem: Environmental > Terrestrial > Soil > Grasslands | place: USA: UC McLaughlin Reserve, Lake County...
CTAGCGGCGCCCCAGCGCCGTCTCGCAACTGGTTCGGAATCGCGGTAACGCGGGGTAATCCCGCGCCGATGAACATCGCGCGCGGGATCCGCTTCTGGCTGCTCGCATGGCTGGCGTCGGCGGCATTGTGGATGGTGCTTGTGGACTCGCTGCGGCTCGCCGAGGTCTTCGCCGGAGCTGCCGTGGCGGCGCTCGCCGCAACTGGCTTCGAACTCGTCCGCCGCCAACGCGTCGCCGCCCAGGCGGCTCGCCCTGACCTGGCGCTGCGTGCGTGGCGCGTGCTGCCGAAAGTGGTCCCGGACGTCTGGCGTCTGACGCGCGCTGCGTTCCTGCAGCTCGTCCGCCGGAAGCCGGTGCACGGTCGTGTGGTAGCGATGCCGTTCGGCCACGCGGGCGACGACGGCGACGACCGTGCGGTGCGGGCGATGTCGGCTGCCTTCGGCTCGATCGCGCCGAACTCGATCGTCATCGGCGTCGACCGCGACAACGGCTTCCTGCTCGTCCACCAGCTGGAGCCGACGCGGACGCCGTCGGACCTCGATCCGCTCCGGCTGCGATGAGCCAGTGGCTAGTGGGAGCTGCCGTGCTGGCTGTCTGCCTGGTCCCGTGCGCGGCCGTCTGCTTCTACGCGGGGCCGCTGTCCGGGCTGGCCGCGCTGCAGGTGGCGGGCGGCCTGACTACGTCGATCCTGATCCTGCTGGCCGAGGCGTTCCGGCGGCAGCCGTTCATCGACCTCGCCCTCGTCTTCGCCGCGCTCACGGTCGTCGGCGGGATCATCTTCGCCCGGATCCTGGAGCGGGACCTGTGACCTGGCGCTCGGCGGCGTCGGTAGTGCTCGTCTGCCTCGGGGTGGGCCTCGGCGCGATCGCAACGCTGGGAGTCGTGGTGATGCGGGACTGGCAAGACCGGGTCCATTACGCCGGCGTCTCAGCCATCGGCGTGGTGCTCGTCGGCCTGGCGGTGCTCGTGCGTGAGTCGTTCTCGATCATCGGTGACAAGGCGCTTTTCACGGCGTTGCTCATGCTGATCGTGTCGCCGATCGCGAATCACGTGATCCTGCGGAGCGGGCGCATCCGCACGCTCGGCGACTGGCGGCGCAACGTCGACGACCAGATCGAGGCGCAATGAACGAGGTCTTCCAGGCGATCGCCATGGTCTCGATGGGAATCGTCGGCACCGCGGTCGTGCTGGCGCGTGACCCGCTGCGCCAGGCGCTGATCCTGGGCGTCTACGGGATGACGATGATCGTCACCTTCTTCGCCCTCCAGGCGCCGGACGTGGCGCTGTCGGCGATCGTCGTAACCAGCGTCGGCCTGCCGCCGATGGTCCTGCTGGCGTTGCGCAAGTTACGCGAATACCGCCGGGAGCACGAGGAGTGAGCCAGCGCGGCCGCCTGCTGCTGTTCCTGCCGTCGGCCGCGGTCCTGCTGTTCCTGCTGATCGACGGCCTCCAGCGACTGACCGGCTTCGGCCATTACCCCGGCCCGTACGGCTTCGTCCTGAACGGCGTCGGCGTCAACCAGCGCCACGCGACGAACCTCGTGACCGCGGTCAACTTCGACTACCGCGCCTTCGACACTCTTGGCGAGGAGTTCATCCTGTTCACGGCGACCACGGCGATCGTGCTGATCCTGCGCCACATGCGTGGCGAGCGCGAGCGGCCGAGCGGCGACGAGCTGCGCCGCGAGAACGCAAGCGAGGCGCTGCGGGGCATGGCGTTGGCGTTCGTCGCGGCCCTGATCGTGCTCGGCGGCTACGTCGTCACCCACGGCGCGCTGACGCCCGGCGGCGGCTTCCAGGGCGGGGTCGTGCTCGGGTGCGCGGCGTTCCTGGTCTTCCTGGCGGGTGAGGTCGTGGCGATGAAGCGGGTCGCACCCGAGAAGCTGCTCGAGTTCGCCGACGCTGCCGGTGCGGCCGGGTTCGCGCTGCTGGGCATCGGCGGGCTGGTGTTCGCCGGCGTCTTCTTCCAGAACTTCCTCGATCTCGGAAAGCCAGGCTCGCTCAACTCCGCCGGCACGATGCCGCTCGTCAGCATCTCGATCGGGATCGAAGTGGCCGGCGCGTTCCTGCTCGTGTGGACCGAGTTCCTCGACCAGGCGGTGCTCGTCCGCTCGGGCGGCGGTGGCAGCGAATGACGTTCCTGCCGTACGCGGTCGCGGCCTGGCTCTTCGTGGTCGGCCTCTACGGAATCGTCACGAGCCGCCACCTGGTCCACCTGGCGGTCTGCCTGACGGTGGTCCAGTCGTCTACCTATTTGATCCTCCTGTCAACCGGCTACGTGCGCCACGGCAGCGCGCCGATCTACGCCGACATCCCGCCGGTCGCGACGGCCGTAGACCCGGTCGTGCAGGCGCTCACGCTGACCGACATCGTCGTCGAGTCGACAATCACCGCGCTGCTGCTCGCGCTAGCGGTCCAGGCGATGAAGCGCTTCGGCAGCGTCGACCCGACCTTCCTGCGACAGCTGCGCGGATGACGACGGTCCAGCACCTGGCCCCGCTTGCGGTCGTGATCCCCCTGCTGGCCGCGTGCGTGATCGCGGGGCTGTCGTTCCTGCCGCGACGGCTGCACGAGGTCGTGGCGATCGGCGCCGCCATTGCCAGCACGACGCTCTGCGCGATTCTGCTCGCCCATGCGAACGACGGCCCGATCGTCTACTGGCTCGGGCACTGGGAGCCGCACCACGGCGTGGCTCTCGGCATCTCGCTGACAGTCGACCAGCTCGGTGCCGGGATCGCCACGCTCACCGGCGTCCTCGTGATCGCGTCGCTCGTCTACTCGACGCGCTACTACGACGAGATCGACGGCCCGTACTTCGCGCTCGTCATGACGTTCATGGCCGGGATGGTCGCGTTCTCGCTGACCGGCGACCTGTTCGACATGTTCGTCTTCTTCGAGCTGATGAGCGTCGCGGCGTTCGCGCTCACGGCGGTCATGATCGAGGAGCGCGGGCCGATCCAGGGGGCGATCAACTTCGCGGTCACCAACTCGGTGGCGGGCTTCGGACTGCTCGTGGGGATCGCGCTGCTGTATGGCCGCACTGGCGCCCTGAACTTGGCGCAGATCGGGCTGTCGCTCGACCACCACCCGGCGGACGCGCTGGTGGCCGTCGCACTCCTGCTGGTGGTCGCCGCGTTCCTCACCAAGGCGGCGGCGGTCCCGTTCCACTTCTGGCTTGCCGACGCGCACGCGGTCGCGCCCGCGCCGGTGTCGATCCTGTTCTCCGGCGTGATGGTCGAGCTAGGCGTCTTCGGGGCCGCGCGCGTGCTCTCGACGGCGTTTGCGCAGCCGATCGAGCCGTCGCTGCACGACCTGCGCATGGTGCTGGTCGGCGTCGGTGTCGTGACCGCCGTGGTCGCTGCATTCAGCTGCTTTCAGCAGCGCCACCTCAAGCGGCTGCTCGCGTTCTCGACGATCAGCCACATGGGGATCGTGATCTGCGGAGTCGCACTGCTGGCCGATCGGGCGCTGGCCGGCGCGGCGAGCTATGCGCTTGGCCACGGACTGGCAAAGGGCGCCTTGTTCCTGGGGACGGGCACGTTGCTCCACCGCTGCGGCGCGATCGACGAGTTCCAGCTGCGCGGCCAGGGACGCGACCTGCCACTGCTCGGGCTGGTGTTCGTCGTCGGCGCGCTCGTGCTGGCTTCGGCGCCGCTGGCGACCACGTTCTTCGGCAAGTCGCTGGTAGAGGACGCGGCCCTCTCGGCCGACTACGCCTGGCTGCCGGCAGTGCTGGCGCTGTGCTCAGCGTTGACGGGCGCAGCTGTGCTGCGCGCGAGCGCGCGGATCTTCCTCGGCTGGGGCGATGACCCACAGGAGACGCGTACGGAGAGTGAAGAGCGCTCGCAGGAGGCGAGCTCGCGGGAGGAGGGCGCGGACGTGAAGCCTCACACCGCGACGCCAGCGCTGCTGGTAGCGGTGCCCGCGGTGTTGATGCTCGCGGCCGTGCTGGCCGGTCTGGTGCCGGAGCTCGTCCCCAGCATCGAGCGCGCCGCCGCTCACTTCCGCGACCACGCCTCCTACGCCGGGGCGGTGCTGAGCGGTCGGGCGCCGCATTTCCCGCCGGTCGCCGGGGCGCACGTGAGCGCGACGGCGTGGATCTACGCCGCCGCGTCGACCGCCGGGGCGCTCCTGCTCGCGAGCTTCGGCTTGAGGGACCGCCAGGTGCTGCCGGTCACTGTCGCCGACGTGCTGCGCGCGGCGCACTCCGGCCACGTCGGCGACTACATCGCCTGGTGGACGTTTGGCATGGCGCTTCTGGGAGGGTTCGTCCTGTGGGCCGTCGCGGGCTGATCGTCCTCGCCGTTGTCTTGGCCGGCTGCGGGCCGACGCCGCCGCAGGCGCCGGGTCCGGAGGCGCACCAGCTGAACAAGGCACTGTCCGGCTTCTCGAGCGCGTGCGGCCATGCGACCGAGATCCAGACGTTCACGAACGATGCCCGCGCGATGACGATCACCGAGCATCAGGCCCAGCGGCAGATTCCGACGGTCGCGCAGATCTACAAGCGCAATCCCTCCTGGATCTTCCAGGGCAAGACCGTCGCCGAGCTTGTGCAGATGTCCGAGACGTTCCTGGACGAGTGCGGGCTGCACCAGAGTGCGCGGCGCCTGCGCGCCGCGACGTCATGAAGATGACGCCTGCCGACGGTGCCGGCGGGGTAGCAAACATGCCAGTGGTCCGCACGGTGTGGCAACCACCGCTCCTGAAGCAGCTGACGAGCGGCGATCGCCTTGCGCTCGGCAAAGCCGCGAAGTCGCGCCACTCGGAAGAGCTGACGGCGCGCACGAAGACCGCCGACCGCGTCGTCCAGTCGGTCTGCCCCTACTGCGCCGTCGGCTGCGGCCAGAAGGTCTACGTCAAGGACGAGCGCGTCACCCAGATCGAGGGTGACCCGGACAGCCCGGTCTCGCGGGGGCGCCTGTGCCCGAAGGGCGCCGCCTCGGAGCAGCTCGTCAACAGCCCGCGGCGCGAGTACAAGGTCAAGTACCGGGCGCCGTACGCGACCTCCTGGACAGACCTCGATCTCGAGGAGGCCACCGAGATGGTCGCCGACCGCGTGATCAAGACGCGCGCGGACTGGTGGGAGGCCGACGACGACCAAGGACGCCCGCTCAACCGGACGCGCGGCATCGCCTTCCTCGGCGGCGCGACGCTCGACACCGAAGAGAACTACCTGATCAAAAAGCTGTTCACCGCGCTCGGCGCGATCCAGATCGAGAACCAGGCGCGCATATGACACAGCTCGACGGTGCCCGGTCTGGGCACCTCGTTCGGTCGCGGCGGCGCGACTGATTTCCTGCAGGACCTGCAGAACTCGGACTGCATCGTGATCATGGGCTCGAACATGGCCGAGGCCCACCCGGTCGGGTTCCAGTGGGTGGTCGAGGCCAAAGAGCGCGGCGCGAAGTTCTTCCACGTCGACCCGCGCTTCACGCGGACGTCGGCAATGGCCGATCGTCATGTTCCGATCCGCGCAGGCTCGGACATCGCGTTCCTCGGCGGGATCGTCAACTACATCCTCGAGAACGGCCGCGAGTTCCGCGAGTACGTGGACGCGTTCACGAACGCGCCCGTGATCGTCAACGAGAACTTCAAGGACACCGAGGACCTCGATGGCTTCTTCTCGGGGTTCAACGAGGATGACCGCGCGTACCTGATCGACAGTTGGGCGTACGCGGGGACAAGCGACGAAGCCGCGGCGGGGAAGCACGAGCAGACCTCGGACGTGTCCGGGGAGCAGGCGCACGGCGCGCACGGCATGACGCTGAAGCACGGCGAGCCGCCCGAGGTCGACCACACGCTTCAGCACCCGCGCTGCGTCTTCCAGATCGTGAAGCGGCACTTCAGCCGCTACACGCCGGAGATGGTCGAGCAGATCTGCGGCGTGCCGAAGGAGGCGTTCCTCGAGGTGGCCGAGACGCTGTGCGCAAACTCGGGGCGCGAGCGTACGAGCGCGTTCGTCTACTCCGTCGGCTGGACCCAGCACACCGTCGGGGTCCAGTACATCCGCACCGCCGCCATCATCCAGCTGCTGCTCGGCAACATGGGTCGACCTGGTGGCGGGGTCGTCGCCCTTCGCGGCCACGCGAACATCCAGGGCTCGACTGACATCCCGACGCTGTTCAACATCCTGCCGGGGTACGTGCCGATGCCGCATCCACGTGCCTCGAATCTCGACGAGTTCGTGGAGGAGAACGGGCCCGAGAGCGGCGCCTGGGGCGACCTGAAGAAGTACATGGTCAGCCTGCTGCGTTCGTGGTGGGGCGAGGCGGCAACCGAGGAGAACGACTGGGCCTTCGACCACCTCCCGAGGATCGACGGCGACCACTCCAACTACACGACGATGGAACGGATGCTCGAGGGCAAGTGCCCGGGGTATTTCGTGATCGGCGAGAACCCCGCGGTCGGCAACGCCAACGCCGGCATGAACCGCCTCGCAATGGCACAGGCCGACTGGGTCGTGGTACGCGACTTCCAGGAGATCGAGTCGGCTTCGTTCTGGTACGACAGCCCCGAGATCAAGAACGGCAAGCTGCGGACCGAGGACATCAAGACCGAGGTCTTCCTGTTCCCAGCCGCCGCCCATACGGAGAAGGACGGCTCGTTCACGAACACCCAGCGCCTGCTTCAGTGGCATTTCAAGGCGGTCGAGCCGAAGGAGGACTGCCGCTCGGAGCTGCACTTCTTCTACCACCTCGGCAAGAAGATCCGGGCGAAGCTCGCCAGTTCGAGCGATGAGCGCGACCGGCCGGTCCTCGACCTGACCTGGGACTATCCGACGCTCGGCCCGAACGAGGAGCCGGACGCCGAAGTGGTGGCGCTGGAGATCGGCGGCTTCGATTGGAAGAACGGCGGCCACATCGAGAAGTACCAGCAGCTGCGCGGCGACGGCACGACCACCTGCGGCTCGTGGATTCACGCCGGCATCTACAAGCACGGCGTCAATCAGACCGCGCGGAAGAAGCCGCACACGGAGCAGAACTGGATCGCGTCCGAGTGGGGCTGGTCGTGGCCGGGCGACCGTCGCATCCTGTACAACCGCGCCTCCGCCGATGCCGACGGCAAGCCGTGGTCGGAGCGCAAGCGCTACGTCTGGTGGGACGAGGAGGAGAAGACGTGGACGTCGCTCGGCGACGAGCCCGACTTCGACCCCAACAAGCCGCCGGATTACGTGCCGCCGCGTGGCGCGAGCGGGATGGAAGCGCTGAGCGGCAAGGCGCCGTTCATCCTGCACCCGGACGGGCTCGGCTGGCTCTATGCGCCCGCCGGCCTCGTGGACGGGCCACTGCCCACGCACTACGAGCCGCAAGAGTCGCCGTTCGAGAACCCGCTCTACAAACAGGGGGTGAACCCGGCGCGCCAGGTGTTCGTGCGGCCCGAGAACCCCTACAACGATCGCGACAAGTATCCGTTCGTGCTCACGAGCTATCGCTTGACCGAGCACCACACGGCTGGCGGAATGTCAAGAACATTGCCATATCTGACGGAGCTGCAGCCGGAGCTGTTCGTCGAGGTCTCGCCCGAGCTCGCTCAGCTCAGAAACCTGCGCCACCTGGACTGGGCCACGATCTCGACCGCGCGCAGCGCGGTTGAGGCGAAGGTGATGGTTACCGACCGGATGAAGCCGCTCGAGGTGATGGGCCAGACGATCCACCAGGTCGGCCTCCCGTACCACTGGGGCTGGAAGGGGATCACGCGCGGCGACGTCGTCAATGACCTTTTCTCGCTCGCGCTCGACCCAAACGTCCACATCCAGGAGGTCAAGGCGGCCACCTGCGACATCAGGCCGGGGCGGCGATGAGGCACGGCTACACAGCCGAGCAGACGAAGCCGCAGATGGGCTTCTTCACCGACACGTCTCTGTGCATCGGCTGCAAGGCGTGCGAGGTCGCGTGCAAGGAGTGGAACCAGATCCCGGACTCGATCCAGGAGCTCACCGGGATGTCCTACGACAACACGATCGACCTGGGCGCGAACACCTGGCGCCACGTCCAGTTCATCGAGCAGCCGACGCAGATCGAGACCGAGGCGGGCTTCCGTTGGCTGATGTCGTCGGACGTCTGCAAGCATTGCAGCGAGGCCGCCTGTCTGGACGTCTGCCCGACCGGTGCGCTCTTCCGCACCGAGTTCGACACCGTCGTCGTGCAGGAGGACATCTGCAACGGCTGCGGCTACTGCGTCCCCGCCTGCCCGTTCGGCGTGCTCGATCAGCGCGAGGGCGACGGCCGTGTCTGGAAGTGCACGCTCTGCTACGACCGCCTCAAGGATGACAAGGAGCCTGCCTGCGCGCAGGCTTGCCCGACGAACTCGATCCAGTTCGGTGAGCTGGGCGATCTGCGCGAGCGCGCCAAGGTCCGGGTGCTCGAGTTGCAGGAGAGAGGCGTCGAGGGGGCGCAGCTCTACGGCGCTGACCCCGACGACGGCGTCGGCGGCATGCACTCGTTCTTCCTGCTGCTCGACGAGCCCGAGGCCTACTCGCTGCCGCCGGACCCGAAAGTGACCACCCGCGACCTCCCGGACACCTGGGGCGCGGCGTTCGCGGCCGCTGGCGCGCTTGCCGCCGGCATCGTCGCGTCGTTCATCGGAGCGCGGCGGCGGTGAGCATCAGCCAGCAGACACGCTCGCCGGTGGGTAGGGAGGGCAAGGAGCGGCGGATGGTGCCGGCTGCGGAGCCGCGCAGCTACTACGGCCGCCCGGTCATCAAGGAGCCGATCTGGACGCCGGAGATCCCGGTCTACTTCTTCACTGGGGGGTTGGCCGGAGCATCGGCGGGCCTCGCATTCGTCGCGCGCCTCAGCGGCCGCAAGAAGCTCGCCCGCGTGGCCACCGGGAACGCCTTCGCGGGTGTGGCGGTCAGCCCGCTGCTGCTGATCTCCGACCTGGGCGTGCCGAAGCGGTTCCTGAACATGCTGCGCGTCTTCAAGGTCACTTCGCCGATGAGCGTCGGCTCGTGGATCATCACCGTCGAGGGCGGCTTGCTGGTGGTGACGGCCGCGCATGAGTTCCTCGGCTGGTTCCCAAAGCCGCTCGCCCGACTGTTCGAGGCGATTGCCGCACTGCTCGGCATGCCGCTCGCGACCTATACGGCCGCGCTCATCGCGAACACGTCGGTGCCGGTATGGCACGAGGGCCGGCGCGAGCTGGCGTTCGCGTTCGCGGGCGGTTCGGCCATGGCGGCCGGCGGCGCGGCCGCGCTCCTGGCGTCCGACCAGGCGAGCCCGGCGCGGCGCCTGGCGATCATCGGGGCAGTCACCGAAGGGGTCGCGATGGAGTATTCGAAGCGTCGAATGGGCATGGTCGCCGAGCCCTATTCGACCGGCGTCGCCGGCAAGCTCGAGAAGGCGACCATGGCGTTCGCCGGCGGCGGCGCAGCCGCGCTCCTGGCCGCCGAGGCTGGCCGCAGCCGCGGGATCGGCCGCCTCGGGTCGGCGCTCGTGCTGGTCGGCTCGATGCTGGGACGCTGGATGGTCTTCACGGCGGGGAAGCAATCGGCGGCGGCGCCGCAGTACACGATCGAGCCGCAGCGCGAGCGCCGCGAGAAGGGCACCCTCCCCAGTAGCACTGCTTAGGTAGCCCCTCGACCCCAGGCTGGCTCAAAGCGACCCGGTGCTGCGCTGGACGGCGGCGCGGCTGCGTGATGGTCCGTCGAGCACCGCGGTGAGGGCGGCGTCGACGTCGAGGCTGACCGTAGTTCCGGGCTCGGGTGGTGGCGTACTGAGTGGGAGGTGCGCGCGGAGGGTGAGGCCGGCGTCGAGGGTGAGCTCGTGGCGTCCCGGGCCCGTGGAGACGCGGTCGATGGTCGCCGCGAACGGCGCGTTGCCGGCGCCGCGGAGGTGGATGGCGGTGGCCCAGATCGCCAGGGTGGCTGTGCGGGCTCCCGGCGGCGCCGCCAGTCCGGTGGGGCGTCCGGCGGCCAGGACGTTGCCGTTGTCGTCGATGTGAACGTCGATGACGTTCTCATAGCCGACGAGGCGCGCGACGGCCTCGTCGGCTGGGTGGGCGACGATGTCGTTGGGTGGCGCGACCTGGTGGACCTCGCCGGCGACGAGGACGGCGACGCGGTCGGCGAGGGTGAGGACTTCTTCGGCGCGGTGGGAGACAACGACGACGGTTGTGGTGCGGTCGGCGAGCGCGCGCTGCGCGTCGCCGAAGAACGCGGCGCGGGTGGGGGTGTCGAGGCCGGCGGCGGGCTCGTCGAGCAGGAGCACGTCGGGGGCGCAGGCGAGCGCTCGCGCGAGGCTGACGCGTTGCGCCTCGCCACCGGAAAGGCTGCGGGCGGGGCGGTCGGCGAGGTGCTCGACCCCTAGCCGCGCCAGCGCGGTGGCAACGCTCGCGCGGCGGGCCGCGCGCCGCACGCGGCGGTAGCGGAGGGGTAGTTCGACGTTGTGGCGGACGCTTGTGGAGAGCAGGACGGGGCGCTGCGGCGCGTAGGCGAGGCGCTGGCGAAGGGCCGAGCCGCCGTGCGATGTTGGGATGCCGTCGACGCGGACCTCGCCGACGGTGGGGCGGTCGATTGCGGCGAGCAGGCGCAGGAGGGTGGTTTTGCCCGCGCCGTTGAGCCCGAGCACGCCCAGGCGTTCGCCGGCGGCGATCTCCAGCCGATCGACGCGCAGAACCTCGCGCCCGCCTCGGCGGTGGCGGAGGTCGGTGACTGTCAGAATCGCGCCCATCCGGCGCCGCGCTGCTGCACTGAGGTGAGCACCGCGTTGACGACGAACGCGAGCGCGAGGAGCACGGCCCCGTAGGCGAGCGCCGGCCTGAAGTCGCCCTTGCCGACGTCTTCGACGATGGCGGTGGTGAGGACCTGGGTCTGTCCGTGGATGTTGCCGCCGACCATGGTGGCGGCGCCAACCTCGGAGACGGCGTGGCCGAACCCGGCCATGACGGCCGCCAGCAGCGGCAGGCGCGCCTCGAGCCACAGGCGCAGGACGAGTTGACGGCGGTTGGCGCCCAGCGCCCGCAGTTGATCTGGCAGCTCGTCGGGGAGCGCCTGGATTGCCGCCATGGTGATGCCGGTGATCAGCGGGGCGGCGATCAGCACCTGGGCGATGATCATGCCTCGCACGGTGTAGATGAGATTCAGCGACCCCAGCGGACCGCTGCGGAACAGCACCAGCGCCACGACCAGACCTACGACCACGGTCGGGAGCGCCATCCCCGTGTTGACCACGGCGGCTGCGCCGCGGCGTCCGCGGAAGCGGAGCAGGCCGAGCGCGGTCCCGGCCGGGATGCCGATGGCCATGGCGATAGCGGTGGCGCTCACTGAGACGGTCGCCGTGCGAGTGATCAGCTCCCACAGCAGAGCTGTTCCGGGCGGGTTCACTGCGCCCGGGCGTCCGGGTGGAACAGGGCTTGGCCGTAGCGACTCTTGCCGAAGCTGCCGATCAGGCGCTGGGCCGGCACGCTGGTGATCCAGCGCGAGAACACCCGCGCACAGCCGACATTGGTGCCGGCGTGCTTGACCACGATCACGTGGTAGGGGTTCTGCAACTCCTGGCCGCGCTGAACGAGGATCTCGCTTTCCAAGTTGTTGGTCGCCAGGAACGTGCCCCGGTCAGAGAGCGTGTAGGCGCGCTTCTGGGAGGCGATGGTCAGCGTCGGTCCCATCCCCTGGCCGGTCTTGATGTACCACCCGCCGCCGGGGGTGATGGCCGCCTGCTGCCAGAGCTTCAGTTCCTTGGTGTTGGTCCCCGAGTCATCGGCGCGCGACGCGAACGGCGACTTGGTGCGAGCGATCGCCTTCAGCGCGGGGACGATCCCGCCGGCGCCGGCGGTCTTGGCGGGATCGCCCGGCGGGCCCACCAACACGAAGTCGTTGTGCATGACCGCCAGACGGCTCGCTCCGTGGCCTTGCTGCATGAATGCCTGCTCGGCGGCAGGCGAGTGCACCAACAGTACGTCTGCCTGGCCGCGCGCGCCGAGGTCGATGGCCTGACCGGAGCCGACGGCAACCGTCTTGACGCTGCACTTGCTCGATCGCTGGAACGCGGGCACCAGCGCGTCGAGCAGGCCGGTGTCGCGCGTGCTGGTGGTCGTGGCCAGGATCATCTGGCCGCTGGGCGCGCCGCCGTTAGCCGAGCGCGACCCGCATCCCGCGGCGGCGACCAACGCCGACGCCAGCACCACCGCCAAGCAACGCCTCGTCATGCCGCTGCCCGCTGTGCTCCAGTCTGGCTGGTGTCGTAGCCGCCGAGCGCGGCGACCCGCGCCCTGAAGTCCGGGTCGTGCAAACGCGCCAGCAGGCCGGCGGCGCCGTCCAGGGCCTCCTCGCGCACGGCCAGCTCGAATGGCTCGACGGTGACCGCCACGAAGTCCAGATCACACGCCAGCGCGACCGCCCGCACGGCCAGCCCGACGTCCGCGGCCCCCGCCGCCACCGCTGCGGCCACCCCGACGTGCGAGTCGGCGGGCTCCCCGCTGTCAGGCGGCGCCTGGACTCCGACCTCGGCCAACAGGTGCTCCAACAGCAGTCGTGATCCGCTTCCCCGCGCGCGCCATGCCACGCGCAGCCCGGCCAGATCGACGACCCCGCGGACGCCCAGCGGATTGCCGCGAGGCACCACCAACCCGACCTCGCGCCGCCACAGATGCACCAGCGCGACGGCCTCCCCGGGCAACAGCCGCCGGACGTAGGGATCGTTGTATCGCCCGGACTCGGCGTGCAGCAGATGCAAGACCGCGGCGTCGGCCTGGCCGCGCGCCATCGCCTCCAGGCCATGGACACTGCCTCGGGGCCCGGGCACCACCTCGACCGCGTCCCCCGCCGCACGCAGCAACACGTCGAGCGCCGGATCGTCGCTCCCCGCCAACCGCACTCGCCGCCCGCCCGCAAGCCACCACCGCGCCCGCGCCGAACCGCCCACGACGACGCGCGCGCGAGCCCGGTCGCGAGCGGCGATCAGGCCCGCGCGCCGCAACTCGCCATAGGCCCGCGCCACCGTCCCCGGCGCGCAGCCAAGCTCCGCCGCCAACACACGCGTCGACGGCAACGGCGAACCCTCTGGCCACCGCCCATCGGCGATCTCCGCCGCCAACGACTGCGCCAAGTTCTGCAGCATCTGCACCAGCACAGATACCACACCAGGCTGCGATCCGCAGCCAGGCCGATGCCCGCGTCTCATGGTGCTCCGGATGCGGAGCGGCGGCCCGCCCGCCGGCGCCCGTGTCGCGCCGTTCGGCCGCTGTATGAGCCGCCCTGGGCGTGGCGCTTCAGCGACCGGCGAGCCGGTCTAGCGGATCCGGCGGCCCATCTCTTCGGTGCCGTAGCCGCCGAGCGCCTCGACGGCGGTCCGGAACGCAGGCTCCTCGAGCAGCGCCCACAGTGGCGCCGTCACGGGATCCTCGAGCGTCTCGGTCGCGAGCACGAGGTCGTAGGGCTCGCGCGTGACCGGCACGAAGTCGAGCCCGAAAGCGCGCGCCGCCGCCATGATGCCGAGGCCGGCGTCCGCTCGCCCCGCGGCGATCGCGGCTGCGACCGCGAGGTGCGTTTGCTCCTCCCGCCCATACCCGGAGACCACGTCGGGCGCGATGCCGCGGCGTTCGAGCTCGTAGTCGAGCAGCACCCGCGTTCCCGCGCCGCGCTGGCGGTTGACGTAGCGCACGCCGGCGCGCGCGATGTCGTCGATCCCGGCGATGCCGAGCGGGTTCCCGGCGGCGACGATGAGGCCCTGCTCGCGATGCACGAGCCGCACAACCGCGACGTCGCGCCCGCCGAGCACGCGATCGACGTACGGGAGCGTGTACTCGCGGCTCGGCGGATCGAGCAGATGCGATCCCGCGATGTGGCAGAGCCCGTCGCGCAGCGCCACGAGCCCGCCGAGGGACCCGACGTTGGAGGACGCGAGCGTCATGCCGGGGTCGACCGCGCGCAGCTCCGAGGCGGCCAAGTCGAGCACGAGGTCGTGCGAGCCGACCGCGACGATCGTCCGCTCGATCGCGCCGACGCCGCGCAACAGCGTGACGTCGACCGACTCGCCCGCGTGGTGGCCCTCCAGCCCCGCCGGCACGACGAGCAGGGCATCGGCGCGCACGAGCGAGGTGAGCACGCCCGCGCCGCGCGGCAGCGGCGTCGCGACGAGCTCGCCTCCGACACGGCCGAGCCGGACGCGCACCCAGTCCTCCATGCCCATCGACGACGCGTACTTGCGCGCCAGGCGGGCGCGGGCGCGTGGGCGCTCGGCAGGTGTCGCGCCCTCGAGTGCCGCGAGCAGCGGCACGGCGAAGATGTCGAACGTCAGCGAGGCCGAGACGGGGTAGCCCGGAGCGCCAAGGACGGGCGTGGCATCGACGGCGCCGAGCACGACGGGATGCCCCGGCCGGACCGCCACGCCGTGGACGGCCAGCGTGCCGAGCCGTTCCACGATCGCGGCCGTATGGTCGTCGCGCCCCGCACTCGAGCCGGCGACGACGATGACCAAGTCCGCCCGCGCCGCCGCGTCGCGCACTGCCGCGGCGATCGCGGCCGGGTCGTCGGACACGATGTCCGAGCGCCATGCGTCGCAGCCGGCGGCCTCGGCCTGCGCGATGAGCATCAGCGAGTTCGTATCGATGATCACGCCGGCGGCGGGCTCGGTGCCGACCGGGCGGATCTCGTCGCCGGTCGGCAGCACGGCGACGACCGGCGCGCGGCATACGAGCACGTCGGTCGCGCCAGCGGCCGCCGCGGCAGCGATGTCGACCGCGCGCAGGCGGTGGCCAACGGGCAGCAGCAGCTCTCCGGCGCTGACGTCCTCGCCGATCGAGCGCACGTGCTGGTACGGGGCCACCGCGCTGCGCAGCTCCGCCCGGCCGGCGTCGTCGTAGTGGACGTGCTCGCGCATCACGACAGCGTCGAAGTCCTCCGGCAGCACATCACCGGTGTCGACGACGACGTAGCGGCCGGGGTCGATCAGCACCGGCGTGCTCTCGCTCGCGCCGATCGTCTCGGCCGCGCGCACGGCGATGCCGTCCATCGCAGACGCATCGAACGAGGGCGACGAGCGCGTCGCCCACACCGGCTCGGCCGTGACCCGGCCGACCGCCTCGTGGAGCCCCATCCGCACCACGTCGACCCGGCCGGGGCAGCCGGCGGCGGCGCACGCCGCGGTCCAGGCGGCGCGCGCCTCGGCGGCGGGCACGTCACGGATGAACGGCGTGGTGGCCATCTACTGACCTGAGTCAAAAATCATCGCGCACCTTCCCGGCACCTCTCCGCGCCTGACGCCCCCGGCGGGAATCGCCGATGCTCTGCATCGACTCATCCCGCGTCGGTCGTCAGATCGCACCGAGTCGCTCAGGCTGATGCGCGATTTCTGACTCACGTCACTAGCCGTAGAGCGTCACGTCGACCTCGCTGCCCGCGGCGAGCCCAGTCGCGTCGTCGGGGACGACGAGGTAGCCGTCGGCGGCGGTGAGGATCGACAGCAGCGCCGAGGCGCCGAACAGCGGCGTCGCTACGCCATCGGACACGGTGACCTGGACGACGTCGAGCCGCCCCGCGGCCGAGGGCACGTCGCGGGTCAGCCGGGCGCGCGCCGACGGCAGCGGGGGCGGCTGCGTGACGCCGCCGACGAGGCGGACGACGCCCATCCCCACCAGCCGGAAGACGACCAGCGCGGACCGCGGGTTGCCCGGCAGCCCGACGACCGGCACGCCGCCGCAGTCGGCGAGCAGCGTCGGCTTTCCCGGCTTGATCGCCAGCCCGTGGCAGACGATCTCGCCGAGCTTCGCCACCACCACGGCCGTCAGGTCGCGCGCGCCGAC
>Ga0126314_10000730_pt1 | contig 15726 bp, 9 predicted proteins | sample Plot105B_FD_92535 | JGI IMG/M metagenome (GOLD analysis project Ga0126314, IMG submission 92535) | Serpentine soil microbial communities from UC McLaughlin Reserve, CA, USA - Plot105B | ecosystem: Environmental > Terrestrial > Soil > Grasslands | place: USA: UC McLaughlin Reserve, Lake County...
ACGGAGGTGATGGGGAAGGCGGACAGCACCGCCACGTCCACGGACGCCGTGCCCCCCGTCTCGCCCAGCACGGCGTGTGGGAACTCCGGCAGCCGCGCCTGGAGCGCGTCGAGTCCCCCCTGGGTCTCCACCTCCGCGAGCATCACCACGTCCGCGTCCAGCGTGCTGATGGAACTCGACAGGCGGCCCACCTGGGCGTCGAACTCGGTCTGGGAGGGCAGGGCCTCGTACTCGGAGCCGCCGCACTTGCTGGAGTCGCAGACGGTGTCGAAGAGGCGGTGCACGTTGAACGCCGCGATGCGCACGCTGCCCTCGGGCCGGAGCGGCTCGCCCCCGCCGCAATCTCCGGGGGGGCACTGGGTTCCGGGGCCTGGGTTCTCCGGAGGGGCACGTCCCTCACAGCCGAAGAGGCCGAGCAGCAGTCCCACGACCAGCGGGGCGCGGCGAAAGGAAGAGACGGACGCGCCGACGACAGCCGAGCGGTGCGGGCCACGGATGGAGAGTGGATGCATTCGGCGGGCAGAGTACCACCGCGAGGTGGAGCGGCCGTGCCTGGGGGCCGCCTCCGTCCTCGATTGCACTCGGGACATGAGCTGGTAGGGTCCTTCGCCGTTGACGCCACCCGGCAATGTCCTGAGGGCGACCTCTCGGCGAGGCCACGAGGGAGCGGGCGGTGGGATTCCAGCGCGGGGTGGGCCAGGTGCCACTCGCCCTGGAAGGGACGGCCGGTTACGCCTTTCCTCGGGGATGAGGGGCGGGCACCGCGGGTGCTGATTCTGTCGAAGGAGGCGTGGACATGTTCTGGGAGATTCTCATTGGCGCCGCGGTGATGACGCTCGTCACGGTGCTCTTCACCGGGCCCGGGATGTGGAGCTCCAGTTGGGGCTGGAAGAACGACAAGCAGAAGGGCAAGGACCCGTCCAAGCCGGACGTGTAGTCGCCCCCCACGAGAGCGAGCGGACGGGCGCTCGCCGCCTAAGGCTCCAGGGCCGTCATGCCCAGGCGCTCGCGAGCCTTGCTCACCCGCGCGTCCAGCTCCGCGCGCTGCTCCGCGCTCAGCTTCGCGCGTCCCTGTCCCACGCCGCCCTGGTGGATGAACGTGCCCTTGCCTTGGAGTGCGCCTTGGGGGCCGCGCATGTCGAAGCGCTCGTTGTGCTGCTTCATGTACGCAAGGCCGCACTTCTCCAGGATGTCGCCCAGCCGCGACTCGTCGAGCGGCAGCCCGCAGAACGCGGCCACCCGCCGCACGCCCGCCTCCAGGTCCTGACTCAGGTCCTCGTAGCGCACGTGCAGGACGTTGCGGTCTCCGCGGTGCGGCCACCAGGACTCGAGGTGCCGGAGCCACGGGTCGTCCTCGTCCATCACCAGGCGGAAGAAGCGGTCGAAGTCGATGGGCGCCTCCTCCACCAGGCAGTGGTGATGGTAGAGCGAGCCCAGCGAGTCCGCCGCGTTGCGCGTGACGTAGAGGATGCGGCTGTCGCGAGGGGGCTTGAGCTTCTGGAAGGACAGGTGTGTCTTCACGATGCGTGGAGACGGCAGCGCATCCAGCAGGGGCTCCGTGGTGGCATCCGGGGGCAGCATCTCCAGGAAGGGAGACACCTGGCCGATGTGCTCGAACTCGCCGCGACCCTGGGTGGCGAGCTGGAAGACAATCATCTGCATCCAGGTCGTCCCGGCCTTGGGGCTGGTGGCGATGTAGATGTCTCCGGCTCTCGGCTTGAGCCAGACATATCTCAAGCGGACCCAGCGGAGCCGCTCGACGGTCGCCAGCGACAGCTGCGACAGTCGAGTGAGTCCGTGCAGGGACTGTCGCAGCAGGAAGCGCAGCCAGGGGCGGCTGCGCGGCACGGAAGGAGCCAGTGACGACATTGCCGGCGACTATGCCCATCACCGCGCACGGGCCTCCAGGATTTTTCGAAATCTATTGGCAGATGCCCGGACAGTCCGCGCCTCCCGAAGCGGGTGAGCAGGAGTCGGTGGGGTCGTCCACGCAGCGGGCCTCGGAGTCGGAGCAGCCGCCGAGGAAGCCGCCGCAGCACTCCACGTAGCCGTCGGGTACGTCGCACGTGGAGGGATACGAGGTGCAGCTCCCCGTCGCGGACCGGGCGAACACCGCCACCTGGACGCAGGCGCCCTCGTCGTCGTCGTCCGAGCCGCAGCCGCTCCACAGCAGCGCGCCCAGCACCAGTCCTGCCTGAATGAATTTGTTCATGGAGGGCATCTTGGGGGACGCCGCCCATGGCAGGCAACCAACCAGGCAGGGCGCTCATTTTTCATCAAAACAGCCACTCCGTGAGGTCACCCGGGCATGTCAGAGGCGCGGTGTAAGGGTGATACGTCATGGACTTCGCGACGCTCGAAACCCTGCGACTGAAGCATCCCGCATGGCGGCTGCTCGTCGCGGACCACGCCCCGCTCATCGTCAGCTTCCTGCACCGCGTCTTTGTCGCCTCCAACGCCCGCGCCATCCCCCAGCGGGAGCTGGTGCTGCGCCTGGAAGACCACCTCCACGCCCTGCGAGAGAGACGAGGAGAGGCCGCGTTTCCCCGAGGCGCCGGTGCGTACCTCGACGAGTGGGCCGCCGACGGAGCGGGCTGGCTGCGCAAGTTCTATCCGCCTGAAACAGATGAGCCCCACTTCGACCTGACGCCCGCGGCGGAGCGCGCCATCCGCTGGCTGGGCCAGCTCACCGAGCAACCCTTCGTGGGTACCGAGTCCCGATTGCTCACCGTCTTCCACCTCCTCCAGGAGATGGCCGAAGGCACCGAGCCGGACCCCGATGCGCGGCTGGTGGAGCTGGAGCGCCGCAAGGCGGAGGTGGAGGCGGAGATTGCCCGGGTGCGCACAGGCCAACTGGACCTGATGGACGAGTCCGCCCTCAAGGACCGTTTCCAGCAGATGTCCGACACGGCGCGCGGCCTGCTGTCGGACTTCCGGGCGTTGGAAGACGGCTTCCATGCGCTGGACCGACGGGTGCGCGAGCGCATCGCGACGTGGGAAGGCACTCGCGGCGAGCTCCTGGAGACGGTGCTGGGAGAGCGGGACGCCATCAACGGCTCGGACCAGGGGCGAAGCTTCCGCGCCTTCTGGGACTTCCTCATGTCGCCCGAGCGCAAGGAGGCCCTCACCCGGAACCTGGAGCGCGTCCTGGCGCATCCGGCGATTCAATCGCTCCAGCCGGACGCGCGCCTGCCACGCATCCACTTCGACTGGCTGGAGGCGGGTGAGCACACCCAGCGCACCGTGGCGAGGCTGTCCGGTCAGCTTCGCCGCTTCCTCGACGACCGCGTCTGGTTGGAGAACCGCCGCATCCTCCAGGTGCTGCGCGGCATCGAGAAACACGCCCTCGCCGTGCGCACCCGGCCTCCCACTTCTCCGCTCATGGCGCTGGACGAGCTGGCACCCACGCTGGAGCTTCCGCTGGAGCGCCCCATGTACTCACCGCCCGCGCGCGCCCGCATGGCGGACGAGGAGGTGCTGGAGGCCACCGAGGACGTGCCCTCCGAGGCGCTCTTCAACCTGGCGTTCATCGACAAGGCGCGGCTGAAGACGCACGTTCGCGAGGCCCTCCTGTCGCGCGAGCAGATCTCCCTGGCGGAGCTGGTGCGGGAGCACCCCTTGGAGCACGGCCTCGCGGAGCTGGTCGTCTACTTGAGCCTCGCTTCTGAAGACAGACGTTCCTCTGTCGATGAGGCCCGCACGCAAGAACTCTTCTGGACCGATGCGAGCGGTCATCCCCGCCGCGCCACCCTTCCCCTGGTGCTCTTCCTCCGATGACGACCTCCGTTCCGCGTCCCTCCGAAGGCCCCGATGCCCTGTCCCTCGTCGTGGTCTCCCTCTTGAAAGGCGTTGTCTACCGCGAGGAGAGCTCCGCGCTGTGGCAGTCCCTGCTCCAGTTGCAGGCCCGCGTGAGGGACCAGGTGTCCGTGCTCGGGCTGCGGCTGATGCTCGACGAGTCGGAGGGCCACGCGTTCCTGAAACAGCGCTCGGAGGCCGAGGGGGGCGCCGAGCTGCCACGGCTCATCGCGCGCAGGCAGCTGGGCTATGGCCTGAGCCTGTTGCTCGCGCTGCTGCGCAAGAAGCTGGCGGACGCGGACGCAGCCGCGGGCGGAAGTCGGCTGGTGCTCCGCCGCCATGAGCTGCAGGTGCTGGTGAGGCTGTTCCTCCCGGAGGGCACCAATGAGGTCCGGTGGGTGGAGCGGGTGAATCAAGACATCGAGCGGGCGGTGGAGATGGGCTTCCTCCGGAGGCTCGGGGAGGAGGTGGACACGTTCGAGGTCCGCCGCATCCTCAAGGCGTTCGTCGATGCGCAGTGGTTGGAGGGCTTCGAGCAGCGGCTCGCGGCGTACCGCGCCCAGCTCGTCGAGAAACAACAAGGAGGTGCGGAATGAGCACGGTGCGTCCACTCACGCAGGCGGACCTCTTGGATTTCAATGCCCCCAACGGGCGCGCGGGGTTCCGGCTGCACCGGTTCGAGGTCTACAACTGGGGCACCTTCCATCAGCGCGCGTGGCACCTGGAGCTCCAGGGAGAGAGCGGGCTGCTCACCGGCGACATCGGCTCGGGCAAGTCGACGCTGGTGGACGGGCTGGTGACGCTGTTCGTCCCACCCCAGAAGCTCGCCTACAACAAGGCGGCGGGCGCGGAGGCTCGGGAGCGCTCCCTGCGCTCCTATGTGCGAGGCCAGTACAAGTCCGAGCGCGGAGAAGGCGGGCAGGGGTCCAAGCCCGTCTTCCTTCGGGATGCGCCGACGTACTCGGTGCTGCTCGCCCACTTCCACAACGAGGGCTACGGCCAGGACGTCACGCTCGTCCAGGTCATGTGGATGCGCGAGCCGGAGGGGCAGCCCGCGCGCCTGTACGTGGTCGCGGATGGCAAGCTCTCCATCGCCGAGCACTTCTCGCGGTGTGGCTCGGACTTCAATGCGCTGAAGAAGCGCCTCAAGGACCTGTCTCGCGAGGTGCACGAGACGTTTCCTCCGTATCAGGCGGCCTTCCGGCGACGCTTCGGGTTGGAGAACGAGCAGGCGTTGGACCTGTTCCTCCAGACGGTGTCGATGAAGTCCGTGGGCAACCTGACGGACTTCGTGCGCCAGCACATGCTGCCTCCCTTCGACGTGGAGACGCGACTGGCGGCGCTGATGGCGCACTTCGACGACCTCCACCGCGCGCATGAGGCGGTGCTCAAGGCGAAGCGGCAGGTGGGCCGGCTGGAGCCACTGGTGGCGGACCACGAACGCTTCACCGCCCTGTCCACGGAGCTTGACGCACTGCGAAGCTGTCGCGACGCCCTGCGCCCCTGGTTCTCCGAGCAGAAGGCCCGGCTGTTCGAGGCGCGGCTGGCGGGCCTGGAGGCGGAGCGCGAACAGGCGCGCCTGGAGGCGGAGCAGGTGCGGGAGCTGCGCGAGCGACAAGGCGCGGACCGGGACCGGCTGCGCCAGTCCATCTCCGCCAACGGGGGAGACCGGCTGGAAACAGAGAAGGCGGAGCTGGTCCAGCGCCGGCATGAGCGCGAGGAGCGCTTGCGCAAGGCGGACCGCTACGCGCGGATGGCGCAGGCAGTGGGGCTGCCGGCCGCGACGGAGCTGGAGGTCTTCCTCTCCAACGCGCGCACCGTCCAGCTCCAGCGGGAGGCGACCGTCAGCGAGCTGGCGGAGGTCCAGAACACCCGCACGGAAGTCGTCATGGAGCTGCGGGACTTGAAGAAGGCGCATGAGGCGGTGTCCGTCGAGTTGGAGGCGCTCCGCCGTCAGCGCTCCAACATCCCGGCGCGCTTCCTCCACCTCCGGGCCCGGCTGTGCGCGGACCTGAAGCTGTCCGAGGACGTACTGCCCTTCGCCGGAGAGCTGCTGCGAATCCGCGACGAGGAGCGCGACTGGACGGGGGCCATCGAGCGCGTGCTGTACTCGCTGGGTGTCTCCCTGCTGGTGCCGGATGCCGAGTACGCGCGGGTGAGCCAGTGGGTGGACCGCACCCATCTGAACGAGCGGTTCGTCTACTACCGTGTCCGGGAAGAGGCCCTGGCGCGGGTTCCGCCAGCGCGCGCCGAGTCGCTGCCGCACAAGCTGGTCCTCAAGCCGGGCTCCACCATGGCGCCGTGGCTGGAGGCGCAGCTCGCCCGACAGTTCGACTACACGTGCTGTGAGACGGCGGAGCAGTTCACGCGCTCGCGTCAGGCGCTCTCCCGCTCGGGACAGGTGAAGTCGGGCGGTGAGCGTCACCTGAAGGACGACCGGCGCCGCATCGATGACCGCTCGCAGTGGGTGCTGGGCTGGACGAACGACACCAAGCGGCAGGCGCTGGAGTCGGAGGCCAAGGCCCTGGAGGCGCGAATCCAGGCGGCCACCGCGAAGTGGGAGGCGCTCGAACAGCGGTGCGTGCGATTGCAGACCCGGGGAGAGCAGCTCGGCCAGCTCGCCGTCTTCGACACGTTCCGTGAGCTGGACTGGCGCCTGGTCGCCAGCGACATCCAGCGGAGGGAGGAGCGGCTCAAGGCCCTGGAGGGCGAGTCCGATGTGCTCAGGGGCTTCGAGCGGGAGCTGGACGCCGTCGAGAAGGAGCTGGCCGCGACGGAGCAGGCCTTGAAGACGGTGGAGAAGCGCCTGGGGCGCCTGGAGGAGAAGGAAGACGCGACGCGGCGGACGCTGGCGGCGTGCCAGCGCGCGGTGGGTGAGACTCCGGAGGCCATCAAGGCCTGCTACCCGCGCGTGGCCACGCTCTGCGCGGAAGGGGCGGGCGGAACGGCGCTCGAAGCCGACGCGTGCGACGAGCGGGAGCGACAGGTGCGCGAGCGGCTCCAGTCCCGCATCGACAGCGAGGCGCGCAAGCAGGAGCGGGTGCGTGACGCCCTCCTCTCCGCGATGCAGGCCTATCGCACCGAGTTCCCCCTGGAGACCCAGGAGCTGGCGGCGAGCCTGGAGGCCGCGGGGGAATACGTGGCGTTGCTCGCCTCGCTGCGCGCGGATGACCTGCCTCGCTTCGAGGCGCGCTTCAAGAGCCTCCTGAACGAGAACACCATCCGCGAGGTGGCCAACTTCCAGGCGCAGCTCCACCGCGAGCGCCACGGCATCCGCGAGCGCGTGGACACCATCAACCGCTCGCTCCGGGCCATCGACTACAACCCGGACCGCTACATCGTCCTGGAGCTGGTGCCGACGGCGGATGCCGACATCCGCGAGTTCCAGCAGGACCTGCGCGCCTGCACGGAGGGCACGCTCCCGGGCTCGGGCCAGGGCTCGGAGGACGACGTGTATTCCGAGCAGAAGTTCCTGGAGGTGAAGCGCATCATCGAGCGCTTCCGGGGCCGCGTGGGCGAAGCCGAGGCGGATGCGAAGTGGACCGAGCGCGTGACGGACGTGCGCAACTGGTTCAGCTTCTCCGCCTCGGAGCGCTGGCGCGCGGATGACCAGGAGCACGAGCACTACGCGGACTCGGGCGGCAAGTCAGGCGGACAGAAGGAGAAGCTCGCGTACACGGTGCTGGCCGCGAGTCTGGCCTACCAGTTTGGCTTGCAGTGGGGCGAGACGCGCTCGCGCTCGTTCCGCTTCGTGGTCATCGACGAGGCCTTCGGCCGGGGCTCGGACGAGTCCGCGGCCTACGGGTTGGAGCTGTTCCGGCGCCTGGACCTGCAGCTGCTCATCGTGACGCCGCTGCAGAAGATTCGCGTCATCGAGCCGTACGTGGCCAGCGTGGGCTACGTCCACAACGAGGAGGGGCGTCGCTCGCGGGTTCGCAACCTCACCATCGAGCAGTACCACGCGGAGCGAGAGGCCCGGAGCGCGTGAGGCGGACACTCGGGGACTCGCGTCTTGACGCACTGGGACCGCTTCGCTACGAAGGCGCGATGACTACAATCGTCGGTGTCGTAGGCCGTGAGATTCTGGACAGTCGCGGCAATCCCACTGTCGAAGTCGATGTCATCCTCGAGAACGGCATTCGCGGTCGCGCCGCGGTCCCCTCCGGTGCCTCCGTGGGCACGCACGAGGCCGTGGAGCTGAGGGACGGCGACAAGAGCCGCTACCTCGGCAAGGGCGTGCTGAAGGCCGTCGCCGCGGTGAACAACGAGCTGTTCAACGCGGTCCGCGGAATGGACGCGGAGGCGCAGCTCGACATCGACCAGACGATGATTGCCCTCGACGGCACGCCGAACAAGAAGAAGCTCGGCGCCAATGCCATCCTTGGCGTGTCGCTGGCCGTGGCGAAGGCCGCCGCCGCCGCGCGCGGTCTGCCGCTCTACCGCTACGTGGGCGGCGTCTCCGCCAACCTGCTGCCCGTGCCGATGATGAACATCATCAACGGCGGCGCGCACGCGGACAACCCCATCGACTTCCAGGAGTTCATGATCATGCCCGTGGGAGCGAAGTCGCTCTCCGAGGCGGTGCGCATGGGCGCCGAGGTCTTCCACACCCTGAAGAAGGGCCTGTCCGAGGCCGGCCACGGCACCAACGTGGGTGACGAGGGCGGCTTCGCGCCGAACCTCAAGAACGCCGAGGAAGCGCTCGACTTCATCATGAAGTCCATCGAGAAGGCCGGCTACCGCCCCAACGAGGACATCGCCCTGGCGCTGGACTGTGCCGCCAGCGAGTTCTTCAAGGACGGCGTCTACGACTACGAGGGCGAAGGCAAGAAGCGCTCCGTCGAGGACCACGTGAAGTACCTGGAGGGGCTGGCGGCGAAGTACCCCATCGTCTCCATCGAGGACGGCCTGGCCGAGGACGACATGGCCGGCTGGAAGCTGCTCACGGACCGCATCGGCAAGAAGGTCCAGATTGTCGGCGACGACCTCTTCGTCACCAACGTGACGCGGCTGGCCGACGGCATCAAGAACGGCATCGCCAACTCCATCCTGGTGAAGGTCAACCAGATTGGCACGCTGTCGGAGGTCATGGCCGCCGTGGAGATGGCGCACAAGGCCGGCTACACCGCCGTGATGTCGCACCGCTCCGGCGAGACGGAGGACGCCACCATCGCGGACCTGGCCGTCGCCACCAACTGCGGTCAAATCAAGACGGGCTCGCTGTCCCGCGCGGACCGCACCGCCAAGTACAACCAGCTCATCCGAATCGAGCAGGAGCTGGGCAAGCAGGCCCGCTACGGCGGCCGCTCCGTGCTGCGCGTGCGCTCCTGAGCCTCTCACCGGCGGCCGGGCGAAGTCGTCCGGCCGTCGTGCCGTCCGTCACGCAGGGGTGCTCCTCCTGCCTGACGGCGGGGCTCACGCCGCGAGCCCCAGGTTGCGCCGCACCGCCGGCTGCCTCACCTTCCAGATGAGGCTGTCGACGATGTAGTGGTGGAAGTTGAGCGTCTGGACGATGAGCAGGCTTGCCGCCGGAATCCACCCGAGTCCCTTGAGGATGAAGGTGTAGAGCAGCGCGGAGATGGCGATGCAGACCACCAGGTAGTGCACCATCCGTCCGCTCTGGCTGAGCGTGGAGAGGAACCGGTGCGCCGGGCTCACCTTGTCCGCGAAGCGGCGGTTGTGGAACAGCCAGACGATGAGGATGTACTGCGCGTTGTGCCACACGTTGAGCCCCAGCCAGCCCGTCTCCAGGCTGGGGATGACGAAGTAGCCCAGGGTGAACATGCCCGCGTGCGTGGCCAGGTAGAGCGTCTGCGCGGGACTGCCAGCGCCCGAGCGCAGCGCCCGCGCCTGGAACACCACCCAGGCCGCCACCGCCACCAGCGCGCTGGCCGCCGCCACCCACGCCACCTCCTGGGGTACCGGCAGCATGCGCACGTCCAGCTTGAGGAAGGTGGTGGAGCCCTGCGAGGAGCGGTGCAGCAGGCCCGCCAGGGGCAACAGGTACAGCATCCACACCGTGGCGGGGTTGCCGGAAGGGGGCCTGCGCGAGGCCCGCTCCATGATGCGGCTGACGCCGTAGCTCTGCCGCAGGTAGTGCCACCCCTGCCAGTAGAAGTAGATGCTCATCAGCGGCCAGACGCCCGCGAAGGTGTACACGGCGAACGTCCCACCGAAGACGATGAGCGGCAGCACATAGATGTGGAAGCGGTGCTGCTGCCGGCTCTCCCCGTCGAAGCCCAGGCGCGTGAAGGTCGACACCACGTGGTGGTAGCCGAGCAGCCACACGTCGATGGTCAGCAGCAGGGGGAATAGCGACGGCCTCGCCAGCGCGGCCAGGGCGAAGACACATCCCAGCAACGCGGTCCCCACGATGAAGAGAAGGTCGAATCGGGGATTGCGAACCCAACCCCACGACAGCTCCGAGGTGTCCGTTCGTGCGCTCACGGCGTTGGATGATAGGGCTTGTGCTGACTTCCTGTAAATCGTGCAATGTCGGCAAGTGTGGTCATTGGCAATCAGGGGTGATTATTCTTCTGGTCTGGTAATGATGTGTCTGTTTGTTTTGATTGTCTTCACAGGCCTCGCCGCATGATGCAGAGTGCGCTCGACTCCACCAGAGGGGAGCGCCCGTGAAGACACTTCTCGTCACCCAGGCGGACCTGCGCAAGCTCGTGCATGAGGTTGGAATCGATGCCCTGATGGACCAGGTCATCGAGGCGGTGGAGGGCGCCTTCCGTGCGTTCGACACATCCAGGACGGAGCTGCGGCAGCGGGACGGTTTCACGCTGCGCAATGCTCGGACAGGCGTGCTGGAATGGATGCCTGTGATGCGTCAGGGTGAAACAATTACAATCAAAGTGGTGGGCTACAACCCGCTGAATCCCAGGCGCTACGGGGTTCCCACCATCATCGCGACCAACAGTGTCTATGACTGTGAGACGGGGCATCTGACCGCGGTGGTGGACGGGGTGCTGGCCACGGCGCTGCGCACGGGGGCGGCGTCCGCCATCGCGAGCCGCCACCTGGCGGACCCGGACAGCCGGGTGGTGGGGCTGGTGGGGTGTGGGGCGCAGGCCGTCACGCAGTTGCATGCATTGTCCCGCGTGTTCAGCATTCAACGGGTGCTTGCCTTTGACGTGGACCCCGCCACGCAGCGCTCGTTTCCCAAGCGGGTGGGCTTCCTGGGGTTGGACGTGCGCGCGGTTCCGCTGGAGACGGTGGAGGCGGAGGCGGACATCCTGTGCACGGTGACGTCCGTGGGCGTGGGAGAGGGGCCGGTGCTGGAGGACGGGCGGCTGCGGCCGTGGCTGCATGTCAACGCGGTGGGCTCGGACCTGCCGGGGAAGGTGGAGCTGCCGCGCTCGCTGCTGGAGCGCAGTCTGGTGTGCCCGGACTTCCTCCCCCAGGCGCTCGTGGAAGGGGAGTGCCAGCAGCTGCGGCCCGAGCAGGTGGGCCCGGACATCATCGAGGTGGTGCAGCACCCGGAGCGGTATGGGGACTGGCGCAAGCGGTCCACGGTGTTCGACTCCACGGGCTTCTCGCTGGAGGACGAGGCGGTGACGCGCGTCCTCACGGAGCTGGCCCGGAGGCATGGCCTGGGCATGGACGTGGAGCTGGAGTGCCTCGCGGGGGACGCGATGGACCCGTATGACCTGCTCTTGCCGGACCGGGATGCACAGCCCGGTCAGGAGGCGCCGGGGGACTCCCGACACAAGGCCCGCGTGGCCTGACGCACGGCTTCTCTTCCTCTCATTGCCTCTCACGCGGGAGTCCCGTGGCTCGCCCGGCGGTGTCGCGGGACTTCGCGAGGACTCGAGGAGCACCATGTCGCAGAGCGAGCAGTCCCCCCGTCCGAAGGTGGAGCGCGCGGGGCGCCGGCCTCCGTTGGTGCACCAGCCGCACGGTGGCGTGGTGGCGCAGTCCTTCGTTCAGCAGCGGCTGTGGTTCCTCGCGCAGTTGGAGCCGGAGGGGCTCGCCTACAACGCTCCCTTCGCCGCGAGGCTGAAGGGGCGGCTGGACGTGAAGGCGCTGGAGGAGGCGTTCCGCGCGGTGATGTGGCGGCACGAGTCGCTGCGGACGACGTTCGGCGAAGTGGACGGCACTCCCGTGCAGCGCATCCACGAGGACGTGGAGTTCGAGCTGCGCGTGGAGGACGTGGCGGAGGGTGAGGTGCTGGCGCGGGTGGAGGAGGAGGCGCGCAGGCCGTTCGACTTGGAGCGAGGCCCGCTGTTGAGGGCCAAGGTGTTGAGGGTGGGGGAGGAGGAGCACGTGTTGGTGTGGGTGGTGCACCACATCGTGTTCGACGGGTGGTCGGTGGGCGTGCTGGAGCGGGAGCTGAGCGAGGCGTACTCGGGGAAGTGGGGCGACGAGCGACGCACGGAGGTTCAATACGCGGACTTCGTGAGGTGGCAGCGGGAGTGGTTGAAAGGGGAGGTGCTGGAGAAGCAGCTGGCGTGGTGGAAGGAGGAGCTGGCGGGAGCGCCGCTCGTGCTGGAGCTGCCGACGGACCGCCCGAGGCCCGCGGTGCAGACGTTCTCCGGGGCGCTCACGTGGTTGCCACCGCTTCAGACGCTGGAGGGGCCGATTCGCGAGCTGAGCCGGAAGGAAGGGGTGACGTTGTACATGACGCTGCTGGCGGCGTTCCAGGTGTTGCTGGCGCGCTACAGCGGGCAGCGAGACCTCGTCGTCGGTTCGCCCTTCGCGGGACGCGGCTCCCGGGAGTTGGAGGGGATGATCGGCTTCTTCGCCAACATGCTGGCGTTGCGAGCCCGCGTCGACGACGTGCCTTTTCGGGAGGTGCTCAAGCAGGTGCGGCGCGCGTGCCTGGGGGCCTTCGCGCACGAGGAACTGCCGCTCGAACAACTGGTGGAGGCACTCCAGCCGGGGCGGGACTTGAGTCGCTCGCCGCTGTTCCAGGTGGTCTTCGTGCTCCAGGGGGAGCCTGGCTCGTCGTTGGCGCTGGAGGGCGTGGACGCCTCGGACGTTCCGCTGGAGCCGGACGTGTCGAAGTTCGACCTCACCCTGTTCGCGCGCGAGACGTCCCGAGGCCTGGTGACGTACTGGGAATACAACACGGACCTCTTCGACGAGGCGACGGTGGCGCGGCTGGCCGAGCGCTATGTGCGGTTGCTCGAAGCGGTGGTGGAGCATCCCGAGCTGCGGGTCTCCGAGCTGCCCTTGCTGAGCCTGGCCGAGCGGGAGCAGCTCCTCGTCGAGTGGAACGACACCCGGACCGGGTATCCGCGCGAGGCGAGCATCCACGAGGTGTTCGAGGCGCAGGTGGCGCGCACGCCGGACGCCGTCGCCGTGGAGTTCGAGGGAGCTCGGCTCACCTATGCCGAGCTGGACCGGCGGGCCTGTCAGCTCGCGCACCACCTGCGGCGGCATGGGGTGGCGGCGGGTGGCCGGGTGGGGCTGTTCACCCGGCGCTCGCTGGAGATGGTGGTGGCGACGCTCGGCATCCTGAAGGCGGGCGGCGCGTATGTTCCGTTGGACCCGTCGTATCCTGCGGAGCGACTGGCCTTCATGTGCGAGGACGCGGGGCTCCAGGTGTTGCTGGTCCAGCCGTCGCTGAGCTCGCGACTTCCCTCCGTGGCCGTGGAGGTCATCGCGCTGGAGTCTTCATGGGCGCGGTTCGCCACCGAGCCGGAGGAGGGCCCCGGGGTGTCCGTCCCCGCCGAGGCGCTGGCGTACGTCATGTACACGTCCGGGTCGACGGGACGACCGAAGGGCGTGTGCATTCCACACCGGGCCGTGGTGCGACTGGTGAAGGGCTCCCGCTTCGCGGAGCTGGGCGCGGAGGAGGTCTTCCTCCAACTGGCGCCCATCTCGTTTGACGCGGCCACGCTGGAGCTGTGGGGACCGCTGCTCAATGGCGGGAAGCTGGTCGTCTTCTCGGAGCACGCGCCCGACGTGGAGGAGCTGGAAGGCGCGCTGTCGCGGCATGGCATCACCACCCTGTGGCTCACCTCGGCGCTGTTCGAGCAGGTGATGGCCACCCGGCCCGACGCGCTGACGAGTGTTCGTCAGGTGCTCACGGGAGGTGACGTGGTGTCGCCCGGAGCCGTCCGCGCGCGGCTGGCGAGGGGGGGGAGCGTCACCAATGGCTATGGCCCGACGGAGAACACCACCTTCACCACCACGCATCGACTGACGGACGTATCGCGGGTCGGCGCGTCGGTGCCCATCGGGCGGCCTGTCTCCAACACGAGCGTCTACGTGTTGGACGCGGCCTTGTCGCTGGTGCCCGTTGGTGTGTGGGGCGAGCTGTACACGGGGGGCGATGGACTGGCGTGGGGGTATCTCGGCCGGCCCGAGCTGACGGCGGAGCGCTTCGTGCCCCATCCTTTCAGCATGGAGCCGGGAGCGCGGCTGTACCGCACGGGAGACCGGGTGCGCTTCCTGCGAGACGGGACGCTGGAGTACGCCAGTCGGCTGGATGGTCAGGTGAAGCTGAGAGGCTTCCGCATCGAGCCGGGCGAGGTGGAGTCCGCGCTCGCCGCCCATCCCGAGGTGCGGGAGGTGACGGTGCTGGCGCGAGACGATGGGCCCGGAGGGCGGTGGCTCGTCGCGTACTTCGTCCCTGTCGTGGACGCGGCGCTGACGCCTCAGGCGCTGCGGGCGCACGCACAAAGCAGATTGCCTGAGTACATGGTGCCCTCGGCCTTCATCCCGTTGCCGGCGCTTCCGCTCACTCCGAACGGGAAGCTGGACAGGAAGGCCCTGCCATCGCCGCGAGCAGAGGACGCGCGAGGCGAGTTCGTCGCACCGCGCACGGCGATGGAGCAGGTGGTGGCCGACGTGCTGGCGCCTTTGCTGGGCCTGACGCGGATGGGAGTGGAGGACCACTTCTTCGAGCTGGGTGGCCACTCGTTGCTTGCGACGCGGGCCGTGTCGCGGCTGCGAGAGGTGATGGGACGCGAGCTGCCCGTGCGCGTCCTGTTCGAGTCGCCCACCGTGGCTCGGCTCGCGGAGCGACTGGAGGAGAATCATGGCGCGCAGCCGCCACCCCTGACGCATCAGCCGCACGGCGGCGTAGTGGAGCAGTCCTTCGCGCAGCAGCGGCTCTGGCTCACCTCGCAGCTCGATGCGGGAGGGATTTCCTACAACGTCCCCTTCGCGCGGCGGCTGAGTGGACCGCTGGATGTGAAGGCGCTGGAGGAGGCGTTTCGCGCGGTGATGCGGCGGCACGAGTCGCTGCGGACGACGTTCGGTGAAGTGGACGGCACTCCAGTGCAGCGCATCCACGAGGACGTGAAGTTCGACCTGCGCGTGGAGGACGCGGCGGAAGGGGAAGTGCTGGCGCGCGTGGAAGAGGAGGCGCGACGGCCGTTCGATCTGGAGCGAGGCCCGCTGCTGAGAGCCACGGTGCTGAAGGTGGGGGAGGAGGAGCACGTGTTGGTGTGGGTGGTGCACCACATCGTGTTCGACGGGTGGTCGGTGGGCGTGCTGGAGCGGGAGCTGAGCGACGCGTACGCGGCGAAGGTGAAAGGTGATGCGTCGGAGCAACCTGGCCTGGAGGTGCAGTACGCCGACTACGCGAGGTGGCAGCGGGACTGGCTGAAGGGGGAGGTGCTGGAGAAGCAACTGGCGTGGTGGAAGCAGGAGCTGGAGGGAGCGCCGATCGTGCTGGAGCTGCCGACGGACCGGGCACGGCCCGCGGTGCGAACCTACCGTGGCGCGCTGAAGCGCGTGACGCTGCCCGCCGGACTCGAAGGTCAGCTTCGTGAGGTGAGCCGGAAGGAAGGGGTGACGCTGTACATGACGCTGCTGGCGGGGTTCCAGGCGCTGCTGGCGCGCTACAGCGGGCAGACGGAGGTGGTGGTGGGGACGCCCATCTCCGGAAGGAACTGGAGGCAGGTGGAAGCGCTGGTGGGCTTCTTCGTGAACACGCTGGTGGTGAGGACGCAGACGCAAGGAGCGAGCTTC
>Ga0126314_10000732_pt1 | contig 15693 bp, 14 predicted proteins | sample Plot105B_FD_92535 | JGI IMG/M metagenome (GOLD analysis project Ga0126314, IMG submission 92535) | Serpentine soil microbial communities from UC McLaughlin Reserve, CA, USA - Plot105B | ecosystem: Environmental > Terrestrial > Soil > Grasslands | place: USA: UC McLaughlin Reserve, Lake County...
CGGACGGACGGGCGAGGCGAAGTGGCACGCCCAGATCCACAACACCTACGGCTCCCTGATGGCCCGCGCCGCCCGAGAAGGCCTCCTTGCCCTGCGTCCCGACGAGCGGCCGTTCGTGATCACCCGCGCGGGCTACGCCGGGTTGCAGCGCCACGCCATGCACTGGACCGGGGACAACTCATCCTGGTGGGAGCACCTGTGGATGAGCATGCCCCAGCTCCAGAACCTCGCCCTCTCCGGCGTCGCCTGGGCAGGCGTAGATATCGGCGGCTTCGGGGGCAACACCAACGGGGAGCTCCTCGCCCGCTGGTACGAGTTCGGGATCTTCCAACCCTACTGCCGCAACCACACCACTTTGGGAACCCACCACCAGGAGCCGTGGACTTTCGGCGAGCCCTTCGAGTCGGTGTGCAGGGAGATGGTCAAGCTCCGCCAGCGACTGCTTCCTTACCTCTACTCCCTCTTCGACGAGTGCCACAGGACGGGAGCCCCGATCCTACGCCCGCTCCTCTTCGCGTACCCCGGAGACGAGACAACCTACACGGCAGACGACGAGTTCCTTCTCGGCGACGCCCTGCTCGTCGCACCCATAACCCGCCCCGGCCTCGAGCACCGCCACGTCTACCTACCAGAGGGCACCTGGTTCCACTACTGGAGCGGCGAACGTCTCGACGGCCCCGCCCACCTCCTCGCACACGCTCCCCTAGGCGAGCCCGCCCTCTACATCAAGGCAAGCACAGCGATACCGATAGGCCCGGACGCGTCCCACACGGACGAAAGACCAACGGACCCCCTGACGCTGCTCCTCTACCCCGCTCCGGGTACGGGAGAATCTACCCTTTATGAAGATGAGGGGAACGGCTTCGGCTACACGGAAGGGGAGTACGCCAGGCGCAGGGTCTCCTGTGAATCTTCGGACGAACGCATCACCGTCCGCATCGGCGAACGCGAAGGCTCTTTCGTACCCGAGCGCAATGAGATACGCCTCAAGCTGCGCGGCGTCACGGCACAGGGCGTCCTCGTAGACGGTGAGGAGCGCGAGCCGGACTATGAGCAGGACGGCGAGCTCACCGTCTCGCTCAGCGAGGACGCCGGTCCGACGACGGTCGAGGTGGTCCTCTAGCGCTCGAGCGGCGGGAGGGACGGGACACGATGCTCCGGCGCATGCTCATCCTCCTCGTCGTCTCCCTCGGGTACCTGGGCGTCGGAATGCTAGTCGTCCTCTGGATGACCAGCCCGAAGCGCAAATCCCCATGGGCGACGCCGGCTTCCGTCGGGCTCGATTACAAAGAAGTCGAGGTGGAGAGCACCGACGGCGTCACCCTGAGTGCCTGGTGGGTACCTGCGGGGGACCCGACCAAGGCCGCCGTGCTTGTCCCCGGCTGGGGCGGGTACAAGTTCGATGAGCATCTGCTGCAAACTCTTCTCGTGTACTACGACGCCGGATACAGCGTGCTCCTGCTTGACCTGCGGGCGCAGGGCGAGTCGGGGGGGCTGCGCCGTACACTTGGCTACAGAGAAGTTCGCGACGTCCTAGGCGCGCTTGCCTGGGTGAAACTTGAGGGTTACGCCCTCGATCGGGTGGTGCTCCACGGCTGGTCGATGGGTGGCGCCACGGCCCTGAGTGCGGCCCCGGGGACTGGCATCGCCGCGGTAGTAGAAGAGGCCGGATACGGCGACCTCCCGCTGCTCCTGAAGCGCAAGCTTCCGGAGTTTGTGCGCTTCGGAGAGATACTCGAGCCGGCCATCCTGCTCGCCGGGAAGCTCTTCCCGGATTTCGACCCCTGGGACGTGGTGCCGAAGAGGGAGGCCACGAGGCTCTCCGACGAAGGCGTGCCGCTCTTCATCATCCACTCTACGGATGACGAAGTGGTCCCTTACGAACAGGCTCAGTTACTCGCTGCTGCCTACCCCGGGGCGTGCATGTGGACGTTGGAAGGGTACAGGCACGTGGAGGCCCACGAGCATCCCGAGTACGCGCAGAGGTTGCTGGCGTTTCTCGGCGCGGCCCGGTGAAAGTGGCGTTTCGCGAACCGCTCCCACACGGTCTCACCGCTTGCTACGGCTTCTCGCACCTCGTCCCATGGTCGTGGCCCGGGCTACACCGGTCCATGCCTGGGCCGCCGTCAAGGACGTCTGAGCCCCCTCTACCCCTCAGGCGGTCATCGTCCTTCCCTTACGCCCGGCTGCCGATCAGGTCCTGAAGCCGCGCATCGGTAAAGTCCTGCACCGTAATTAAGGCCCCGGCTCCTAGTAGTTTCTTCGGGGCCTGGCTGGAGGTGATGCCCACCGTGGGGATACCGGCGGCAACGGAGGAGGAGACACCCGACACCGAGTCTTCGAAGGCCAGGGCTTCTTCGGCCGGGACACCCGTTTTCTTCAGTGCGGCCAGGTAGGGAGCGGGATCGGGCTTGACCGCCCCTACCTCGTCGGCGAGCACTACGGTGTCGAAGAAGCTACGCAGTTCGAGCGCGAGCAGGATCGCCTCTACGTTCTCCTTCGGTGCGTTGGTGACGAGCGCGATCTCCATCCCCCGCTCCCTGCCCTGCTCCACGAAATCGATGAGTCCAGGCACGGGCTCCAGTTCCGCGGCGCGCTCACGGAAGTTGGCCTCCTTGGCTTCGCCGATGGCCCTTACTTCCTCGTCGCTGAGGTCGGGGAGCAAAGCGCGCACGATCTCGGCGGTGCTCCGGCCGCTGATCTCCTCCTTATAAAATTCCTTATCTACTCTGACGCCGTAGGGCTCGAGTACGTCAACCCATGTCGGTAAGTGCAGGGAATCGGTTTCCGCGAGCGTGCCGTCGAGGTCGAAGAGTAGGGCGCTTATCAAAAACTAGCCGTAGTAGAGGACCATGTTCAAGGCGCGGGTGACGATGAGCAGCGCCCCGATGTACAGCAAAATAAAGAGGTGGCCCCGTTCCCTGCCCTTGCGCAGAGGACTCGTCTTGTACTCGGCCATCCCGACGAGAACGCCAATGGCACAGAGCCCCCACACCCAGTAGAACGCGAAGTAGCGCGCCGCGTTGCCGGGGTCGGGGTGGAGCGAGGCCCACGCGAAGGTCAGCGTCACGAAGGCGGCCAGCGAGAGCGACAGGACGAACAGCACCTTGTTCGCCCGTCCCCTGCGTTCCCACGCGAGCCAGTCGGTAAAGATCGTGTTGAGGTTGCCCACGTCGATTATGTTAGCAGCCGGCACGCGAAGCGCCGTGAAATTTCAGACCTCCTCCGCGCGCTCAGGCAGTAGAATCACCCGCGTGCGAAGACTCTTGGCCCTCAGTTGCGCGATAGTCCTGGTGGACACGATCTTCTACGCCGCGCTGTACCCGCTCGTCCCTTACTTTCAGGACGAGTTCGGCCTCTCCAAGTCGGTGGTCGGCGTGTTGAGCGGGGCCTACGGGGCCGGCGTCCTGGTTGGCAGCGTGCCGAGCGGGTACCTCGCCTCGCGCTCGGGGGTAAGAGTTACCGCGCTCGTGGGGTTGACCTTGATGTCTGTAACCAGCGTGATGTTCGCGCTCGTCGACGCCGCGTGGCTGCTCGTGCTGACGCGGTTTCTCGGCGGGTTCGGCAGCGCGCTCTCGTGGGTGGCCGCGTTCACCTGGCTCGTCGACCGGGCTCCGGAGGAGCGGCGGGCAGAGTTGATCGGGGTGATGGTCAGCGCGGCTGTCGTCGGGGCCCTCTTGGGGCCGGTCCTAGGCAGCGTCGCCGCCACCGTTGGCCTCCTGCCGGCCTTCGCGGCCGTCGCCTTGGCTGGTGTGGTCATCGCCGCCTGGGCCGCCCTCGAGCCGGCTCCTGTCTCCTCTGGAGAAGTGTCCTTGCTGCCCGCGCTCGGGATGTTGCGGCGACCTTTGCTACTGACGAGCCTGTGGTTTATAGGGCTCTCACCGCTGCTCTTCAGCGCGCTGGCCGTTCTGGTGCCCCTCGATCTGCACAGGCTCGGATGGGGCGCCGCGGCGGTGGGGACGGTCTTCCTGCTCAGCGCCATCTTCGAGGCCTTCGTCCACCCGCTGCTCGGCCGCTGGTCCGACCGCTCGGGCTACCGTCCGCCGGTTTTTACCGGCCTGCTCGCCTCCATCGGCATCTTGCTGCTCCTTGTGTGGGCCGGGAACCCGTGGGTGATCGGGCTTCTCGTCGTGCTTGCGGCGGGGGCCTTCAACGCGACGCTCGTCCCAGGGACGGCGCTCTTCTCGCGCGGTACCGAGAAGGCGGGGATGGACAGGGCCGTTGCCTTCGCCATCACGAACTTCGCTTGGGCCTCAGGCTACGCCGTCGGAGCCCCCGTAGGAGGCTTCCTCGCGGACCTCAGGGGCGACGCCCTCTCGTACCTCTCACTCACGGTGGTCTGCCTGTTGACGATCATCGTCGTTTACCGCACGCGCTGAAGCGGTTCGCGAACCAAGGCATAAAGTTCCAGGTTTCGAGGGGTTAGTATTTCGCGATGACCCAGACGGCGTGGACTATGCCGGGGATGTAGCCGAGGATCGTCAGCAGGATGTTGATCCAGAACTGTTTACCGATCCCGACCTGCAAGAACACCCCGAGGGGCGGGAGTATTATCGCGATGATGATGCGTAGCAGATCCATCGTCAACCTTTCTATCGCTCGATCTCTCTGCCTGATACGTTTTCCAAACCCGGTGGTTGCAAGCCCCGGAGAGTTGCGGGTGCCGTGTTTCATCTGCGTGCGTGCTGGAGAACTAGGTTCGTGGCATCCGAAATCACAGAGAGCGAGGATTAGCCTGATGGCGCAACCTATAGACCTCTACTACTGGCCAACGCCCAACGGGTGGAAGATCACGATCTTCCTTGAAGAAACGGACCTCCCCTACCGGATCGTACCCGTGGACATAGCCTCGGGCGACCAGTACGAGGAAAAGTTCCTGAAGATAAGCCCGAACAATAAGATGCCCGCTATCGTGGACCAGGAAGGTCTCGACGGAGAGCCCATCACCCTCTCCGAGTCGGGGGCGATCCTGATCTACCTAGCAGAGAAGACGGGTCGGTTCATGCCGGAACCCCCGCGCGATAGATACCTCTTGCTGCAGTGGCTGATGTTCCAGATGGGGCACGTGGGGCCCATGCTCGGGCAGGCGCACCACTTCAGGGGCTACGCGCCGGAGAAGATCCCCTACGCGATAGAGCGCTACACCGACGAGGCCACACGCCTCTACGGCGTTATGGACCGGCGTCTCTCGGAGGCCGCGTACTTCGCGGGCGACGAGTATACGATCGCGGACATGGCGATCTTCCCCTGGCTGGTCTCCCACGAGCGCCAGGGCCAGGATCTCGATGACTACCCGAACGTAAAACGCTGGTACGAGAACATTCAATCGCGCCCCGCCGTAGCCCGCGCCCTCGAAGTCGGCAAAGAACTGCGCCGCTCGCTGGACAACGTCGACGACAAGACCCGCCAAACCCTCTTCGGCGGCGGACCCAAAAGGGTAAGGTAGGACCGGGCGCGATGTCCGTCTCATCAGCCACGTCCATGATGCCGTCTTTCTTGCCCAGCTCCTCGAGCGCGTTCCTCACCGAAGGTGTATCGGTGGCGAACGGCGGCAGCATAGGAAAAATGCGCCCGAACTTGCCCTGACCGTAGTACGTGGACTTGGGCGGGTTCTCGCCACCCAGCGTGTAGTGATCGTGACGCGTCATCGCGTACCCTCTTTTCGTCGTGCCCGAGAGAGCCACCGCCATGCGATGGGTGCTCCGCTCCTCTCCCGATCCGGAATCCTGTCCAAGAAGAAACCAGACAGCGATGAATTTCGGGTGAATCGGCGGAGATCACGATGCTTTGTCAGGAATCTTTGCTCTCAGCAACGAAACCGCAGTAAGCAGACGAGGGCTCCCTGGGATCGGGCGCAGCCGGCGAAATCGAGAAATAGGGTCTGGGTAGAATGCGGCACTGGGATTATGCTCGATACCGTCCTCACGATTTCTTCAGACGGAAAGGAATTACGATAGGAGATCAAAGGTCGGAGACAAACACGGTGTTCACGGTCGGGCATTCCAACCATTCGGTGGAGAGGTTCTTCGGCCTGTTGAGGAGACACGGAATCGAGGTTCTGGTGGACACCCGTTCGCATCCGTACTCCAGGCACGCGCCGCGCTTCAACGCCCGCTCCCTCGAAGCGGTGCTGTCGAAGGATAGTATCGGGTACCTGTTCCTCGGCCGGGAGCTCGGCGGAAGGCCCGAGGGTAATGAGTTCTACGACGCGACGGGGAGGGTCGACTACGCGCTGGTCGGACGGTCCCGACCGTTCCACGATGGTATAAGTAGGCTGGAGCGAGAGATCGGGGCCAGCACGGTCGCCCTGCTCTGTAGCGAGGAAGACCCCGCCCGCTGCCACCGCAGGCTACTCGTCGGGCGGGCCCTGGAGGAGCTGGGGTTCACGCTGCGGCACATAAGGGGCGACGGAAGCATCCAGACAGAGGGCGAGACGGACGGCGGCCAGCCGGTCCTGTTCCCCGAGACGGAGGCGAGAGCACGGAAGTCCATACGATCGGCTTCACGAAAAAGGCGGCGCCCGAGTTCTTCGGGGCGCTGAAGGACGCAGGTATTGGGCGTCTCATCGACGTGCGGCTGAACAACGCGTCCAGGCTCGCCGGGTTCGCCCGCAGGGCCGACCTGCCGTTCTTCCTGAAAGAGCTGTGCCGCGCCGAGTACGTTTACGAACCCCTGCTCGCCCCGACGCGTGAGATCCTGGACGCCTACCGGCAAGGCGGCGGATGGCCCGACTACGAGGGGGCGTTCCTCGACCTCCTGCGGGAGCGCCGGATCGAAGAAACGCTGGACAGGAACCTCTTCGACGTCGCGACGGCATTGCTTTGCAGCGAGGCCGGACCAGAGCACTGCCACCGCCGCCTGGTCCTAGAGTACCTGGACCGGGAGTGGGGCGGCATTCGGGCCGTCCACCTGTAACGATATGCAGATACTCGTGAACCACCTGACGCGGATGCAGCCAGGCTACTTTTGCGTTGCCGGCATTGACGTGAACACGGCGCGTCACGTCCGCCCCGTTCTCCAGCACGGCAGGCTGACCACGGATCTCCTGCGTGCCAACGGTGGCCCCTTCGACATCGGGTCCGTCGTCGACCTCGGTCCGACGACCGACGCTGGCCGCCCCCCGGAGCTGGAAGACCACCGCTTCGACCCGACGAAGACGAGGTGGCTCTCTGAAGACGGCCCGGAAGGTTTCTGGGAAGTCCTCGACGGAGTAGCGCGCGAAGACCTGGCGGAGATCTTCGGCCCCGAGCTCGAGCTCTGGAACGAGAGCGGCACGGTCGACGTCGGCGAGGGCAAAGGCTCGCTGGGCTGCCTGAGGCCGGAGAAGCAGCCCTGGATGTACGTGGATCACCGGGGCACGGTCCGCCTGGTCCTCGACTACCTCATGCCTTCGGTAGACCTGTCGGTGACCGACCTGCGGCTCTACGAAAAAGACGGACGAACACCGCGCCGGAATCTCGTCCAGAACGTGCAGAAGCGCCTGGAAGCCGGCGTCGAAACGATCCTGAGCGTCGGCCTTACGCGACCCTGGCAGAAAAGGGACGACGACGCCGAGAGGCACTGGTTACAGCTCAACAACATCCACCTGGAAGACAACCCGCTCTGGCGGTTGGGTGATTAGTGATCGCGTAGCGCCGTGCGGTATCCGACGGCGAGCAAAGGGGTTCCCCAGATGATCGCGGAGACGACTACCAGGCAGACGCCGGGGACGAGGAACGGTGCGCCGAAGCCGAACGATGAGGCGAGCAAACCACCAGCCAGGGGCCCGATGGCGTTGCCCGTCGAGGTTGCCGTACCTGCGACGCCGAACGCTTCGCCCTGGCGCCCGGGATGCGCGGAGTCCCGGATCGCGAGGTTGGCAACCGGGATAGCGGTGCCGACGAAGAGCCCGGTCAAGAGACGCAAGGCCCACAGCATGGCGACGGAGTCCACCCCGGCCTGGGGAAGCGCCGAGATGCCCGCCAACAGCAAGGTCCAGATGATGACCTTCCTGGCCCCGAACCTGGCCACGAGCTTCCCGCCGGCCGCTGAACCGACCGATGCGGCCAGGGCTCCCGTCGCGATAACCCAACCCGCGAGGGTGGCGACCCGCACGGGCTTGTCCATCAGGGCGGAGAGCAGACCGGGCATAGCCGGGGCTGCGCTCATGATCGCAACCTGCACCACGAAGAGCGCAAGTAGGCTCGGTGCGAGCTTCCTGTACGGCAATGAGCCCTCCGCCGCGACGGATTCCTCGCCCCCTTTCTCCGCGTCGGATCTCTCCTCCTTAACCCAGATGGAGATCAAGACCGCAGACGCCGCAAGCAGCGCTGCCGTGACCCCGAACGATGCCCTGATGCCCACCAGGTCAGCGAAAACACCGCCGAAGAAGGGTCCGGCCGCGGCGGCCACGAAGATGACCATCTGCAAAGTCCCGAGCCTCGCCCCGGCCCTCTCCGCCGGGGCCGTCGCCGAGACGAGCACCGTCGCCGCCGCGACCGTTCCCGTCAGGCAGCCCTGCAACGTTTTGAGGGCGAGCAACTGCCACGGGCTCCCAACGAGCCCCATCAGCCCGATGACGATAGATCCCGCAACCGTCGCCCTGAGCAGCATCGGCTTGAGCCCGACCCTGTCGCCCAGCTTACCCCAGAGCGGCGCTGCGAGGGCCATGGTTACGGCGGTGGAGCTGTTGATCACCCCCGCCCAGGCCGCCGCATGTCCGGCATCTTCCACGCCGAGCGCCTGCACGTAGATCGGCATGAACGGCAACACGAATGTGAACCCCATCGTCGCAGCCAACTGCGAGACGAGCAACACCACGAAAGACAGCCTTCCGTCGACCCGTAAAGACTTCATGCCCCACCCCCCGCGAAGTAGCGAAGGGCGAGATCTTCCCCGACAGACGTGTTCCTGTACGCGGCCGCCGAGAAGGGCGGCTCCATCATCCTATAATGCGTAAAGCTCCTTCCCAGATTCTCCGGGGCTAGCGAGCCGCGGCGAACGCCGCAAAACAGTAACGGCCCCACGGGCCGCGTAAATACGGGAGGCGAAAAGCGCCCTCAAACCAACGCCCAACGTTGTACCGAACTTTCTCGAATGCTCTCACTCCGGATGCGTCTCTTAAAAACCTTCGCTACAGAGTGTAGCAAATACATCCACACAAATGCGGCTTTGTAACCGCGTTGCATCGGGGTTGAGTGAAGAACCTCACGCCCTGCGAGCGGGGCGTAAGGTTCCGGGGCTAAGAAACCTCGCACATAAAGAGGGGCGGGATGTGCATGTAGGTGGTGCTCGGGTTCGGGCCCACGGTGTCCTGGGCCATCTGCAGGGCTTCCGCCACGGTGTCGGCGCGGCCCAGTCCCATGCGCTTCGTAGTCTCGGGGTTGCCGCCTACGAGGATCGCGTCGCCGAGGTGGTCGAGGGCGTGGGCGGCCCAATACAGGACGGTGAAGGGGTGCGCGCCATGGTAGGCGTAGGAGTTGCGGTAGAGGGTACGGTACCATGGGTCGTAGGCGTACTTTTTCTCGTAGCGCTCGTGGATTTCGCGTATATCGTGGGTCTCGGGGAAGGCCTCGTTCCAGAGGTCGATGTAGCTGGGGTGGTGGATCTCGTTGAACTCTTCCGGCATCGGATGCGTGCCGATGAGGACGCCACCCTCGCGCACGAGCGGCTTGCCCCTGTACAGGTTGAAGAGATAACCGAGCACCATGTTGTAGACGAGCAGTGGGTTCATGATGGAGTTCACGTTGTACGGCCCGAGATAGGGTATTCCCAAGAGCAACACGTCGGCCTGCCCGTCGATAGGTACCATCTGTTGTTCGTAGTTGTCCCTTAGCGTCTCGGCGTGAACGGGGTCGGTCGCGCCGGCGTACACGCCCGTCATCCTGTGCGGGCCCTTGATGGTGTGGAAGATCCTCCGCGAGAGCCGCACAGGCGCCCTCTGCGTCGCATTGTGCATGGCCAGAAAGTTCGCCTTCGTTACCGGGCTCCAATCCCGCTCGGGCTTCGCCATAAAGTCTGCGAATGCGGGGAAGGCCGCGTTGTTGAGGGTTGTCTCGATGTGGAAGACCTTAACGTGCTCGTCGAGCAGTTTGCCCATCCTGTTAAAGGACGCGTGCATGGCCGAGTTGGGCGGGTCCATCAGGGAGCGGGTGTGCGAGAGCGTGTCGGGGGTGTGGTGGTAGCGGATCGAGGAGTACGGGGAGAGGCCCGTGTGGACGGACTTGTGGCCGCCGTCCATGGGGATGAAGTTGACGTTCACGTAGACCAGCAGGTCGCCCTCGGCAACGCGGCGGTTGATCGTCACCTCCTCGCCCTCTTCGGTCTCGCTGATGGTGACGTTGTTCTCCTCATCCTCGGCGTCGTAGTTGTAGAGGAGATCTGGGTAGTAGCGGGACATGATCTTGTCGCCGAGGCAATGCCTGAACTCGGCCTCGGTCATCCTGCGGTGCAATCCGAGGGCCGCGATCAAGTGTATGTCCTCGACGCCCTTCGCGTGGGCCTTTTCGAGGACCTTCTCGATCACGAGTTGCCTCGCGTCGGGCCGCTGCATCGGCGGGAGCGGCAACGAGAGGTCGTCGAAGGCGATGGTTAGCTTCATCCCGGGGAAGAACAACTCGTGCAAAGGCTCCATATTCAGGGGCTCCAGGAGCGCCCGTTCGATGGCAACGTTCGCATCGGGCAACGGCTCCCGCGGTCCCGGAGGGTAGATCACACGCGTCCCCTCAGGCAGCTTCTCGTAGTGAAAAGCGTCCCCCGCGTTGAACATCATCGGGGGGCTGTTCTTCTCGAGAAAAGTAACAAAATCCGCTCTGCTCATCGTCGCTCCCTTCGGTAGTCTTAGCACTTCAGCTAGTCAGCACTTCGGCTTTCGCTTTCACGAGTCCGGGCTGACCGGCTGAAATGATAAGTAGCTCCTATGGTCGAATACCACCTTGACGTTTCCTTCGCGGCCAGCGGCACGCGCGGTCGCCACGGCCTCCCCGTACTTTTCGAGCGGGAAACGCGGTCCGACCATCTTTTCGAGGCCTATCTCGGGCGCGAGGCGGAGGGCCAGGGCGAAGCTGCTCGTCCTTTCTCCGTGATATTCTTCGGCGCCGTAAGCGTAGCTTCCTGCTAGGCTGATCTCCTTGTACCAGAGTGCGGTGAGGTCGAGGCTGCTCTTCGCCGCGGGCATCCCGACGAGCGTCGTCTCGCCGCCCGGCCTGGTGAGTCGGACCGCATCCTCCATCGTGGCCGGCGCGCCGACGCATTCATAGACCCTGTCGGCCCCGCCCATAACTACGGGTTTACCTAACTCTGGCTTGTAGGCTTCCGTCCCTAGCATTTTCGGCAGCGTGGTGTAGGTCTCCTTCGGGTGGACGACCTCGTCGGCCCCGAGACGAAGGGCCTCATCTCTCTGTCGCGTGTGCTTGGCGACGCAGATAACGCGGCCTGCTTCGGTGAGATGGCGGAGCGCGGCGACGGTGAAGAGGCCGACGCTGCCCGCCCCGATCACCAGGCTCGTATCGTCGGGGCTAGGGGTGTCTTTGAGGGCAGCATGCACGGCGCAGGCGAGGGGTTCTATGGCAACCGCGGCCTCGTCGGGGACGGCGTCGGGTACGCGGTGGAGCTGCGAGGGATGGGCGACTAGTGTTCCGCACGACCAGCCGCCGCCTGTGTCTCGGCAGAAGCCCGTCTGGATGCCTGGGCTTATGTCGCCCTTCGCCACGTTCAGGCACAGGGCGTGGCGGCCAGCGGCGCAGTAGGGGCACGGCGGCTCGACGCCCCGTACCTTGCAGCCGAGGGCCGGTTCTACGACCACGCGTTCTCCGGCGGCGAAGCCTGAGTTGTCCTCGGCCACCTCTCCGAAGACCTCGTGGCCCATCACGAAGGGGGGGGAGGTGATCGGGGAAAAGTAAGGTGAGTTCTCGGAGGAGAGCGTTCCCAGGTCCGAGCCGCAGATGCCGGAGAGGAGGGGTGTCACGCGTACCCATTCCGGTGTCGGGAGCTTGGGTTCTGGGATTTCTTCGAGTTGGAGCGGGGAGAAGCGGCTCGTCTCCAGGGTCTCTATGCGTTTCGAGGAGATGCGCATCAGGAGGTAGCGGGGGATGGACTTCCTGTAGATGAGCGATTGCAAACTAGATCTTCTTGGCCACGCCGTTCGTACCGTTCTTGTCCCAGTGCTCGACCCTCCATCCCCTGTCTCGCGCAGCGGCCCCGAGCCTTCGGTCGGGGTTCACGGCGACAGGGTTTCCGACGGCCTCGAGCATGGGCAGGTCGGAGATAGAATCCGCGTAAGCGTAAGAGCGCGAGAGGTCGAGGTTGCGGCGCCTGGCGAAGGAGGCGAGCATCCTGGCACGGGCGTCGCCTGCGACGGGGGCTCCCGTCAACTCCCCGGTATATGCCCCGTTCTCCTGGGCGAGCGTGGAGCAGAGCACGTCGTCGGCGAGGTCCTTCATCGGCTCGAGCAGGAAGTCGAGGGCTCCGGAGAGCAGGACGACACGGTGGCCCGCAGCTTTGTGATCTCTGAGCTGCTGCAGAGCGTCGGGGAAGATGCGCTCCAGGGTGAATCCTGCGAAGCTCTGCTGGCCGAGGTGGCGGGCACGGGAGGGCTTCCAGCCCGCGTAGTTCTTGTAGAAGGCGCGGTTGAAGTGGGCGCGGCTGATCTTATCCAGGGCCCAGTAGTAGGGGATCTTGGTCAAAAATGCGGCGAGCCAGAGCGGACGCAAGGGCGCCGGTAGCTCCTGCATCCTGAGCCACGCGAAGTACGAGACGACGTTGGAGCCGACGAGGGTACCGTCGACGTCGAAGATGGCGGCGACTTCCCCCGGCTCTTCGGGCGCCGGTTTCTTGCGCTTCTTGCGGCCCGGGCGGGTCGTGAGCGCGGGCAGGTGCGCCCCCTGCATCCAGGCTCGCCAGTCGACCTCGGTGATGTCGAACGGGAACTCCTCGCGATCTTCTTGCGGCATGGCGTCGTAAAGGGCCGTGGTTCGGAAGGTCGAGAAGGTCGCGGTCATGTTCGCGTAGGCGCCGTAGATGCGGCTGTAGTAGAGGCTCATCCTGGCGCGTTTTTCGGCGCGCGCGATCCTCTGCCTGGCGTCCTGGGCCATGTGCCCCTCAGGCATCCTTGCGGCGAGCTTGGCGGCCACCTTGAGAACTGCGAGCTCCGTCCTTAGCTGTCCCTCGACCCGTCTGCGGCCAGGGAAGGACCACTCAGGAACCTGTATCGGGCGTCCGCCCAAGTCGCGCAGGGGGTTCTCCACGAAGTAGTCGCGCACGATGTCGTAGAGGTCGTGGTAGCGGATCGGGTTTCGTTCGCCCGAGGCGACCTGGAAGACCTCGGGCCTCTCGGGCCGGCGGACGCCGGCGGCGAGGATCGCGTTCACGACGTGGTCGACGGGGACGATGTCCACGTAACTCTTCGGGTTGCCGGGAAACTCGCGCAGGATGCCCTTGGCGAAAGCCATGATTATGGGGTCGGCCATCCTGGTGCCCTGGATCCAACCAGGGTAAGGCTCCTTGTGGCTGCTCTCGATAATGGCAGGCCTCAATATAATAAGGGGCGCCCCTCCCCTCTCCTCCAGGGCCATCCGCTCGGCTAGCGATTTGGTGAAGGTGTAGACGTCGTTCCACCCGAGCTCCCGCGCCCGTAACGTCCCCCGCTCGACGAGCCGCTCGCGCATCCAGGCCCGCCTGAGCTGGTCCACCCTCCCTACGACCTCATCCTCCTCCCCGACCATCCCCAATTCCTGCCGCGCCTCAGTCTCGAAACGCCTTAGCAGTGAGCGGTCCTGCGAAGCCACGTCCACCTCGGCTACGACCGCTTCGAGGTCGAGCACCTCCTCGCGTGCGTCGAGGGCCGTCCCGTTGGGCGAGCTGCCGCCTGGCGGCGCCTCGGGGGCATCCTCCTTGATAGTTCCAGCCACATAGGCCGTCGAGATGTGCATGAAAAGCGGCCTCTTCTCCCAGCCGCGCGCGAGCTTCAGGAGGCCAAGGGTGCCGCGGACGTTCGAGTCGACCGCGGTGCCGAGGGGCGCGTCGAAGATCACCGACGCGGCGGAGTGGATCACCACATCTACCTCGCGCGAGAGCTCCGCGAGCTCCTCCTCACCGAGCCCGAGCGAAGAAGTGTGAACGTCGCCCTCCAGTATGCGGACCTTCTCGGAGACGTAGGTATCGAACTCGCCGCCCAATTCTTCGCGCAGGCCGCGGAAGGCCGCCGCGCCGAGCACGTCCTTCTGGAAGCGTTCGGCGGCGCTCTTCCCACGGGAGGGCCTGACGACGAGGTAGAGACGCCCGAGGTCGGGGAGGGAACGCAGGATCTTCTCGACCAGCACCGTCCCGAGAAAGCCGGTCCCGCCGGTCAGCAGTATCGTTTTGTCTGTGTACGCTTCGCGGAGCAACTAGCTCCCCCTCTCGGTCCGCTCTCCTACCTTTCTCTCCGTGCCCTTGATGAGGGCCCGTGCGTTCTCCCTGTGCCGCCAGAGGACGAGCGCCCCCCCGACGATCGTGTACAGCACGTAAGGAAGCGGCTGGCCCGAAAGCCAGAAAACTACCGGGCTCACGACCATGACGGAGATCGCGCCGAGCGACGTGTAGCGACTCAACAGAACGATCGCCCACCAGAAGGCGAAGAGACCGAGCCCCAGGATCGGCGCCAGCCCGATGGTCGTCCCCGCGCCCGTCGCCACGGCCTTCCCCCCCTTGAAGCGCAGGAACACGGGCCAGCAATGCCCCACCACCGCCGCGAAAGCGACCGCGGCGATAAGCCAGTGGTTCGACACGAGGAGCCTGGCGATTACCACGGGAACGAAGCCCTTGAGCATGTCGCCCGTGAGCGTGAGTACGGCGGCCCGCTTCCCCGCGACCCGTAGCACGTTGGCCGTACCGATGTTCCCGCTACCGACCTTGCGCACGTCCACGCCGAGGACCCGCCCTACCAGGTACCCGGTAGGCACCGAGCCGAGCACGTAGCCTAACAGCACGAGAAAAACTCCCAACATGGCGGAGTGAGTATAGCGGAACAAGGGCCCTCCGGCCTTTCTGCAAGAGGTCGGAAGGCCAAATAAATCAGCCACCGGCGGGGGCCGTAGTTAGCCGCTTTCGGGTGTGAGAGTCGGCTAACATACGATCATGAGGGACCACGTTTTCGTACGTAAGATGGCGACCGCCGACGCGGACGGCGTCTACCTGATTAGCAGCGAGGCCCTCCCCGCAACCCCAGAAGAGCGGCAGCAGGTGATGAACCGGGGCGCCGAAGAGGTCGGGCGGCGTACAAAACGCTACCGGCATTTCCTGGAGCACGACCCCGATGGCGCCTGGGTAGCCGTGGACGGCGACAGGGTGGCCGGCGTGGCCTTGGCGCTCGTGCGCGAGAGTGTATGGGTGCTCTCCCTTTTCGCGGTCGACGAGGAGTATCGTGATGATGGGCTAGGGAAAGAGCTGCTCGACCGCGCCCTCCTCTACGCCGAGGGTTGCCGCGGGGCCATGATCGCCTCCTCGACCAACCCCGCCGCCATGCGTCGCTACGCCCTGGCCGGCTTCGCGCTACGGCCGACCCTCATGGCCGGCGGCAAGGTGCGCCGCGGATCGTTGCCGGTGGGACTAAAGACCAGAGAAGGGACGGAGGCGGATCTCGAGCTCGTCGCCGAGGTTGACCGCCTTGTCCGTGGCGCCGCGCACGGGCCGGACCTAGAGTTCATGCTGCGTACGGGCTCACGTCTGCTTGTGAGC
>Ga0126314_10000733_pt1 | contig 15668 bp, 11 predicted proteins | sample Plot105B_FD_92535 | JGI IMG/M metagenome (GOLD analysis project Ga0126314, IMG submission 92535) | Serpentine soil microbial communities from UC McLaughlin Reserve, CA, USA - Plot105B | ecosystem: Environmental > Terrestrial > Soil > Grasslands | place: USA: UC McLaughlin Reserve, Lake County...
TGCTCCGACCCCCCTGACCCCAACCAGCCCGCGCGCCCGCAGCACGTGGCCGTAGCGCACGGTGTCGAGCTCCCCCTCGCCTTTCACGGAGTCCGCCGCGTTGGTGGCCTTGGCGAGGGCCGTGATGGCGGCCTTGACGGGGCTCTGGTTCGCGGTGTCGCGCAGCAGCGTCTTGCGCCGCGCGGGCGCGGGGCTCAGAGAGAGCGGGGGTATCTTCAAAGAGGGGAGGGAGGGGATCGGGATGCTGATCTTGGTGATCGGCTCCGTGATGGAGCCTTTGGGGCTCTCCGGCGCGAGGGCGTCGTTCGAGAAGTTGAACCGCTTCACGTTGGTGAAGAAGCCCATGCCTACCGAGAGGGCTGGCTGGGGGAGGCCGGCCCGGATCTCCGGCCCGAAGTACGCGCGGTTCACCCCGAAAGTTACCGGCTCGATGTAGAACACGAAGCCGTTGCGCTTCGCCAGGCGCTCGATGAACTTCCGATCCGTCTCGTGCTGGCGGGGAATTCGCTGGAGCTCTATCGGCACGTCCGTCGTCGGCGTCGCCTGGGGCACCAGGCCGTACTGCCCGTAGCCGGCGACTATCCTGTTGAAGATGATGAAGTCAGGCTGGTTCTTGTACTCCTCGTTCTTCTCCTCCAGGTCGAGCATCTGGCGCAGGTCCCTCCCCATCACCGTGAGCGTGGAGGTGCCTGGCTGGTCGCTCGGGGTGATCTGATGGTGGGCGACGATCCCGTCTATGAGCACCTCGGGGATGGGGCCGAGCGCGACCCCGATCACCACCCGGTTGAACGCATCAAAGACGCCGCTCTTGAGCAAGTCGTAGTCTGCCGCCTTGTCTTTGCCTAGAGTGAGGACGATCTTGAACCCGTCACCCAACTCGGAGTCGTTGGTCACCTCGACCTGCGAGAGCGCGTTCATCACCTCGCGGGAGGCGGGCAGCGGCACGGTCTTGCCGAGGAGGAGGATGAGACGTATGCCCAGTTGGCTGGTTAGCATGGTCAGTACGGCAACCCTATCCTGACGGCGCGCCCGACCTCTTCGGTGAGCTCCTCTGGGCGCAGGACGTTGTTGGCGTCGCAGATCCTCCAGAACTGCTCGGGGTCGCCGACGTAGCGGGCTGCCAGGTTGTCCAGCCGGTCGCCCTGCGCGACGGTGTGCTCGGCGAGCGTCGTCATCGTGGCGCCGGACGGCACGAAGCGCCGCATCTTGTAGGAGACGACGCGCGGCTCGCCCCTGCTGTTCCTGATAGTCATCTTGACGGTCTCGACGTCGTGGTAGCGGCTGGTGGGTTGGAACATCCTCACACTCCTATCTCGAAGCTCGCCGAGCCCCCCAGCGACGAGACGTTGCTCAGGCCGCCGATAGTGGCTATGACCTCCTTGGTGATCTGGTGTGCCATGAACAGCGCGCCGCCCACGCTCGCGAGCCCGAGGTCCTGGTAGTTGAGGACCTGCATGTTCAGGCCGACGGTCGCCCTGATGGGGTTTAGATTGGTGTCGAAGAATTGTTCGTTGATGTTGAAGCCGGTGATCCGCACCGGCAGAACGCGCTTGATGCCCCACACGAACAGCGTCAGGGGGGCCTCCGGCGCTATGATCTCGATCACCCCGAACTCGGCCAGTATCTCGTTGGCGATCATGAGCGCGGCTTTGGGGTAGAGCAGCATCTCCAGAGACGCAAGCGTGGGATGCACACCCAGCGTCGTCGCGATGGGATCGGCATTTTCTAGCTGATCTGCGGCGTCTATCTCGATCTCGAGGCTTATCGTCTCCTTCGGCGGTCCCTTGAGCCGCAGGGCCTCGGTCCGGCCGGGGGTGGCCCCGGCCGTCTGGGGTTGAGTTCCTTGCTGGGTTCCTACCGAACGGGAGAGCTTGTCCGGGTTGTATTGGAACAGGATCACGCTGGCCAGGGGGTTGAAGAGGTCGACCCCGACGATCGCGCCTTTGAGGAGCCTGGGTGAGCCAGGGAAGGTGGTCATGAGCCTGATACTCCGTACATTAGTTTGAGAACCTCCGACTGATATGGATCTTTCTCATTTGCCCGAGAACATCACCCGCACCTCTGCCGTTTTAGTTGTGCCGCAAATGCCGCCAGCCGCTCCATAGACTTTGGAGCCGCCGTGAATCCTCATGATCCACTCCCGGTCGCTCACTTTCTGCTTCGGGGTGACCGTAACGCTGCCAAGACAAACCGTTCCGACTTCCTTTGCGGGGGCGGCATCTGTGCGAAGGACGATAAATCCGGAAAATGCCGTACCGACTTTGAATACCAGCTTGGTATCGTATAGCAGAGCCGCTTCCCCATCCCCCAGGATATCGAACCGGCCCTGGGATTTGGCAATAGCCTCGGCGTAAGCTGCTCCCAGATCTCTGTCCTCTTTGCTCGCCTGTGGCTTCTCCTCCTTCGGTTTCTCGATCGGGGCCGGGAACGTGCCTGGTGCGCCGGGTTCCTTGCCGCCCGGGCCATCTTTCTTCGTGGCTTCGTCGGCCTTCTCGCTCGCCTCCGCGCTGGTGGCTGGCTTGTCTCCTCCCGTGTGCCGAGGCTTCCGCAAATGGCGATGCCTTCTCGCACCGCAGTGAGGACTTCGTCCACCGTTTTGCCCTCTGCCGACACCACCTTCGACAGAAGCGCGTCCACCTCCGCGTCCGTCAACGGGGGCGTGGCGGACCGCACGATCTCGCGCAGCTTCTCCAGCGAAGTCGGATCTATCTTCGGGCCCTTGCCGCCGCTCTTGACCAGCGCATCCACAAGCCGTGTGGCCGGCGCGGACAGCTCGGCGCCCGCGGGTGGTCTCACGGGGGTCTCTGTTACGGAAGGCGGCGCGATGGGTTCCGTTTCCCTTCGCGCGCCTTCTCCTGGCGCTGTCCCCCCACCCTCTGCGCCGGCGGGTGGTTTGGTGCCGCGCGCCTTGGTCGCGTCGAGCGAGCGCCGCAGGACCTCCGCCGTGATGGGCGCGTTCGGGATCACAGCTGCGTGCTCCTCGGTCATCGTCAGCAGCTCCTGGATCTCTTCTTCCGTGAACTGATCCCGGTTCTCGACGACGACGCGGGTGAGCTGCTCGCCGAGCTTGCGCTGCGCCTCGGTATAGTCTCCGGTCTGCGCGGCGTCCGTCAGAATCTTTTTGAGGGCTGGATCGTTCTCGATCGCGTGCTTCAGATCGTCCGGGATGGGTGTGCCCTTCTCGGCCGCCGCCTTGAAGAGCGCTTCAAGCGGGGCATCTCCCTCGAGACCCACGCTCGCCTCTGCGCCGCTCGACACCAACACGATCGCGGCGATCACCGTCGCGGGCGCCGCCACTCGCTCCAGGGCCTTCCTGGCCAGCCAGGCCGTGGCCGCAGCCAGTAGTGCGGCGACGCCCACAGGCACGAGCACCTCGGGGCCGGGCGCTCTGACCCTCTGCTTCGGCTTCTTATCTTTCTCCTTGACCTCCTCCTCCTCCTCCTGTCTCACCGGGGGTGGCGGTGGCTGCTTATCACCTTCGCAACGGCATCTCTGTCTCAAGGCGAAGCTGAAGGGTGGCTCGCACAGGTAGCCGTAGACGCCGCGGACGGAAGGGCCGACGACCAACAGCTGCCTGCATGTCAGCGAAGCCGGTTCGACATACGGGAGTGGCGGTGGCGGAACAAGGTCCAGGCGCTCGACCGTCAGGGTAGGGTTGATCTTTTTGTATAGCTCCTTTAGCAGTCCTTCGTATATCGTCAGTTTGGCTTCACCTTCGAAATATCCTTCCGGGTTGGCCGGTTTGATCTCACCGACCTTGAAGCCGGTCGGCGTCGGAAGGACGAGATCAGGTATCCCTTTGGAGATGATGTGGGTCTGTCCCGGAAGCTGGATTGGAAACTCAGGCAACAGGGCAGGATTTATGATCTGGAACTCCTGCTTGATCTGCGTGTGCGCGTCGATGCCGATGGCCTTCACATCACCCCTGTAGCAGATACCGCAGCCGCCGGCAGCGTCGGAGGTCAGGATGGGTTGTTTCGGTTGGCGGTGGACGTGCGCGGGGTTTGCCCGTTCGGAGACGCGTGCCGTCTGTTCCATCGCGACCGCTTCCGAGGCGAGTTGGGCTTCGCGCTCCTGCGGGCTCTGGTCATCCGGCGCGAGCGACACTTGTTGCAGATCGACAGAGGCGCCGTTTTGCTGCGCCACGTGCGTCAACTCGTGCGCAAGAAGCATCCTGCCTCCCGCCGTTGCGGGCGCGTAACGATTGGTGTCGAAGACCACGTCTCTGCCCATCGTATAGGCCAGTGCGTTCACCGCCCGCGCCGACTCCGCGGCCTTCTCATCCGTGTGCACCCGGACGTTGCCGAAGTCGTGGCCGAAGCGGGGCTCCATGAAGACGCGCGCGGCCGCATCGAGCGGCCGGCCGGGCGAGCGGAGCACCTCGTGCACGACGCGAGGTACGGATGGGGTCGCGGCCCGGTTCGTGGCCTTGCGCCGCAGACCGAGGCGCTTCGTTCGACACCCGGCGCACTCGCCCGTGGGGCCGGGGGTGCCACCGCAGGCGCACCGGCGTTGAAGTAGGCTACCGGGCGTAGGTGCAGAAGAGGGCACCGAAGGAGCTTTTGCCTGGCCGAGACGCGAGCTCATCGGGTGAGTCCGGGCGTGAGGGTGAGTTCCGGGAACATTCGGGGCGGTGTGGCACCAAAGTGCGGCAGCGGAACGCGGTACCACACGCTCACCCTGCGGTTAAGGGCTTTCTGGTCGGGGGTGCGGTCGTCGGGGAAAAGCCGCTGCCGCGCGCCGAAGCCCTCGACCCTGAGGCGCCCTTCCTCCACCCCCCGGCTCACGAGGGCTCGCCTGACGGATTCTGCCCTTCTCTCGGAGAGCCTCTGGTTGTGCTCGGGGGTAAACGTGCTGTCGGTGTGCCCCTCGATGCGAACCTCACCCGGATAGATGCGAAGCTGCTCGGCCAAGCTGTCGAGTTGCTCCGTGGCGTTTTCCGGAAGCGCTTCGCTGTCGGACTCGAAGTTGTCGATCACCACCACCTGCGGCAGGCCGAGCTGTAGCGTCCCGAGCCCCAGGCTGGGCGGTGCCGGGCTGGGAGGCGTCAGGGTAGGGGGCGGGAGGACGGACGGGAACGGCGTCGTGGTCGTCCCGGGTCGTGGCGCCGCGGTCTCCGGCCCGCAGCGGCGCTCGAGGAAACTCCAGCGTTCGCCGGGCGGACAACACTGCCCGGACGGCGACATTTGCCAGGGAAGACACACCCGAAACTCCGGTTCGCCGGGCAAAGGTCCCAGCGCCCCACTGCTGGACCCGCCGGGAGAAGGAGTAGTAGCGCCAGGCCGGCTGCCTCTCAGCACGCCAAGGGCTTCGTCAAGCGTGTAGGTGCGGTTGCGGATCTTGCTCGGGTCGGAACCCGCCACGGGTTCGCACCGTCCTTCGCGACAACGGAAACCGACGCCGACCCGGCCGAGGACCGGCACGTCGGGAGTTCCGTAGAGGAACTCGATCTGACCGGCGTCGTTCACCCTGAGGATGAGGTCGCCCACGGTAGAGGCCGATCCCACCTCCGGCGCTCCACCTCTCTGGCGCTGGAGAACCGGCGTGCGAGCCGGCGTGCGAGCCGGCGACGGGGTAGCCACGCGGAGGGGTTCATCCAGCGAGCCGATCCCCTGACCGGCCACGTCCGCCTGCTGCTCGTGCGCGGAGTCCGGCTCACCCACGCACAGCACGTCGCTACCGGCCCCGGCCGCGGTCGCTTGCTGCGTCACGTGGACCAGCTCGTGCGCCAACAGACGTTGCCCTGATGGTGTCTGCGGCGCGTACCGGCCGGCGTCGAATACGATGTCGCGGCCCACCGTGTACGCGAGCGCATCAACCGCTCGCGCCGATGCGGCGGCTCTCTCATCGGTGTGCACCCGCACCTGACTGAAGTCGTGGCCGAAGCGTGGCTCCATGAAGGCCCTGGTATTCGGGTCGAGTCGCTGGCCTGGCGAACGGAGCACCTCGTTTACGATGGGTGGCGCTGCGGCGGATTCCGCCTGTTTCGCGGAGCGGCGTTGCAGGCCGAGCCGCTTCGCGCGGCACTCGGTGCACTCGCCGGTCGGCCCCGGCGTACCGCCGCAAGCGCACTTGCGCTGCAGGAGAGGTGTCCGGGCAGGGACCAAGCTGAACGAGGGCGCTGTCTCTGGCTGCAACATCGTCTGGCCGTTCATCTCGCCATTCCTCCGTAGAGCGACCGGGCTATCTGCTCGCCGGCGGCCTCCGCTCCAAGACCTGGGTTCATCTCGAATGCTCCGGCGTCCAGGCGCTGGGTGTGCGCGCCACTAGTGAGTGATGGCGGCACGCCCCGCTCGGTAAAGAGGCGCGAGAGTTCACGTTCCGCGGCGTCGCCGATGCGGTGGTGGTCGCCAGGCAGGAAGCCGTGCAGCACTAGCTCCTCGATACGAAGCTCGACGTTCACGCCCAACCCCCGATCTCCGCCTCTGTCAGCGGCCTCTCGAGCTTGGCGCACTCGGTGTAGGCGGCGCGCAAGAGGTGGTTCATGCACACCGGTCCTCCTTCGTCCGCCGCGAGGAAGGCGGCTTGCAGCGCGATGTTGCGGATGTTGCCGCCTGCGACATTGAGTCGGGCGAGCTTGTGTACGTCGAGGCCTTCGGTGGGAGTGTCCGGTGGGAAGATGCGTTCCCAGATCGCCGCCCGCCTTGCGGCGTCGGGGAAGGGGAAGCGCGCGATGAAGCGGAGGCGCCGGAGGAAAGCGGGGTCCAGCTCGCCCTTCATGTTGGTGGTGAGGATCGCCAGGCCACGGTACGACTCCATACGCTGCAGCAGGTAGCTGACCTCGATATTAGCGTAGCGGTCGTGGCTGTCTTTGACCTCGCTACGCTTTCCGAAGAGCGCGTCTGCCTCGTCGAAGAGCAGCACCGCCCCGCCTTCTTCTGCCGCGTCGAACACGTGCCGCAGGTTCTTCTCCGTCTCGCCTATGTACTTGCTGACCACCTGGCTAAGGTCTATGCGGTAGAGGTCGAGCCTCAGCTCCCCGGCGAGCACCTCCGCCGCCATCGTCTTCCCCGTGCCGGAGGCCCCGGCGAAGAGAACGCTGATCCCCAGGCCCCGCGATCCCTTGCCGGCGAACCCCCAGGCGTCGTACACCCTGGCGCGGTGCCTGACGTTCGCCAAGATCTCCCTCAGAACGCTCTTCTGGTGGGCGGGGAGGATCAGATCCTCCCACGCGGCCGCGGGCTCGATGCGCTGGGCGAGATCGTCCAGGCGCGACCGAGCCTGCGACCGGCAGGCCTCCCAGAGGAGAGACCCCAACTCCTCCCCGGGCCGTCGGGATAGAGCATCGAGCGCTTCGGCCCCGGCGGCGCTGATGCCCTGCGGGCCGAGCGAGAACTGGGCCGTGATCTCCCCGAGCTTCCCGTTCAGGTCGCCAGCCGAGGGGCCCAGTACGCCCCGCCACAGACCTCGTTGCTCCGCGGGGCTGGGCCCGCGCACGTCCAGGCGGATAAACCGGCGTCTCTGCGAGCGGACGGGATCTCGGGCGGCGACGAAGATCATGCCCTGCATGTTCTCGACGAAAGAGATCGGAGCCCGCAGGGACTCGGCGCCCTCCGCCTGCTCGCAGTCCAGCAGCAGGGCGCTCCGACCCAACACGGCCTCGCGCTCCCACAGCCGGGCCAGGGCCTCGCGCTCCGCCGGCGCCGCAGGGACGTCTTCGGCCCGCATGGCGTACAGCCCGATGCTTATGGCGGCGCAGGCTGCGGCCGCTACGGCCTCTTTGCCCGAGCCCTCACCGCCGCAGAGTTGTATCGCGGGCGGTGCCTGGTTGTCTGACCACAAGCCCACCATCCGCTCGACGAGCGCGCGCTGCGACGGCGGCAGCTCGACGCGGAGGCGCACCGGCGCCAGGAACCCTTCCAGGCTTTCGTCCAAGTGCTGCACCCCGACGAGGTAGTGCAGCACCCGTTCGCTAATGCGCAGCGGGCTCGTGGTGAGCGTCTCTCCCGAGCCCACCTCGATGAGCCGCCAGCGGCGCAGCGGAGCCGCCGGGCTGAGAGCACTCCAGTGCGCGCCGGGCAGAGCCGCCAGCGCGAGGCCGAAGGTGGGGTACGCCCGCCTGGAGTCACCCTGGGCGGCGGCGCAGCACGCGGCGAAGGTGGAATCGAGCTCCGCGCCCGCGCACGCGAGCAGCACGTCGCGCTCAAAGGCCGAGAGCCCGAACGCCGCGCACAACGCCTCCAGCGCCGGCGGGGGTTCTGGCATCCCCGTGTCCAGTTCGCGCGACAGACGCTCTGTCCCTGCGCCGTCCTCCCCGGCGTGCCGTTCCAGCGCCTCGCGCACGGAGGCGAAGGCCGCGTTGAGGTAGTCCTGGTTCGCGTCGTACCAGGCGAGTGTCTCCGGATTGGTCATGGGACTTCCACCTCCGGGGAGTCGTACGCGCCGGAAGCATCATGCTCGAGCAAGCTCTCGGCGCCGTCCACCCTCACCCGCACCAGGTACTGCCCCGGCGCCACTCCGCTCACGGGGATCGTGATCGAGGCGCTCGTCTCCGGGCCGGTCGGTGGCCTCGGCGGGGCCTCGAAGCCGTACGCACGCGGCGAGCGCCCTTCGGGCGGGTGACGCTCGTTCAACAACAACGTCAGGCGCTGAGTCCTGCCAACCTCCGGATCCAACTGCACGGTAACCTCCCCGGAGCGCGGTTGGTCGCCGCTGCCCTGCACGTCCACGTTCACCGGGGCGATGATCTGCGGGTGCAGCTCGAAGGTAACCGCGTTCGATTCCACGCCCCCGTGCGGGCTCGGGGGTGTACCCATCATGGTGCGGTGCACGACCCGCACGGCTCGCGCGCCGGCCCGCAGGCCAGCGGGTATGGAGAGGATGATCCGGAAGTTGTTCAGCTCTTGAAAGCTGGTCACCACGGTCCCGCCGATCAGCACCTGCGTGTCGTCGCCCCGCAGCTCCCTGCCCTTCACGACCAGATCGTCGGTCGAGAAGATGGGCCGGTCGGTGGCAGGTGGCTCGTTCGGACCGGACCGTGACAGGAGTTGCTCGATCACGGGCCGGCGCGCCGGCTCGACGTACACGTTGCGCTCGCGCACCGGCGCTGCTTGCCTGGGTGAACCTTCGGCCTCAAGGAGGACCACCGAGCCCTGGTAGGCGACAGAGAGGGAGTAGGGCGTCTGCAGGAAGACAGACCAGAGCTTCGAGAGCTCCTCCAGGTTCAATGGCAGGGGCGAGAACTTCACCAGCTCTACCTGGTCGGCCAGGTCCGAACCGGCCAGATAATGGGTGGGATCGGCGTCCACGACGGTCTGTATGGCGCTTCGGATCTTCTCCCGCGTGAGCATCGGGTTGGCGTGCAGCATGGTCGCGACGTTCCCCAGCATGCGCTGGGGCTCGAGCTCCGCCTCGTCCCCGAAAAAAGTGAGGAGGTAGAAGAGATCCAGCGCCGTCTGTGGCCTCTGTACCAGCCCCCCGTTCTCATCGCGCGTGGGCAGATCTTCGTTGCGCCAGGCGCCGTTGGGGCTGACCTGGTACAGGTAGAGGTTCACCGGCGGCTGAGGCGTGGTGTTGTCGTTGATCGTGTCGGGCCGCTGCGTGGTGACGCCGGCACCGGGGACGGCGGCGTTCGCCGCGGCGTCCACGATCTGACCGAGGACGAAGGTGACGGTGGCTATGGCCAGATGGTTGCTCACCGCCGCGCTCCATCGTGCTGCCTCAGGTAGTCTTCCAGCGAGAGCGCCGGTTCCGGCCTCGCTACGGGCGGAAGCTGCGCCGGTTCAGGGACCACGGCCCGCACCTCCACGCGGCCAATGGTTATCCGTATCGTCGGCGAAGGCGCTTCCTTCGTGCCCTCGCGTTCGTGGGGCGTGACTACTCTCTCCGCAGCCGCCCGGTCTCGCCGGCTGTCGGCGACGCGCACGAGCGGGGCGCCGTGGACTGGCCGGTCCGACGGCTCGTGAGGGCGCTCCGCACGATCTGATGCTACCGCAGGGTTCGCGAGAGGCCGTCCTCGCACGTCCACAGCATCCGTGTCATCCGCCGCGGGCACGGAGTGCTCGGACGACCCCTCGCGCTGTTCCCGTCCGATTTCCCCATCTCGCTCTTCTTGGCCGGCTGCCTGTGAGACGCGCCCTTCGCGCCCGGCCGACTGTGATGGATCATTCGGTCTCACAGTCGGCCGGGCACGATCCAGCCTCGCTCCTCGACTCAAAACCGTGGCTTCCGCCGGAGGAGCCGCACGCCCCCGCGTGCTCGACGACTCCGCCCCGCGGCGCCCCGCCGACACAGCGACGCCAGTCTGGCCTCGCTCTGCGCCGGTCTTGCCCTGCTTCGCGTCGCGCGCGGTGTGGCCCGTATCGGGATGATTCATACTGGGACGCTCTGTCGGACGCGCGCCCGGCACGGGCGGTCGGGTGGGGCTTTCGCCCGGACCGAACGGGAACTCGGATGATCCGGCAGGGCTCTCATCGGGCCTCGGTGGGGGCCTGGATGGTGACGTCTCGTGGAGATCAGGGAAGATGCTCGGGCCTTTCGTTCTCGGGCCTTCGGGTTCTGTCGCGACGGGTACCGCGGCGTCTGGTGACATGGGGGTGGATCTCCGCTGGTGTTCTTCCGGGCTTCGCGGGGGCTCGTCGACAGCCCGCCCTGATTCAGCAGGGGCGTGCTGGATCTCCGCGCGTTCCTCGGTGCTCCCCGTTCGGAAAGATCCAGCGCCCCTCGCCAGCGACGCTCCGGTCCGATCCGGCGTCCCGGCGGCCGTGGAGGGTGGGACATCGTGACTCCGCTCTCCCGTATCGGGCCATTGGTCCTCGTCGCGTGCGAGAGGAGTGGCTTCTTCCGACCGTTCCGACGACTCGGCATGGAGAGCGGGCCCGAGTCTCTGTGGGGGAGTGCCGGTGTGGTGGGTGGCGTGAGCCGGCTCCGGTGGGGGGCGTCCATCCGGGGCGTTGTATGGTGCGAGCTCTGCTGTCTCCGTCGCGAAGGTGGGTGGGACGTCAGGGCGCACCGTCGGGAAGAGCCCGAGGGTTTGTTCGACCAGCCTGGTGAGGTAGTCTGCCATTATGTCGCTGCCTCCAGGTAGAAGTGGCGGCGGGCCGGGCTCATCCCCAGTATGGCGGCCTCGGACCATCCGTAGGCGCGGGCGAGGCCGTGGACTTCGCCAAGCAGGCGTCTGGCGCGGGCCTGGATCTCGGCCCACAAGCACGCCAGGACGTCGAAGAACGCCTGCCAGCGAGCGCCGCACGCCGGGCACGCGAAGTCAAGGAGCGTCTCCGCCTGCGGATCCCGCGTCTCCATCTCGGCCGCCAGCTCGAAGACGACGGTCTCCGGCAGGGAGGAGGGTTCGATCTTTACGCTCTCTCTTTGGGCCTCGAGCACGCAGCGCCGCAGGAGCGCGGTGCGCCCTCCGGCGACGTCGCCGCCGAGGGCGACCACCGCGAGGTCCGTGCTGTCGGGCAGGCGGTAAAGGAGCTCGTACCCCTCGAGGGCGAGCCGGTTCAGACCTCCTTCGGCGGCGCCCAGGGGGCTTCGGATCTCGCCGAGGTCGAGCGCCCACTCCAGGAGTTCGCCGCACCCCGGGCACTCGGCCACGCCGGAGACCCCTGACCCGAAGTTCGCCTCCCTGGCGTCCATGAGGTGGCCGTTCCTTCGGCCGACGCTCATGGACGCCAGCCGGTCCCGGTCTGTGTCCGGGAGAGCCGCAGCCAGGATGGTCAACGCCCGGTCTACGGGATGCTGGGTCAGGCCGGTCTCCCAGGTGCGGAGCACCTCGTGGTCGGAGAGGGCACGCACCGGCTATTCGGCGGGTTCAGTGAAGGTCGGCTCGTCCGGCTCGGTCACCTCGTAGTCGCGCTCCCACCCCTCGTTCGCCAGCTTGAGGGTCTGTATGGCGACCGCGTTGGCGTTCGCGTCGAGCTCTGGCATGGCCTGGAACTCGGAGACCCAGCAGCGGTAGACCTTGTAAGAGATCGCCAGCTGCCCGGCCTCGTTGTAGACCTCCAGGATTATGTTCTTGCGGAAGTCCTCGAGAGAGACCTCGCTTCCCAGGCCCGAACCGAAGTTCCAGACCTTGTTGGCCCACTTCTCGAACTCGGTGTCGTGGGTGACGCCCCGCTCGAGGGTGATGTCCTCGTACTCGGTGCGGCCCGGCGACTTGCGGCTGCTGCTTGGATCGCCGCCGTCGCGGTGCCTGACTATCTCGGTCGTGCGCCTCAAAGCGCTCATCTTGCTCACGCCCGCCACGTAGCGCCCATCCCACTTCACCCTGAACTTGAAGTTCTTGTAGGGGTCGAAGCGCTGGGCGTTGACGGTAAACTGCGCCATCATTCCTCCTTACGCCGCTACCTGCCCGGCCATCTGCTGTAGCCTTATGACGACGAACTCCGCCGGTTTGAGGGGCGCGAAGCCGACCAGGATGTTAACCACGCCCAGGTTGATGTCGTTCTGCGTGGTCGTCTCCTTGTCGCACTTCACGAAGTAGGCCTCGCGCGGCGAGGTACCCTGGAAGGCCCCCTGGCGGAACAGGTTCTGCATAAAGGCGCCTATGTTGAGCCGGATCTGTGACCACAGCGGCTCGTCGTTCGGCTCGAAGACGGCCCACTTCGTGCCGCGGTAGAGGCTCTCCTCGATCATCAGGGCCAGCCGCCTTACAGGCACGTACTTCCACTCCGAGCCTTCCTGGTCGGAGCCGTCGAGCGTGCGCGCCCCCCAGCAGACCGTCCCGAAGACCGGGAAGGTGCGCAGGCAGTTGATGGCGATCGGGTTGAGCACGCCGTTCTGCGGGTCGCTGAGCCGGTACTCGAGCTCGGAGACGCCCCGCAGCACCGCGTCGGTGCCGGCAGGCGCCTTCCACACCCCGCGCTCGTTGTCGGTGCGCGCGTACAGCCCCGCGATAGTGCCGCTCGCCCCGACCGAGCGCGGCCGAAACTCGTTGAGCGGGTCGGGGATACGCAGGCGCGGGTAGTAGAGCGCCGAGTTGCGGTCGCGCAGAGAGTCATTGCCCGCGAGCCAGGTCCGGATCTCATCCGGCTCCTCCTCGCCGTTGGGCGCGTCCACGATGAAGAAGGCGCGCCGCTTGGCGCAGTAGGACTCGGCCACGCTCATCACAGCTTGTGCCTCGGAAGCGCTCAATTCGCCGATCCCCGGCCCGCCGTCCAGCGCCGCGCGCGGGATGCACAGAAGGTTGAAGAGGTCCACGTCCTCGAGTGCGTGGATGCCCGTCTTGAAGTTCTCCGAGCCGATGAGCGCCTGCCCGTTCGGCGGGAGGCCGTCGCCACCAGCCGCGCCCGACGCCTGGGCCGTGTTGTCGACCGCCTGCGTTAGCCCCAGCGCGTACTCCTGCACGTTGGCCGCGACGTTAGCGCCGCTGAGCTTGAGGTCGGAGTGGGTGTTGTTGTCGGCCGGGGTATCGGTGGCAGCGCCGAAGGTGACGCGCGCGCCGGGCGGTGCGCCCGGCCCGGCGAGCACGCGCAGGCGGTTGCCGCCGAAGACGCCAACCGTGGCGCCCGCGAAGGCCGGGTCGGCTGGCCTCGAGGTGCGGATCGCCTCCTCGAGCATCCGCGCGGCGACAGGCAGTGGGACCGAGGTAACGCCAGCCGGGCGCTCGAACTCCGCCCGCGCCGCCGTCGTCCCGATCGTCACGTTGAGCGCGCGGTTCGTGGCGGTGCCGGTGAAAGAGACGTCGCCGGTGAAGGCCTCGGAGAGCGTGCCGTTCTGCAGCGGCGGTCCGACCGTACCCGTCCCGCGCTCAACGGTCGCGAGGTTCGACTCCTCGTTCACCACCCTCTCGACCTCCCGCGGGCTCGACGCGCTCATCGAGAGGCCGCGGTGAGTCTCGGTCCGCGCCGGCCGCTCGACGCCGCCCTCGGTGACGTACTCGGTCAGGGTAAGGTCGAAGGTGTTGCCTGGTCCGGAATCCACGCGCGCGCGCAGCGCGTTGCCCCAACGCCCCTCGCTCGCCGCGCTGATGGTGAGCGCCGTGCCGACGCCGGCGCCGCTGCCGACGCCGTCGCGCAGCACTGCGGTCGCCTTCTGCAGCGGGTTCTGGGCGTTGCCGGAGGCGACGCGCACGACCCACGCCTCCCCGCCACCGTTCAGGAAGAACTGGCTAATGCCGTAGCTCGCCTCGCTGCGCGTGTCGAGGCCGCCGAACTCCCGCTCGAAGTCGCCCATGTTGAAGAGCTGGATCGCCCGGTTCATCGGCCCGCGGGCGAAGAAATCGACGAACGTGGCGATCGAGGTGGCGACCCCGGAGATCGTCCTTACGCCGCTCGGGACCTCCTCGATGTAGACGCCTGGGTAGGTGGGTGTGGTGGGCATTTATCCTCCTCGGTTTGGTACCCGCCGGGTGCCGGCACAACGTCTGCTCTCTGCGATCTCTACCTCCTCGTATCGGCCAGTAATCCGACTCGTCCTCAGACACCATGATGGGAGCGCGCTTCGCTCGCGCGCTCCCCTCGCGGGGGAATCGATAACAGGCGGCGCTGATTGGCGGATGAATTTTCGATGAATTGCGGATGAATTTATCTTCTTCGTCAAATATTTCTCTTGAACGCATCTGTCTCACCGGGGATTCATCGCCCTTTGCTGTGACGTCCCGAGATCTGGTCACGTCCGAAGCGAGGAAAGCCGGACGGGACGGATGCGTCCGGCCTCGACGGGTGCATAATGATAGGGAGGAGAACTTTGAGTCACCTGATAAGCGGGGGCTACGTGTCGGCCTGAGCGGCGGCGCAGGTGCGATCTCCCCGACCGGGATTTCGGTGGCCGCGACTGGATGCCCGGCCCGACGGCCGGGAGAGGGGAGCGATGGTGGAGCAGGGGATCGGGACGAACAGGCTCCGGGGAGGGCCAGTGGATCTGGTGTTCGAAGGCGGGGGTGTGAAGGGCATCGCCCTTGTGGGGGCCTTCTCCGTCCTCGAGGAGGAAGGCTACGAGCCCCAGAACATGGCCGGAGCCTCAGCGGGCGCGATCGTGGCCGCCCTGATTGCCGCGGGCTACGGCTCGAGCGAGCTGAAGAAGATTATCGCGGAGCTGGACTACAACCGCTTCAAGGACGAGGCCCTGGAGGACCGGTTCCCCCTGGGAGCGGCCTTGAGCATCCTGAAGGATCTGGGGATCTACGAGGGCGAGGACTTCGTGGAGTGGATGAGCGGGCTGCTAGAGGCCAAGAAGGTGCGGACCTTCGGTGACCTGGTCCGCCGCGAGGATATCGAGCTCAGGTACCGCTACAAGCTGCAGGTGATCGCCTCCGACGTCACGGACCGGCGCCTCCTGGTGTTGCCCCGGGACGCACCCAAGCTCGGCATCCAGGACCCGGACGACATCGAGGTTGCGCTTGCAGTCCGCATGAGCATGAGCATCCCCATCTTCTTCGAGCCGGTACGGTTCACCAACCGTGAAACCGACAGGGAGCACCTTATCGTCGACGGGGGGATGCTCTCGAACTTCCCGGTCTGGCTCTTCGACGCAGAGACGCCGCAGTGGCCGACCTTCGGGCTGAAGCTGGTGCAGAAGGACCCGAAGGCCTCCCTGGCAGCGGAGCTTCCCCAGCCGGTGGCGCCCCGCGGCGGGGTCTCGCAGGTGGTCGGCTACCTCAGGAGCCTGGTGGACACCATGATGGCGGCCCATGACCGACTCTACATAGAGGAGCATGATTTCGAAGAGAGGACGATCGCCATAGACACCCTGGGCGTGGGGACCACGGAGTTCGACCTCTCCAGCCA